>FSUT01000261.1_pt1 | contig 15526 bp, 17 predicted proteins | sample 1637481 | NCBI WGS metagenome assembly FSUT01 (sample SAMEA3914816, study PRJEB12502) | metagenome | biome: forest; material: soil | place: USA | collected 2011-09-16 | depth 0.3 m | reverse complement strand
CATCACTTTCGAGGGGAAGAAGCCATGGTGGTTCAAGCCGCGATGCAGGGGTTGGTTGACCGGGGGCCGCGGCGGCGCGGGGGCCAGGTTGCTGTTCGGTGTTGGTTCATGCGGGGCGGGACGTCGAGGGGCCCGTTTTTCCGGGCGGGTGACCTTCCGGTGGATCCGGTCTCCCGGGATGCGGTGCTGCTGGCGGCGTTGGGGTCCCCGGGGGTGCGGCAGATTGACGGTCTGGGAGGCGGGAACCCGTTGACGAGCAAGGCCGGGATTGTCGGGCTCAGCGGGCGGGCGGGTGTGGATCTGGAGTTCCAGTTCGCCCAGCTCCAGCCGGGCAGCGATGTCGTTGATCTGAGCCCGAACTGCGGGAACATGCTTGCGGCGGTGGTGCCTTTCGCCCTGGAGTCGGGCCTGTTCCGGCCTCAGGGGGATACGACGACGGCGCGTGTGCTGACCCTGAACACGGGTCTGGTTGCTGAGATCACCGTGAACACCCCGCAGGGTGATGCCGGCCGTTATGTGGAGTACGAGGGCGATACCCGGATTGACGGGGTTCCCGGTACCGCTGCACCTGTTTCAATCAATTTCCTGGACACGGCCGGTTCGGTGTGTTCGGCCTTGCTGCCCACCGGGAACGTCCGTGACCGTGTCGAACTGGACGGGGTGGGCCCCGTGGAGGTGACGTGTATCGATAACGGCCAGCCGCTGGTGATCGTGGCTGCGTCCGCGCTGGGCCGCACCGGTTACGAGTCGGTGGCCTCGTTGAACGCGGACGTGGAGCTCAAGTCCGGCCTTGAACTCCTGCGCCTGGCCTGTGGTGAGCTGATGGGCCTGGGGGACGTAACACGGAAGAACTACCCGAAAATGACCCTGGTCTCCCCGCCGGTCCACGGAGGTGCGATCAACACCCGCAGCTTCATCCCGCACGTGTGCCATGACTCCATCGGTGTCCTGGCCGCCGTCACCGCGGCCACCGCGTGCCTGATCGAGGGCACTGTCGCCCGGGAGATGGCAACCGTTGCCGCGGGCACTCAAATCCAGGTCTGCGTCGAACACCCGGCCGGGGAATTCACCGTCGAGCTGGGCATTGACCCGGAGGACCCCGGGCACGTGATGAAGTCCGCCCTGCTGCGCACGGCGCGGCTGATCATGGCCGGAGATGTCCTTGTTCCCCGCCGCACCTGGCACCCTGACACCAGTAAGGAATCCCAGCAATGATCATCGATTGCCACGGCCACTACACCACGGCACCGCCGGCCCTGGAGCACTGGCGCAACCAACAGATCGCCGGGATCAAGAATCCCGCCGCAGCCGGCCCAGCCGCGGGATTGCGGATCAGCGATGATCAGTTGCGGGAAAGCATCGAAGCGAACCAGCTGCGCCTGATGGACGAGCGCGGCATCGACGTGACGGTCTTCTCGCCCCGTGCCTCCTTCATGGCCCACCACGTCGGCGGCTTCCAGACCTCATCGCAATGGGCGGGCATCTGCAACGAGCTCTGCTACCGCGTCAGCGAGCTCTACCCGGAGCGGTTCGTGCCCGCAGCGATGCTCCCGCAGTCCCCCGGCGTCGATCCGGCCACCTGCATCCCCGAGCTTGTCCGCTGCGTCGAGGAATACGGGGCCGTCGCGTTGAACCTGAACCCGGACCCCTCCGGCGGCCACTGGACCGCCCCGCCGCTGACCGACCGCTCGTGGTACCCGATCTACGAAAAGATGGTCGAGTACGACATCCCGGCAATGGTCCACGTGAGCACCAGCATCAACCCGGCCTTCCACACCACCGGCGCCCATTACCTCAATGCGGACACGACAGCGTTCATGCAGCTGGTCCAGGGAGACCTGTTCGGCGATTTCCCGACGCTGCGCCTGGTCATACCGCACGGCGGCGGCGCCGTTCCCTACCATTGGGGCCGCTTCCGCGGCCTGGCCATGGCCCTGAACAAACCGCCCCTGGAAGAACACGTGATGCGCAACGTCTTCTTCGACACCTGCGTCTACCACCAGCCGGGCATCGACCTGCTGCTGGAGGTGATCCCCACCCGCAACATCCTCTTCGCCTCCGAGATGATCGGTGCCGTCCGGGACATCGACCCGTGCACCGGCCACCACTTCGACGACACCCGCCGCTACCTCCAGGACTCCGGGCTTCCCGCAACCGATCTGGCCGCCATCCAGGAACACAACGCCCGCACCGTCTACCCCCGCCTGAACACCCTGCTCAAACAACAGGGCCGCTAAACACCCGGCCAAAAAACACCCGGCCACCAAACACCCGGCTACTAAACACCAAAGAGGAAGAGATCCATGCAGGAACTCGGAGTCGTCCACCGAAACATCACCCGCGCCCCCCGCGCGGACGTCGACGCGCTGGCAGCATTCGGTGTCAGCACCATCCACGAGGCCATGGGCCGGCTCGGCCTCATGCGCCCCTACATCCGCCCCGTCTACCCCACAGCCCGGCTCTGCGGCACCGCCGTCACAGTGCTCCTGCAGCCCGGGGACAACTGGATGCTGCACGTGGCGGCCGAAGAAGTGCAGCCCGGAGACGTCCTCGTCGCGGCCTGCACCACCGAATGCGAAGACGGGTTCTTCGGGGAACTGCTCGCCACCTCCGTCCGGGCCCAGGGCGCGGCGGGCCTGGTCATCGACGGCGGCTGCCGCGACGTTGCAGCCCTGCAGGAAATGGACTTCCCCGTCTTCAGCCGGGCCATCAACTCCAAGGGCACCATCAAGGCCACGCCCGGATCCGTCAACGTCCCCGTCGTCTGCGCCAACGCCCTGGTCAACCCCGGCGACGTGGTCATCGCCGACATCGACGGCGTCGTCGTCGTCCCCGCCGGCCGCGCCGCCGAGGTGGCCGAAGCTGCCCGGCAACGCGAAGCCAGCGAGGAGGCCAAACGCCAGCGGTTCGCCGCCGGCGAGCTCGGCCTCGACATCTACTCCATGCGCGGACCACTGCAGGCCGCGGGCCTTCGGTACATCGACTGACAATCACCCCGGTCAAAGGAGACCCCATGAGTACGCAATTCACCAAGACCCCCGGCTGGCTGGACTGGTACCCGAACCCCACCACACCCCGCTTCGCCCTCCCCCCGGGAACGGTGGACGCCCACTGCCACGTCTTCGGCCCCGGCACCGAGTTCCCGTTCGCCCCGGAACGCAAATACACCCCCGGCGACGCGGGCAAAGAGCAGCTCTTCGCACTCCGTGACCACCTCGGCATCAGCCGCAACGTCATCGTGCAGGCAACCTGCCACGGAGCGGACAACACCGCCATGATCGACGCCGTCCAAGCCTCCAAGGGCCGGGCACGCGGCATCGCCACCGTCCGTCCCGACATCACCGACGCCGAACTGCGCCGGCTCGATGACGCCGGCGTGCGCGGCGTAAGGTTCAACTTCCTCAAACGCCTCGTCAGCTCCGCCCCCCGGGACGAACTCGCCAGCATCGCCAAAAAGATCGCCCACCTGGGCTGGCACGTCGTCATCTACTTCGAAGGCGCCGAACTCGAAGACCTCGAAGGATTCTTCACCTCCCTGCCCACCCCCCTGGTCGTGGACCACATCGGACGCCCCGACGTGACCAAACCCGTCAACGGCCCCGAATTCAGCCGGTTCCTGCGCTTCGTCCACAACAATGACGCCTGGGTAAAAGTCAGCTGCCCCGAACGGCTCAGCCTCACCGGACCCCCCGCCCTCCACGGCGAACAGCACGCCTACACCGACGCCGTGCCCTTCGGCCGGCAAGTCATCGCCGAGTTCCCGGACCGGGTGCTCTGGGGCACCGACTGGCCCCACCCCAACCTCACCGACCACATGCCCGACGACGGACTCCTCGTCGACTACATCCCCCACGTCGCGGCGACCCCCGAACAGCAACGCAAACTGCTCGTCACCAACCCCATGCGGCTCTACTGGCCAGACGAAGACGCCTAGCCCCTCCTTCACACCCACCCCCCACAAAGGACTCCAAAGATGCACTCCAACGCGGCCAACCGACTCGACCGCCTACCACGCGACGGCATCGACGACCTGGCGCGCCTTCGGGGCGGTACGGGCGAGATCCACCTGCGACCGTGACGGCCGGTCCCTGGCGGGCAGCTCTTAGTGTTCAGGCCGTCCTGACCCAGGCGGCTTGGGTGGGCGTTCGCCTCATGATCGGCTACCGTGCGCTTGCCTCGGGCGCTGATCCGATATTCCTTGGGGTCCTCGCATCCAGCTTCGCGCTTCCCGCCCTCGTTGTTGCGTTGCCGGCAGGTCGGTTGTCCGACCGCCGGGGTGGGACGGCAATGGCCCTCGTCGGGCTGGTCCTGACCGCTGTTGGAACCGGGCTGATGTTCATTGTTCCGGGACTGGCTGTGCTGTTAGTGGCAAGCGCCGTAATCGGATTCGGGATCCTCCTGGTGATGGTCGGCCAGCAGACGTTCGTGGCGCATGTCAGCCGTGGCGGTTCCAGCGATAGCGCGTTTGGAACCCTCACTTCGGCGGCTTCTACCGGGCAGCTGATAGGACCACCTGCCGTCACTTTGGTTGCCAGCATCGGGTTGCCGGGTGGTGCCCAGCCGAATACGACCCTGGGCCTTCTTGTTTGCGTCGGCTTCAGCGTTCTGGCTACGCCGGCCTACTTCTTCCTTCGGGCCACGGATCGGAATCTGCGAAGTCGCCGCAGCGAGTCCACAGGCGTGGGCTCCGGGAAAATCGGGCCGTTGCGGACACCCGGCCTTTGGCGTTCGCTCGCTGTCAGCGGCGCAGTGCTGGTCACTGTTGACCTCATGTATGCGTTCGTTCCGGTCTGGGCAACTGAACAGGGCATCAGTGCAAGCGCCGTCGGGCTGCTCCTCGCGCTGCGTGCGGCCGTCTCCGTGTTCAGCAGGCTGGGACTTACCCGGCTCATCCGACGCTTCGGACGCAAGGCGCTCCTGATCGCCTCCATAGCCGCCGCCGTCGTAGGATTGGCAGCGCTACCCTTGGTAGGGGCATATGGTGCCATCGCCGTGATGGTGGGGCTGGGGCTGGGGCTTGGCATACCACAGCCGCTCACTATGGCATGGGTGACGGGGATGACCGACCCGTCCCGGCACGGTGCCGTCCTCGGGCTGCGCATGACGGTCAACCGTCTAGCCCAAATAACCCTGCCTCTCGCTGCGGGCTCGCTGGCGGCCCCGCTCGGTGTGCTAGGCATCTTTTGGGCCAACGCCGCACTGTTGGCAGGCGCCATCGTGGTAGTCGTAGGATCGGACGCCGAGGCAGGGGTACCGCCGGATGCTGACGGTGGCTAAGCCTGATGAGCCGATTGCGGACCGCGTCACGCGGATAACGGCTCCTCGTCCTACTGGCGTTTCAAGTACCCGGGACATTCCTGCCCTGTTCAAGCCGACAGAACTGGTGGTCATTTGAGCCTGCAGATTAGGCGAGTACGCTCTGGCGGTATCGGTAACACCAGGCCAACTCATCACCTGACCGTCGCAACCAAAGCCGGAATCGACGCCAATATACAGCACCATTCCTTCACTCCCTGTGCGTCAATCCGAATCGACTTCCACGCGATCTATCGGCTGTACTACGGTTGATCCCCGGGGTGTTCCGGTCAGAATGAGGTCTCCAGGTTTCAGGGTCATGACCCGGGAGATGTCAGCGATGAGTACGGAGAGCTGAAGACCAGATCTTCGTTAAGTATTGTGTCCTGAACCAGCGAGCCATTGATCCACCCGCGCAGGTGAAAACCGTCTGGGTCAAGGGTGTCTGCCTTGAGCAGCTTTGGGCCTACCGGAGTGAAGGTGTCAAAGCTCTTTGAATGGACGTTGGAGCCAGGATCTGCGTACCGGAGGTCGTAGACGCCGTAGTCGTTGGCGGCGGTTACCCAGCCGATATGGTCCCAGGCGTCTGCGATTGGTACGTTCCTGCATTGTTCACCGATCGGTTTCGAGGTCGATGAACTGGTAGTGGGTGTTGAACAGCTCCACCCGGTGACCGTCGGGATCCCGAAGGTAGAGGAAAAAGCGCGTTGCTTAGGCCATGTCGTCCAGGACCCCGGTCGATTTCGTCGCCGAACCCGAGGCTTCCGGCTACATCGGCGGCGCGGATCAGGGAGGTGGCGTCGGGGACTGTGTAGGCAAGGTGGTAAAGCCTGGGGCCTCGTCCGTTGGTGAAGACGATGTCGTGGGTGTTGCCCTTGACCTCGAGCCACGTGCCCCAGACTCCATCGGTCCCGTCCGCGGCCGTGTATTCGGCAAGCCGGAAACCCAGATCTGAGTAGAAGTCTGTGGCTGTTTGTATGTCGTGCGTGACCAGCTGGTGATGGTCGATTCGCTGGGGTTGCCCGCTTCTGAAGGTGTGGAATTCCTGCGTGCGCCGGTCGACGACCTCCATCGATGAACACAGTTCAATGGGGTTTCCGACCGGATCCGTGAAGTGCAGGGTCCGTCCCTGGAAAGCCATCTCGGGCTCGGTTGTCTCAATGTTGCGTGACCGAAGGTAGGCAGCTGCCTGTCGATGTCGGAGTCGTCCTGTACCCGCAGGCCGATGCGTTCAGCCTCGGGATCGCCGGTTGCTCGTTTAATGACCAAGCTGTGGTGGGCGGCTTCTTCGAGCCCTCGGAGGTAGAAGGTGTCCTCATCCTGGTCCGTGACGACCAGTCCGATGACTTCTGTGTAGAAGTGGCTGCTGGCATCCAGGTCCCGTGCGGTGAGCGCAGACACTTGGCTTGCGCGGGTGATGTTGAATGCCGGGTTTCGGGTTCCAGACGGGAAGCATGGGTGACTCCTTGCGGTTGGGTTCGGGTCCGGTCAGGTCTGCCGGCCTCGAAAGGGATCCGTCCGGCGGCGGTGTCAGACAGTGGCAGTTGGCGGGGGTTATTCGTTGCGATCCGGCGCCTCGGCTATGACCTGCTGGGCAAGTCGGAACGCTTCGACGCCGGCCGGAACGCCAGCATAGATGGTCATTTGAATGAGCGCGTCCTGGATTTCGGCGTGGCTGACACCATTTCGCAGGGCACCTCGCACATGGGTTTTGAATTCGTCCCCACGGCCGAGGGTTCCCAGGATCGCTAGGTTCAGCAGGCTGCGGTCCCTCCTGCTCAGGGCATCGCGGCCCCATGAGGCGCCCCAGCAGTACTCGGTAATGAGCTCCTGGAAATCGCGACCGAACTCGCCGGCGTTGGCGAAGGCTCTGGTAACGTATTCGTCCCCGACGACTTCCTTGCGGATCCGTAGCCCATTTTCATATACCGGGTTCGTGCTCATGTCAGGCCACCTCCGCAGTCACTGGATTCGATAGCGTGCCAAGGCCATCGATGGTTACGTCGATGGTGTCTCCGGGCTTCAAGAAGAGCGGAGGCGTTCGGGTGAAGCCGACGCCGGCGGGTGTTCCCATAGGGATCACGTCACCGGGTTCGAGCTGGATGAACTCGGAAATATGCTCGATGATCGTCGGGATGTCAAAGATCATTTCGGAGGTATTGCCGTCCTGGACAATCCTTCCGTTTAGCCGCGTCGTGATCTGCAGTGCATGGGGATCGGTGATCTCGTCCTTGAGGACCAGATGCGGTCCAAAGGGGCCGGATGCATGGAAGTTCTTCCCGCCCGTGTACTGCGTAACCCGGAACTGATAATCCCGTACCGTGACGTCGTTGAAAATCGAGTACCCGGCCACGTAGTCCATGGCGTCCTCGGCAGAAATATATCTGCCGCCCTTGCCGATGACGACGGCAAGTTCGCCCTCCCAGTCCAGCTGAGGCGAGACGTGGGGTACGACGACGTTGCCGCCGTCCCGCACCAACGTCGCGGCGAACCGGGGAAACAGGATCGGGATTTCCGATAGCTCCTTGCCGGCTTCGGCGGCGTGCTTGCCATAGTTACGGGCCACACAGACAATTTTCGGTGGATCCGCAATGGGTACTTCGAGCTGGACTTCGGCCTCTGCAAAGGCCAGCAGCCGGAACCGGGCCTGGCCGGCAGGCAAGGATTCGATGTAGCCCACTGCCTCGGCTGTGGCCTGAACCGCGATATCGCCTGCCTGCAGATATGCGAGCATGCTGGTAGGTACTGCGGCATCTGCCAGCTGTCGGGCGCCGGGTGTGCCCCTGTCCTGCAGCAGGGCGCGGTACGTCGCGTTGACATCAATGATGGTTGGGCCGGTAACTACGCCCACGCGAGTGTCGAGGCCGGCGCAGAAGCTTGCGAGGATGGTCATATTTTCTTCCGTAAATTAGGAGGTTGTACCGAGGCTTGCCTACGCGCGCTGAACCGCACCGGTACCGGCTGAAGTGACTCCAGCACGGGCCTCGGCGGCCATCCGCGCTCGTTCGGATTCGTAGGCGTCAAAGTCGAAGTCCTCGAGTTCGATTTCCTCGATGGGGGAGTAAGGCCGGGGAATGCCGTCCCAGCCGATCTGATCGATGTTCCAGTAGAACTCCAGCAGATTGCCGTCTGGATCCAGACCATAGAAGCGCGGCTGGTTTCCAGGTCCGCCCTTGCGAGCGTTGACGATCGGTACCTTCAGGTCTTCGAATCTGCGGTACATGGCCAGCAGATCGTCCGATGTCTTCATTTCGAAGGCGATGTGGTGCAGGCCGAAGGAGTGCTCAGCGGGAGGTTCGACGGCACGGCGAAGTTTGAACAACGAGAGGCAATGGTGGGTGGGGTCATTGCGGATGAATGCCCCGGCCAGCACAGCCACGCCGTGGCCCGCCTCGTCCTCGCCGTAGCGGAACTCCTCGGTCAACTGCAGCCCGAGCATCTCGGTGTAGAAGTTCACCGATCGGCCGAGATCGCGGACCGCTATCCCGACGTGACCGATGCGCGCGACCTTGAGCGACATGGCATCTCCTAAGGAAGGCAAAATCAATGTGTTCGAATTTATAGTTCAAATGTTCGTTTTTCGAACACATTTGACTATAAGGGGATCGAAGGTGACCGTCAATAGTTTTGAACCTGATTTACAAAAGTACGCAGGGCAGGAGGCGTCGAGATGGCTGTGGATCGACCGGCGGCTGGGCTGATGAGGGGCTATCCCTGAGGGGTGGCCAGTTCGTCAGAGATCTTTGAGGCGGCGTCGAGTACCTTCTGCACGAGATCGTTCAATGCGGATCCACGCGAGGACGGAACCAGCAACGAGATGCTCGCTACTGCTTTGCCCTCCAGGAGAATGGGCGCGGAAACGCCGTGGACATCCGAACGCAACTCATTTTGGGACATGGCATACCCGTCGAGGGCTATCGCCTGCAGCTTGGCAGCCAGGTCTTTCCTGTTATCGTCGACGGACAGAAAACGTTCAATGGTCTGGTCGTCAAGGAATGCAAGGATCGCACGCTGTCCGGCTCCTCGCGTCAAGGGACGTCTGCTCCCGAGTTCCTGTTCAACGCGGGTGGGATGTTTTCGTCCGACCACCTGCTCCACCACCAGCGCATCATATTGATCCCGAACCGAGAGGATGACCGTTTCGCCGGTGGACTCAGAAAGCTCAACCATATGCGGCCTTGCCGTGCCGCGAAGGACCACATCAATGCTCTGCGCAAAACGCAGCATCGCCGGGCCGACGAGATACTCCCCTCCCGCCCGCCTGGCAAATCCCCGCGCGTGCAGCGTGGCGAGCATTCGATGGACGACGGTCCTGTTCAGCCCCGTGGTGCGGGCAATCGACGACGCGGTCGAGGACCCATCGGCAATCGCTATGAGAACCACAAGCGCGTTATCTGCAGTCTTGGAAATCTCCATTTACTTACCATTCTCCAATTTCTGCACGCAACACGCTGATCTCGTCCAAGGTGCGGAGGAGAGTCCGGCGGGGGAAATTCGCGCTACTGATGCAAGCGTGGCGCCGGAGGGACTAATCAAATATAGACTCCGGGTGCGGGGAGTCCGATTCAGCTTGGACGCTTCCGCCAGCAGAATGCTCGGTGTTCAGAGGCCTTCGGTACGATCCGCACCGGGCCGAGGTTGAGAATACCCGACTGCCGCGTTCAACGAAGCGCCGCTTCGATGGCGAAAGTCCTTTCCTTCAATATCATCCCGATTTTCATGGGATCGATCTCGCTATGAACGTAGACCACGGCGATGGCCGCGGGGAGTTTCCCTGGGACGCGTATCGGGGCCCCCACTGACGAGACCCCCGGAATTACCTCGTCATGGCTGATTGCATAGCCTAGTTTGGCGGCGGTGCGGGATTCGGGCCGGTACGGCTGGCCCGGTGCCAGCCGATCCCACTGTTCCTCGGTCAGTGCGGACTGGATGGCGATTCCTGGCGCGCCGGCGCTGAAGGAATGCCGTGTACCCGGGCGCTGGGCCAGAACCGCGCCCGCGTGCCGTGGTTCAACAGCCACCAGAGTGACGCAATCGCGCTGGTCCCAGACGGCAAGGAACGCCGTCATGCTCAGGCTGTTAGCCAGGGTGGTCAGCTCTGGTAGCGCGGCCGACTGCAGGTCGCGCGAGACGCCGCGCGCCAAGGTGGCCAGTCCCGGAGCGGCCTGCATCAAGCCCGATGCATCCCGCATAACCACGGAATGGTCCTCAAGCGTTCGTAGGATGCGATACGCGATGGAGCGGTGCACACCGAGGGCGGCGGAGAGCTCCACAATGCTCATCGGTCCCGTCGCCTCCGCAAGGATTTCGAGCGCCCGGATGCCTCGCGAGAGCGTTTGGGAATGGGCGGAGTTCTTAGCGGGGGCTTGGCTGGCGATCATGGGTCATCCTCTGAGCACGGCTGCATGGGCGAATTGGCACGCCTGGGTTTGACGCCACACATCCCGCCTCGTTCTATATTTGCATGCGATGTTCAAGCATAGAACAACCCGGATTTGGCTTCAAGTGGTTCGAACAGGTTCCCGCTTCGGCCTCGGGCAGGTAGGCCCAACGATGATTGCGATGCCAGACAGGATTTCAAGGCTCAAGAGAGTGCGGGGACAATCGTGCTTCTGGTCGTCTTGCCGCGAGGACTCTTCGCCGGGTGCGGCCGGTGATTGGCGTATATTCAAGGATTCATGGCGGAATGGTTCAGCTGGGAGAAATCTTCTCCCAGTAGACCACCAACCCCATGAAGCGGGACCGCGCCGTGGTCTTCGATGTCTCCAGCATCGACGGGACAGAAACTGACCTGCAGACCGCCGTGCTGCTGGCCTGCTGGTCCTACGGCTTCGGCACCGTCAACGTCGCCAACGCCCTGGCCGACGCAGGACTGGAACCGCGTCGGAACTACTTCCTGGTCCTAGATGAGCTGTGGCGGGCGCTGCGTTCCGGCAAGGGCATGGCTGACCGGGTGGACGCCCTGACCCGTTTGAACCGCTCCGTTGGCGTCGGGCAGATCATGATTTCCCACACGATGTCCGATTTGCTGGCCTTGCTGGCTGAAGAGGACCGGATGAAGGCCCGCGGATTTGTGGAGCGTTCCGGGATGGTGATCCGTAGTCTGCCGGCTTCGGAGATGCCGTTTCTGACCTCAGCGATTCCCTTGCAGGAGCAGCAGAAACGGATTTCCTGGCAGGACCCGCCCGCGTGGGACTCACGCGGGGTCGACGTCGAACGTCCCGGGCGCGGGAAGTTCCTCATCAAGGTCGGCGGCCGCCCGGGGATCCCCTTCAGATCGGGCTGACGTCCATCGAGCAGGACGAAGGACTGAACGACACCAACACGCGCAGGCATGAACCAGCAGAAACGCTCATGGAGCCAGCAGCTCTCGAGCCGCCGGCGGAAGGAGGAACATCGTGAGCCCGTGCGCGGAGGGGGACTTGAACCCCCTTCACGGCGTGTCGCCAACGACAAAAACTCCTACATTCCTGGCTTTTGCCCCGCGAGCCAATACATTGATCCGTGCGCCGAGTGCATCAACTAGACCGAGATCAATCCGCCGGTTGACCATCTGGAATTGAGGCGGAGCAGGAATTCGCCCACTGTAGGCCTAGCGCCGTGACCAGATTGCCAACAATTTCGTCAGAACGATTGCAGATTAAATTGTCGCGAGATAGAGTTTCTCCGTCGGGTCCCAAGTGCGGGCCCTCAAAGCGGAGGACTTGACGTGGTGCAAAGAAGCATTCGCCGAAGAAGATGGATGGGTGCCGTTGCAGTAGCAGGGGCGGTAGCGTTGAGCGTCTCCGCTTGTAGCGGGACGGCTAGCACACCGGCACGTAAAGGCGGGACGATGAATGTCCGGGTGAACGCAGACTGGAATACACTCGATCCAGCGCTCATCGGCACAACGCCGGCAATCCAGCTCGTTCCGGTTCTTTACGACCGGCTCGTCGCCAGGGATGCCTCAGGGAAGGTTGTCCCTTATCTTGCCGAATCGTGGAAGGTTGTCAGCCCGCAGCAGATAACTTTTAAAATCAAGTCCGGCGTGACCTGCTCGGACGGGTCAGCCCTGACTGCGACTGGTGTCGCTAACTCGCTAACGCGCCTTTTCGACCCAGCAACCAAGTCAGCGCTTCTGGTGGGCGCATTCAGCGCAGGCCAGACATACAAAGTCGCGGCTGATGACGCCTCCTCCACCGTGACGGTCGATTTCGGAACTCCCGCTGCCGATGCCCTTTATGGTTTTGCGCATCCGGCCACCGGGATTGTTTGCGCGGCTGGACTTGAGAATCCTGCATCTCTGGGGAACCAGTCATCCGGTACGGGCCCATACGTCTTGAAAGAGGCGACGCACGGGAAGTCAGTCACGGTTGAACGTCGAAAGGGCTGGAACTGGGGACCGTCCTGGTCAAAATCAGCTCCGGCATCCAGTCCCGACGAGATGGTGTTCAAGGTCATTACGAACGAAACAACCGCAGCCAATCTGCTCCTCTCTGGAGGCCTCGACTTCGCGTCGATCAACGCGTCCGATGTGCCGAGGCTAAAAGCAGACAAGACGCTGACTGACTACACCTTCACCAACAAAACTCCGTGGCAGTTGCTCGTGAATGAGGCACCGGGACGCCCTGGAGCCGACCCTGCAGTTCGGCAGGCTCTGTTCTTGACCATAGATCGCAAGGACTTTATGGCGGTGGCCTTCGCTGGGCTGGGAACTCCGTCAGACAGTCTGCTGATGCCGGGCATTGAATGCTATGACGACAGCGTCGCCGCTCTCGCGCCCAAGCAGAATCTTGAGAAGGCTAAGTCGGTCCTTCTCGCAGCGGGTTATACAGTAGGCGCGAACGGTAAGTTTCAGAAGAATGGCGTGCCGTTGAAGGTCGCCCTTCTCGGTTCGAATGCGCAAGGAAACGGTCCGGACTACATTCTCAATCAGTTCATGACTCTGGGAGTCGACGCCTCCCTCAGCATGGTTGACCAGTCCGCCCAGAACACAAACATGAGGGCTGGCAACTTCGATGCAGTCATCGGGTCGACCGGTCAGACCGTCCCAACGGGCTCGATGCTGTCCATTTACGGAACCCCGGCGCCTGCCGGCGGTCCCAACTTCGCCAGTGTGTCCGACCCCGCCATCGACAAGGCCATGCCCTTAGCTCTCGGCACCGTCGGCCCCGAGCGCTGCCAATACTGGTCGGCAGTTCAGAAGGCCCTGATTCAGGGAAACCACTGGTACGGGCTTGCTGCGCCAGAAAGCTACTGGTTCGGCAAGGATGTGTCCGCGACGGTTCAGACCATTCAATCAAACGGAATCGACTACGGGACCCTCGCGTGGAAATGAGCTAGCCGCGTAGCTCAGTTCCGCTTGGGCGGCGGACGTTATTCATGGCTTGTGCCTGGATAACGTCCGCCGGGCTTTCCTCGGAAACAACAAAACAAGGGAGTTCGATGCGTGACCTAAGCGATCGAGTGGCTGTTGTCACAGGCGCCGCCAGCGGCATCGGCCTGGCAATGTGTGAGCGGTTCGCGGCTGAAGGTATGAACCTCGTGATGGCCGACATCAACGGGACCGCTCTGGCAGAGGCGGCAGAGCGCTTGTCGAGCACCACAGGAGTGCAGACTCGCGCCGAAGTGGTGGACGTCAGCAACTGGGACAGCGTCGATAATCTCGCGTCACGCGCGTACGAGCGCTTCGGCGCGGTCCACATTCTCTGCAATAACGCTGGCGTCCTCGCGCCAAGAATGCCGGCTTGGCAACTTGCGGTCGAGGACTGGAAATGGGTCATCGGAATTGACCTATGGGGCGCAATCCATGGCGCAAAGGCTTTCCTTCCACGCATGTTAGAAAGTGGCGAACCGGGCCACATCGTCAACACCTCTTCCGTAGCCGGACTTCTGCCTAACCCGTACAACGCGGCGTACTCAGTTGCAAAGTACGGGGTCGTCTCCCTCTCGGAGGCATTGATCCTTGGTTTGCGTGACCTGAATGCCCCGATCGGGGTTTCCTGCCTCTGCCCCGGCCCGGTAGCCACGCCACTGCGCAATACCAGCGCGGACATGAGACATGACGGTGACGCAGGTTTCAGCCTGAGTGTGCCTTCGAACTCAGTCACGCCCGCCGAGGTAGCTGAACTCGTCTTAGGGGCAATCACCAACGATCGCTTTTGGATATTCTCCCAATCGGAGACACGCGACCGCGTCGCTGCGCGATCGCGCGGCATCATCGAAACTGACGAGGTCCAGTGGTGGCCCGTCGCATCGACCTTAGGGAGCACTGCATAATGGCATTTGGGATGGACCACGGCCTCGATCTTTCACAGCCCGATACGCTCACAGACTCGGAGTGGGACGACTTCAAAAAGCAGCAAGGCACGGGAGCCGGCTACCCGGAAGGACACCCGATTTATCGATTCTGGGTTGATGCTGGTCGGCCTGATCTCGTCAAAGCCCAGCGCACACTGATTCAGACCGTGGAGCCATCTGTTGGACTGGGAGATCCCCGCGCACGGATCGAAAGAGGCGGGCTTTCATCCACCTTGGCAAAGGTCTTCGTTTACATCCTGATGGGCTTCCAAACCGGGGTGGAGTACCAGGTCCGGCTGGCAGCACAGCGCGGATACTCACGCGCTGAGGTACTCGATGTCTTTGCGCTGGCCGCGCTACATTCCTCGGCGAATGGCGTGACGGACCTCTATGATCGGCGTGGACTGATGGATCAGTTCGCAAACTGGCCGAATTCCGAAAGTACAGCTCGTATCCCTGAGGGCTGGGACCGCGATCTTGATTCTCTAAGAGCCGGTCTCGATTTCAGTGAGCCTGAGTTGTCGGGCGAAGAGCATGACGCATTGATGCGCTGGTACCTCCGGTACCTTGCCGAAATTCCCCCATGGGTCACGTTCCTCGCGGAGTACAACCCGCGGTTGCTCAAACAGCTCAGATCACGCTGGGAGAATGCCGTCAAGGCGTTGCCCCGGCAGTTCATTCCCTTCGCCCTGTTGATCTGGCACATGGTCCAGCAGAACGATGATGGAATCCGCGAGAGCCTCCTTCTTGCCCGGGGCTTCAATGTGAGTAAGGACCAGATTGTAGCCACTGCGGGCATTGCCGCCCTGATGTACGGGGGACCCACGTCCCTGTCGGCGTTCGAGCGCGTGGGCGGCGAGATTTTCAGAAGGTGGGATGAACGGTAACTGTCCACACGCATAGATTTAGACAAAGGATACAAGTATGACAACCGTTCTAGATGGTCTTGTCT
>FSUT01000239.1_pt1 | contig 15905 bp, 12 predicted proteins | sample 1637481 | NCBI WGS metagenome assembly FSUT01 (sample SAMEA3914816, study PRJEB12502) | metagenome | biome: forest; material: soil | place: USA | collected 2011-09-16 | depth 0.3 m | reverse complement strand
GCAATGACGCGCAGTCGGCCCTCAGCCATTGCCGGATCACCTAAAGCTGGCTGTGCGACGCAATGGCGGGGTCGGAGCCGATTCGTGCATCGCTTTCGAGCTCTGTGATGGCGGCAAGGTCCGCGGGAGTCAGGGTGATCGCCGCAGCGTCGGCGTTTTCGCGCATGCGGCCAGTCGTCGAGGACTTGGGAATGGCAATGATCCCTGAAGCAACGTGCCACGCCAACACGATCTGAGCCGGTGTGGCGCCGTACTTGGCAGCCAATGATCTCACTGCGGCTGCATTCAGATCGGCCCCCTGCCCCAGCGGGCTGTATGCCTCCACCGCAATGCCCAAGGAACGGCATTTGGCCGCCAACTCCTTCTGCTGGAACGTGGGGTGGATTTCGAACTGGTTCACCGCCGGGACCACATCAGCGGCCTGCAGTAACGCGTCCAGGTGCTCGCCGAGGAAGTTGGAGACACCGATGGCACGTACCACGCTGTTGGCGTAAAGCTTCTCCATCGCTTTCCAAGCTTCGACGAAGAGCCCCTGCGACGGCACGGGCCAGTGAATCAAGTACAGATCCACGACGTCGACACCGAGTGCTTTCCGGCTGTTCTGGAAAGCGTCATGTGCGTTTCCCTGCTCGCCATTGCGCAACTTGGTAGTGATGAAGATTTCATCCCTGGGAATACCAGAGGCGGCGATGGCTGCTCCGACGCCGGCCTCGTTGCGGTAGGCGGCGGCGGTGTCTATGTGGCGGTAGCCGGCCTCGAGGGCATCCTCGACGATTCGCTGCGTCTCACCCGGCGGAACCTGGAAAACCCCGAAACCGATTTGCGGAATTTCGACGCCATTATTGAGGGTCACGCTGGGTATGGTGGCTTCTTGCGTCTGCGACATTATCGATACTTCCGTCAGTGAGATTGGTCCCTTGGAGCGCTCCGCACGAAATTCGGTGCGAACCGTGCGCCCGGGCTTTGCAAAATACGCTACCCATCTTGGGGCGTCGTGTCAGCCGGTGCGCATCGCCCTGGTTTTCCTAGGACAGACAGTCCTACCCTCCGTCCAGAAAGAGTCATCGGACCAGGCACAACAAAAGGCTCGCGTCAAAGCCCCCGCATGCGAGAGCTGCGAAAGTGCTGTCGTTTCAGCCCGGGCCCAACCAATGGACCGCGACCTCGCCTCGGATAGGGATCAGCTCTGGCGCCCGTTCCGGAATTTCCGCCGTAGGCCGGTGGACGGCGCCTGGGACCCGACCGTGATCCCGCGCGCTCTCCCTTCCTTTCCTAGGAATGACAGTCCTACCTTCCTTGTAGAAAGCTGTGACCCGGCCGTGGACAATAGTACTTATGGGTCAAAGCGCAGAGTTTGGAAGTTTCTTGAAGGCCATGAGGTCACGGCTGAAGCCCGAGGACGGCGGGTTATCAGGCACCTCGGGTGTCCGGCGGGTTCCCGGGCTGCGCCGCGAGGAGATAGCCCGGCTGGCGGACGTGAGCACGGACTACTACACGCGCCTCGAGCAGGGCCGCAACATCCACCCTTCCCGGGCGGTACTGGACTCGGTAGCCCGGGCTCTGCGCCTCGATTCCAGCGAACAGGCGCATATGATCGACCTCCTTGAGAATTGTGCGAAGTCCCAGCGTCCACCCCTACCGGCCCAAAGCGTTCGGCCCGCCCTCAAGCAACTGCTGGATGCTGTGGGAAGCGTGCCCGCACTGGTGCTGGGGCGCCGAACGGATGTATTGGCCGGAAATCACCTGGCTTTTCTCCTGCTTGCCGATTTCCCGTCCATGCCTGCTGCCGAGAGGAACCTGACTCGCTGGATGATGCTCGATCCGCGCGCAAAGGAACTCTTCCGGGACTGGAATTCCGTAGCGGCCGAAGCGGTCGGAACCCTTCGAGTGGACATTGGCCGGCATCCGGACGATGCCCAGGCCAATCAGCTCGTTGGCGAACTCGCAGTGCAGAGCGAGAACTTCCGCCTGTGGTGGGCCGGACACCGGGTGTCCAAGAGGTCTGCGGGAAGTCTGCGGTTGCACCACCCCGTCGTCGGCGACTTGGAACTGAACGTTGAAAACCTGGCACTCCCGGACGACCCGGATCAAGTGCTGCGCGTATTTTCCGCAAAGCCCGGCTCGCCGTCGGCCGATTCCCTCACACTGTTAGGCAGCTTCGGCGCCGAGACGGCGACCGCCTGGGAGCCCACACAAGCAACAGAAAACACGGATGCATCCGGCGCCGGGTTCTTGACTGATTCCGCTTAGGAAACCCGGGCCCTCGGCGGTCCGGGCATTCCGAATACTTTGACCACGTGCGCAAGAGGTAGAGGACACCTTGAATCGCGTCCTGAGTCGAGTGGACGCCTGTGAAGCGCGCGAGGCATACCGGTAGTCGTCCTGGAATCCTTGGCCCCGCGCCGGCAAACACCAGGAAACCAGCCGGCCACAAGAGGCGGCACCAAGTACGGAGCAACCGAGACTCCGAAATTTCGATACGCGGACAAGCTCTGGACAGTGTCCATAAGGCCAGGCGTCTCAAACAACCCCTCACTTGGACCTGACCCGGGCCCGGGCCGCGGGGTACGCCGGGTTGTTCAAGCTTCGGTGGCCGGTCACATCATCACGCTCCGCCGTTCTCGGCACGGGTGATTGCCCACTTGAGACCGCCCGGACTTTGTCCCGGCGGTCTCAAGCTATGTCACGGAGGATGTGTCGCCGCGGCTAGAGCGCAGGATGGACGATCAATTCCAGTTCAGGCCGTTCCACCGGTTGTTGATCTGGTTGCCGATTCCGTTACCGCTGCCGTTCTGGCCGTTTCCGTTATGGTTGCCGTTACCGTTGCCGTTGGAGCCCTTCCCAGGGACGACGGCCCCGGTCGTCGGATTCAGGATGACCTTGTCCGTGTTGGGGTGTTTGAAGTCGAACATGTTGGTCAGCGAGCCCGCGTGGGCGTCGAGGGAGGAGCTACCGATCTGGCCGGTACTCCAGTTGTCCTCGATCAAACGCAGGATGGATGTCTGGTCCGTCTGGGTATGGTCAACAAAGTTCGTCTTCGCGAACGGGGAAACTACGATCAGCGGCTGGCGCGGGCCCGGGCCGCAACGGTCCGCGTATCCGCCGGCCATGGGTACGCCCTTGTTGTACGCGTTCAGGCAGAACGCGGCATCGTCGGGAGAGTTGGAGGAGTTCTTCACGGCGGCTGCTACGTGGTCGTACCATCCGTCGGAGTCATCGTAGGCGAGGATGACGGCGGTGCTGTCCCAGTTCTGGGAGTTCTGGATGGCATTGACCTGCTTAGCAACGAAGGCCTGCTCGTCGATCGGGTCGGAGCTTCCGGGGTGGCCATCCTGGTACTGGGGAGCCTTCAGGAACGACACGGCGGGCATGCTGTTCGAGTTGACGACCTGGTCGAACGCCGTCACGTCGTACTGGTGGTTGGCCTGGCCGTTGTGACCGATTTCTGCGACCGAAGCCGGCGGCAGGTGGTGCGGGTTGGCGGTGGAGGCATAGTACTGGAACGGCTCGTGGTGCGGCGAGTAGTCGACGATGGAGGCACCCGTGACGTTGTTGTGTGTGCTCAGGCAGGAAGCCGGCGTGGCTCCGGACGCCGGGGCGGTCGGGGTGAATCCGCCCTGGAACCATCCCCAACTAACACCCTTGGCGTTGAGCAGATCGCCGATGTTCTTGCCTTGCGAGCCAGCCACGTTGTTCGTCGTCTTATGGCTGCTGTTGGAGCAGTCGTCGTAGACCGGGTCGGGGTCATTGATCACTGTTCCGACGCCGCTCGAGTTGGGGACGCGTACGGTGGTGGTGCTGGCTGTCGGAACGACGGGTGCACCCGCGGCAGTGAATTCCTGGATACCGTGGGTCTGGCCCGAGACCAGGTTCAACGCGCCCGGGGTTGACGGGCCAAAGCCGGTGCTGAAGGACGAGTCGCTCATAGCGTAGTTCTGGGCGTAATTCCACATACCGGAGACGGTGTTCCCGTCGTAGTAGTCCATGGTCAGGCCCGGCGCGCCATATTGGTTCGCTGCACACACGTCCTTGCTGGTGTTCTCAACGAACTTGTTCATCAGGCCACCGTTGTAGGCCGACTGTTCGGCGGTGTAGGTGTGGTTCTGGTCGCAGGTGACGGCCTGTGCCGGTGTCAGTCGCTGCGGCTGGATGGAGTTCGGGTTGTTCGGTCCCAGCAGGCCGTCGTGAGCCAGTGTGGCAATGTTCGTCGGCGTGTTCTTGGTGGCGGTGAACTGCGTTGCCGGGAGCCCGGTTCCCTGCTGGGTTTCACCTGGCGTGTTGGCAGCCTTGGGGTAGGTGGCAAAGTAGTGGTCGAACGAGACGTTCTCGCCGAAGATCACCACCACATGCTTGATGGGTGTGGCCGTGTCCACATGGTTTCCGCTGGCGGTGGCCGGGCCGGCGCCGAAGCCAAACAGGCCGGCGGTGAGGGTGGAGGTAGCCAGGACCGCGGCGCCTGCGGCGGCCGCGAGTGGTTTGCAGGTGAATCGATGAGCGAGGTATCGCATGTGTTCTTCAATCTTTCTCGATGGGGTACCCGGCGCGACTTGCCGGTGTGTCAGACCCGCCCGGAAGGCTGGCCGGTCCAAGGGGTAAAGGACCGGTCTCCTCGTCCGGCCCGCTCCCGCTGCACCTGTTTGCAGCAGCAGCGAGCCGACGTGGTTTAGCCGCGGACGGGGTTTGGCCTTATTGGCCTTTGCCGTTTCCGCTGCCGACACCTTGGCGGGTGTTGTCGGTGCGGGGCCGCTGTAGCGTGAAGGATTCGAAGGCGGCCAGCTGTCCTTGTGGTCCGAGCACGTTGTAGTAGGTGACTTGAAGTTTGGTCATTCCGCCGGGCTGGGTTCCCGGGTCGACGGTGAAGGCAGCGAATCCGTACGAGTTGGCGGCGTCGCGTTTAGCCGACCAGGGCGCGTCTTCCTGCGTGTAAACCGGCGGCCGCCTGTTGGTCGTAGGGTTGAGCGGGCCGACGCTGGTGATAACACGGCAGGCGGGCGGATTGTAGAACATCTGGTTGGAGGTGACTGAGGTGCCCCCGCCTCCCAGGACCATATGCACGGTGCCCTTGGTAGTGTCGATGATGTCGGTGTTGGTGTCTGCCGGGATGGGGGTCAGTGTCGCGTTGGGCTGCTGGCCGCGGATCGGGTGAGATCGTTCGTAGTGGTGTTCGTGGCCACAAACGACCAAGTCGACGCCGTATTTATCGAACAGCGGCACCCATTCTTGCCGGACGCCCAGATCAGCGCCGTTGAGGGCGCTCGCGGTGCTGATGACCACCTGGTGCATGCAGATGACAACCCAGTCGATGTTCTTGTCGGACCGGGCGGCGATCAGCTCCTTCTCAAGCCATGCTTTCTGCGCGCCCTGGGAGTATCCGCGGACGTAGCTGCTTCCGCTGTCCTGGATGCAGATGTCATCGTTGGCCAGGCTTCACATGCACGGAACCGACAGTGAAGGAGTACCAGAGCCCACGGGTGGTATCTGTTTGGCCTGACTGCGGCGGTACCGAAAAGTATGTCTGGTAGGCCGCATAGCCGATAGGCCCGTTGCCAAGCTCGTTCTCATGATTACCCGCCGCCGGCATCCATGGACGGTGCCGGGCGCTGCGGGAGTTGTTGTCCCAGAAATCGGTCCAAGTGCGTACTCGGTCCACGGAGCCATTGGCGTAGCAGAGATCGCCGTTGAACAAGTGGAACAACGGCTGCACGCGTTCGATGCCAGCTGGCATGTCGCCCGCAGCGGGCGAGCCGAGATTGTCGTTGACCCACGGCGGATTGGCGAGCGTAACTCCGGCCGGCGGGACGTACTTCTTTCCCAACGTCGGTGTGCCCTGGTCGCCGAAGCTGGTGAAGGTAAAAGCCTCGCGGCCGCGCGGTCCAGTACGGAAAGAGCCAAACTCAGGCTGCGCGCCCTCGTGGATAGCCGCGTAGACGTAGTCGTGGGACGATTTCAGACCGGTGAGTTTCGCGTGATAGGCGTAAACGATTTGACCGGACTTGCCGTCGGTGTAACTGGTCTGCACTGCATCCTGGCTCTTGCCGTAGCTTCCGTCCAACTCACCGAGCATCGCCCGGGCATGGCTGACCGGCTGCAGGGTGTGCCATGACACCACGACTTCGCTGGACGCGTCCGCCCCGAACTGCAGGTGCAGGCCGTTCACGATCGGGGTTGTCAGCGGGTCACCTACCGTCGTCGGCAACGCCGACGCCTTACCCCCAGCGGCAGCGGACGCAGGCGCCACGCCGGCCAGAGCTGCGCCGGCACTTGCGACTCCGGCCGCCGCGAAGAAACCACGTCGAGAAAATGCGGTACTAAAAATTTGTCTGTCATCTGTCATGTCCAACACATTGCCGGGGCAACCGTGGCCATTCGTGAAGGACAGCCAAATCTACAGCCACCAACAGATGAACAATAGGATTCGGGGTAATCATGTAGGACTGCTGCATGCGGGCTCGTGCGAGACGCCCGTGCCGCTCGTCATCAGAACGTGCGGCCCCGTCAGCTGCCGGCTGGCGTCGGGGGTTCCTGAGACCTCAGGTAATGGAACAGCTGTCGGACGCCGAACGTCCATTTCGGCAGTTCTTCGGCGGCGGCCACGTGGTTGACGAGCGAGCCAAGGTGGCGGCTCTTGATGGTGACCACGTCGCCCATCTTGTGGGTGAATCCCTGCCCGGGCGTGTCCCTGTCCTGAGTGGGGGCGAACAAGGTACCCGTGAACAGTGCGAAACCATCGGGGTACTGGTGGTGCTGGCCGAAAGTGGCCGCCACAAGTTCCTCGAATGACCTGCTGATCCTGGCCACGGAGTTGCGGCCCTCCATTGCGTAGCCGTCCGTACCTTCCACCCGCAGCAGGATCTCTTCCTGCCGTACCGTGTCCAGGGTGAAGCCCTCGTCAAACAGCCGAATGAACGGTCCCAGCGCGCTGGAGGCATTGTTGTCCTTTGCCTTGCCCAAAAGGAGCGCACTGCGGCCCTCGACATCGCGGAGGTTCACGTCGTTGCCCAGGGTTGCGCCCACGACATTTCCCCGCGAATTGACGATGAGCACGAGTTCCGGCTCAGGGTTGTTCCACGAAGAAAAGGACGGAATCCCCACGCCGGCGCCAAAACCCACGGACGAGAGCACCGGCGCCTTAGTGAAGACCTCCGGGTCCGGCCCGATTCCGACTTCCAGATACTGGGACCACAGACCTTCGGCGATCAGAACACGCTTGGCCTCGGCGGCCTGATGAGACCCAGGGCGCACCGCGGTGATGCTGCCGCCGAGTGCCTTGCCCACGAGCTCGCGCATCGCCGTGGCCCGGCTGGCCTCTCCGCCGCAGCGTTCCTCGATGACGCGTTCGATCATGCTGTCCACAAAAGTCACGCCGCACGCCTTGATGACCTGGAGGTCAACCGGAGCCAGCAGGCAGGGTCGGCCGGTTTCCTGCCGGAGGGACGCCTCGACGACGTCGGCAGTCTTCCACCGCGGTTCGATCACCGACCTGTCGGCAATTGCCGAGCGAACATCGGCAGCCGGGTCCGTGCGCTCCAACAGCTCGGAGACCGTGCCGGCCAGGCGCTGGAGATCGAACATGTCCTCTCCGTGGACCGCCACCACACGGGGACCGGCGGTTTCGAAGTCCCAGATCCGGCCGATCAGTAGCGCGTCTCCGACGTCGTCGGGTAGAACCGAGGCTTCGGTATGCCCGGACTTCATCGCGGACCTTCAATCGACGGTGAGTTAACAACGTGCTCCCTGCCGCGCCACTCGCCGTCCACTCGTTGCGGCACGTTCCAAGGGTTGGCATCCCGCAGCGGCTCGGGCAGTCGCGCCTCGGGGAACGACTGATAGGCCACAGGCCGAAGGAAGCGGCGGAGGGCGGCCGTTCCCACGGAGGTGGTGGCCGACGTCGTGGCGGGGTATGGTCCGCCGTGGTGCTGGGCATAGCTGACCGTGACTCCGGTCGGCCAGCCGTTCCACAGCACGCGACCGCTGACGTCCGTCAGCCGGGCGGCGAGCTCGGTAACGTCGTCGTCCGGCTCTGCCTGCAACGTGGTGGTGAGCTGCCCCTCGAGCATTTCTGCGAGGGCCGCAAGTTCGGACTCATCGCCGTATTCCACAACTACGCTGGCCGGCCCGAACATTTCCTGACGGAGGATCGACGGATCACGGCGCACAGCAGCTGAGGTGGTGTGAAGCAGGGTGGGCGCCGGCGTCGCCGCGAAGTCGCCTTCCACCAGGATGTCAACACCGGCGGTGTCACGAAGCTGTTCTACTGCCTCCCGGAAGCCGTGATGCAGCCGCTCACTCAGGAGCTCGGCAGGTGAGAACCCGGCCAGGGCATCACTCAGCAGCCCGCGGACCTCATCCCGGCCGGCAGCGGGGACGAACAACAGTCCCGGTTTGGTACAGAACTGACCCATTCCCAGAGTGAACGAGCTGACGTAACCATCGACGATCTCACTTCGCCTGGACTCCCAGGCTCCCCTGGTGACGAAAACGGCGTTTATCCCGCCCAGCTCGCCAAAGAACGGGATGGGCTCGGGCCGCGCGGCAGCGCGGTCGAACAATGCCCTGCCGCCCGCCGTCGACCCTGTGAACCCAATGGCCTTGATCAGCGGATGGTCTACCAGCGCCTCCGCCGCGGGGCGTCCGCTCACCAGCGAGAACAGGCCGGAGGGTGCGCCAGCGCCGTCAAGCGCGGACATCACGGTTTCCGCCGTGCGCGCCGCGAGTTGCCGGTGGCCGTCATGCGCTTTGTGCACGACGGCGCAGCCGGCGGCCAAAGCCGAGGCGCTATCGCCACCCATGACGCTGAAGGCAAACGGGAAGTTGGACGCCCCGAAGACCGCCACAACGCCGAGTGGGACGTTGACCCTGCGGAGATCCGGCCGCGGGCCCATGCCCCAGCGGGGGTCTGCATGGTCGATCGTCGCGTCGAAGTGTTCGCCCTGCCGAATTTCTTCGGCAAAGAGCCTCAGCTGAAAGACGGTGCGCTTCAGTTCGCCTTCTAGCCGCGGCGTGCTGAGGTGTGTTTCCCTGCCGGCCAGCTCCACGAGGGCGCTGCCGCCATTTTCCAGCCCGGTTGCCACGGCCTCCAACCACGAAGCACGGACCTGCGGATCCGCTGCGCGGCCCTTTTCGAAGGCACCGTGGGCGGCCTCCACGCTGGCATTGAGGTCTTCGATGGTGGTGTTCATCGGGCGCCGCCTCCGGGAACCAGGGACGCGCCGGTCACGGCCGCCCGGTCCCCCACCTCAAGCCAGCCGGCACCGGTGGGGAATTCCCATGTGGTCCGGGATGCACTCAGCATCTCGGCACCCGTCCCCGGGCGGCGGGGCGCGGTGTATCGGCCGTTGAGGATGCGAACGGGCTCGGCGAAGTGCTCGTGCAGGTGATCCACGTATTCGATCATCCGGCCTTCCTGCGTGCCGGTGATGGCTGCGTAGTCAAAGAAGGAGAAGTGCTGGACCAGTTCACACAGCCCCACACCGCCGGCGTGGGGGCATACGGGCACGTCGAAGCGGGCGGCGAGGAGGAGGTTCGCGATGTTTTCATTCACACCACCCACGCGGGTCGAGTCGAGCTGAAGGACATCGATGGCGCCGGCCTGCATGAGCTGCTTGAAGACAATTCGGCTAGCCACGGCCTCGCCGGTGGCGACACGAACCGGCCACACTCCCCTGCGGATGTCCGCGTGGCCCAGGATGTCGTCGGTGCTGGTGGGCTCCTCGATCCAGTACGGGTCGTATTCGGCCAGCTGCTTAACCCAGTCGATGGCTTCGGACACCTCCCAGCGCTGGTTGGCGTCGATGGCGATAGGAAGGTTTCCCACTGCTTCCCGGGCGATGGCCATGCGGCGGCGGTCGTCGTTGATGTCCCCGCCCACTTTGAGCTTGATCATCGAGAAGCCGTCCGAAACGGCTTCCTTACTCAGTCGCACCAGCTTCTCATCGCTGTAACCGAGCCACCCAGGCGAAGTGGTGTAGGCCGGGTAGCCGTCGGTCATGAGTGAAGCAATGCGGGCATCCTTGCCTTCTTCGCCGGCGCGCAGGATCTCGAGCGCCTGCTGCGGGTTCAGGGCATCACGGATATGCGTGAAATCGACAACGTCGACGATTTCCTCGGCGGGCATTTCACTGAGGAGCAGCCAAAGAGGCTTGTTTTCGCGGCGTGCACGGATGTCCCAAAGGGCGCTGACCAACGCGCCAGCCGCCATTTGCGTGACGCCTTTTTCCGGGCCAAGCCAGCGGAGCTGCGAATCGTGGATAAGGCGCTTGGACGCGTTGCCCAGATCGTAGATCAACTCATGAATATCGCGGCCCAGCAGCAGGCGGGAGTAGGCGTCGATGGCGTATGTAATGATGTCGTTCCCGCGCCCGCAGCTGAACACCAAGCCGTGCCCCTCGTCGCCCGCGTCCGTGCGGATGACCACGTAAGCGGCCGAGTAGTCCGGGTCAACGTTGACCGCGTCGGAGCCATCGAGTTCCAAGGAAGTGGGAAACCGGACGTCCTGGGTGGTGATGGAAATGATGGAGGGCATGAATCTCTTCTCTCATTGAACGACGGGCATTGAACGACGGGATGGACGCTTCCTATATGAATTTTACTTATCATATAGGAAGTGCCATCGATATCAAGGGGACGGCCCAGCAAAAAGCCCCGGTGCCAAGCCGGGGCTTCTGTTTCACTTCACAATGTGTCGCCCCGAGGGGCCGCTGTCTTCCAGTGGCGGCGACGCTGAATTACCCGAGAAAGCCTGCGCAAACCGCCCGAATGAGTTCCTGATATGTTCGGCCATCGCCGCCTCGGCCTGATCCGGCTCGCAGGCCTGGATGGCCTCCCGGATGGCCGAGTGCTCAGCGACGGTGATGGCGCCGTCGACGTCAGCAGGGTAAAGCCGGAAGGTGTGCAGGTGGCAGTGCGTCTGTGCAAAGGCGTGGCGGACGATATTGTTGCCCGACGCGGCCAGGATCGTGTCGTGAAAGCGAGCGTCGTGCGCCACGAGGTCCTGGCGCCGGTCGCCCCTGCCCTGCATGGCGCTGCGGAACGCCGCCAGCTCGTTCTCGAGCGCCCCAGCGGGATTCGCGAGCCGATCCACCGCCGCCGAGCGCGCGGCCCAGGGTTCTACCAGAAGCCGGAACTCAAAGAGGGAGCGAAGCTCGGCCAGATCCAGTAGCGGCGTTGTACTGTAGCCGCGGCCGGGGCTATACACCACAAGATTGTCCCCTTCAAGCCGCTGCAGCGCCTCACGGACCGGCGTTTGGGACACGCCTAGGCCTCGGGAAACGGCGTCGATGTTGATCCGCGTCCCGGGGGGGATCTGGCCTTCGAGAATGGACGCGCGCATGGAAGGATACGCGTCGCTGACGGCGGCTTTGACTCTAGAAGATTCGGAAGATTGGCGTGGGGGCACGGGCTGACCTCTTACGGGTGGTTGGGGTTGGAGTCGCTGGGAAATTTTTCACCGGCTCCCGGCGAGGAGGCGGGTGACAGGCCTTTCGCACATCATGCGGGCTTGAGGTACTCAGATGCGGACACCCTGGCCTCGTTGATCAGCCGAATTGAATCTGAAAGCAGCTGAATCCGTCCGGCCAACGGCAAGTTCACGGGTCGGGCGGCTATCTTAAGGCCAATCCAGTCAAGATGGCCTGATGCATCGAGAACGGATTTCATCCGGTCCGGGGTCAGGAGGGACGCGGGTTCGCCGAACTTGTTGGTATTTGATGCCACCGGAGGCAGATGCGCGTCGACCCAGGCCGGACCGAATTCCGTGTCCTGTGACGCAGCCCCCGAAAACACAATCGATCGGAGCAACCCTGCTGACCGGGCCTCAGCGACATGCTCGAGGACACGGTCCGGATTGCGTAACTCGATGGCGGAACGGCCCCAATTGATTGAGATTCCAAAGTCTGTCCCCGAGGAAATAACGGCCGATAACTCGTCCGTCAGGGAGAGGTAGCCGACGGCAGGGGCATGCCCTGATAGAAGGGCATCGCAATGCTCGATAAGCAGGCTGGTTTCCCCCCAATCCCAACTTTGTATCTGGGCTAATGATTCCGCCAAGGCCTCACTGTTACTCATCTGCGGGGGCGGGCTATGAAACTCGACGGCGATGACAGCCTGACGCCCTGCCGCTTGGTTCAGGCTGTCTACATCGTCGCGGAGTTGGGCTGCCGTTTTCAACGCTGACATTCGGCCGAGCCTGTCGCGGGAGGCAAGTCCGTACGCCGAATCCGCGGCCACCCCCCGGAGACCGGAACCTATATCGTTCAAAACCAAATCCCAATGGGGACGAAGATGCCTCAGCAACCAGTTATCGTCGAATTGGTGCAGCGACCCGAACCACGGAATTTCAAGCCCCCGCAGTCCGGGCATGGCCGAGAGCAGGCCCAAAAGCCGACTCTCGAATTCTGGATGCCAGTCGTTTCGGTATGGAGACGTGGCGTACGCGCCAACGATGAGACCGGCCGGCGGACCCACCGGCCCATCCTCCCGGCTGCGCGTGCCGTTGCGTGATCCAGTCACTCTGCCTGTCCTCTCGATGTCCACCCCTAGACCGCGGAGTGTCGTCATTTGCGGGATTCTCGCCAACTTCTGACGAATAACTGTAAATAATATAGGTAACTACTGCATCCGATACGAAAACGGGTTGCCGGGTTCGCTCAGGAAATCAGCGATCAGCGAAGTGACCAATGGAAGCGCCGAGCGGTGCTGCCCGGGTAGCATCTGATCATCGTCGAAAGCTGTGTACGGGATGTGCATCGGCCTGACCCGCAGCGAAAGGCATCGAATTGGCCACGAACTCCCACATGCGCCGCGATGAGATCGTCAAGCGCGCCACCACCGTCGGCCTGACAGGCGTGGAGGAACTCGCCTCCCACTTCAATGTGACGGCATCAACCATCCGCCGCGACCTCGCGCGCCTCACCGCTGAAGGACTCCTCGCCAGGACATACGGCGGCGCAATGGCACTGGCCGCCCATCCTGAATCCGCGCTAAGGCAGCGCGCAGGCGAAGCATACGACGCAAAATTGGCGATCGCCCGGACGGCAGCCCAGCTCATTCAGCCAGGAGAGTCGGTTCTACTCGACGCTGGATCGACCATCGCATTGCTTGCCCACGAGCTTAAGGCGACGAGTCGGCTTCACATCGCCACAACAAGCCTTTCAGTCATAGCCGAACTAAATGACAGCAAAGGCATTGAATTGGAGTGCCTCGGCGGAAGGCTGCGGGCACTCAGCCAAGCTTTTGTAGGCCCCTTGACAGAGGCGGCCCTCGAACGCATGACGTTTGACCGCGCCTTTCTCGGGGCTGACGGTGTCACTGCAACTGACGGCGTATGTGAGGCCGAGCTCACCCAGACAAGACTCAAGGAACTCATGGCCCGACGCGCAGAGCGCGTCTATGTTCTCGCGCACGGCGCAAAGATCGGCCACCGGCCTTTCCACTTCTGGAGCCGCTTGGGCAAACCCTGGACGCTGATAACTGACGAAAGTGCCGAACCGCACGAACTAAGGGCCTTCGAAGCGGAAGGGATCGAAGTATTGGTGGCCAAAAACCCCGCTGCCTCACACGCAGACCGTCCCGGGCAAGTCAAGCCGCTGAACGCTTCACTTCAATAACCGGGGCATCGCGGGACCAACACCGAATCAGACGGAGCATCCCTAAGCCCAGATCTGCCAACCCCGGCCAAGAGCGGCAACGGCCGACGAGGCGCTTGCAGGGAGACTGCGCGGTTCACGCATCTCTGCTTTTCCAACGGTAAGCCCGAACGCGGCAGGGAACCCGTATTCATTTCTCGGATCGATGCAGCTCGCCCACGGGCCCGGGCAAACGCAACCCGCACGAGAGCCTCTCACCTTGCGACCCATAGTTCTCTGATGCGCAGAATGTGCAGGACCATTGCGTAAAACGCGCATCAATGGCAAGATATATGCATCGACCATGCATAGACGTAACCCGTCAGTGCAAGCAGGCGCCGGTATCAACGACGTGCGGCAAGGCGGCCAGGAGTAATTGGCCGTGAAGCGCTTTGCCGGCGCATCTCTCAATACATGTATCGCAAGGAGGCGCATTGTGTATGACCTGACTATCTTGATCCAGGGTTTTCCCGGCAGAAGTACCTGCCACGGTGGACTGGGATGGAGCACCGTCTCAGTCTTGAGAGGGCAAGGGGAGACCATCCTTGTCGACACAGGCGGCTACGGATACCGTGTTCCGCTCATGGCTGCTCTCGCGAACCAAGGCATCGGACGCGAAGATGTGACCGCAGTCGCCCTCACGCACTGCCATTGGGACCACGCGTGTAATTTTCCCCTTTTCCCCAACGCGCGAATCATCGTGCCGCGACCGGAGTTGGAATGGGCCGTCGAACAACCCGTAGGAACGTGGGAACTGCCGGAGTTCCACGTTGATTTCCTTAGCCAATCGGATCGCGTGGAACGGATTGCCGACGGTGCAGAACCATTGCCAGGGTTCTTTGCGTTGGCGACTCCGGGACACACACCCGGGCACTTTGCCTACCATGCGGCGGTTGAGGGCGGCCGCGCAATCTTCGCTGGCGACGCCGTCAAGAACGAAACTGAATTGATGTCAGGGGTCGCCGACATGACCCTTGATCCAGACCTGAGCCGGGAAAGCATAGAAACCGTCCGCAGGATGCTCCTCGATGATCCTTCTTCGATTCTGGTACCCGGGCATGACCGGTTGCTGAGCCTCAAAGGCGGGGAGCCCATCGCGCATTCCCAGCTCGAAGCAGGCGTAAAAATCTGGCAGCCCAACAGCGCCGGAACCACAACCATCGACCTGCTTGCCGGCAGCTCCCACTAAATTCTTAGAAACAACGAGGTTATGAAAATGAAAATCGCCCGCCGCCGTTGGTGGATCTATCTCCTCCTCTTCGTCCTGGTCATGATCAACTATATGGATCGGACCGCGCTCTCCGTCGCCGTAGGACCTATCCAAAAGGAGCTCAATCTCTCGTCGACTCAAGTAGGACTCATGCTTTCGGCGTTCCTATGGTCGTACCTGCTTTTCCTCATTCCCAGCGGCATCCTCACCGACCGGTTCGGCCCACGGGTAGTTAACGCGGTCAGCATCGTCGTTTGGTCGCTGGCCACGATGCTCGTTGGAATCGTCCGCGGGTTCGGTGGCCTCATTGGAGCCCGGCTGCTAATGGGAGTCGGGGAATCGTCAACATATCCGGCCGCCGGAAGAGTGTTGCGCGAATGGGCGCCCGCCAGCGAGCGTGGACGCGCTGCCTCGATATACAACTCAGGTGCCTATGCGGGACCGGCCCTGGGAGCAATCCTGGCAGCGGCCCTCATTACGTCCTTTGGCTGGCAGACAATGTTCGTAATCATGGGCGCCCTCGGATTCATTTGGCTTGGTGCATGGCTGATCTGGTTCCGTGATCCATCCAAGGCCACGTGGCTGTCGGAGCCAGAGCGGGCCATGATCCTGGACGAGCGGAAAGTACCAGGCGAACAGTCACAGGAGGGCAAGCCCAAGGGCGGCGTCCTGAGCCTCCTGCGATACCGAAGCATGTGGGGCGTGGCGCTCGTCCAGTCAGCAGCCGTCTACACGCAGTACCTGTTTCTAACTTGGCTCCCGGGATATCTGGAGCAAGTCCATCATTTGTCGATCATGAAGTCCGGACTGTTTACGGCTGTACCGTACATCGTCGCGGTTCTCGCCGGAATCGGACTCGGTATCGTCTTTGATCGCAGGCTGAAAAGACATGCACAATCCACGGCCCGACGCCGGTATATCGTTGCCGCTTGTCTCTTGGCGAGTTCAGTCGTTCTACTGACGCCGTTTTTCTCCGACGTCACCGTGATCCTGATCCTGATCAGCATCTCGATGACGTGCATTTCTACAACGGTTTCGATGAACCTGGCGTTGCTGGGTGATCTGCTCAGGTC
>FSUT01000422.1_pt1 | contig 16810 bp, 11 predicted proteins | sample 1637481 | NCBI WGS metagenome assembly FSUT01 (sample SAMEA3914816, study PRJEB12502) | metagenome | biome: forest; material: soil | place: USA | collected 2011-09-16 | depth 0.3 m | reverse complement strand
CGCCCGAGAGCTCGAACGCGCAGTCGAAGGCGTCTATCGTCTCCGGAACCGGATAGCTCACCTGGAACCCATCATCAACAGCAACGTCCCAGCCCAACTCGTCAACATGCGAACCGTCATCGGCTCCATCGACCTGCAGCTACTCTCGTGGTTCACAAGCACAGAGCGCATCAGCGCCTCCCTCACTGCGCGACCCTCCCCTGCATCACGCGGACAGAAGGCGCGGCCCTCCACCCCTTGACCTACGTGCCGCACCACTTTGAGGCGCCGGGCACCAGGTCAGCGGGCCGGGGGGCAGCCGCACTGCCGACGACAGCGCCCTGACCAACAGCCGCTGGAGTTCGCCGTCGTGGCCTCCATTCTCCACCAAACACTGACTACGTCACTGCTCACGGCGGGCGTGCCGCGGGAAAAGGCCCGCGAGCGAGTCCGTGAAAAGGTGGGCGAAGTGCTCGACCACAGGCGTCACGGCTGAGATCGTTAGAGTGCACGCCCCGTCCCTCTCGTGGTTACGGCCAAGTCAAGAGAGCTTTGCCGCCAACACATCCCCGGCTAGCAGGTTCGCCACGGCCTCCTCCTCGAGTGCGAGGCCGCATTCGGCCATGGCGACCGCCAGGTTCGGATCCCACGGGGATCCCGCTGGGCTTCCCGCCAGACGAAGCGAAGGCTTGCCGTCCCGCAAAGCGGCACGGTAGTCGGTGGCCTTGTAGCGCCACGGCGTCCACTTCACGTGTGCGCTGAGGGAGCGGGCGATCCGTAGACCTGCCCAGTCGAAGTCACCGTGATACCGGCATTCCGCCCCTTCTCCGGTGAGTCTCCTCAGCAGCTCGACTACCGCCGTGCTCGGCTGGCCGGACGTGCACACAAGGACTGGTCCTCCAGCGCCGGACGTACCGGCCACTGCTGTAATTCGCGCCCAGCGGTCGGCCACGACTTCGACGACCGTCGGGTTCTCGCAGATGTGAATGACGCTCCCGTGCGGGAGCGCTTGTACTCCGCCGGAGCGCACTTGGTCGAGCGTCAGGAGCACGGGCATGCGGGCTGCCCGCATGCCCTCCAAGGAGCTCGCCGTCGCAGTTTGCGATGGGTGACTGACAATCTCCGAATCAGGACTCACTCCTGGGACGCCCAGGCACAGGACGGTTGAGGCCAGGTTCGACAGCACGACTCCTGCAGCAGCCCACACATCGCGGGGAGACGACTCTCCATCCGAGACCGCCTCGTCAGGCAGGAACGCCGCCCGGATCACGGAAACAGACAGCCGGCCGAGCGGCCTCGAGACGTCCAGAGCGTGAGCGTCACCCACCGCTCTTCGAGCGAGGATGGCCAGCGGGTCCCCGTGCGCCGGAAGCAACTCGAGCACCGCTAATAACGTACTCACTAGGGCCGCACCCACCGCAGGCGATGGCTTCGTGCCGGTCCTCGCCGCTTCGGCCCTCGCGGCTCGCTTGAGTCCACCGACTGAGCACCAGCCGTCCCACCAGTCGGGGAGCCGAGGGAAGCGGGCGGCCGCCGGAGCCAGGCCATCGCGAGCAACGTCCCACGCGGCTGCTTCCCGTTCCCGTTCGGCCCTGCGATCGACCACCGGTCCGGTCAGCGTCTCGACGGCGTCGGCCAGGCCAGCCGGCCATGGCCCTCGGCGTAGGATCTCTTCAACAACGGTGAGGTCCACCCGCAGCGCCATCCCGGCTCGCTTCGGCCGTCCCACGAGCTTCACGGCAGCCAAGCGCTGCTCGGCAGTCGACTCGTTCAGTTGGACGACGCCTTTGAGCGGCTCTCCACCGGAGCCCAGGATTCGCCCGCGCACCCTGTCGAGGAGCCAGCCCATCTCGGGGACACCGAGGAGTCGGTCCAACGCGGCACGGTCTCCAGCAGGCTGTTGCGCGGTCATCCGAACAATGCCGCCTCATCTGACGGAACCGGGGAGAGGCCCCCGGCATGTGCGTTTCCATCCACTTCCGCGATTCGATGTCGTCGCCGACCGTCCCACCGCCAGCGGGTGACGCCCACGGCGTCGACTCCTTCGACGCGGGATAGTTGTGCGATCGAGAGTCCGGGCACCTGCGGATAGCAGGCCCATTCACGCTCGCTGGTCATCACCACGTCGAGATCGAAGGCGGCCAGCAGCCCAAGTGATTTGGCTCGGGCATCATCATCCACACCAGCAAATGCTTCATCGAGCAGGATGAGGCGGGGTGCATGCGCGCTGGCCGAGTTATAGTGCGCCGATGCGGCTGCGAACAGCGGCACCGAGACCGCCAGCGCCTTCTCGCCGGTGGAGGCCGGGCCGGATGCTAACCTCCACTGCCCGTTCTGCCGCCGCTCGACCACGAAGGTATGCCACTGCCGGTAGTCGAGGGCTTGCTCCAGGTGCTCCTGCCAGCCTCCGGTCGGGTCGGCCGCACGGACCTCCGCGATCTGTTCTTGCAGGAAGTCTCCTATCGCATCGCGGTCCTCGGGCGTCCAAGCGGCGTCTGAGCGGATCATCAGGTCCCTGGCCGCCGTCAGTCCGGCCGGACCATCCGCACGCGCACGCCATAGGACACGTAGCTGCATACCTGTCGAGGTCTTTCGCTCGACCAACTCGCGGTTCATTCGGTCGATCTGCGACTCTGCCGTTATTAGCAGTTCATGCAGATGACCGGCCACTTCGCTGACCAGGTGGTTTTCGAGGATCTCCCGCTCGCGAGCGCTGAGCAGGCGCTCACGGTCCGCGAGGTCTTCCGCCAGCCTGTTCGCCAGTCTGTCGACGTCGACCTCGTCGAGCAGGTAGCGTACGCGTGCCACCAGCACCTCGCCGCGTTGCTCGACGAAGGCGGTGTGCCCGTGACGACTCATCTGCGCTGCCAGCTCCGTCGAGGCGCTGGAAACGCGCTGCTGGGCACGGCCCCAGGAATCGTCGGACTCATCGACCTCGTGCAGCTGCTGCTCGGCGTTGCGGGACAGGCTCACGGCCGCTGTGACGTTCCATTCCTCGGGCGCATCGGGTGCCGGAACGGTGAACTCGGGCAGCGCGACCCGAAGTAGCCCCGTCGCGGTGAAGTCCCTTAGACAGCCGATCTTCTCCTCGCGTCCAGTCGCGGTCTCCTCGCGTCGACGTTCAAGCTCGCGAACCGTCTCCTTCGATCGTCCGTGTTCCGCTGCGCTGGTGAGTTGTTCCTTGACAATCTGCTTGAGCTTTTCGGCCACGTCCCTGATGGCGGCTGTGATCTCGCCTAGCCGCCCTTGAAGCTCGGCGACTGATGCTCCGACGGTGTCCTTAAGCGCCTCGTACTTCGACCGCAGGCTGGCGGCCTGGGCTCTTAGGTCGCGGTGCTCGGACTCTTTCCGTTCCCGAAATTCATTCGCCTCGGCGGCACGCTCGGCGGCCTGATCCCGGGCAGTCGCCGCGTCGGACAGGGCGCGGGCTGCGCTCCGCACTTCCGCCAGTGCCTCGGCATATGCCGAGACGGCTACTACGGTGGCATCGATCCCGGCGACCGTGGTGCTGACCCCGAGTTGCGCGGCCTGTTCGGCGAGCTCGTCGTTGGCCTGATTCGCTGCCTCGTCTGCACGCTCCCACACCTCGCGAGCCTCAGTGACTTTCTGCTGTGCCCGCTCCACTTCCAGCTGGGCGGTGGCGACGCGATTGTGCGCGGACGCGAGCGCGCGCTCAAGCTGCACTGGATAGCCCGCACGTTCGGCCCGGACGTCCTCGGCTTTCCGGACGGCATCGGTGACCCGCTCCTGGGCAGCCGCACGCTTGGCCCCTATCTCCCCGACCCAGGCATGCAGGGACGCGAGCAGCTTGCGCCGGTAAGCCTCCCGAGCGCCGGCTCCGATGAACTCGGCCCGCTCTTTGGACCAGGACCCCCGTGCAGGGCCTGATCCCCAGCGCCCACGGTGGTCCACCCACATGGCAGCCTCTGACGCCTCGCCCCACCCGATCCGGTCGAGGACGGCCATGACAGCGTCGGTACCGACCGCACTGTCCGGCCCGGTGGCTGGTATCACCACCGCCGCCAGTGACGTAACCGTTCTTGCTCCGTTCGGGCCGAGCACCACGTCGCCATCGATCTGCACGGTGCCGTCGGGGAAGATCCAGGCGTCCAGCACTCCTGCCGACTGCAGAGCCGCCTCGATGCCGGCTCGATCGGCATCGGATACGGAGTCGGGGAAGTCAGTCAGCCGCCACAGGGGTGCGCCTTGCCGGGCTGCTCGGGCCCTATGATCCCGCCCCGGAGCTGACGGCGGCTCCGGATCGCGGCCATCCTCCAAGGCAACAATCTCTGTGCGAGTCTTGGCCAGCTCATCGGCGAGCTGCTCCTCCTCGTGCTCGGCGGTGGCCCGCTCCCGCCCGACTCGCTCGAGCGCCTCCGTGGCTGCGGCCTCCACCGCGGCCCGCATGGGTGATTGCCCGGACATGCTCCGCGCCCACCCCTCGGATAGGCCAGCGAGCTCGTCCACCGCTTTGTCCAGGACAATGGCGGAAAGCCCGTCCGCATGGGCCCTTGCGCTGTGGCTATAGGCTTGCACTGTCGACTCGACCGTCTCGTGCGCGGCCTGCAGATCCTCGGTACGCCCTGCCGCCTCAGCCTCGGCCGCATCGAGCAACTGCCGCTGACCAGTAGCAGTTAACGCGGCGCGTTCTGCCGCCTCCACCAGCCGACGAACGTGCGTTACATGATCACGCCGCCGAGTCACCGCACGATGAGCAGCTTCGGCATCGACGGCGATCACCGCGTGTTCGGCCCGCAGCCCCGCCGCGACCGCTAGTTCGGCCGCCTCCAAATCCTGCCTCTTGGCCTCAGCATCCGCCTGCTCATGTCGGCGAGCCGCAGCGGCACTGACTTCGCTCTCCCTCCAGGCCTTGATAGACGCCTGCTCTGCCTCGGTGCCGGTGGCCGTAGCCTGGCGCTCCATGTTTGTTGCCTCGCGCTCGGCCAAGTCCAGGCGGTCGGCATCACGCATCTCGGGACTTGCCCGCAGCGCCTGCTCCTGCCCCTGCAGCGTACTCTGCCGCTCCTCGGTGTCCTCCTGCAGCCCAGCTAGCCGCTCCACCTCCTCCACCGCGGCAGCCAACTGCTCCTCCGCCTCGCGAAGGTCACGGCCCGCATGCTCGTAAGCGGAGTTGGCCAGCCGTACTGCCGTCGTGTGCCGCCGGGACGCCACCTTGGCGTAAACGCGATAGTGCCGGAGGAAGCCCTCTGCCGCTGCGAGCGTGTCCTTGGCTTCCGCAATACCATTGCGCTCTTCCTCCAGGGACCGGAAAGACTCGGCGACGTCGGCGACCACAGCCTGATCAAGTGGTGCGAGCGCTTCCGTCAGTGCCGCCGACAGCGCCTCTTCGTCAAGCCTTTTGGACAGCTGAGGCTGGCGCAGCTGAATTAGCAGGTCGATGAGGGCGGCATACCGCTCCTTACCCAGCCGGAACAACGTCTCGTCCACTGCGCGACGGTAGGCCTCCTGGGTAATGTGGACTTGGCCGGACCCGGTGGACGTCAGCTCGTCACGGAGGCGTTCCTGACTCAGCACGATACGGCTATCGTCCAAGAGGCGCAGATCCCCGATTCTGCGCGTAGTGGTGAAGTACCACGTCTTGACGATCCCCCGGCCCGCAGCCGCCTTGAGGCCGATACCGAGCGTGGTGAAATACTCCGTTCCGCCGGCGTCCACGCGCCCGAACTCGATCCACGAGTAGCCGGTTCGCTCCGGGCTCTGGTGGGTGCCCCCCAGCAGCAAGTTCCACTCCATGCGCTTTTTGGGGTCGGCGTCCGGCTCCACACGTCGCGGCGCGATCGAGCCGTCCAGCAGGAACGGTAGTGTCAGGGCCAGCACCTTAGACTTTCCGGTTCCGTTGTTGCCGCGCAGGAGCAGGCGCCCGTCGTGGAACCAGAACTGCTCGTCGTCGTAGTAGAACAGGTCCACCAAACCGAGTCGTAGGGGCTGCCAGCGCTGGTTGCTGGGACGAGGTAGAACGCCTTCTGACCCCACCCCGTGCGCAAATGCCTGCTCCACTGCTCCATCCAGGCTGCTCATCGTGCCCTCCTCTGCATGATGGTCGGGGCGGTCACAGCGAAGCGTCGAAGTGCCGGCAGCGGGTTTGCGACAGCGCGCGGCCCGTCACCGGTAACCCTTACCAAGCCAAGACCTACCAGACGGTCGAGTGCCTCAGCAACGATCGCATTCTCCGCTCCCGGCTCCCGGGTCGTCTTACGCCAGTAAGCCGCATTGTCCTCGGCCAACTCTCGTACACGATGTCGAAGAGCCTCCACATCAGCGGAACCCGTGGCCGCCAGATGCTCGGCCAGCAGCAGCGTAGCGTGCCCGTCGGTGCCCTGGTCCGGAATCCGCACATCGGTGAGCTGGTCGTCCGGGTCCACCAGGGCGACACCTTCGGCTCGCAGCTCGGGCACCAGCCCGGTGGCCTCGGCAAGGCGACGGGTCAACTGCACCCGCTGGCCGATGAGGTAGCTCCGCTCGTCGTCGGACAGCTCGTCATAGTAGACCACCGGATCACACAGCAGACGCCGCGAGACCGCATGCCGCAGCCGCCTGGTGGACTCCTCCTCGGTATAAGCCGGCGGCGCCTCGTGTAGGGCTGCCTCGATCCGGCCGATCGCTGGACCCGGGCCCAGCGCGGAACCGACCAGACCAGGCCCATGGACGGTCGACAGCATCGTGGCCAGCACCCGCCGGTGGACGTCGTACAAGGCATCCCCATCCGCCGACACGTACGACTCCTCATCGCCCGCCACCCGGACAAGTACCCCGTAGCCCAGCAGCAGCCGGATCGCCGCGACCAAGTCGGAGCGCTCCTCCCGACCATGCAGGGTGAACTCCACTCCCTCCAGACCTGGCTGACGGGCGGCAAGCACGACCTCTTCGGCCAGTCGACCGAGCGAAATCTGCGGGTCCGACCGCTCCAGCACAGCCAGGGACAGGCACAGGAGAACGTAGCGACGACGGGTGAAGGGGGGATCGCCCCTGCGTCCGCGGGCCGGATGTCGCTCGGCGATGGCAGTTGCCGTGGGGCCGTGCGGGACGTACGACGTCAGCAGACGCACTGTCTCCGACTCCACGACCAGGCGCCAGCCCGTCTCCCGATCGAACCAATCGCGTAGCCCGTCGACATGGCGCCGAGCCAGGCGGAACAGCTCGCCGTCAGCCTGCGCACTCAGCGTCGCGTGCGCCAGCAGCCCCCGCAGTGCCCGAGCCCGGCCCTCCGCCTCGCGGATCTCCAGCGCCCCCGAGACGCTCGGGGCCAGATCGACCGGCCTCACGCGTGCGCCTCCGAAAGCTGCTCGAGAGCAGGACCTGTCTCTGGGGTATCAATAGCCGACACGATGTCGACCAGATGATCAGGCCCGGACAGCTCCCCATCGGGCGTTCTGATGACCGCGGTCCTCTTTCCTGGGATCCGGGTGAGGGTCACAGTGAGCTCTCCGTCGGAAGTGTGCACCTGTGAGGTAGTCCCCTGCGGCCCCATGGCAGCCAGCGCATCGCCTAGCAGGCCGAGGAAAAGTTGGAAGGCCTCCGGGTCCAGCTGGTTGAACGCGGAGAGGGGCCGTGGCCCATTGGTCAGGATCCGACGCCGCGCTGCCTCCGTCTGCTCCACTTCGCGCCGAGCGCGCTCGGCCAGCAGGGCCTTCGCTCCGGTCCGGTCTGTGACCCTAACCGACTTGCCGCGGCGCTCGTACGATCCACTCCGGCGCAGCTGGGGGCTGATCTGAAGCGGTGGCGCCTCGGCCCACGATGTTGTGTTCCCAAGATCTGCCGCGGCCCAGGCGTCCTCGGTTGCGGCGGTGACGCTCAAATGCCGCACAGGTGCCAATCCGAAGGCCGAGCGCCACAGCCGGTGACGGTCGCCGTCGGTGGGAAGTTCCGCGAACCACCTCGCCAGGGTGAGGAAGTCCTGCGTGCGATCCGTGCGGCCGCCAGCCTTCTCGTGCAACGCGCGTACGACGGCGAGGAGCGCGGGGATCGCCGCCCGCGCCCGCGCCCGCAAAAGTTTCGACTCACTCTCCCGGCCAGGCGTGCTTATGAACCAGTTGGTCAGGCCCGACCACTGCCGCAGCCAGACCTCCCTCGCTCTCGTGAACGCCGTGTCTGCCTCACTCGGGGCCGCGTCAAGGGCCTCACGCTCGGCGGCGGTGGCCGCTAGGAACAGCACTCCGTCCTCCGGGATTCTGCCGAGACGGTCGGCGATCGAGGCCCCGCGGGTGAGCAAGTCGTTGATGAACCGCTCCAAATAGTCGATGAGCTGCTCCTTGTAGGCCAGGAAGGCGCCCACGTCGGCGTCATGGAGGTCGAGGGTGCGCTGGACCGATCCCATAAACGCCACCGCGTTCTCGGCCAACTCGGCGAAACGTTCGCGCAGGCTGCGCAGGGTCTGGTGGGTCAGGGCCGCGTCCACGGACTCGCCCGCGCTGTGAGCGGCAACAGTGTCACAAAGGTTCGTGAGCAGCACCACGATGTCCTCCAACGCCACCGACTGCAACGCGCCGCGACTGCCCAGCGCAAAGTCATACTGCGCGAGCGCACGCTCGGCTGCCTCACCCTCACGCGACATCTGGTACAGCATCCGCCGTCGGTAGAAATCCTCCAGCGCCGTGACCCGGCTCGAGTCGGGAAAGGCAAGCAGATTGGCCCAGCCGGGCTGGGCCAATCGCTCCAGGGCCTCGGTGACCGCGCCCTCCTCGACCGACTCCCCGCCGTCGGCCCTGAGTGCCAGGCAGACCTGCTCCGGGCGGACGTGGACTGTGAACCGCTCCTTCTCCGCCATCAACGCACGCATGACGCGCCGGTACAGCGGCGCATTGGGCGTGCTGAGATAGGCGAAGGGGCCGTAGCTGCCTGACAAGCCAATGGCATTTGGCATCGAAGAGTCTTGAGGATCCGTCATAGCAAGATCCTTCCATGACGCACTGACAGTCGTAGGTCTGTTAGGCGAAAATAATGCCAATAAGCGTTTCCGCCTGCTAAGCCGAGGCACCCGTTCAGTGGTTCCAGGTCCGCGAGAAAACCAGGCCAGCCGTTCCGAGCCGCTGACCGTCACCGGCATTCGGCGCGTGTTACCAGCATGAAATTTAGGGCGCCATGCACGCGAACGAGCGGCAGAACATGCAGATTTGCCCCCCGCAGAAGATCGTGCCGGTTTCAGTGCGGTCGACACGCGGAGTGCCGTTAACAACGCGGAGGAGTTTCTCGTAGGGGTGATGGTCATGATGCCTTTCGTGGCCGGGTCTCCTGCGTTCTGCGTCAGGCTGGTGTTTCGCCGGCTGCCATTGAGAATGGCAAGTTGGAAGGGAGGGCGGCCAAGATCATCCTGGCCGCCTCTCGGTCTTACGTGTATCAGGACAAGGTGACCAGGCGTAGCTCGATCATGCTGGCCAAAGCCGTCGTCCCCAGTCTTAAGTAGCCGTGCGGGTCGGCAGGGCGTGCCTTCACCAGTTCGAGGTGAGGAAAGAACCTCGGGGAGGTCAGGGCTCGAATGAATACGTCACGGTCGAGTGCACTGCAGTCGGGCTGAAAGACTTCGACGACAATGCCTTTTCGGTCGATGCTGCGCCATGTACTGATTGATGCGGGCCGCAGCCCGTTGAATAGGCCAATCCTCCGTAACAGGGCACTCCGCAGGATGTGGTCCTCCGCCTCACGCTGGAGAACCGGATCGCCGAACTGGTCCCTGCGCCAGGGATCGAAGTCTCGCTCAGCTCGGGTCCACTTCAGGGGGCTTACCCTTGCCGCACACCCATCCATCCCATCTGGGCCGTGGTAGGACCCTTCATGAAGTGCCTCCCACTGATCCGCCGTAGTGCCGCGGACGATGACCTCTCCTTGCAGTCCAGGGCGGTACAGGCTGACGCCTGCGAGGTGAGGACGGGCGCGAAGCCCCGGGACTCCGACCAGCTCATCGGCTGCCGGTGGGACCACCGGCATCACATGGCCGACGAATTCTCTGATGGACGACCCCTCCTCTAATTCGATGATGAGCTGGTCGAATCCGGGTGTGATCCGCTGAATACTAAAGTGTGATGAGCCCGGCCGGGATGAGTACCAGGAGAGGTTGTGGAGTCTTTCGACAATCCAGCCCTCTAGCTGCTCTTGCCCAGGGACGGGCGCTGGGACTACGGGTTCGTCTGCCGTGGTGCGTTCGATTGCCCGGAGTGCGATCTGATAGCTTTCGCCGGTTGCGTGAGCGCGGAGCCGGGCGAGGCGGGGCGGTATTGACGTAGGCACGGAGGTCCTCCAGATTTCCTGCCGACTCAGAAAACAGGACGCGTGTCTGTCAAAACGGGTGATGGTTAAGAACGAGTAAAAGCCGTGCTTCTTCTTAACAGGCAACCCCAGTCGGAGGGCGCCGTCAACGGTTACTCGCAAACCCGTTAACACGAGACTACCGGAGCTTCGGTTCGGCCCAAACGACAGACACGCCGCGAATGGTGCCTCGGGCAGTGGCTGCACCCCCTTCATGGCCGAGACGACACCGAGCATCATGACAAGACCTTCCGTCAACCCCGACGACAGAAGGGCACTTATCGGCAGGCTGGTCGGCTTCTGCATGGTCAGCCGAAGATTGCTTGTGCTGCCAAGACTCCGGACGCACCCAAAGCAGTAGTCATCTGTGTTGGGACCCCTCTCATTCGAAGTGTCGCTTGACGACACGGACGAGACCAGCTCGAAGCACCCGGTCGAACATACTGACTGGACTCTCAGGCCGGGAGTGACCTGCTTGGTGCGCTGGCGATTCGACGTCATGTCGCTATGGCCACTCATATGCATGAGTAGATGTAGGCCGACGGAGGGACAAGCGACAAGCACATGGCTGCAATCAGTGACAGTAAAGGAGATTTAGGTGTGGACAATATCCACACCCCCTTTGGCCTGACAACGCATCCACCAGCCACGTCTCATCGCTCCAGGAACGAGCCGAACCAAGGATCTTTGACGCAGGATCTCGAAGTCATGTTGTGCTCAGTCCTCCTACCCATGAAGAGGTGTAGGCCAACCACGACCTACCGAACGCACCAAGAGAGCGCACCAAGAGAGGAACGCATGACTCCAGTACAGAGCAAGCGGAGGGCCCACCAGCCACGACCCTGAACCCGCTCCCCCATAACTGAACAGGCCGACCGGCGGCCAGGCACCCGCCAGCACCACAGTTCAGAGACTCTCGTCAACAATTGTCAACACGTTAAAGCAAAAACCCCCTCTGTCGAGGGGGTATGCCGTGACCGAGGTGGGACTCGAACCGGGTTCAAGCCCTTGGAAACACTGAGACTCCCGAAAACATAGCCAATCCGGCCCAGTCCGGCACCGGTACGGCCCAGTCCGACGGCAAGAGTGTGCACATTGTGCACACCTTTTCTTGGCCGTTTCGAACGCCAATACCGCTCCAGCCCCGATCCGCAACCCCGCAGGCGGGCATCGAACCCATAGGGCGGCATTAGCCACCTACCCCTTCAGGGCTGCAGTCCAAGGCTGCAGTCCAAGGCTGCCGTTACCGCGGTGGTGCCGCCGATGGTCTGAGGCCCAAAAGGCATTGGCCAAGGTGTCGGCTCTTGTGTGTTCCCCCGCCCGGCTGCGCTTACGTTTATTCATCCCAGCCATCGGGAGATTCTCAGAATCCTGATCAAAGTTGCTGGGTTTGTTCCCTTGAGCTAGCCGCAAGGGCCAGACGGTGCCGCCTTACTTTGCCGGCATCGTCACGTACCGGGCGGCTGACGCAGTGCACACGGCGTGGCCATTTCTGCGGGTCCAAGCGCCCATTCAGCCACGCGAGTACCTCAGCGGGGAGGATCCTGGCATTCGCCGTGTCCACCACGGCCTCAACCCGTTGCCCCAGATCCCGGTCAGGGACTCCGAACGCCGCTGCGGACCTGACTGCCGGATGTTGTTCCAGTATCCGTTCAACCTCGGCAGGATAGATGTTGACTCCGCCGCTGATAAACATGTCGTCAACGCGGTCCAGCACATACAGATATCCTTCTTTATCCTTGTATCCCAGGTCCCCCAGGGAGTCCCAGCTGCCTCGTCGCCGGCTGGTACCGCCCAGATACTCATAGGTCACGCCACCTGCGCGCGTCATCAGGATTTCACCGACGTTGCCGGCCCCGACTTCTCTCCCGGCAGCATCCACGATCTTCATCCTCGTTCCGCCGACGGGTCGTCCGACCGATCCAGGGTGCAGTTGCCACTCCGTACCAGAGATGGCTGTCAGCCCTTGAGATTCGGTTCCGGCATAGACCTCAATGATGCGATCAGGTCCCAGCCAGTCCAACCAACGGCGTTTGAGTTCCGGAGAGCACGGAGCCCCGATATGCAGGATGGAATGCAGACTGGTCACGTCAGCTGCCAGCCGAATTTCGGCAGGAAGGCGCATGATGCGGTTCATCATCGTGGGGACAAGCATCGCCCAGGTGATCCGGCTCTCCGAAATTTCGGCCAAAGCACGGCGTTCGTTGAACCGCGGATGGATGATCAAGGTGTGTCCGGTCATCAGGCCCCGGAAAGCGTAAGTAAAGGGAGCCGAATGGTAGAGGGGCCCAGCGACGAGTTGAACGGCGTCACGCGGAATGAAGGCTGCGACCTCTGTCTCCGGATCAATCCAGGCCCCTGCCGTGGCGCGGACTATCTTGGGGCGGCCGGTGCTCCCACTGGTGGTGGGGGCCTTCCAGCTCGCTGCCGCCGCCGCCGGCAGCGGAGCATCACTGAACCCATCCAGGCTGACCGGCGGACCGATCGTGGAAATGGACCGGTCGGGCAGCGCCCTGGTTACCACCGCCAAAGACGGTTTGGCCAGGGCAAGCAGGGCATCCTGCTCGTCCCAGCCGAGCAGTGGCGACATCGGCATGGGTGTTGCACCAAGCTTCCAGATGGCGACGCAGGCCAGGACAAAATCGATGCCGTTGGGGAGCGAGACAGCCACTATCCTGTCCTGGGTCACCCCAAGGGTGCCGTAAAGCCGCGACAGTTGATTGCTCCGGCTTTCCAGCTCCAGTCGCGTCAACTGGCAGACGTCGTCGCGGACCGCGATCCTGTGCGGGTCCTTCTCCGCAAGCCACGAAAACGCCTCCCCGATGGTCATGCGCGTCATATCGTCAGCTCATCGGCGTCGGGACCGGCTGAGTGCCCGACAAGAATCTGACGATAGAAGTTCTCGTGCTGGGCAGCAACCGTGTCCCACCGGTAGCCCCGTGCCAGCGCGACGCCGGCTTCCGGATCGGGTGCCTGCCCCGCCAGCGCCGCGACGAGGGCTCCGGTGATTGCCTCGGGCCCATCGGCGTAGAGTGCTGCACCGCCGAGGACTTCGTGCAGGACGGGCAGGTCCCGGGCGATCACCGGCACGCCGGCAGCCAGTGCTTCCATGGCGGCCAGACCAAACCCTTCCTTGAGGGAAACAAAGGCCAGGGCTGACGACGCTGCAATCAGCGACGGCATCTGATCGTCAGCAACCACGCCCACCATCGTGTAGGGGATGTCCAGCTCCGCTGCGAGCCGGTCGAACTGTTTGCGGTAGTCCCGGTAGTCGAACAGCGTTTCCCCGCCAGCGAAGACCAAGCGCACGTCGGGGACAGCCTTTCGGACTCCGGCGAAGGCTACGAGTAGATCGATGCTGCCTTTTCTTGGCTCTATTCCGCCCACAGCCAGGACATATCTGCCGTGCTGGTCCTGCCAGGACTTTCTGCCGCTCACCGCGTCGGAAGAGGGGCCGGCCGCTTCCACATACCGCTCTGCATGGACTCCGTTGGGGATAACGGACGGCGTGTAGCCCCAGCCAGACTGGACTTCCGCCGCCACTGCCGCAGAGACGCAAATGCGGGCAACGGGGTTGACGATCGCCTTTTCGTGACAGTCCGCCAGCTCCGGCGTGGTGAAGTGATCCAGATGATGGATGGTCCGGATGCACCACGGAACGGCGTTTGCACTGATACAGTCCTGGGCGTGGACGACGTCGTATTCTTCACTGAAAGCCGCCCTGAGAGTGCTGATGGAACGCATGATCCTGGCCCCCACCGTTTCGTCTGGTTCGGCCGCGAACGGAACGACGCGCACCGAAACTGATGGGTGCACGGGCCGGAAGAACACAGAATCTCCTCCGCGTCCCAGAGTCCAAATGGTCACATCGTGTCCGCGGTCGGCCAACGCCTCCGCCAGAGCCAGCGTATGCACGACTCCGCCGCGGGGCTTGGTCGAGTAAGTCAGCAAGGCAATTCTCATGGAACCTTTTCCTCTGAAATTTCATGGAAGTGCGCCGAGGCGGTGTCTCGGTAACTCTCCACCACGCGTTCCTCAAGATGACGAAGCAGTCGCCGTGACCGGCCGATCTCCGCAGTAATATCCAGCTCGGCGACGGCCAGGCCGCCTTTGGAATCCGTCCTGGCCAGGACCTCCCCGCCGGGGCTGACCACCTTCGCCTGGCCAAGGAACCGCAATCCGCCCGTGACCCCCGTCTGGTTCGAGGACACGACAATTACCTGGTTTTCCGCCGCACGCGCGGCATCGTAGATGTCAAACAGTCTGGACTGCCGGTCGTTGGGCAACCGTGAGGCGCGGTCTGTGGTGCTGGCGGGCCACGCCGAAAGGCAGGCAAGGACGACAGCGCCATCCAGGGCCAATGACCGGGCACCCTCGGGGAAGGTCTTATCGTAGTCAATCATCATGCCCATCCTGCCGATGGGCGTATCAAATGCTTCGAAAGTGCGGCCGGCAACGTACACCTCAGACTCGCCAAGAGGCTGATGAACCTTACGGTGTACCCCGAGGATCCCGTCGCCGTTGATGCAGACGGCGGTGTTGTGGCGCCCGCCGGCGTCGTTGTCTTCAGTCAGTCCGAGGCACACCACCATCTCCTGGGCAGCAGACTGAAGCTGTTGCAGTTCCGCACCGTCCAAGCGGACAGCCGGCGGGAGTGACTGCAGGTCCGGATTCCTCAGGTCCCCCAGATACCCGCCGAGGGTGGCGTCGGGCAGAACCAGAAGCCCGACCCCCTGGCGTCGCGCATCACTGATGATCGATTCGACCTTGGCGATGCTGCGCTGCATATCCCGCCCGAAATGCCCCGCCGCTGCACCGATCCTGATTAGACTCATGGGTGAAATCTACGCTGTCGCCGGCCGTCTCACGGCGGCTTCCAGAAACCGTGCGTTTTCGGCTGAGCTAGAGTGAACAATCGCTTCGGACAGGTATGCGGCGTCCCTGGCGATCCCCGCAAATCGGCCGGAGCCCCATGTGTGCAGCCAGGGCAGCCCCAGGAAGTAAAGTCCGGGAACAGAAGTGACGCCGCGGGAGTGGGCGGGGTGCCCGCCGCCGTCGAAAGTCCCTACCTTGACCCAGCTGTAATCGGACTGGAAGCCCACGGCCCAGACCACATTCGTGATGCCGGCTGCCGCGAGGTCCAGTGACGTTATTTCCACTTCCGGCTTCCAGACTGGAACGTACCGGTCCTCGAATGGAGCCACGATTCCTGCCTGCGAAATGTACCTGTCGATGATGTCCTTGATGGATTCGGCAACTAAGTCAGCGCCGTCGAGCGCTGCTTCCAGGGTTGGCCGGAAAGTCAGCGAATCCGCCTGAACCTCATCGAGGCGGCCGTAGAGCTTCATCCCCTCGAGGGCGAACCGTCGCAGGTCGATGTCCCGGCCGCCGTCGCGTCCGGTGACGTAGTGGTTGGTCTTTTCGCGCTTGGTCAAGCCGCCGGGCTGGTTCTCCACCGGGACGTCGTACGTGCCCATGTCATGGAGCCATGCGACGCAGTCACGGCCGCGGTAAAACCTGGCCACCCGGGGTGCGCTTCCCACGGCGAGGTGGACCTGTCGCCCCGCAAGGTGTAGGTCTTCGGCTATCTGGGCACCGGACTGACCGGATCCGACCACCAGCACAGCGCCGTCAGCCAGTGTCTCGGCACTGCGGTAGTCCGCTGAATGTAGCTGATTGATGCCGGCGTCGAGTTTCTGCGCCGCCGCCGGCATGGTGGGACGGTGGTAGCCGCCGGTGGCGATCACCACGTTCCCGGCCGTCATTACCCCGGCGGTGCTGGTGATGCGGTACCCGCCACCGGCGTTGCTGACGACTTCGGTCACTTCCACGCCGGTCCGCGCAGGTGCGTTGAAGGAGGCCGCGTACTGGCGGACGAAGGCATAGACGTCGTTCCGGCTCATGAACCCGTCCGGATCGGGCCCGGAGTACGCGTAGCCGGGGAGCTGGCACTGCCAGTTGGGGGTTACAAGCGTGAAGTTGTCCCAGCGCCGCTGCTTCCAGTCAGAAGCAACGCCAGTGCGCTCCAGCAGAACGTGGTCCACTCCGGACTGTGTCAGGTGCCAGCTCAGTGACAAGCCTGCCTGGCCTGCTCCGACGATGACAACGTCGTGATGTTCGCCGTTGTTTTCGTAATTACTCATGAGACGGAACTTTCGATTGGGTGCTGAATTCAGGCAGTTGCGGTTCCATGGCCAGGACACGGACTAATCCGGCGGGCCCCGGTACCGGTTGACCATCGTCAGCTGAGGAGGTGAAGGATTGCGCGCGGTCCTGGATGTCATCCCGCTGGGCTACGGCGGATGTGCACGCAAATCCATACTTTTCGTGCACGCGCCGGGAAGCTTCGTTCAGGGCCGTCGCAACGCGGTGAACGAAATCGGCCACGGAATACGATTCACCCGTTGCCAGGTGATCGTGCATCACCAGCGACGGCGAATAGCACTCCTGAAGGGAGCCGTCCGGCCATTCCACGGTGAAAGTCATTTCAGGCATGGAGTACCTCCCCGGCGCTAACGATCTCGGGGGAGTAGGCGTCGGGGCGCCGGTCGCGCAGATGGAACATATGCTT
>FSUT01000706.1_pt1 | contig 16960 bp, 17 predicted proteins | sample 1637481 | NCBI WGS metagenome assembly FSUT01 (sample SAMEA3914816, study PRJEB12502) | metagenome | biome: forest; material: soil | place: USA | collected 2011-09-16 | depth 0.3 m | reverse complement strand
GCACCTGTTCGGGGTCGAGGTCGGGGAGGAGGCTTTTGACGAGCTCGCTGCTTTGGCCTTCAAGATCGTGGTCGAGGATCATGTGGCTGAATTCGTGGAGGATGATCTGTTGCCGGTGCCAGTCTGATTTGGTCGGTGCGTGGAGGACGATGTCCCGGTCCGCGCAGACAAGCCAGATCCCGCAGAGTTCTTCACCGGCTAATTCGGGAAGCTCTGCCACCGTGATGGTCCTGCCGCGTTTTCGCTCCAGTTTGTCGTGGATGAGCTCAAGGGTGGCGTCGTTGGGCAAGCTGAACACGTGTTCTGCTTTCCTCGCTATTTTGCGGGCTTCACGGTAATTCATTGCCGGACGGGACTGGGGAGGACGGAATGTTGACCGGGCCGATCTGGTCCAGGGAGTACCCGCCGGGGTACAGGGTCGAGCCGGCGTCACCGGGGGTGAAATGTGGTTTGGTTTTCAGCGGACGACGGCGGTGGATCGCGTTGCGTGCGTCGAGTCCAGTTTTGAGGGCGGTCCGGGAGATCCGGCCCGCTCGGGGGAGGCCGAGCGCGTCGGTGAGGCGGTCGTCGTCGAGCATCGTGCTGATGAGCTGTTTCGCCAGGGGGCGCAGGGGTGTTGGTAGTCGACTCTGGAAAACTTGGACCGTGCTATCCATGAGGAGTCGGCCTTCGTCCGACGGAGCGACGTGGGTGGCCTCGTAATGGTCGAAGAAGTCCTCGGCTTCCGCGTAGGTGGCCGGCATGCCGGTCACCTTCATGCGGGTGCCCAATTCGGCGAAGAAGCGTGAGGCGGCCGCGAGCTCAGCTGTTGTGGGTTGGCGCCAGGCGCGTTTCTGGGTCCAGCGGATCGGTACGACGAGCAGCGTGAGCAGGACGTAGAGGAAGTCGTCCTTGCTTCCGGGTACATTACGGTGCACACGGTTGAGCAACTCGACCATGGTGCGGCCGCGGTCGCTGTCCAGACCGCAGGCGATGAGCTCATAGATGACGATGGCCGTGTCGTAGGAGCGCTTCATGGGGCGCTGTTGGATTTCCGTGTTGGTGTGGAGGGTCGCGGCGATGCCGGGGATCGCGAAGTTCCGGTAGTACGAGAGGAAGAACCCCAGTTCCATATCCGCTGCGAGGTCGAAGAGAGCCATCTGACGGAAGGTGGTCTGCCAGTCGTCCGAGGAGGCGGTTTCCTGGCGGTGGAGGCTCGCAGTGAGGGTGGCGTTGATGTACAAGGTTCCCCCATTCGCCGTTGCCTAAGCCTGCGTTCGAAACTGGGGCTCCAGCTCCCCAGCTAAGCTGACCTATTCCATGGTAGAACCGTTGCGATTACGTGGCTAGTTAACTTGTAGACGGGTCTACTTTGGTTGTTTTGGGGCGCCTTCGCCCAAGGCCCGGAGCAGGCCCTTCTCGCCCTGGCGCATTATGAGGGTGTGGGCTGCTGTAAAGACCGGTGCCGCGATGGGTGTCAGGAGATTCATCCAACGTTGGGTGGGGCGGACCTTCCATTCGATGTGCATGCGCGTTGCCTTGTCATTTGCTTCTGGGCTGAGGGTGACCCGGCCGGTGCCCTCGAGATGGCCGCCGGCGTCGAATTCTATTTCGCTTGGCGTGACGACCCCCGTTGGGTGGATGCTAATCGTGAGCGTGTATCCCAGAGACGCTTTGAAGTTGAGATAGGCAGTCGTTGCCTTGAGAACGTCTTCTTGCGAAGTGCTTCTGGCCTGGGTTCGAACCAGCGGCGCGGCGAAGCTGCAATGGGGCCACCAATGGGGCCAACTCATGTCAATATCCGCGATGATCGCCCACACTTCTTCTGGCGCGGCAGGGAGATACCAGGTGGAGTTGAGATCGAAGAGGCGAGGACTCATGGGGACATTTTGGCATCTACGCCCGCGTGCTGCTGACTAGATGTCGTTTCCGAGGGTGAGAGCCCCTCCCGCGCCCATCCAAGTCTTGAGCAGCTGGCAACGGGAGTGAGACGTGCGTTCCCGAGCCAGAGCTCTCGCACCTCATCTTCCTGGCGGTGTCTGTCGTAATGCCATCCCCGTTTGGCTCCACGTCCCCGAGTCCGCCGAATTCGGTGGCGCACGAGGTTTCTCAGCAGCTTGAGTGCGGCGGAGATGGAATGGATGTCTACAGAACCGGGCTGGGTGACTTCGGCGAAGGTGTCCTTGATCCGTGCGAGCTGCTCTTGGTGTCCTCGTTCCCATTGCATGATCCGTTCAGTGGAGTCGGCGCGCCCGGAACCCCTGCTGCTGGTCGTCCGGAGAACTGAGATGGTCATGTCGGCCACGGCGGAGTAGACATCGTCGCGCAGGGCCGCCCTGGCGAGTGTCTCCCACCGGTCTTGGCGAGGGAGTTCTGTGATTTTCAGAAGCAACCTCAGGGCGCCGATGCGCTGGAATGCGGTGGAGTAGAGGCCGGCAATGTGCTCGATGGGCTCGTTGATCTGCTCCGGTATGAGTGAGATATCCATCATGGTGAAGCTCAGGACTACCTCAAGGACCCCGATTCCCGGGGCGATGGCTGCGTGTGGCGGGAGAAGCTCACGCTGCTGGCGCAGGTTGGTCCGTTACGGCATCCCCTGTTTCGTTTAGTGGATTCCGAGATAGCTCTCAAGCGTGATCGGCGAGGCTTCCAGGAAGGGTTTCTGGACCTGCTGGCCGGGGAACTCGCGGGTTTCAAACCACCAGCGTTCAGAGGCGGGCATGCCCCATTGCTGTTCCCGGCGCGGGTCCGACGTGTCCCAGCGGGTGGGGTCGGTTTTCAAGGTCGATGAACTGGTAGTGGGTGTTGAATAGCTCCACCCGGTGTCCATCGGGGTCCCGTAGGTAGAGGAAAAGTGCGTTGCTCAGGCCATGGCGTCCCGGACCCCGGTCGATTTCGTCGCCGAACCCGAGACTGCCTGCTACATCAGCCGCGTGGACCAGGGGAGGTCGCGTTCGGGACCGTGTTGGCAAAGTGGTGCAGCCTGGGGCCACGGCCGTTGGTGAAGACGGTGTCATGGGTGTTGCCCTTAACCTCAAGCCAGGTGCCCCAGAGTTCCTCGGTGCCATCCGTCGCCGTGTACTCGGCCAACCGGAAACCAAGTTCCGCGTAAAAGTCGGTGGCCCCCTGCACATCGCAGGTTACAAGCTGGTAGTCATCGATGCGCTGCGGCTGGCCGCTTCTGAAGGTGTGGAATTCCTGCATACGGCAGTCCACTACATCCATTGATGCGCACAACTCGATGAGATTCCCGACCGGATCAGTGAAGTGCAGGGTCCGTCTCTGGAAGGGTACTGCCGGTTCGGTTGTTTCGATTCCCCGCAACTGAAGATAGGCCGCGGCCTTGTCGATCTCCGACTCGTCCTGCACGCGCAGGCCGATACGTTCCACCTGTGGTTCATCTGTTGTCCGCTTGATCACAAAGCTATGGTGAGCCGCCTCCTCCAATCCCCGGAGGTATAGAGTTTCATCGTCCCGGTCCGTGAGGACCAGGCCAATGACTTCCGCGTAGAAGGGGGCGCTGGCATCCCAGATCGAGAGCGGTGAGCTCAACGTGACTGGCGCGGGCGATGTTGAAGGCCGGACTTCGGTTCCAAGAGGGAAGCATGGGGCTCCTGGCAAGCAAAATTCGCGCTGCTGATTCAGCCACCGTGCCGGACGAACGTGTAAATATAGACTTCCGTCACCATTCTGCCGCTTTCCGTAGGATCGGTCGTGCGCTTGCGTGGGCCATTGTCCTACTCGAGGGATGCCCCCGGACAGTACTGGCTTGGGTGCTCGCTTTGCGGCGTCCATGATTGGAAGATCCGTGTCGCGGGACAGAGCCGGGGAAGTGGCACAGATTGAGTTGTTCGGGACGTCGTTGCTCGTGATAGCCAATTTCTCAGGGTTCGGCGGTCAAGGTCGTGCGGAAGTCTGGGGACTGCCGAGCGGATTTCCACTGACCGGGAGTCACACCGTATTCCTTTCGGAACGTTCGGGAGAACGTTGTCGAGTCCAGAAATCCGCAGGCGGCAGCTATGGACCTGATCTTCTGCTGGCCGTTTTCGTGCTCGGAGAGCAAAGCGGCGGCTTTCTTGACCCGAGATATTCTAATGAACGATGCGGGCGACTCCTTCAACCTGCCAAATAATTCGTAGACAGTTCGCCTTGAGATATGGTGCGCCCGGGCGACTGCATCGACGCCAAGTGAAGGAGAGCCCAGGTTGTCCAGGATGAAGGCACGCATGGCAGCGAGCGTCCGGTCTGCCGCAAGATCCAAACCTGGCTGTGAGGTTAGTAGATTGCGAATCATTGAGGTGATTAGGTCCGCTGTGATCTCTGAAAGGTCCTGCCGGGCTTGCTGGCTCAGCCCGTCCGAATCTTTGCAGAGTGCCGACAAGTATGAAGTGTAGATGCGCAACAGCGGTTCCCCTGGGGAGATAGCACGCCCACAGCCGCTGGAGATAGTGGCCGATGTGAGGCCGAGAGCGGATCGCTTGACACGGGTAACCAACTGGTGTTGCTCCGGGTCTCTGTTCTCTATCTCATAGGGGGCATTCGTTTCATAAAGGACCGCTGAACCCGGACTAAGCACTGCTGTCCTACCATGCTGTGAAAGCGATCCAGAGGAAGCCAGCTGGAGGGTCATCAAGAGATCGTCGTCCTCACCAGCGGCAGCCAGGAGCTTTGTTCGCTGGACCAGAACGCTGCCCGTGCGGACACGCGCAAGCGATAAGGCGGGGCTGATGTGCCGAATGTCGATGGACGCCGAAAAGTCCGCGCCAAGCCCTCTGCAGTGGAGAGGAACGAAGCTACGGCTGGCGACTTCCTGCCATTGACGGACATCCGAGACGGAAATCATGGTCACGGTCTCATTCTGAGGCAAAAGTATTTCTTTTGCATTGCGCATTACATACTGATTCGATCCTGACAGCAGACGGTCCTGTCGGACAAAACGCCGATATCACTGCACGTTTTGCTGGTACGGGCCAACAGTCGTCAATCTAGCGTGGAGTAACCGTCGACAGATCCATCAGCAGCTTGGAGTTCACATGAAATTGCCTATCCGTGTCGCTGCCGTTCAAGCAGAGCCCGTGTGGCTTGACGCCGAACGGACCGCGGACAAAACAGTCACCCTCATCAATCAGGCCGCGGCAGGGGGAGCGCAACTGATTGCATTCCCCGAAACTTGGATCCCGGGATTCCCCGTGTTCCTCTTCGGACATCCGGTCTACCAGCAACGCGACTTCGTGGCGAAGTATCACGCCAACTCCATTACGGTGGACGGACCGATTATCACGCGCATACGCGAAGCTGCGCAAAAGCACGAGATCAGCGTTGTCATCGGCTTCAGTGAAAAAGACCATGGCACTCTCTACATGGCACAGATAGTAATCGGGGCGGACGGGGAAATCCTTCTGCACCGACGCAAGCTCAAACCAACGCATGCTGAACGCACACTCTTCGGCGAGGGCGATGGCAGCTCCATCAAAGTCATCGATACCCCCTTGGGTCGTCTTGGTGCGCTCAATTGCTTCGAGCACATTCAGCCGCTGACTAAGTTCGCGATGTATGCCCAGCACGAGCAGATCCACGTCGCTGGCTGGCCCTGCATCGGCATCATGGGTGACGACAATACCCTGGGCGCTAAAACAACACTGGCGGCGTCCCGGATCTACGCGTTGGAAGGAAGCACGTTCGTTATAGTTGCAACCCAAATCATGAGCGACGAGGGTGCTTTGGTGTTTCCGGACGCCAGCGGTAATCCATTTCCGTTGTACACCGGCGGCGGCGGCTACGCACGAGTGTACGGCCCGGACTCCGGGCTAATGACCGAACCCATGGATCCTACGCAAGAAGGCCTTGTATATGCGGACCTTGATCTTTCGCTGATTGACCTTGCCAAGAACATCGTCGATCCTGTTGGTCACTACGCCCGGCCCGATGTCACCCGACTCCTCTTCGACAACCGTCCAAAGAGGCTCGTGCATGAACCCGGAGTCCCGGATGCCCAGCCATTCCCGTTGCTCCTTGAAGGGGATCGGGACCTCGTCGCCGGCACCACGCCGACAAGACCCACTCTGGAAGGCGTTTAAATGAACCCCGAGGATACAACCGCCGCCCACGGTAAATACACGAATGGAAGCTCGGCCGACCCCGGGTGCTGAACCCCGCCATCATCACGTTTCCCTCTGGATCGCTACATACGTGGGCCCGGCCCAATGTTCGTCGTGGCGGCATCATACTGGGGTAGCTCACGGACCACTTGGCGCTTGCCTTCGGCGATGCAGGGTTCATTGTCTGCCGGATTCACCGGACAGGTTCTGCTATCGGGCCGCTCGGACCTTTTGAGTGCGGTGCCGCGTCACTTTTCCTCTATCTGTTCACCCCTTTCTCATTCGGCATGATGAGTCTCTTCAGCAGTCCACGTGTGGCACAAGGAGCAGCGTTTGGGCTCCTTGGGGCTTCCAGCGGCCTGGTTACCGGCGGCGGGGGAAATTCGGCTGAGGGATCCCGCCTGTGATCATGGGGAACATCGCCCAAACCTTCGGCCTCGCGATCCTATGCTGATCGCAACCGGTGAACATCCTGGGTGGAGCAGCGGCAACTCGCCATGCATTTCGCCGGCAGGCCTTCGCAGGAGCCTGTGCGAGTGGAGGGTGAAGTAGCACCGCGGCTTGCCGGTGTTCTGGCCTTGAGCGCAGGCCATGGGCCGCGTACGCCGGAGGGGACCACACCTTGGCCTTGGGTGAGGTGGTTGATTTCAACTACCGCTCTGGCGACTTGCTGCGTTTTGCCGATAGCCGTTTTACGACCATTCCCGAGCAGTATCCCAGGGCTGAGGACCTGCTCGAGCGGCCGTTTCGATCAAGAGATCCACACAAACACTCCGTCAAGACCGGGCGACAGGCTGCGCACCCCAAACAGCCCGCCGCCCGGGAAGTGACTATCTTCGTTCTTGTTCGCCCGCCAATATGCTCGTAATTACGTAAGTCGAACGGCCAAAGTACAAACACCAATTTCACTCTGAGAGCGAGGCGCGATCATGCCCCAGCAGCGATCCCTTCCGCCCAGCGGGGCCCGATATCTGTTGCACCTGCAGCCTTACTCCCACCGGATGACGGTTATGTGGTGGACTGGACATCTCTGGTGCCTGGAGACTCCGTTGTTCTCACCGGTGCGGACGGTCAGCCGACATCAGGGTGGATAGACGTGCTGACTCCGGACCGAGAAATCCTCTGGATGTTTGGGGAGGGGGTCGGTCGCCGTCTCTTCTATCGGGGTGACGGCTGTACAGTGTGCGCATTCCGTCCTCATCGACGGGCATCAAAGATGGCGCTCGTCCTTCCGGCTGAGTGGAGACAACTGTCTGGAGCGGTGAGTGGCAACGGCATCCGGATGAAACGCTGGAACGGGACAGGAGTCGTTCCAGACAGTTTGGGCCGACAGTTGTCACCCTGGGATGCTTTGACGGGGTCCACCGGGGGCACCAACGGCTACTAAAAGAAGTCCGCTCCGTGGCTGCGCGATACGCTGCAACGCCCGTAGTCGTAACGTTCGACCGATTCCCGGCACAACTGCTTCGGCCAGAATCGGCGCCCCCAAGCATCATGGGACTTTAAGAACGACTCCATGCTCTAGAGCGACACGGTGCCGGGGCTGCGCTGGTCCTGAACTATACCCACGAGCTCGCTGCCCAAACCGCGGAGGACTTTGTTGAAGAGGTCCTAGTGACGGCCCTCAAGCCCTCAGCCGTCGTCGTCGCCAGCGATTGTAGATTTGGGTCCGTAGAGTTTCGTCTTCCCCAGGAAGCGGTAGGGCAACAATTGGGCTTTGAACCGAGCACTGGAGTGAACATGGAGTTTGCGGGCCGCCTTAGTCCTTGACTTGGATATCTCGTCGCACCCAGACCGCGTTGACCGCACACTAACCGGACTGACGGTTCGGAGGACGCTAGTCCATCCGAACCGATTATCGGGTGTATTATCCCATTAAGCGGATTCAGTTTGCGGCGTTTGCGCAACTCACTGAGGCGAGCGAGGGAATGAAACTATACAAGAATTCGAGGCTGTTCCATGGAGATTGCACAGACGGCTGACCATGCGCTGTCGATCTTGTTGTCTCTCAGTGACGATGGCCCCCAGACAGTTGGGGACCTTTCCGGACGCTTGGGTCTGGCCCGAACGGTAACCCGGCGCCTAGTGGTGACTCTCCAACAGAGATCCTTTGTGAAGGTCGACTCCGGGCGGGTTTCAATTGGCACGTCCATTCTTGATATCGCGGCCAAGGCCGTTCCTGAGGTCTATCGTCAGGCTCAGCCAATCCTGGATGGAGCGGCCCGAGAATTAGGCGAAACCGTTGCGCTCTCTGTTCTGGATGGCAGTGACGCGCTCGTGGTCGCATTGGGGCGTTCCGACCTTCATCCTCTTCGCGTCGAGTACCCGATAGGTTACCGCCATCCGGTAACGACGGGCGCAGCGGGACGAGCCCTGTTGTTTAATCTCTCTCCTGATAAGGCAGAGGCAATCATCGCCGGTGCTGGCGGCAAGGAGGGCCTCAGCAGGTTCCGTGAGGAGCGCAAGTTGGGCTACGTGTTCAGTCAGGACGAGCTCAAGCTCGGGGTCCATGGAATGGCCGTATCACTCCGCATCGCACAACGCGACGGAAGCCTCTCGATTGTGGCTCCAGCAAGACGCGGGGAGGATCTGACGAAGCACCTGTCCCAGTTGCAGGAGTGGGCCAACCGGCTCTCCGCCATCTGATTCAACGATCAATTTAACCAACCGGTGCTATTGAACGTTGCAAGAGGCTCCCAGGTGATCCAAGCGAGTCACTCCGCTTCGCGCAGAAACCTTTCTTTGTTCTCCTAGTTGCCGTCGGCTCCCCGGTCCGGGTCGTAAGCGATCGTCGCTGCACCGGTCTGGTATGCAGCGTTCCCTCGAAGGCATTCGGCCCATGGTGGTAGAGCCCGTCAGACCCTACGCGCAGGGAGAAGCGCGCCCCGTCATAACCCGTCAAAAAATCGATCAGCAGCGATAAGAGGGCTGCTCGGATGAGAGAGGGTTAGTTTGACTGTTGGTGTCGCCCGAAGTCCGTACGTGTCCGATATGTGTACACCTTGCTCCGTTATATGTACAAGTGGCTCCGATTATCGTACGATCATGTCCGAAGGTGTTCGTCATCACATGCAAGGACGTCGAACGAAGGAGAGATTTTGAATCATTCAAACTTGGACCGCAACTGTCGTTCCGATTGGATGTCCGCAGTCTCAGGGATTAGCGATCGTCCTCGACATGGCGACTCTTGAGAGTGATTACACCACCTCCAAAAACCAGGCGTGCCGAAGCGGACCCGCCTTCGGGTTCGGAGCGTCGAAGGAAACGGCGCCCCACGGACGCGAATTTCAGGTACGACGACGCACCATCAGCTTGTAGCTCTTTAGGTATCCAGCAGTCAAAGTCTGCGACACCTGTACCGCTCTACACGAAATAAGAGAGATGGAGACATCAATGAAGATGCAAATCGCCCCCTACAACAACCCGAAGCGACACCTTGCAGTGTTCGCTGGCCTTGCTACAGCGACAGCATTGGCCCTCACGGGATGCAGTTCCTCGGGCCAGCCCGCCTCGGGAGGGTCAAGCGCGGGATCATCGACCGCTCGTGTTGCCTTCCTCGGAACTAAGTCCGCTTCCTTTCAGAATGCGATCTACAAGGGCCTTACTTCGGTGAATGGAATCCAGGCCGACTTCATCGAAGTCGGATTCGACGTCAATAAGCAGTCGCAGGCGGTCGATGACGCGGTTGCTTCGGGCAAGTATCAAGGCATCATCATGGAGCCGAACAGTCCAACAGGGCTAATTCCTGCCACCACCCGCGCCATTGCCAAGGGCATTCAAGTCATCAACGTGGAGGCATCGCTTGGTGCGGATATCAAGTCAAATGCGGTGCAAATTCCGGGTCAGGCCGCTTCCATTGTCGAACCCTTCGACAAGCTGGGCTCCCTCCAGACCAAGCTCGCACTTAAGGCGTGCAAGGATAATGGAGTTGCTGTTTGCAACATTGCGCGCATCGGCGGACTGCCGCAGTTTGGCACTGAGCAGATCTTCACGGATTCCACAACGAGCGAGACGGCAAACGCTGGGGCAAGCGCGAAGCTTGTCGGCAACATTTATGCAGGTGGATACGCCGCAGGCGACGGGTTAAAGGCTGCTCAGGATCTGCTTTCATCACACCCCGAAGTCAATGTCATTATGTCGGCGGATCCCCTCCTAAAAGGAATTGCGCAGGCCGTAACCAGTTCGGGCAAGAAGGTACAAATCATCGGGATCGGGGGCTCGAGCTACGGAATGGCGCAGGTAAAGGCCGGCAAGTGGTATGGAGACGTGGCCTTCTTCCCTGAGTACGCCGGGAAGCTCTCGGGAGAGACGATGCTGAAGCATCTCGCTGACCCCTCACTGAAGGGCGAGGAATTGTCACCCTCACAGCCGGGAGTCGGGCCCGACTTCACAAAGGAAACCGCTGACTCCTTTGCCGGTCAATACGATGGCTAGAAGGGAAAGCACGGCTTCTCCCGTCGACCGGAAAATGGCACCGCACCTGGAAGCTGTATCAATCGCCAAACATTTCGGCGGAAGTCGCGCGCTCACCGATATCAACCTTGCGATTGAGAGGGACAGTTTTCATGCCCTCGTCGGCGAGAATGGCGCTGGGAAGTCCACACTCGGGCGTATCTTCGCCGGACTCCACCGGCCGACCTCAGGCGAGCTCCGGATCGACGGTGATCCGGTTCGCCTGCGTGGCCCTGGGGATGCCCTGGCGAAGGGGATCACGATGGTCGTCCAAGAGCGAACCATCGTGCCTAGGCTCTCGGTGATTGAGAACGTCTTGTTGGATCGCGAGGTCGCATTGGGGGGCCTGATCGATAAGCGACGTAGCCATGCACGATTCGACGAGATTTGTGATCTGGCTGGCTTCGAGCTCGATCCCGCTGCCAAAGTAGGAGGGCTGAGACCCGCGGAACAGCTTCGTGTCGAGATCCTGCGGGCGCTCGCCCGGGACGCCGAAATGCTCGTGCTCGACGAAGTCACCGCGGCCTTAGCGCCGGATGAGGCCCAAGCTTTCTTCGACCTGCTGAGGCATCTGCGGAGCCGTGAACGGACGATTGTGTACGTCACGCACTTCCTTTCCGAAGTCATCGAGTTCGCAGACACGGTGACAATTCTTCGGGAAGGAAGCGTTGTCAGAACAAGCCCGACAAGCCAAGAGACTCCGTCAAGCCTTGTAGCCGGAATGTTGGGGCGCTCCCTTGAATCGGTTTACCCCGAGAAGGTCAGTCCGCCAAGGCAAGACGAGCCTGCTGCACTCCGCGTGCGTGGGCTCAGCCGTAAAGGCGCGATCAACGACGTCAGCTTCGAGATACGGCCCGGTGAGATTCTCGGCCTGGCCGGCCTTGTGGGGAGTGGTCGCAGCGAGATAGCCAGAGCGCTCTTCGGAGCGGATAAGAGAGACAGCGGGGAAATCGAACTCGACGGGAGGCCAGTGACCAACCGGTCGCCGAAGGACGCGATTGGAAATGGCTTCGCCCTGATCCCGGAGTCCAGACAGCACGACGGACTCGTCCTTGGCCATTCGGTCAGTCAGAATCTCACACTCGCCCACCTTCATAAAGTGAGCCGCTGGGGATTTGTGAGCAGGTCGATCGAGGCTCCTATGGTGAAGGACATGATCGGGAAGTTCGACGTGCGCACTAGCTCCCCCAAATTGAAGATCGGCTCCCTGTCTGGAGGGAACCAGCAGAAGGCACTGTTTGCCAAATGGCTGTTCGGAAAACCAAGGGTTCTCCTCGCTGACGAACCGACGCGCGGTGTTGACATCGGTGCAAAGCACGCAATTTACGAGCTACTAAATGATTTGGCGCGGCAGGGGACCGCCATTCTCCTGATTTCATCAGAGCTCGAGGAAGTACTGAGCCTTGCACATCGAGTACTCGTTATTCGCAACGGTGCCGTCGCTTCGGAGTTTGAAGCGCACATATCCCGACGTGAGGCGGTCCTTCGAGCTGCGTTTGGCACCGTCGAGGGCGACGAGACAGTTTAGATAGATGGGAAAATCCAATGATCCAAATAGAAAATAGTCTTATGGAGAAACGAACCAAAGGCTCCCTCGAAGCAGCCCGTGCGCCGGGTCGACTTTCGTTGCACTGGATGCGCGAGTACGCCGTAGTCGTCACCGTGGTGATCTTGTTCATCGCACTTCTAGCGTCCAGTCCGAGTTTCAGGACCGGCGCCAATATGGCGAATATCCTCAGCCAGTCGGCGATCATTGGCATCATGGCCCTGGGCGTCGGCGCAGTTTTCATTGCTGGCGAGTTTGATCTGTCTATTGGAGCGATCTACACCGTTGCTGCTCTTGTTGGGGCAAGCTCGGTGGAGAGATTCGGCGGAATCGGCGGGATTCTCGTGGGAGTCGCGGCCGGCGCGGCCATGGGGCTTGTCAATGGGCTACTTGTCTCGATCGGGCGTATCAATGCGTTTATGGCAACCCTTGCCTCTTCGTTCCTGATTGGTGGTCTCGGCGTTTTACTCACAAAGGGTACGCCAGTGGTGGTAACTGACCAGCACTTCCTCGACGCAGGCCAGGCGCAACTCTTCGGCTTGCAGTTCCCTGTGTTCGTCTGGTTGGGGGTTTTTGCGATTCTCGCAGTGCTCCTCCAGTTCACGAAGTTCGGCCGTCGCCTATACGCGACCGGTGGCAACAAGGACGCGGCGCGACTGTCTGGCGTAAACGTCCCGCTTGTCAAGACTCTCGCATTCATCATCTCGGGGTCGGCCGCCGGACTCGCGGGCACCATCGCTGCATCCCAGGTCGGTTCGGCAGACCCGAACGCAGGTATGACTCTGGTGCTGACACCGATCGCCGCAGTTGTCGTGGGCGGAATCAGCATTTACGGCGGCGAAGGAGGAGTCTGGCGATCGGTGGCGGGAGTCTTCCTGTTGGTGTTGATCAACAATGGCTTTAATCTTCTGGGCATCGACGCCCTCTACGCTCAAGTGGTCCAGGGAGCTGTCATTCTGTTCGCTGTTGCGGTGGACGCCTGGAGTGGTAAGACACGCAATTAGCTGCACAGCTCGAAATGTTGAACCACGACCGGGTTGCCCCCGACATTCCGAAAGTGGGACGTGCAAGGGACAATGCGTTCTTTTGGTCGAAGGAGAAGGATTGAAGCGTCTTGACGGCAAGGTTGCCCTGGTAACAGGGGGAGCACAAGGTATGGGTGCCAGCCACGCCCGCGCCATCGTGCAGAATGGCGGATGCGTTGTCATCGGCGATGTGGACGACAAACGTGGCATGTCGTTGGTCGAAGACTTAGGAAACCATGCTCGATATATCCATCTGGATGTCCGCATCAACGCGGACTGGGCGGGGGCGATAGAATACGCCGAATCGGAGTTCGGACGCTTGAACGTACTAGTCAACAACGCGGGCGTCCTAAAGGATGCCGGGGTTACCGACTGCACGGATGCGGAATGGGACCTCGTCATGGGCATAAACCTAACGGGTGCTTTTAGGGGGATTCGCGCCGCGGTTTCCTCTCTCGCTCGCTCCGCGCCGTCGTCAATAATAAATGTCTCGTCGACCGCCGGATTGAAGGGTTTCTCCGGTTTCGCCGCCTACGGTGCGTCGAAATGGGGGATACGAGGGCTCACAAAGAACGCTGCCATAGAGCTCGCCCCCAGGGGAATCAGGGTGAATTCCATACACCCCGGGACCATCAAGACACAGATGAATGACGGTCACGAGATTAGCTTTGATCACGTCCCCCAGGCGCGCGCTGGTGATCCTTCCGAGGTCAGCAACCTTGTTGTCTTCCTCGCCAGCGACGAATCGTCGTTCTCTACAGGCAGCGAATTTGCCGCTGACGGTGGCGAGGCGGCAGGACTTCCCGGAACTACCAGGCGCACAGGCATATCGTCGCTCCGCGAAGACAAGCCATCGCGCAAAGTGTGGCTTACCTCGAATTGTGAGCCTCAAGAATGAAGAGAGCAATGACCGCTACGCAAGGCACCTTTCGATACTCCAACCCTTCGACGATTCACTTCGGTTCGGGATGCGTCGCCGCCATCGACGAGGTTCTGGATCACTGCAATGCGACTAGTGCATACATCATCACTACGAAATCGCTGGTCAATTCGGAAGCTCTACGCTACCTGCGAAGCATGTCTGGGCGCCTAGCTTCCGCACCCTTGGGCACGGTGTCTTCGCACGTGCCGATAGCCGAAATCCACGACATCGCACGCGAAGTTCGTCGCACCGGCGCCGATGCCGTGATTGCGCTCGGCGGAGGAAGTGCCATCGATGCGGCCAAGCTCTGCGGATATGCCGCCGCATCTGCGTCTGTGGAGAGCTCTTCGCTGGAGGAGTTCAAGGCAATTCTGGGGACGGGGTCGCTCACGGGACTTCCAACTTTCTGCGTCCCCACGACTCTCGCTGCTGCTGAGTTATATGGTGGAGCTGGATTCACTGATGAATTGACTGGGGAAAAAGATGGCGCATTCGACCCAGCCATGACGCCGGACGCCGTCTTCTACGATCCAAAAGTTTCGGCCGAGACGCCCTCTTGGTTGTGGTTGGCCACAGGAATAAGGTCCCTCGACCATTCTATCGAGACGCTTCTCTCACCCAGGGTGGACCCAGTCTCGGAAGTGCTGGCAACGTCTGCCGTGAAGGACCTGTTTGCCGCACTACCCCTTTATAGGGAGGCCCCGGGCGCCGAGGACGTCCGACTTCAGTGCCTGTTTGGCGCGTGGAAGTCTTATATCCTGCCGTTGGAGGCAGCGACGGGACTAAGTCACACGCTTGGTAAGGCAGTGGGGGCGAAGAACAGCGTCCCTCACGGGATAACGTCGTGTGTCATCCTTCCGCACGTGGTCAGGCACTATTACCAGTTTCCCGAAACTCGCTCGGTTATTGATCAGCTGAGCGGGAATTTAGGCCTGCAGCCCGGTGCCGAAGACGAGTGTGCCCTGGCCAACGCCCTCGAGAAGTTAGTCACGGATCTTGGCTTGCCGACCCGCTTCTCGAGTCAATCGCTCAACGAGAAAAGTGCGCTTGAGGCCGCCGCGCGTGCTGCCCGCCAGATCGGTAGTCCGGTGGCACCTCTGTTTGCCATCCTTAGTGCTTGTCTGTCTGATGCATGAGGTCGACAGGGCTTTTGGCCACCACGGTGTCTGGCCACGTGGCCTGCCTGGTCCCAAAGCACGCACGTTTCGTCGAGGACTTGCGGAAGGGTTCCATTGAGTGAAATCAAAGCCGTTGCGGGATGGGGGCGGGAGAACGGATTCGTCGATGTCGGCAGTGCGGTTGCCGCGCTGACCCAGAATCATGTCATGGATCGTCTCTTGATTCAGGACGCGATAAATCGTTACGGATGGAGCTATGACGAACGTGACATAGCTGCGCTGCAACGGTGCTTCGCACCCGACGCGTCGTACGAGGGCTTCGTCGCGGGAGTCGGCCCTTTCGGCCCCTATGAGGGGCGCGAGGCAATCTTGAAATGGTTCACGGAATATATGGCCGGTAACGACGATCTTCGGCGACACAGGCTCAGCAACGTCACCTTCGTCGGCCAGAGCGCAAATACTGCCCGGGTGATCGCATATCTGGCGCTGCACCAGGTCTCCGATGACAAGGCCTCTCTGTTGACGAGCGGTTTTTACCGGTTGGACCTAGAGAAGCGTGCCGGTGTCTGGGTCTTTAGCCGTGTCTTTGCTGGGTTCGACAATTCGTTCTGAGAGGACGGATTGCTTGACGGTTTCGAACGGCGTGTAGAGGGACTCAACGATCCGGTTGACCTACATTTGTCATGCCTCGAATACCTCCGGATAGTCCTACTATCGGACACTATTGACCGAATAACGGCCGTGCTGCTAACTTGATATCAAGCTAGGACGCGCGTCTGTGTCCGCATCTTCTCACCCGAACAAAGGAGTCATGTCATGCCCACCACTGTCATCACTGGCGGAACCGGCGGGATGGGTATTGCTACCGCTGCGCGTCTGCTCGCCCGTTCACCCCAGCGCTATGTCGCCCTTGTCGACATCTCCGCGAACTCGCCTCTGCCCGAGGAGCTGGCCGGATTTGCGGATCGAATTCAACTTTTCGCTTGCGATGTTTCGGACGCGGAGAGCGTTAACGCCACGCTTTGCGCAATCGTGTCGTCGATGCCCCCGTTGGATTCCCTCGTCAACGGCGCTGGCATCGTCAGTAACGATGCCAGCATCGACGTGTCCATAGAGCTCGTCCGAAAGATGCTCCGAATCCACGTGGACGGAACGCTTCTTTGGAGCCAAGCACTTGCTCGGAATCTGGCCGGGGCGCCGGGGACAATCGTGAACATCGGATCGGTTGCGGGACAGTTCGCCGTTCCTCGCCGGGCGGCCTATGCTGCCGCCAAGGCCGCAGTTCACTCCTTGACAAAGACATTGGCTGTCGAGTGGGCTCCGCTCGGGATCCGGGTCAACGCTGTTGCTCCTGGATACATCTCCACCCCCATGATGAACGAAGTAACAAGGCTCGGGCAGCTCGACCGGTCTCAAGTGGCCAGCTGGCATGCCATGAAAAGGTTGGGTAGTCCTGAAGAAGTGGCCGATGTTATCAACTTCCTTCTCAGCGATGAGGCTGCCTACGTCACCGGTCATATTCTGAACGTCGACGGCGGATTCGCGGTTCTTAAAGCGGAGTGATGGTCCTTTGACCGCTGATGCCTCATCGTTGAGGAGAGGCCATCCAAACCCTGAGAGATTGGAAAGTAGAGTGAACAGATTCGACGCCGAGCGTCTCGCGGCTGTGCTGTCCAGCGCCAAGAACGGTAAGCCACTTGCCCTAGTGACCGGCGCAGCAGGTTCAATCGGAGTCGCGGTCACACGGAAATTGTGTTCTGAAGGATACGCGGTAATCGCGGCTGATTTGGTCCTCGATCGGCTCGAGGCCGCACTCGAGG
>FSUT01000399.1_pt1 | contig 18512 bp, 21 predicted proteins | sample 1637481 | NCBI WGS metagenome assembly FSUT01 (sample SAMEA3914816, study PRJEB12502) | metagenome | biome: forest; material: soil | place: USA | collected 2011-09-16 | depth 0.3 m | reverse complement strand
TGCCTTGCCGTGACTGGCCTGCTCATCCTGGATCCCTCCCTTGGCACGAGCATCGGATTCCTCCTGTCGGTCCTCGCCACCCTGGGAATTGTCCTGTTGGCACGGCCCATGGCTTCCTGGGCCCCAGCGTGGGTGCCTTCCTGGCTCGCGTCCGCCGTCGCCGTCCCCCTGGCCGCGCAGCTTCTATGCAGCCCGGTCATCGTTGCCCTGCAGCCGCAATTCTCGAGCTACTCATTGATCACCAATGTCGCGGTGGCCCCGTTTGTCGCACCCGTGACGATCCTGGGAACCATTGCGGTTCCCCTCGTTCCGCTGTTTCCTTGGTTGGCAGTTGTTCCGATAGCCGCTGCCGGGGCCAGCGCGGAAATGGTGGCAGCAATCGCCAGGTTTTTCGCAGGACTTCCGGGGGCGGCCCTGCCGTGGCCCGAAGGTCCCACGGGAATCGCGACCATGATTCTCTGGTCTGTCGTGACAATCCTGATGGTGTGGCTTGTCCTGCATCCAAAGTGGGTAGGCTCAGCCGTACTCTCGTTGCACCGCCGCTTGGTGTTCCTTATAGCCGCGGGGGAGTCGGCTAACCGTCGCTGGCCCGACTGAGGGCCATTCCGGGGAGCCTACCGTCTTCCGGGAGGCGGGCCGCGGGCGTGAGGATCACTGGTCACGCCGTCGCTGTTCGATGAGGCAAAACTCGTCGAAATCGAGGGCCTCTTGTCCATGACTGACGCTTTCCTTGCCGATGCCTTGAAATACATAGCCCAAGAAAGAAGCCCTGGACGCCATCAAGTCGTCCGGATGGACGGTGGTGGACTGCCAGCCCTTGAAAAAGGACGCCGAAAAACAGCATTCGTCGTCTCGGAATTCAAGGCCGGCGGCCGCCGCATCGAAGCGGAAGCCGTCCAGGCCATCGTCAATCCGCCGCTTTTCGGGGAGCCGGCGCACGCGTATACCTTGGACCGGCGAGGCGATGCCTCCTTAGCATTGAATTTGCGGCCGCGGTCATTCTGCCTCGATCCTGGTTGGCACTGCACGCGCCACACGCAGTGATGACGCTGAGCATGTGCCCGGTGGCCGTCCCCTCCTCGCTGTCGCATCTGTTCCGCCATTCACAGGATCAAGGGTCGCCGAGAGGGCCCGCAAGTGCCGTATCGGCTACTGAGATACAGCCCGCCCGGAGCCTCGGGGTGGAGGACAGCGGCGCACTTAGTCGATGAGCCTTGGAAGAAGATCCCCAAACGCGGATCGCGGAGAGGCAAGGGCATGTAGTGGGGCCAGAAACGCGCAGGGGCGGCACGGCGCGTTCTGACGGCACGAGCTATCCTCTGTGCATGGCGTCTCGATGCGTCCAAGGCTAGTCGACGCAAGAGTTTCACGGACGGCGATGACTCACCAAGCGCGTCGAGCATATTCGGGGACTATTTTGTCGGCGAGAGAGCTTTGACGCCGAAGTAGATCAGCCGCGCCGCGCCGGCGAGGGCGATAACTCCGGTGGCGTAGGACCACCAGCCAGCCGCGTTGGTCAGGAAACCAACTCCAACGACCGTAACTGCAATGCTGGCGAGGAGCATGGCCCAGCCATAGGCGCGAGGCGTCTGCGTGGCTTCGACATCTGGTTCATCTCTCATGGGCACGAGTCTAACCATGGCGAGCTTCACCTACGCAACAAGCTCAACATGGCAGGTTCGTCACGCTGGACCTCTAGTCCAGCGTGCGTTCTATTTTAGAAGTATCGGTTGACCGGTTTTATTCGTGGGGGAGCGTTGGTCCTACTGTTCTATGCTCCGCGCTACCACGCCGCCGGCTGCCGGTAGAAGTGTCTTGGTGCATGTGAAAACCGATTGGACTGTCACGAACCAGGCGGCTGCTTCAGCCTCACTTAGTTCACCGACATTCCAGCCGGACACGACCATGCTGAATAGCACGAAAGCCGCCGCGCCGGCTAGTGACGTAGGGTGTTGCAGCGTCTGATTTTGCTCTCGACTTAGCTGCGGAGACAACAGTTTCGCTGGTGCCGGCTTCGCGCGCATCTCTCACTCTCGGCCAGGTGCTGTCTGGCATGGGCGCAGACTATGACCCGGCGGTCCGGCTGGGGGTTTCTCACCCCGGCAATTCCCCACGGACCCTCCCCGTTTCTGGGTGATCCTCATTTCTGACGGCAAATGCCGCTCCCGCAGCTCGGCTGGAGTGTGATTCCGGAACCCAATTCATACAACCGGGCCCTCGCCAGGGTCTTGGATCCCCACATCAAGCCATAGCCGATTACCCCGAGTTGACAGGCCCTGTCACAGTTCCGATCAGCCCTACGGATGTCTATATCTGTTCACGTTTCTCATCGATGGTGTCTCCGGTCATCGACCGATGACAGATGTCACTCAGTCGGTGACGCCTGTGTCTATTCGAAAGCTTGGCCCAACTGGCACGGTTGAGGCATGACGAGATGGATGGATGACGAACAGGCCCACCGGGCCCCGAATAGGCAGAGTTTTGCCGCTGACATGATGACCTTGGGTCCCGCGTCTACTCCTGGGCGCGAATTGATCGCTGCCGTGCTGCAGATCGGCGCAGTTGCGCTCCTGATCTTCGTGGTCTTTCCCGACCGGCTCCCGGAGCTGTGGCGCTGGGCGCTTGTTGGCGCGACGGCTGCGTATTTCCTGTTCCGGGTTCTGGCTGGTATCCCGAAGTGGCGTCGGCGCTGACTGCGTCTTGGCTTAGCGAGGCGTTGTCCCTGTTCTTAGATCCAGCCTTCGCTCCAGGCCATTCTGGCGGCGGAAACCCTGGTCTCCGCACCGAGTTTGGTCATGGCAGTGGAAAGGTAGTTCCGCACGGTGCCTTGCGCCAGATGCGTGCGTTCGGCAATCACGCGGACCGTTGCCCCGTCCAAAGACTCCCGAAGCACATCGATCTCCCGATCGGTGAGCGGGCAGTCGCTCTCGGATAGAGCGGCGGTCGCAACCGTGCCGTCGACGTACCGGCCGCCAGCGTGGACCGTGCGGAGTATGTGCGGAAGCTCCTTAACGGACGTGGCCTTCGTGACGAATGCGAGTACACCAGCGTCGAGCGCACGCCGCAGTACTGCGGGTCGGGCGTACCTGGTGAGCAAGACCACGCGGGTGGCGCCTGATGCGGTGCGAATCGCGGCGGTGACTTCCAAGCCGTCGAGCTTCGGCATTTCCAGATCGAGCACGGCAATATCGGGGCGGAGTTGGCGGACAAGTTCAACGGCCTCTTCGCCGTCCTGTGCCGTCCCGACGATTTCGATGTCGTCATCCAGACCGAGCAGGGTGACAATCGCCTCCCGGAGCAATAGCTCGTCGTCCGCCAGAACCACACGGATGGTGTCCATTAGCTGTCTCCGTTCATGTTCTGATCTTTCACCGGGAGCCAGCCTGTCAGCTGTCCACCGCCGGCCTGAGTGAAGTCGAGGGCTCCTCCGCACTTGCGGTAGCGCTCGGCAAGTGTCTTCAGTCCGGTGCCGGACAAATTGCCTGACGTTGATGCGCGGGGCGGTGCGCCGGGACATAAGTCCGTCACTACCAGCACGACGCCGTCGTGACCACGGCGGTTCTCTTGAGAGGTCGAGATTGAGCAAGTGCTTGCCTGCGTGTGCTTGAGGATGTTTGTGATTCCCTCCCGGACGGTCAGTCCAAGCAGGCGGTCAATCTCGTCATCGAGTTCCGAAAGGTCAATCGTCTCACGTTCCACGATGATTCCCGCAGATCGGAGGACACGGACGGCGTTGGCGATCTCTTCGTCGAGGCGGACCTCGCGGTTGGCGTGAACGACACGGTGCATTTCTTCGAGGGCTTCCAGAGTGATGGTCTGAACGCGCCCGGCATGGCGGGCAGCGGCCGTATAGTCGGCTCGATCGATGAGCCTGCTGACCAGCTCCGCTTCAACGGTGATCAGGCCGAGATGCTGTCCCTGGATGTCATGGAGGTCGCCCGCGAAACGTTTACGCTCGCTAATGACAGCGCGATCTGCTTCCCGTGTGCGTAGATCGTCAAGCTCGATCGCGAGCGTGTAGATCGAGTCCTGACCGAGTACGCCCAAGGCGAGCAGGGCCGCGACTATCATCGTCAGCGGATCCCAGGTTCTGCCCGTCGCTGCATCAATGGCGAAGGTTGCCAAACCCGCGATGAGTGTCGCGATGAGCATTCGCACGATGCCCGACCAGAACGATCCCCCGGATATGGCCAGCAGCGCCCACGCCAATGGGACAGCGACCGCGATAACCGGGGGGCCGGAGATAGGGACCAGCACCGCGACGGCAAGCACCGCTAGCAGCACGCCTGCCCGCATCCATGCGCTCGACTTTCGAACGCTCAGCCAGTGAGTGAACCGATGATAGGGGGCGAACTCGGCGGCTACTAGCAAGAACGAGCCGGCGCTGACAAAAAGGGATGCGCCCATCGCCGAGGCTACGACGTATGCCGGACGCGGTTCGACAACGAAAGTGGCGGCCGGGGCGACGATCGTCCCGGCCGCCAGAAGCGCGTGGGTCGAGTGCACATACGCCGAGATGGCCCGGAAGCGGTCTCGTCCCGTTCGCGCACTGTCTCGGCTCATGTTCATCCCTCAGTCTCTCCCGGAGCGGCCGTTTCAAGGCTCAGCGCCGACGGTCCCACTGGAACGTTTTCCAGCTCACGATGGAGAAAACCACGATCCACATCAGCATGTAGGCCAGGTCGAGGACTACCGCCCCCGGGTTCATCGTCTCCGAGTACCATCCTCCCGTCGTCAGGTGGCCGTTGGCCACCAGCGGCACAGCGAGCACAGCGTTGGCGGCTCCAGGATCGACCGCGGGAAGGACTGCCGTAGCGCCCATCGCGGCGACAAATAGGGGCATCATCGTCCACTGTGCCTTCTCGGGTGTGGAGGTGAATCCGCTCGTCGCCACCCCGGCCAATGCCGCGATCGACATGCCGAGCAACGCGGAGACAGCGACAAGTGCCGGGTTCTGCGGTATGGGCGCGCCAAGGATGACCAGCCCCGAGAACACCGCGACGAGCTGGAAGGTGCCGACCAACAGCGGCGGCATGAGGAGGCCCACGATAATCCCGAGACTAGGTAGCGCGGTCGTGCGCAGGCGCTTCAACGCCAGGGTGTGCCGTCGTGCCGTGAGCGTGTTGAGCGCGACGAAGTAGACGGTGATGCACTGAGTAGCGACCAGGTTCCGTCCCGCGATCTGTGCCCACGCCTCCGGGCTGCTGGAGACCTCGGCAAGGGCCGTGATTGCGATCAGCCCAGCGGGAAGCAGCAGCGTGAGTGCGAGCATCACCGGCTGTCGCAGGAAAACGCGGACTTCTGCGTAAGCAAGGGCCCGTATTAGCTGCCCCGCGCTTTTGCCACGGACATTCTCACCTCGGCGGGAGATGCCCTTCCGCCCTGGTGCCGTCGTGGTCGTCGTTCCGGTCATCGTGAGATCCTTCCCTGGGCGGCTGCTGGAGCGATGACTGTCGGCATGCCGAAGAAGACTTCTTCGAGCGACGCCGGAGCGCAGCGTAACTGTCGTAGCGCGAGGTCGTGTGCTCGTGACCAGTCCGTGACCACGCCAACGTCGGTCTGCAGCAGCGAAGTTCGGATCGTGACTTCGATGTCACCCGCGGAATCGCTCGCCTCCAGGGTCCCATGGAGCTTCGGAATCAGGTCCGGAATAGCACCTTCGGTCGCCCTCACGGTGAAGCTGATTTGAGCCGGGATCCTGGAGAGTACCTCCGACATGGGACCTTCAATCGCGACTACACCACGGTCGAGGATCGTCACGTGCTCGGCGAGGTTCTGTGCCTCGTCGAGATAGTGAGTGGTCAGAAGCACGGTGGAACCGCCGGCGTTGAGTTCGCGGATGATCTCCCACATGGTCCGGCGAGACTGCGGGTCGAGGCCAGTGGTTGGTTCGTCGAGTACGACGAGCTCCGGGTCGCCCCAGATCGCCATGGCGAAGTCGAGACGTCGTCGCTCGCCGCCAGAGAGCACTGACACTGGCGTCTTCCGTCGGTGCTCCAGTCCCACGACCTCCAGAATCCGTTCGATCGAATCCTCCCGGGTGCTCAGCCCTTGCCAGAGCGAAAGCTGGCCGACCACCGTCATTTCATCCACGAGCCCGGACTCCTGCAGCATCGTACCGGTCAGTCCGGCCACTGCTGTTCGGTGCCGCCACGGGTCTTGGCCGAATACTGCCAGCGCGCCGCCGGTCGGACGGCGAAATCCTTGAATGCTCTCCAACAGCGTGGTCTTTCCCGCCCCGTTTGTGCCGAGCAGCGCGTGGATCCGTCCTGTCGCGACGGAGAACGATACGTCATTGACCGCGACGAAGTCTCCGTACGAGCACGTGACATGCTCCACGACAACGGCATCAGGAGGCTGTGTCACAGGAGCACCAGTGGTGCAATTCTTCGAGAGGTTATCGTTCATTCTTCTACGATCCCCGGACCAGGTTAGGAGCGTCTAGGCACGCCTGTCATCGGGCTGGATGACATCTGTCACGGCGTAGCAACTCCAAGGAACCGCGCCTGAGCCCGCTTGATCTGTGCGATCTCGTGGGCCTGCGGCGCATAGTGGCCCCCTTTGTGGTGAACGATCTCGCAGGGGCCGCCGGCGGAGCGCCAGCTCTCGGCGAACGCATCGGGCTGTTGGCCCAGTACCGTGGAATCTGCCGTGCCACAGATGATCATCAAGCTCGGCAGGCTTCTCCCGGCCCATTCCGCTAGTACGACACTTGGGTCGTAGGCATCGAGGACGTCGTCATCGGGGAACTCCGAGCGGTGTTTGTGCCCGAGCGGGGAGGCGAGATAGGCGCGGAGATCGGTGATAGGAGAGGTGACGCAGACATGATCTACCACCGCCGGCTCCCGCATCGCGGCAAGGAGCGCGAGCCACCCGCCATGCGACGTCCCGAGCAGGCTCACCTGCCGATGGCCCGCATGTTCGTACCGCAGGACAGCTTGGAGATCTTCGAGGGCATTCTGTTTCCGCGTTCCTCGGCCGGCTTCGGCCCATGCTTTCCCGAGCTCCCCACCGCCGCGCACGTGAGCATAGACGATGTCACCGATGCCAACCGTCACCGTCAATCCTGACAATGGCCGGAGAGAAAGGCCGAAGCCCCCGTGGACGGTGACTAGCGAACGCATCCGCGGTTCGAGAGGGACCTGGAAGCGTGAGAGCGGGACCTGCTCGCCGTCGTGGGAAACCACCCATTCGACAGCGAACGTAGGATCCTCCGGAGAAGGCAACCCGGTTTCCTGATCCCGGGGTGTCTCCGAGATCAGGTGGATGCCGAGGTGGTTGAGTCGCTGGAGCGCGAGCCGGACCTGATCGTTCTCACGGACCACAGCGACGACCCAGCGTCCTGCTGTCCACCGCACTTCGCAGGTCGACGCCCCCGATCGTTTCAACACGGAGGCCGTGCCGTGGATCGAATCAAAGCATGTGTAGGAGATGCCATCCAGGTCCACCGCTCCACGGAGAGAGAAAGCCCCCTCAACCAGAGAAGACGCGTGAAGTGCCGACGCAGCCTCGCTCAGTGTGAGGTGCGGCCGGCCGTCCTCTCCGATGGTCAGCACCACTTCGTCGGTGTGATCCCAGTGACGACCCGCCGGGATAGACCAGATGCTCGTGCCATCTGCGTTTCGAATGGCGGCCCAGGCAAGATCCTTGGAGATCACCACAGCATGCGCGGGCCCTGGGATCTCCGAGACTCGACGTGAAGGTATCTCGACGACGCGTATGCTGCCGGACCAGGTGACATATGCAAATCCAGTCGGTGAGGTCGCAAGGTCCGGCGTCGCCGCCGCCTCAGGGCAGAGCACAGAGTTGCCCGCACGATCGACGTACCCGACACGGAAAGCATCCCCGTCGAGCGCGACGAACACCAGCTGGTCGGCTACGATGTGAGCCGTCACGGCGACTGTGTCGTCCGGGATACCGGCGATGGGAACCGTTCCCGATGTGGATCCGGGCGGGAACTGTGGGTGGTGGTCAAGCAGCAGCATGGCGTTCCACGGCGCGGAGGATCTCCCGCTCGAAGATGTCGATTGTCGGAAACCCCTGCGCGGACGTGGTCCCTCCGTCAACGACCCGCTTGGCCGGGACCTGTGTCTCCGACACGTGGTACCCGGCATCGATAGCGCCGCCGTTGAGCTTCTGCCAGAGCCTCCCAACATCCGCCGGTCCGAACGCCGGAAACAGGACGACGGGGCAGGTCGCGAACGCGGCGGTGAGTGTCACTGCGTCGTCTGCGAGCCCGGCGCTGAGCTTCGCGAAGGTGTTCAAAGTGCACGGGCTCACAGCGATCGCATCTGCATCGCGCGCGATCTCCTTGTGGATGGGACGCCCGTCGTCCATCCAACGATCGCCGATGTAGACCGGATTGCCGCTCAGTGCTGTCAACGCTGTCGGCGCGACGAAGCGGGTTGCGTTCTCCGTGAGGAGCACCTGGACCTCCCAACCGCGGATCTGACGCAAATAGAGTACCCATCCCGGAATCAGGGAGGCTGCGATCCCGCCGCTTACACAGAGCACCAGCTTCACGGGGCTCCTCCGCTCATCGTTGTTTTCCGAGGTTGACTGGCAGAACCCGCCGGTGGAGCGTCCCAGAAGTCGCCCAGCATCACTTCGGCAAGATCGATCGCCGCCACCTGTGCCTTCCATTGAGCCGGGTTGAGCTCGAGCGTGCGGGTAAGATGCGATGTCCAGGTGCGACGGATGTCATCCGGATTCACGACAAGGTCGATCAGGTTCCGGGCCGCACGGGCCAGGACATCGTGTGAAGCGGGCTTGTAGAGCGTGTTCAGGCAGGAGATCTCGAGGAGCTCTCCGACAACGCGTCCCGCGCTGCCCGACATCTCAGTCATTGACGTGACCAGGGCCTCGATCCCTTTGTCGCTTCGGCTCGCCACAAGACTTGCCGTGCCGAGCCTGCGGTCCGGTTGAGGGCCGAAAAGGTCCAAAACTATGTTGCGCGCTGCGGTCACACTGTCGAGCTCGCCTGTGTCCATGCGACAGCGGAACATACTCCATCCCTCATTCGGTTGGTACTGGGTTCGATGAACGGCAAGGCCGTTTTCAGCTTCCAGGAAGGACCTCAACTGAGGAAGTGGCAGCGAATTCGCATTGCGCAGTGCGAGATCGGCGCACGTCGCTTCCCCGCGGACTGATCTGAAAACGAGATTAGGCTCCCCAGTCCCGGCGATCAGCTCCTCACCAACAATGTGCCGGTGTCCGGCGGTCGGGGGCGACATTGACGAAGGCTCGCGATGGACAAGCGTGGTGCGGCCTGTTCCGTCTTCCCGCCAGAAGTACCAGTCAAGAGGCATTATTCTTCGCCTGCTTCGAATCGTCGTGCCTTCTCCTGGAGGTTCCGCTCCGCACGCTCAAGGGATGAATAATCGCTGGAAAGGAGCGCTTCTGCCGCGATGCTGGAAATCCGGGTGCCAAAGCTGCCGTGCTCGTTCCCTGAGCCGCCGAAATGAATGCCAGGGCGCAGTTCCGCGGAGAATCCGGGACCGGCTGCAGCCGATGCATGGACGGAGAGTGCGTTGAGGAGACCTGATACGCCTATACCCGTCGCACGGTCGGGTATCTCGACATAGAGCACAGTACGGTCAGCGCGGGGCACCTCGACTCCACCCCGGTCGACGCCGACGCTGGATTTCAGCGACCAGGTGACCCGCGTCGGGCTCGAGTCGAGTTCATGAACCAGTGCCTCGATCTTTCCCAGTCCCACACCGGGGAAATAGAGACGGTGGCACTTTCGGGAGACTTCGCCGTTCAACCCCGCAACGGTGAGCCAGCCGGGCGCTGTGCCGCATCGCAACCGGGGGAGGTCGACGGTCCCGTTCGCATGGGTGAAGCCGTCCTGGTTGGAGTCCCGCGTCGCGAGGGAAAGAGAGCGCTGTGCGTGGACCAGCCGACCGGAGCCGAGCTGCCAGCCCGAAGTCCGGACGGTCGCCTTGAGCAGTGTTGTCGAGACTGGAAGCGCCCCATAGCCAAGGAAAGAGGAAACCGAACCCTGTGTCCTGACGTGGACGTCCCGGTAAAGCCAGGCGCGGAGGAGGGCGCTGCTTCTCGTCGGTTCTTCGCGAATGCCGTCGCCGGTCGCCAGAGTCTCCGTTTCCTGCATCGTCGCCGTGCGGAGGAACCCGTCGCCTCGTGCAGTTACAGCCTCCCTGACGGCTTGGACCCACGACGACTTCGTGGCGTGCATCGGTGCTTTTTGACTGCTCATCGCTGGGTTCCTCGCTCAGTCGTGGCTTCGTCTCCGAGCAGCCATGCGCACACTGCCTCCGGACCGTGCTGCATCGATCGCCTCACGAACTCGGAGGTGGTGAGCTTCAGCGTTTCGCTCGAGGGCACAAACAGCATCCCTTGCAGTCGGCAGAGGATCGAGATCAGGAAGGCTGCTCCGAGCTGGTCAGTTGAGACGTCCGGTGCTTTTCGCCGCAGTTGTTCGAGGAGTACGTTGCTGAAGCTCTGGATCTTGCTGAGCTCCTGGGCGCAGTGCTCAGCAAGCGACTGCCCATCAGCCTGATCCAGGGCGTTGCGAACGGCCCTGCCGAGTCCGAATACGCACAAGCTAGCGAGAAGGCTCGCCACATCGTCCTCCGGATGCCCCGCGCCGCAGCACTCCCAGTCGATGAGCCTTAGCTCGCCGTCATCGGTACGGATCACGTTGTCGGCTTTGAGATCGCCATGGATAACGGCCAGACCTGGTTTTCGCTGATCGAGGCCACGAAGGATGCCTGTCACTGCCGGCTCATGTTCGTAGGCGGACGCCAGCACGGCATCAGGCATCCCGACGTATTGCCCTCGAGTTATCGGACCAACGACCGGTCGTTCCCGCCCGGCTTCCGGCAGACCGTCGGATGGAAGCCGCCATAAGGCCACCATGGCCTGGGCCATGAGCTCTGCAATCGCCGCGTTGGGGGCTACCGAAGCCAATGGATCTCCATCGACGAAATCCATGACATGGATGCCGCGGCCGGCGAACCGCAGACCCGCGACCGCTGCCAAGCCGGGATCCGCCATTAGAACTCCAAGCCCTGACGGGGCATCGTCTCCGTGGCGATGGACTGTAACGCGACGGTCTCCGAGCCGCGCGAGGCGCACCCTGGGATGGTTTACGAAGACCTCACCATCACCCCAAAGCGCTTCCGGGTCAACGTTCGCCAGCTCTTTTGCCTGGGATTCAACGATCGAAGACAAGGGTGTACCTCTGCTCCGAGCTGTACATGCGCCGGGGGCGCCCGAATCCGGCGGCCGCCGCCGCAGTCGCTACCGTATCAGCCGAACGCGACCGTCCACCGGTGTTCAGGGTCAGCATCAGCGTGGACTCCGCTTGCGTGTAGGGATCCGGGAACGCCAGCACCGCCTCCGAGACAACGAGTACCGCGTGCACGGGAAGGGAGCCATAGATTCCGCTTAGGAGCTGCGCGACTTGCAGGTCCGAGTAGTCGTAGAGAATGGAATTGAGGACGTAGATGTCGTAGCCGTCTGGCACCGGGTCGAAGAATGACCCGCCATGGAAAGCCAAACGTTCGAGCGAAAGGTCCGAGAGGTTTTGTTGGGCGTTGGGGATCATTTCCGGCAGATCGAGCACGCCTATGGGCCCATCGTGGACTGAGCTGAGGTCCCTCGCGAGTGCCCCGTTCGAACCCCCAAGGTCCAGCACGGAGGATGTGGCTGAGCCGAGCTCATCCGTGATCGCAGACACAAGCTGTTCTCCGTCGAAGAACACGGTTCGGGGCTGGTACCGTCCGATCGTCGCGCATGCTTCTGGATCAAGAGCGATTTCGTCCCAATAGGCGAGCTTTCGTCGTGACGCAACAGGAGCTCCGACCATCCAGGCGGAGCCGAGCTCACTGGCTGCCCGGTCAAAAGTCAACATGGGAGATCCCGGCTCGTACAGGTCCTTAGGCAGCTGCGCCAAAGCCCGTCCACGTTCCGTGATAGTAATGACTCCGTCCAAGACCTCCACGTAGTCGATCGCCGCAAGATAACCGACAACTTCGGTGAAGACGGTGGGGTCCGCGTTCAGAGCCTGCGTGAGCTCTGCGCTTGTATGGGGCTCCTCAGCGAGCCGGTCAAAGAGCCCCGTGGTCAACACTGATCTTAAGACCCAGGGGCGCACGATCGAAAGGTCGTGAATGACCTGGGCGAAGAACGGCGAGGTGGTGTCCATGGTAGCCTCTCGGATGCAGTGATAGATAAGCGGGAACCACGAGGAGCGGACGGGAGCACTAGCGTTCCTGTCCACTCCTCGCAGCCATGGATCAGCAGCCGAGCGTGATTGAGATCGTGATCCCACAGGGGATGGACGTCGGTGAATCGACCGAGTCCTCGACCATTACGTCATCGGCCAGGGCAGCCGTTGCGGTCTTGAGCTCCAGGTTGTCGAACATGGGTATCTCCTTCTCATTTGGATGAACAGGTCAGCCGGCGGATGCCGGCCGTCCACGGCAGCGCCCCGGTGGAGCGGTGCCGCTCGGAACGGAACCAGTCCCGTCCCGGGCTCTGAAACCGAAGCTTGCGCCTCGGGCCGCATCGATCGCGATCAATTCATGGGCAAAGGTCGCCGATGACGAAGCGGCATGACACACGTCGCAAACCAATGGTCGAGATCGGTTGACGACGATGCGAGAGCTGATCCGACGACGTCCTGCAGGGATGGGCAGGTGCTGTGACAGCCGGATGACGCTCTGTTGAATCAACTCAAGCCTCGCAATGCAATCAGCCACCCGGCAGTGCCGATAGTCACGAAACCAGAGGAATATCTGCCTACAAGGTGCTGACATCTGTCATGAATTGACGGAATCGACAGGAAAGGCACCGAACCAGGCCTGTCGGAGGTCCGGTCCGAGCGGCAGTGCGGCTAGCCTCATGACGATGTGCAACCAACAATCCCGATCACAACGAGCGATCGCGCGCCGGTACAGCGACGGCTTCCGTGGAGGCGTCGCAACGCTTGCGACAGCGGCGATCGTGCCGGCCTCACTCCTGGTCTTCGGTTACTCGAGCGAAGCCGGCACGCTCCCGGCGCTGTGCGCCGGCCTATCGTTGTCGTTCCTGATCTACGTGGTGTGGACTCACGTTGTGTTTGCTGGAGCATCCGCACGGAACGCGTATCACATCGCCGGGGAGCAATACCGTCGAGGCGCGGGCGCGCTGACGAAGTTGCTTGGATTCGGGAGCGCCGAGAGCCTCGCGATGTCAGCCGCCGCTGCAGCCCTCGCTGTTGCACTGACCGCGGCGATTCTGGGAGTCCGGGACGGGCAAAGCGCAGTCTGGCTGGCCCTGCTTGTTGTGCTGACTGCGGCATCGGCATGGGCCACAGTCGCCTATGCGTTCGCGCTGCGATACTTCCGTCAGCACTCCGCAGGCGACCAATTTGCCTTCGACTTCGAAGAAGAACCGCAGTTCACCGACTTCCTCTCGATGGCCGTCATGATCTCCGCTGCGGGGGCGATGCCAGGCGGGACTCCTCGTTCGAGGAGCGGCCTCGCCGTGGTCCGTGCACACACGATAATCGCTTTCGTTTTCAATGCCCTGGTTGTTGCAACGACGGTGTCGTTGATCGTTGGCCTTATTTCGCTGCCTCGGCAGTGACTTCACGGCCGGAATCTTTTGAACATCGACGGCTTCTGGGCGCTGATCTGGAGATCGTGTCTGCCGCTGGCCTCCTCTCGCACCCTCTGTACCTGCATAAGCCCGTCAGAGCCTCGAATCCGTGACGCAGTCACCACAACTTTGACAGATCGCCGCGAGGTCCTCGGCACGAGCGGCCCCCGCCAAGCGGCAGCTCGCGGGTCGATCTGTCGCCCAGTGAGCGCTTGGAGGTTCAGATCGACGGCGCGAGACTGTGTTGTTGCGAATGGTTTCGAGATTGACGCTGACATACTGTCACCATCAAGTGACGTTATTCCATTTACTGGATAGCCTACGTGCAACCGCTCTTGATGGGCGGACACGCGTTACGGGTTGAGAGGTCAGGCCAGCGGGCTGAAGTCCCGGCCTGCCCGCGCGGGTCCTAGGCGTGTTTCTCGAGCCACTGAAGGCTGGAGCCGGGCAGTCAATGCTCGACCTTGCTGGGGAAGATCGGAGTTGGGGGATGGCAACTGGAACCGAGGCTGGACTACTGGAGAGTCCGAAGCCGCAGTCGGTCTACAAGCACGGGATCCTTGAGCAGTACGTCATCAGGTTCGCAACGATGACGGCCAGCAAGCTGACGCCTAAGAGAGCGGTGCTGTTCGACGGCTTTGCCGGCCGGGGTCGCTTCGACACCGGCGAGGCAGGATCCGCCGAGCGCATGATGACCGCAGCCCAGAAGGCCAAGAACTCCACGAAGATCGACCTCTTCCTGGTGGAGAGGAACCGCGAGGACTTTGTGTCACTCGACAAGGTGGCCGATGAGTACCGTAACCGTGGCATCCATGTTGACAGCCGGAACGGGGATTGCGGGCAGCACCTCGACGAGGTCAGGCGGCTCGCCGCCGGCGCGAGCTTATTCGTTTTCCTTGACCCCTGCGGCGCGGGGCTTCCCCTGGATTCGGTCAAGGACGTACTCCGCAAACGAGGTTCATGGCCTCGGACGGAGGTTCTGCTGAACTTCAACGCTGACCTCATTCGCCGTGCCGGCGGACAGCTGAAGAAGGGGCAGCTCGACCTTGGAGGTGTCGCCAAAGCGGACTCAGTGTGCGGGGGCGAGTGGTGGCGTGACGTGGCACTGCAAGCACACACGGCTTCCGGCGAGACCTCCTGGGAGTCGGCAGCGGACGCCGTCGCGCACGAGTACGCCCGACGACTCGCGGCCGGCACCAAGTACGGCAGCGTCGTCGCGCCAGTGCGACGGCAGGTTCACCACCAGCCGGTGTACTACCTGATTTTCCTCACGCAGGCTCCCCAAGGCTTCTGGGTGTTCGGGGCTGACGCGGCAAAAGCAAGGGAAGAGTGGATCGACTGCCTCGGACCGGACCCCGAGGAACGCCAAGGCATGCTCTGGGACACTGTCGCAGATCAGTTCGAACGTGAACACGACTCGGCGATCAAACACATCACCGACAACCTGCGGTCTTTGGTGTCGGACGGTCGGCCGAAGGCGGTAGCCGAACACGTCCAGGAGGTCTATGGCGACCTCTACGGAGAGGCCAAGGAGACGGCCTTCACGGCCGCACTTCGCGCGCTCGTGAAGTCAGGCGAGATCGAGTTCGCCACCAAAGGAGCCAAGCCCCATCAACACGTCATCCGAAAGGTTGCTGGTTAAGCCGATGCGGCTGCCAGCTGCGGCATATCGTCCCAAGTGCGTCCTCCGAGCTCCCGCCCATTAGCCTTCGGCGTCCGTCCGCCCCACTGCTTGAAGAAGAACGCCACATCGGCTTCAAGGCACTGATCGCGGATGTCCTCGGCCCAAATCGGATCCATGGGTCGTGCGCGCGGACCGGACTCGCCACCGACGATCACCCATTCGATGCTTTCAAGGTTCAGTGCCGGCAATGCTGTGATGAGCGGTTCGCAGGACAGGAATCGTGTCGCGGCTGGAGTCGCTCGAAGGTGGTCGATACGGTCGACCACATCCGACGACTCCACCGAAACTCCCATCCACAGGTTGTCGGGCCAGTCGAGCTTGTCGGCAATCCTCGCCATGCGGTGTGCCCGCTTCGTGAGCACCTGGTAGGTGTGCTGAGGAGTTTCGCGGATGACATCGAAGATGTCGCGAATGAACTCAAGTGGAACCTTGGCATGGAAAAGGTCGCTCATCGAGTTCACGAAGACGAGTTTGGGTGACCGCCAGCTGAAGGGCTGCGTCAGCGCTGCAGGGTGAGTCGTGACCCCGAATCCAGGGCCAGATGTCCGAGGGTCGCCGTCGTTCTGGTACTTCTCCGCTCCCATCGCCTTCAGACGCTTTGCGAGGGCAAGTGCGTAGCAGTTATCGCATCCTGCAGCGACCCGGTCGCAGCCCGTGATGGGGTTCCAGGTCACCTCAGTCCACTCAATAGCGCTCTTCGTAGACACAGTCTTCCCCCTCTCCATCAACCACTGCTGTTACCCATGCTGCAATCCGTCTCAACGCGGTTGCTGATCGTCATGTGAACCACCGGCGACCAGCCGGCGCATGGATCTAAGTCCTCGCCCGATCATCTCACGGTAGACACGGCTTCGCACGACGCCGCCGCGTGTGCCCGGATACTGGCGATTTTCCTTGAAAGCCCACGTGGCTGCCCGCCAAGGAATTGTGAGACCGGACCGCACACAGCCGTTCATTCCGGCAGGGCAACGACATCACGGACAGTGCCGGGACTGCCCATCGATTATGTCGGGGGCATGCGGGAGAATGCACTCATGGCTCGCCCGTTACCTCTCCCCGCCGATCTGTCTCCGTCGCAGGTCATCTCGCTCCAGGACGCCCTGCTCGCAAACGCCGACAAGCTCCTTCGAGCTGCGCTGATGATGCTTGAAAATGACAACGTGGCACTTGCCCGATCGCTAGCGATGCTCGGCATGGAGGAATCCGGCAAGGCGATCGCGCTTCACGATCGCAGAGTGCACATGGCATATGCCCCAGAGGGCGAGCCTTTCGTCGATGAACGTCTGCAGAAGCTCTGGGGGCTGCACGGGCACAAGCTCTCGGTGGCGCACAGCTTCCTGATCCGCGAGGACTACTGGTTCGGTGTCGAGGTCGCAGATCCCGAGGAGAACGCCAGAGTGCTCGGCACGATCGAGGCATGGAAGCTCGACCACAACCTGCTGAAACAACGGGGCTTCTACGTGGATGTCACGCCGGCTGGCGAGCCTGCCACGCCAGCGGAGGTCGCTGACGGCGATTCCATACATGATGTCATCGGATACGTACATCAGATTGGCTGGCAGCTCAGGCTCGGAGAGCATATCGAGGGCAAAGCTCGTCTCGAACGCGAGCGGGACGTACCTCCTGCAACTGAAACGGAGATCGAAAGCACGCGGAGCATGATGAAGCGCGTTGAACCTGCAATCGTCGAAAGGATCCTGAGTTCGATGCGAGAAGGCACCGAGGGCGAGAAACTGAACAACGCGGCCTATGCGTTCACGTTGCCGGAGAACCCGTTCGAGAACATCGGGAGACCAGGTTACGAAGCACAGGACCGCGAGCTACGAATGATCGCTGAAGAGACGCCGAGCACTGCCTCGGAAGGCCCCGACGGGAACCACTGACTAACGGGTCCCGTGTCCGAGAGCCCTTCGTCGCGCGGGCCAGAAGCTAAGCGCAAACCCCATTCAGCTGCTTCGCCTTTCAACACCTGTGGTCCACGGCACGTGCCTGCGTAGAGGCCTCATGTGTCCGGTCTTAAATCTGTCTGGTGGGCCGGGTGCCTAAAGCTGGCTCCCCACCGACTCAAGTTCAAAGTTGTTGCCGTGCTCATCCTCTTGATGCAATGAGCAGCCGGGTGTTGTCGGTGATGCTCCCTATTGTGCTCTCGTGAACGAAGACGAACATCCAGAAGACTCCGCCGCCGGGGATGGGGGAGAAACTCGACGATGCGGAAGATCGCGTCGTCCTCACACCTGAACAGAAAGCAAGGCTAGCCAAGACGTTGGAAGGCATCCAGCAGTCGCTGGCCGGCAACATCGAGCTCCCGAACTTCAGGCTTCCCGAATCGATTTTCAAGAACATCTTTGCCGTCTCGCGCATCGTCGAATCGCAGCAATCCATGGTCGCCAGAGCGATCAAGCCGTTGGTCGACATGCAGCCGCTTTGGCAGAAGGAGTTCCCCAGTATCAGCAGCGATATTTTCAAGGGCAATGCACTTTTACAGACCAAGCTGAACCTGGTTGCTTCTCAACTGACAAAGAACATCGATTTCAGCGTCTTTGCGGGTGCAGCCCGGTTGCAGAGCAGTTCGCGGCACAGCAGACAACGTGGCTAAAGAACATCGCGCCAGCACTCGCATCCCTACGTGTGGCCTTCTACCCGCCGAACCTGCGGAGCATCGAAGGGCTGGAGTTCGAGGAAGTCGAGCAGGTCGTCATGGCCGACGGCATAGCCCTCTTCGGTTTGCCCCGGGCCTCGATCGCGGAGGCGTTGATCCGGGCAAACGGGGCGCAAGAACGGCGGAAGATCCTGGGCCGACGGTGGAAGCATCGAGGAACACTACCTGGAGCCACGTTCGTCTGGGACTCGGCAAGCAGGGGAGATTCTGCCTCGGGAGGACCCACCTCCCAACTCAACAATGAGCGGCGCAAACTGCAGCCTCATTCTTGGCGGTTTGGTGCTTTTGGCCAGGAGCTTTCGGCTCTCAAGGGGAGTCGCGGCCATAGTGGCCCTTGGAGGCTTGGCGGCCTTCGTCATGATGGTCGGACCGGACGCGAGCGTCCTGAGGGCTGCGGTCATGGGTGCAATCGGCCTCAGCGCGCTAAGTGCCGGCAGGCGGGGCCGGAGCCTGGGCTTTCTCTGCCTTGCCGTGACTGGCCTGCTCATCCTGGATCCCTCCCTTGGCACGAGCATCGGATTCCTCCTGTCGGTCCTCGCCACCCTGGGAATTGTCCTGTTG
>FSUT01000335.1_pt1 | contig 19378 bp, 17 predicted proteins | sample 1637481 | NCBI WGS metagenome assembly FSUT01 (sample SAMEA3914816, study PRJEB12502) | metagenome | biome: forest; material: soil | place: USA | collected 2011-09-16 | depth 0.3 m | reverse complement strand
GAGCTTGACGCTGCCGCTCCGGGTTTGCGGCGTCGGGTGGGGGGAGGGACACGAGAAGGGTGTCCTCCCCTACACTCCGTCGATGGCGTGCGCATCTGGCCGTCGCAGCGTGGTCTCGCCAAGATTTGCCAGGAAGTCCGGCCGGTCATTGGCCAAAATCCAGCCCACGGCCTCGTGATAATCCGAAAAATAGCAGATCGTCTCATGGGGAAACTGCCTTGAGACCTCCGGCAGGCGAAGCTTTTCCCACCGGTCGCTCACGACAAGGGCGACATAGGCATGATAGGCGATGCCGGCTGTGATTCCAGCCCAGGCAACGGCGATAAGGGACCGTCGGCGTCGGAGGCGTAGCCATCATGACGGCGGCCGTCAATGATGCGGCTGTTTGTCCAGGGCGCTTCGATCGAGCGGTAGAATTCGATGACGCGCGCAGCGAAGTCCGGCCCGGGCATGTTGCCGATCGGGCGGATCACGAGGAAGCCATTGGCCTCGTCAACAAAGGTGGTGAAGCGATAAGGTTTGGTCACAGAATCCCCTGCGACCTATGGGGATATCAGCGCCGTGTTGAGAAATCGTTTGCAATTGACGGGTTCGGTCTTGAAGTGGCGAAGTGCGCGGCGCCTGACTGGTAACTATCGATTTTCCACTCACCTTCCGGCCAGACGGTTCGGGCCAACCCGTTTGTTCGCTGGATCGACAGGGCAAAACGTCAGCTCTAGGCTATTGGCTTTCGGGAGGGCATCATGGCCTCGGTTTCGGACGAAGTTCCTGCGCATACCACGCCGTCGTTCAAGGAGATTGAAGCCTATCTCATGGAGGCTCCGCAGACGGCCGGGCCCTATGACGTGCAACTCCTGCTCAGGTACAAGTCGGACGACTTTGAATATTCCGCGAAATACATCAAGGACGGAAAAAATTGTTATGACTTGATGTTTGCCGAGCTGGTCCGACGATATCCCAACTGGATCAGATTTCTCATAGAATACATGGGGCTGGATTTCGACAGCGCGCGAAATATCTACCATCATAGCGTCTTGAAACTGTCGCATCTTCAAACGTCCCGGACGAACCCGGACAATATTCAGGATGATCTGGAAGCAGACATGATGGTGGGAACTTTGATCGTGGGATTCGCCACCACATTTTGTCTCGAAAATGAAATCCTGACATATCCGCGACCGCTACCTGGAAGCGCCCAGGCACACGGATTTCACCATAGCGTGGCCGAGATCATCAGACGTGCCAAGGCCGACGGAGCCATCGTCGCCGGGAAAGGTCTATGATTCTGAAATTTGGAATGATCAAGCGCCGCGGTCTCGCATCACGCGCGGCGGCTTCCGTCCGAAATATCCTGTGTGCGTGGGAAGCAATGCGGAGAGTGCGCCCGCTGTCTTCGCCTGACGAACCGTGACGAAAATTTCCTTGCAGCCTGTTGCATTCCGGGAGATCGCTCATTAAATCCAGGGTGTCGCCGCACTGATCCCCCCCCTCGAATGCGGCGCTGCAGATGGGCACCCTTGCCCCCCATGGGTGCCCATCGTTCCCTTTTGTAAGGGAAGAGGCGAGGGACGGCCCTGTGCATTTCACGCACAGGAGAGCCCGATGGCCGACTACCATTCCCCGACCGTTGTCCAGCCCGATATAGCAGTGAGCGATCTGACTCCACTGGAGTATCTGGTCCTTCGACACATGCTCGAGCACGAAGAAACGTCAGGCGAGGTCTATTTCTTTTCCACTTACGGCATCGATGAGGCGCCGGCGATCGACGTCGTTGAACTTCACGCAGCGCTCTTGCAGAGCCGGGACCGCGAAAGCCGTCTCAATGCGGTAATTGAAGACATCCTGACGGGGATGGCCATCGAGCCGGGGGCGATGACGGTCGACCTGACGTCCAGCCATGATGGGTCCTTTCCCGAGACTATCCTGCAGGATGTGGTGCGCCGTTCAGCACGGCTCGACTACGTGACCGTGGTGACGTCATACACCTGCCCGCAGATGCGGCCTGATGGTTTCGGAGGCTGCGCAACCCTGGTCAGCGCCCACCGTGTGATGTCACGCACGACGGAAGACGTGCTTGCCGAGTTCGTCGAGCTCGTCGCGCGGACCGAAGCCTGAAGGGAAGAGGGGAGGGCCAGGCCGATGCTCCCTCTTACTGAAAGGATCATACGATGGGCTGGCTCTATCTGTCTTCGCTGGGCGGTCACAAGACCCCCAAGACCTATCTCGACACCGTCTACACCTGGTCGAACGACGAGGCCGTGGTCCGGGTCCTCAAATCGTCGGTCCGCGGCCGGGTCTACTATGCCGCCGTCGAGCGGGTCCGGAAGGCCGATGGCGTCCGGATCGTCTTCGCCGGGGTCTGCCTCTTCCGGCATAATCCGAAATCCCGCGATGGCCACGTCTTCGGCTACAAGGACATGGACGAGACGGTCGGGCCCTACGAACGCAACTGTCCTGTCGGCATTCTCGACCTCCTGACCGAGACGGACTATCCCTACGCCATCCAATGGCGCGAAGACTGCCGGGCAATGCCGCGAAGTGCAGCGCGCTGCGCGCCAAGCCAAAGCCGGTCGAGGGTCAGGTCGTGGTCCTGGAAGAGCCCATGCTGTTCTCGGATGGAAAGCGTCTCGATCGGTTCCGCGCGGTGCGCCGGCCGTTCAAGCGGGGCCTCGTCTACCGGTCGCTGGCCAATGGCGGGCTGTACCGCATCACCAATCTCGCCGCGCGCGCCTACCGGATCGAGGCCTGACCATGGGCTACGTCAATCCCTTGCGGAGATTGCCGGCGGCGCCGGCGTTATTGACCCTGCCGCGAAGAGACCGCCTCGCCATTGCGGAGCTGCTGCGCAACCTGAGACAACAGGCCGACGCCGAAGCGGAGCGTGCCTGGAAACGGCGGAAGGGTCCGATGGCGGCCTACTGGCGGGCCGTGGCCACTTATGCGCGTCACTGTGCCCATCTGCTGCGCCAGGCGGTTTGAGCCCGCCGTGAGGAAGGAAAAGGGGAGGGCAGGCCGGGTGCATTGAACCAGAGGAGATTTTTCATGCACCCGAACTCCAGTTCCGAGCCCCAGCCCCAGATCCGTCTCGTCCCTGACATCGAGCGGATGGGCTTTCTGCCGAGACTCTTCGGCCCGTCCCTGATGATCACGGGCGAAAATGTCGTCTATACCTTCATGGCCAGGATGTGCGCCGATTATCGCGGCGGCTTCTGGGACTTCATCGAGGCCGGCGACGCCCTTTATATGGCGCCGCAATCACCTGAGCGCTTCGCGCTTCTCTGGGACGGCAACGGCTATCAGGGCGTGGTCTCGAAAGACTGCGCCGGCATCATCGTGACCCTGTTCGCCCTGTCGCACATGAGCATGATCTATCGCAACCGGGATGGCCTGGCCGAAGCCTATGACCGGCTGCTGGAGCATGCGTCGCGTCATCCGGAGGCGGTGGAAATTTTCCGCGCCATAGACTGAGGCCCCGCAGGTGTGTGATCCCCCGTTAACCTTTCGTTAACTTTTTTCGCACGCCTGCCGGTCAATGGCCTGACTCCATTCAGATTCATTTCTGGGGATGCTTTCGCATCCCCTATTGTCTTGTTCCGACTCAGGAAATCCACCAGGAACAGGGTGTGTGAAACCCCGGCGATGAAGGCTGTCTGGCGATGATCAGCGAAATGGGACGATGAGGAACAATCCACCGCGCAAGCATCACTACGTTCCGGAAGGCTATATCAAGGCCTGGGCCGGACCGGATCGCAAGGTAACGGTATTTACTCGCACGCCCATCGGGAAGGTGGTCAGCCGCAGGGACTATCCGTCGACCGTCATGTTCGATCTCGATGTCTATGCCGATCGCACCCACGAGCTGAACGACATGCAAGCGCACTGGCTCGAACTCGACTATCTGCAAGCTCTCGACAACGTCGGTGCGAAAATGCAGCGCGACATGCTGGCAGGACGTCTGCCGTCGATAGGTTCCGGGCGCCGTGAATGGATCCGATTTCTCCTGTCGCTGCTCAATCGCCATCCTGATGACGTCGAGACCTTCCGGCGGCTTCACGCGGTCATGTGGAAGGAGCACGAGGATGAGGGCGTCAAGAACATGCGCGCCTCCTTGCCGGACATGGATCCGATCCTCGTGGCAAGAAAGTACATGGACGCATGGCGGGCCAAGGCCGAGACGGAGAGGGTCGCGAGCCTCCGCCGCATGATGGATTACGGCCTGTCCGGGCAGATCATCGAGCGATCGCATTGGGAGGTCCTCGACCTGTCCGCGTCGCCGGTCAGCCTGTTGCTTTCCGACAAGCCGGTCTATCGCTCGACGACATTCCGCGAAAAGGGCGATTACATCGCCGTGCCGCTCGGACCGAAGCGCCTCTTCCGGGCAAGCCTGGGCTGGCGTCGGGCTCGGCCCTTCAGTCGGCGCGAGGCGGAGATGTTCGTGGGGAAGGTCAACACTGCCTTCCTGAAATCCGCGCGCTCTTATGTGGTGGCGGTCGACGCCAATTTACGCGAGGGCGCCGAACGGCTCATGGCAACGGAGCCCGCCCGGTCCATCGCCGATATCATGGCCGAACCCTTCGGACTGTAGTCGCCACGACCATACGAGTCTGGGCGCCGGTTCCAAAGACATGTGGCCTCGACAGAAAGTCGCGGCTGTGGTCTCCGACGCAGGACGTCGATGGACGGCCGAAATGGTCGCGCAAGGTCCCAAGCTGTGCCCGGGCCAATCCCTTGGGCAGGCGGTTCGATGACCACAATCACATGCGAAATCTAGCCCCGCCGGTCCGGCAGGCAAGGGCAAGCCTCCTCCACTGCGTTTCGGCCGCTTCGCGGTGCATGCCGGCCCCTGAGGCGGGGACAGGGATACGCATGATTGCGGTCGAGACCGCAAGCCCAAGGGGATCGGCCCCGCGGGATCATCCAGGAGACCACGCCATGTCCACTGCAGCCTACACCACCCTCGTCGCCAATGTCGGCCGGATCAATGCCACCCGCACCTTCAACGATGACCGCAAGCTCGCTTCGTTCTCGGTCGCCGTCAGCCGCCGGTTCAAGTCCAGGGGCGAGCAGGTCGAGGAAACCGACTGGTACGAGATCAAGGCAAACGCCCCGCATCTGATCACGCTCATTGAGCAACACATCAAGAAGGGCGACCAGTTGATCATCGTTGGATCGCAGTCGCACCGCACCTACGAGCGCCAGGATGGCCAGAACGGGTTCGCCGTCGAGATCTACGCCCACGACATCCGCTTCAACATCTCGAAGAAGTCGGACGAACAAGCGGCCGGCGCGGAGGAAGAAGAGCCGGCATTCTGATTTGCGAGCGCTGGCCCCGCCGGGGGTCGGCGCACTTTTCCTCGGCGTTAGGCCCAGGGCCTGTGGCGGAGGAACCTAAGCGGGACGAGCCTGTTTGCAGAAGTTGCAAAGCCAGGGTCGGTTAGTGGGTGCTGGACCTTGCGTTTGAGATCCATGCGGAGTGACGGGCTGGTCGCCCGTCACGCTCTTCGAAGCCTCATTGCCGGCCGATCGTACCAGATCACCCTGCCGGTCAACGGGCAAGCCGTTTCCCTCGCTTTCGGCCTTCGGCCTTCGCTTCGGTGACCGACCGGGGCCCGATCCGGTCCGACGACGCGTCAATGACGCTCACGAGGAGATCCACATCATGTTCACGGAACCAACCGCACTTACGCTGCCCTATAATCAAGATCCCCGCTTTGCCGAACTCGAGGAATTGGTGTCCGCCCTGGAAGCGAAGTGGAAGCGGGAAGCCCAGGACAAGGGGAACTGATCGAGACGGGCGCCGGCTGTTGCTGGCGCCCTTTTTCTTTTTGCTTCTCGGCCAGTTCCCGATTCCGGTCTGTTTACGACTTGGCCTAAGGGCGTGGTTGTCAGGCGGACAGTGGTTTTACTCCGCCGGCCCGGTATCCGCTTCGATGGATGGGACGGCCCACCAGCGGAGCCCTTCCGGGACGAAAGGGCGCGAGGAAAGATTCGATCCCTACAGTTGGTACGAGATCAGGCGATCCATTTCAGATCGCGCGCCAAAGACCGTCCCCATGGCAACATGAAGCAACAGGCAATGAACGCGAATTGAGCGTATTTTTTAGCACACCTGACGCCCACGCGGCGGTTTTGTTAAGATCTTGAAATGGCTGCACAAATTGTGATTTTGATATGGGTCTCCATGCGGGCATCCATATTTGTGGATAAATGCCATGTTCCGGTTTTCCGTTTCAAATCATTGGTTTATAAACCTTGTGTGGCTGTCCATGTGGACGCCCGCAGAACGAAAGGGAGGGCTATGGCGAAGGACTATCATCGCAAACCTGGATTCCAGTTGCGGCTTGAACCGCGCGTACTGGAAGCGCTGAGACGGAAGGCTGACAAGCACGGCTTGCCGCTCAATCAGTACATCTCCGACATCCTAGAGCGTGAAGCCGACGATACCACGGCGTATCATCTGCAGATGGCGTCCAAGCACAGCTTCATGTGCTACGCCATGATGAACGTGTTGGCAGGGCGCCTTCTTCCGAGTGACATTCGGCCGGACGTCATCAAGACCATTGGCGAACAGGGGACGCGACTCTTTGGCGTCAATCCCGAGGTCCCGGAGGCGATCGCGTCGCGTCGTGGCCATGAGGACGACACGTTTGTTTCCGAGCTGTTTTCACTGTTCGAACGCCATGGCCAGGTGCGTTGGAATATACGTCCTGAATAGGTGCTAAGTCCTTGATTTTATGCTATAGTTTCGGTCTTACAAGAGGTTGAAATCAAAGGCGGAATCAGGACATGAACAGCATCGTGACGGCGCAGAAGAAGCGCCCGGAGAACAGCGCGGGCAGCGCGTGGTTACGCGGCGGTCAGACGATCGCACACACCTACGACATGATCTTGGAGCTGTGGCGGAAGCTCCGGTGGCTTCTTCTGTTGTGGGCGGCCTTATGCTGGGCGATCGCGGACGGCGCCGCGCCGGACAAGGACCAGGTGTATGCCGGTCTGCACCTCGTCGCGTGGTGCTATCGGAAAATAGGGACGCCATTGCCGCAGGCGCTGAGCGTCACCGATCCGAATGGCGCCACGCACACAGTGTCCGCCGCAGCCTATGACAGCCTGCCGTACGTCAAGACCGCGATCGACACCTACTTCGGATACATGTGGCGAGGCCTCTGGCTATGGGTGCTGGGAACCCTCGCCTTGCTCTGCCTGATGTCCTACGCGTTCATCCGCTCGGGCGATGAGAAGCTGGAGAGCCATGACATCCGCGGACAGCAGATCGTACCGCTGCGCGTGCTGTTCGGACTGATCGCGGCGTACAATCTCGACAAGGCCCGCGACATCAACCACGAGACACTCCGGGCTCTTGGTCTGCCAAGCGCGGCGGGTACGGGTGACTGGCTTCACGGTCGATACCTTGCCATCCGCGAAATCCTGGCCCGCACCACAGGTATCATAGGTCGGGTCCGCCGTGGCGCCGGCAGCCGCGGGCCGACGAGCGCGCCTTCGGTGCCGGATCCGGCCAAGCTGCTGCAGGACGGCGCGCGCTTCGATCGCTTGCTCGCACAACTACGGTCCGACAGCGACCTGGCCCACGCCATCGTCAACGAGGCGCGCTGGGCGGACGGCAGACTCGATCACCACAAGGCGGAGCTGCTGACGTGCGTGAAGATCGAGGCGAGCAAGGCGGGTCTGCCCTTCCATGTCCTGCCCTCGGATTTTAGCCGGCCATCGATCGGTTGCGTCCCGTATCCCTACAAGGCCGAGTACGAGCACACCCTTGTGGTGGGCGGCACGGGGTCGGGCAAATCCGTAGCCATTCACGGCCTGATCGACACGGTCAAGCAACTGGGCGACGGCGGCATCATCTACGATCCGGAAGGGGAGTTCATCCGGGCGCACTACCGCGAGGGCATCGACCTGATCTTCAATCCGTTCGATGCGCGCAGCGTCGACTGGTCGCCCTACATGGACCTGACCGATCTCACCCACTGGCAATCGAGTGCCGCGGACCTGTTCCCCGACCCGAAGACCGGCGATCCCTACTGGACGCTCGCCACGCGCACCATCTACGCCTATGCCGGTTGGCTGCTCGGCACCACAATGCGGGCCCGCGCAAATCGCAACCCGACCATTGCGGAGCTGCTCGAACTGCTGGTCGGACCGCATGACAAGCTCTACGCGCACCTGAAGAACACGCCTGCGGCCAACACGCTCGGCGAAAAGGCCGGACCGCGGTCTGACAGTCTGCGCTCAGTCCTGATTACCGGCGCCGAGCGGCTGAGCCACCTGCTCGGCACCAAGGAGAACTTCTCCATCCGCGACTGGATCAACAATCCGGCACAGCGCGGCTTTCTGTTCCTCAGCGCACCGGAAGACCTGGCCGCGACCATCAAGCCGATACTGGCGCATCTGTCGTCCCTGACCATTACGGCGCTCCTGTCGCGCACACCGGAGCAGTCGCGCAAGACGACCTGGATCATCCTCGACGAGTTCACATCGCTCGGGAAGATGGACAGCCTGGCGGACTCGCCGGCGCGACTGCGCAAGTTCGGCGGCTGCATGGTGGTCGGCATGCAGCAGGTCAGCCAGATTGAGGAAATCTACGGCGAACCGAAGGCACGCTCCATCGTCGGCCAGCTGCGCAACAAGCTCATCCTGGCCTGCAATGACCCGCGCACCGGGGAATTCATGTCGGACCTGATCGGAAAGCGCGAGGTGCGCCGGATCGAGGAGACGACGTCGTACGGCGCGAACAATATCCGCGACGGTGTCGGCCTGGCGCCCAAAGACACGGTGGAACCCATCGCCATGCCGGAGCAGATCCAGCGCCTGGCGACCCGCACGGGCTACATCATGTTCTCCCCCGGACAGCAGGGCACATCGTTTCCCGTCTCGCTCGTGACCTATCCTTATGTCATCCGGCCTGAGCGCGCACCGTCCTTCGTCCCGCATAACCGGAAAAACCCGATCGAGATCCATTACCTGAAGGCGCTTGCGCAGAGGGACGACAGCCTGGGTGGACTGATGTCACCTGGGGCCATGGTCGTCGCGGGCGGCGAGCAGGATCTCGAAAAGGAGGCGACGCGCAGCGAACTGGCGGACCTGGCGCCGGCGGAAACCGAGGCGGTCCGCTCGGCGCCGCACCAGGCCGTGGTGGAGGAAGGCAGCGTGACCCTGCTGGCTCCGGAAGACGCCGCGAAAGTGTCGCTCCCCCCGGTCATCGAGCCGGCCAAGCAGGGAGACATCCTCGACTGGCTGAATGACGCGATCAATGGACCGGGCCTGGGCGACATCTGATCATGCTCAGCATCTCCCGCATAGGCTCGGCCGGCGCGGCCGCCGGCTACTATACCCGCGAGGACCACGCCGGGGGCGCCCCCGGCATGGCCTCGGACGCGAACGCGGTCGAACTCGATCCGACGGATGCAACAGTCGCCTATTATACGTTGGAAGATGAGACGGCTGGCAGCGCGCTCGAGTGGAAAGGGGAAGGCGCCGCACAACTGGGTCTCGAGGGTGCCGTCGATGAAAGCGAGTTCAAGGCCGTGCTTCTGGGCATCAACCCGGATGCCGATGGCGAGGCCATCAGCAAGCGCGAAGCTGTGCTTCGGCGGCAAGCCGATGAGAAGGCACCTGCGGATGGCGACGCCGGTCTGAAAGAGCCCTCCGACAACACGGACGACAAGGCGCCGGACGACAAGACGCCATGGTCCGAACGCTCGCTCGAGGAGCGCATCGAGTTGGCCGAAGCCAGTGGCGAGCGACACGCTGCAGGATGGGACCTGACCTTCAGCGCGCCAAAATCCGCCTCTATTGTCGCGCTCGACGCCAACGGGGACGCACGCCTCGTAGAGGCCCACCGCCAGGCGGTCGACGTTGCCATGGCCTATGCCGAAGAGCATTTTTCCGTCTACCGCATACGCGATGGCGACGGCACGCGCCGGGAGGACATCTCGGGCAACGTGCTGATGGCACGGACGACGCACACCACGTCAAGAGCCGAGGACCCGAATCTGCACGACCATGTCATCGTGCTCAACGCGACCCGCGACGACAAGGGCACCTGGCGCGCGCTGGAGAGCGAGCATCTGTTCAAGCACATGAAGCTGCTCGGCGCCATCTACCAGGCGGAGTTCCGCAATCTTGCTCTGGGACTGGGCCACGACATCCGCGATGGCGACACGCTTAATACGTTCGAGCTCGCTGAGGTCCCCGCCGAGACGATCCTCGCGCACTCGAAACGCGCGGCCCAGATCGACGCGAACCGGGCCGACATGCAAAAGGCCAAGGGCCGGCCGCTGAACGAGGCCGAACAGGAAGCCGCCGTTCTCAAGGATCGGCCAGCGAAATCGGATAAGACCACGGGCGAACTTCGTGCCGAGTGGGCGGCCACCAGCGCAGCCAGCGGGTTCGATGTCGCGGCAACCAGCGAAGCCGCGAAGGCGAGATCCCAAGGCGTGGACCGGTCGTTTCACGAGGGGTCGGCCTTCGGCGAAATCATCGAGCGCGTGCGAGACCTGCTTGGCGGCGCGAGGGCCCGCTTCGATACCGCACGCGCGGCCCTCGACTACGGCAAGGAGGCGGCCTTCTACACGTCGACGGTCGTGACCCGTCATGATATGCTGTTCCGGGGGATGATCGCCAACGGCAACCGCCTGCGCCTTGCCGAATACCAGGACACAGGCTTCTTCGACCGGGAGGACTTTGTTCGCGCCGATCGCACCATCCTGAAGGGCGTGACTGCGGACGAGATCGTCGCTCGCGAACGCTTTATCAATCGCCACATCGAAAGCCGCCAGGGACGTGGACGTGGCTATGATGCGTCTGCCGTCATCGATGCGTTACGGCCCGAACGTCTTGCCGAGGCTGGCATAAAGGTCGCCCTGACGCCCGACCAACATAGGGCCGTGCACCTCACATTGACGTCGCATGATGGCGTCATCGCCGTCCAAGGCTTTGCCGGCACAGGCAAGACGACGGCTTACGAGACACTTGAAGCGACCTATCGAGCTATGGAGGCCATGGCCGCCGGACAGGCCCGGTTCGGTGGCAGGCCTCCGTCGATCGTAATGGCACTTGGCAGCGAGCGGGACGTCGACGCGGTCCGCTCCATCAAAGGCGCCGCGCCGACGCACTCGGCCGTCAAGGAGCTTACGGAAAAACGGATTGAGGCGAAGACCCTCTCGGCAATCCTGTCGCGCTATGCCTACGCGCGCGACGAGCGACCCGGCATGATGCCTGACCTGCGCAAGGAGTATTCCGGTGCCTGGTTGCTTGTCGATGAGGCGTCGATGCTCGGCAACCGCCAGCTGGAAGCGGTGTTCCGCATGCAGAAGGACCTCAAGATTGACAAGGTGATCCTGTCGGGTGACATCCGGCAGATCGCGGCCCTCCAGGCCGGCGCGCCGTTCAAGATGGGCATGGAGCATAATCCCGGCATGTCACGGGCGGAGCTCACCACCATCATGCGCCAGGACGCCAATCCGACCCTGAAGGAAGCGGTGAGGGCCTTTGCCGAAGGCAAGTCGGCCGAGGGTCTGCGCCAGTTGCAGCCGTTCATCCATGAAGCCGGGGCGGGTGCCAAGGATGAGGCGCTGGCGGACCGTGCTTTTGCGCTCTGGCAGAGGAGCCGTGGCGAGGCCAAGGTTGTCGTCGATACCAATGGGATGCGCGGCCTCATGAACAGCCGCATCCGTGCCAGCCTCCGGGCAGAGGGCGTGGTCTCGCGCGATGACTTTCACCAGGCGACCTACAAGGACGCTGGCCTGTCAGCGCATGACAAGATGGCCAGTCGCTTCTACCAGAAGGGCCAGGTCGTCCATTTCTTCGCCGATGTCGGCCGCTTCAAAGCCGGCGACACCCTGACGGTGGAGAGTTTTCGCCATCGGCACAATTCGATCGCGGGGATCGACGACAACGGCAAGGCCCACATCCTTGACCTGGCGAAACACCTCCAGCCGGGGAAGGAACTGCCGATCGGTGTCTACTGGCCGAACGAGACGGCGTTCGCGACCGGCGACCGTGTGCTGTTCAACAAGACGGACAAGGCCCGTGGCATCCGGACCAATGACGAATTCGCGATTTTCGGCACCGATTCCGAAACCGTCACCTTGAAGGCAGCGGAGGACGGCCGGCTGCTGAAGGTAGCGAAGGACGACGGCCAATTGAAGTTCATGACCCATGCCTACGCGATCACGGCAGACAAGGCGCAGGGCAAATCTTATTCGTCCGTTGTCGCCGTCCTCAAATCGACCGGCATGGGTGACTTCGTCAATCACGCCCGCGCCTACATCATGGCGTCGCGCGCTCGGGCGGACTTCAATCTCGTCACCGACAGTTTCTCAGGTCTGATGCGCAAGGTGACAGAGCACGACGGCATCAACCTCATTGCCCTCGACAATCTGTTCACACCGGTCCGGCCTGCCGCGCACGGCCTGGACCGTCATGCGCCCGATGGCGTCAAGGCGGGGCGTGAGGACCCGTCGAAGCGGTACGTCGGCGATGGCGGTATGGATATGGGCGACAAGGTCAAGTCGATGGACAAACCGCAGCCTGAACGCAGCATGTAGAAGGAGGACAAGATGTCTCGATTTTGGTTGAATGGGGTCCTGGTCGCAGGCGACCTCGCAGACGTGGATATGCAGGCCGCCTTGCGCGCCCACTACGAGGATCACAAGGGGAATCCTCCTCTATGCGACTGCAGTGATGTCCGGCCGCGCATGTACATAGCCAGGCTCGGCGCGCAGTATATCCTCAAACGCTGGCCCGCCAGTGGTCATGAACACGCGGTCGATTGCGACCGCTATGAGCCCCCGCCCGAGGCCTCGGGTCTAGGCCGGCTTCTAGGCTCGGCCATTCGCGAGGATCCGCTGACAGGCGACGTAGACCTGCGGCTGGGTTTCCCGTTGAAGCGTCAGCCGCGCGATGGCGCGGCGCCCGCCGAAGCGCACCCCGAAGATACGATCGACAATGAAGGTGGAAAGCCGTCTCCGTCGCGGGCTGGCCTGCGGGCGATCCTGCACTATCTCTGGGACCAGGCTGAACTGACCCACTGGAAGCCGGGCATGAAGGGCAAGCGCAACTGGTGGATCGTGCGCAGCCGTTTGCTCGACGCGGCCCGGCGCATGACGGCCAAAAGCGTGCGCCTTCATCGCCGCCTGTTCATTCCGGAACCCTTTCGCGTGGAAGCCAAGGACGAAATACGGCTTCGCCGCCGGGCTCTCCTGCAAACCGTCGCCAGCGCCAAGGCCGCGAGGGACCTGATGATGTTCCTGGTCGAGGTCAAGGACATCGGTCCTTCGACCTATGGCTACAAGCTTGTCGCCCGCAATGTCCCGGATGATCCGTTCTACCTCAGCGAAGACCTGTACCGCCTGCTTCGCCGCCGATTCGAAACCGAGCTTGAGATGATGGCCCGCACGGAAGGCAAGGGTCACCTGCTGGCATTCGGAACCTTGTCGGTGAAACCGAGCGGCGTCGCGACGATCGAGGACGTGACGCTGATGGCGACGACCGCGGAATGGATACCGGTCAGCGATGAGACCGAGGCTGTCGTGGTCGACTATGCCGTCGCGACGGGCCGGGCCTTTATGAAACCCCTGCGCTATAATCTCGGTCCCGGCCGGGCGCTGGCCGCAGCTTTATTTACCGACGGCCCGGATAAACCGACCGCCTTATATATCGTCCGGCCGGATGAGACCGAGGTGCTGGCGCAGGCGCGACAGGAACTGATCGACAGCGGTCATACGGCCACGGTCCTGTGGGAGTTGGCCGAGAACCCCGTACCATCCGACCTGATCGATGCGATCGTCGCCGGCCGCAAGGCGCGGAGCCGTAGTGAAAGTACCGGAAGTCTCGTAGTGTGTTGATTTCGCGCAAAAAGCGCGGGCGATCGTAGCAGAAGCGTTTGGCGTGAGACGAACTGGCGCGGCGCGGACGATTGCTCTGAAAGAGCACAAATGAGCGGCCATCCTGCCTCCATTGGTGGCTTCGCTGATGTAGGTCGGCATACCACTACTCGCGTCATGGTTATCGTCTGAGACACCGAAACCAACGTTTACTGTCCGGCGGACGTTGATCGTGACGGTTACGGAAACGGCGGGACTCCTACCTGTCAGTGTATGACTTCCGGATCAGGAACTGCGCAGCGACTGTGGTGCCAGAACAGTCGCCGTGGCTGCCAAGTGGCCCAGCGCTGACAACTATGTCGCAGATTCTAAGGCCTTACCAATGGGTGAAGTTAAGCGAGACATAAGGTGAACCAGCTCCGACTGGGTTCTGCATCCAGTCTTCGCGAAAACGTGCAACAGGTGGGACTTTGCCGTCGCTGGAGCAACACCCAAGGTCTGCGCTGTCTTCGGTATGGAACGGCCGCCGGCCACCAGTTCCAGAACGCGGAGTTCGGCAGGGGTCAACTCGTAAAGTGCGGCCAGGGCGTCAACTGGAAACGACGGATCTACGGCGGAATCGCTGATGAAGAGTGCAAACGCCGCCCGGTCCATTACGCCTGAATAGGGGTCGCGGTGGGACAGGGGGAGCACATGGACTATGCAGGGCGGGCCGTCGGCGCGCGGTGCGCAAATTCCACTTCCGCTTTCCCGCCCACCGTGGCCGTGATGGCTCATTGTTCGATTAACAGCCCTTCTGAATCGAACGTCGGCATTAGCCGATCGCAGTGAAATACTGGTATTGCGTATTAGGATTGGATCCATATCGCGAAGCATGGCTTGGGCGGCCGCATTGGCATGTATGACTCGAAGCGTCTCGTCCGTGACGACTACGGCCGTGCCGAGCCCGTCAACAACCGAGATGAACGATTCCGCCTCAATTTTTTTGATGTCCAGAATTTGCGAGATCGCCAATGCTCGTCGAATGTGTGGAGCGATGATCCTCAGCAATGCCAGTTCGTGTTCCGTAACAGGGTCACTATCATCGTGCCTACCAAAAGAGAGGGTCGACACCATCCGGTTGCTGCGCTCGAGCCCTATAGCGATCGCATCGCGGACGCCCTGAGGGCGGATCCACTCAGTGTAGAAACGGCTGGATTGAAGACGGGCGAGTGGAACCGCATGCGACTGGACGATCGGCTCTTCCAGCGGAAACTGAAGAATGCGCTCGTTGCCGCCCCAAGTCGCGACGATGTCGTCGCCGTATGCCGGCAAACGGGCGAGCCAGTCCACATCGATTCCCGAAGAAATATTGAGCAACACCGTGCCAGAAGGCAGGGGGTAGGCGGCCAGGATTGCATAGCAGAAATTCATTTCTGTCCTGATGGCGTCGACCGTCGCCTGCCAATTCGAAGGCTCAAGGACGCAGTCGTAGATAAGCCCAATCAGGTGGGAAATCCGCGTCACAGTCCGAAGGGGAAAAGGAGTATCCAACTCGCTCATCTTGGGCTCCAAATCTAGTGCCGGAGCTGAACGATATCAGTCCAGGATCAGAAATCTGAATGGTCGATCGATGCAAAAAATGCCCATTTTCCGGGCCGAATTCAAAATAACTTGGGTGCGTAATTCACTGAAACTCGGCGGGGCCCGCAGTCAACCGGTGTCGTTTTTACTAACGGAGCAGGTTCCTCGGCCAAGCCGGACTTTACCAGGGGGCTGAGGGACGAAGGGATGATTACTGGTGAACGCATACCGCGTCAAGCCGGTATCGCATTAACGCGCGGAAGGAGAGTATCGTTTTCGCGCGGCCTCAACTAAGTCACCGGCGCACGCACAATTTGAAGCGATAAAAGGGTCCGGACATAAACAGCTTCTGGGTTACAAACGCGAAAGGCGGGTTAGCGGACAAGGTCCGACCGAGGTGGACGTAGCACCGAAATCGATCTTTAGCGTTCCCGGCGCTTCGGCACGGTTTTGGTAGATCGGAAACCCTTATGCCGACCCGCCACCGCGTCTTGATGAAGCGCCCGCCATGTCCATCCCATCGCCAACCGGCTCCCGCAGCCTTGGAAATCTCCCGGAATAGCGCTCGGAATATCAGCGGCCGTACGTCATTCGCCATGCCTCGGCCTGGCGGTCGTTGCCACTTTCCAGTTGCTATAGCGCTAGCGCTTTGTCCGGTTCACGAGAACTTTATATGCATCTCCACCAAATGGTGGAGGCGCGCCAAACATGCGGAGTGCGATCATCTCATGGGCCATTGATTTTCGTCGCGGCCGCCGGCAATCCCACAAGGTGCAAAATGAGCCGAGACGTCGATTTCCGAACGGCAGACTCCTATGCCCGCTTCAAATTCGGTGCCGGCGATCTACCCGCTGGTCTACTGAATTCTAACGCCGGCAATTTGCTCGGCCGGGCGCTTGAGCTTGCCCAGACCATCCTTTCGTCACAGGGGATAGCGAAGGGTCCGCCCATCCAGCTTGTCGCCGATCCTGGGGTCGTCAGCGACGCCGACGGGGGGCATTCCGTTCATTTAAGGCAAGTGCTGCAGGGGCTGCCGGTGTTCGGTTCAGAGCAGGTTGTGGGCTTCGCCGCCGATGGTACTATCGATTCCACGCAGGCGCGGATCGCCGCGCCTGCACAGCAGCCAGAGTTCAACCCGCAGGTCACGGCCGAGGCCGCCGCTGAAGCCGTTGCCAAATTTCTTCTCGACGGTGCACAGGGCGGTACACGACCGCAGGCATCCCTCAATCTCGTTGAGATCGCCAGTTTCCACGAGCTGCCGGAAAAGCCCGTCGTCTTCGACGCCGGAGTCTTTGGCGAAGCGATCCGCGCCAGCCTCCTGTGGTTTCCGGTCGGCGCCAGCCTGCGACTGGCCTGGCAGATTTACGTCACTATGCCAGGCTTTGGAGAAGCCTATCGGACGATCGTCTCTGCCGATGACGGAACGATCATGTATTCGGTCCAGCTCATATCCGCCCTGACCTGCACGGCCAGCGTCTACGCGGTCGATCCGGACACGCCGCGGGTAACACTGGAACTGCCCCGGCCTTGGTCGGATTATGACACCGAGACAAGCGCGGACGTCGCGGCTCCGGCGTCGTGGTGCATGGCCGATCGCACTGACGGTTATTGCGCCCAAGCCTTCGATGCAGATTCGCACCTGCCCACGGCCGGCCAGGTCTCGAATGACGCCGTGACATTCGCCCCGCAGGACCCCCTGGGTAGCGAGCAGCAAATCGTGAATGCATTTTTTGCCTGCTGCGCCATGCATGACTTCATGGCTCTCGTGGGTTTCGGGCCTGCCGATGGCGGCTATCAGACGGGCGGCAACTTCGGAGGCATGGCCAGCAAGCCCGTCCGCGTCGCTGTGAGCGCCGCGCCGGTCTTGAATGTCGCGAATTGGTGGAATGGGACGATCCGCCTTGGACCCTATCCCCCTACGGCACGACACGCCGCTTTGGACCGAACGGTGGTTGCCCACGAATATACTCATGGCATAAGCAACCGCCTGGTGGGTGGAGGACTGACTTCGAATCCGCTCGTCGAACCCCAGAGCGGCGGAATGAGCGAGGGGTGGAGCGACTATATGGCTTGTGTCGCCACCGGTCGGAGGATCATTGGCGGCTGGCTGAGTGGCGATAGCCAAAAAGGCTTGCGCAGCTTCGCATACGGGCCGGACTTCCCCGTCGACAAGGCAAATTTCGGGTTGGTCCCGCAGATGCAGCGCTACCAGATCGGCGAACTGTGGTGTGCCTTCCTGCTTGAGGTGGCGGACAAGATCGGCAGGAGGCTCGCCACCAGTCTGGTAGTGGACGGTATGAAGGGGTTGATGACGAATCCCAGCCTGCTCGATGCTCGGGACAATCTGCTTCTCAAACTTGACCGGCGTCTCACCGCCGGTGCCCTCACGGCGGATATTCATGCCGCCACCAAGTCTGCCATCTGGACCGTTGCGGCCAGGTTCGGCATGGGTCCAGCGGCCCGGACCGCCGGCTCGGGCATCGACGGCATAGTGGCCGATTATTCCGTTCCCGCATGAGAGTGCAGATAAACATTCCGCCGCCTTCGCGGCCGGAACAGAGATCGTTGCCGATCAAGGACGCGATCCAGACGCCCGCTTCAATACAAGCACAGGAGATAACCAAGTGGCTGACAATCAGAATTTCACCGTGAAGGTAGTCAAGGCGACCTTCCTTCCGGACGAGAACGCAATCCGGGAGTTCATAGTCGAGTTGAACCAGGAACTGGCGGCCAACGAGGATTTGCGAAATCGCTGGAACGACAACCCCGTGTCAGTGCTCAGTGACGCCGGCGTTGCGCTCGACCTGCAGAGGTACATTCTCCAAGCCAATGGAGTTGGCGGGCTGGCCATGGTCGACTGCAGTTTGACGTGTGTGGAAAGTCTGACGAGCGTTTGTAGTGGGGATCGTGCCACGCGTATCGTTACAATCTGTGTTGGAGCGGGCGCCACACTTCATGGGGTAGACTAGGTGTGTGAGTCGTCTCCACCTTGTTTCCAGGCCGAGGGTCGTGCGGTCGTCGCTCCAGCCTACGTGCAGGAGCGACATCTCCGGTCGAAGGCGTATTCTGCCGCGATCGAAGCAGGTGCGAAAGTGCTCTGCGACCAGGGTTGGAGACGAACCGCTCATGCGTCCGCGAAGCTGTCGTGGACCGTATTCCAAGGCGCGAAAACAGATTTGCCAGTGCAGGGCTGGAAGCTGCACATTGCCCTCACGGCGGCGGAAGCCGAACAGGTTCTTCGGGTTTTGCTCCCTGAGCTGGGGGCGTATGACGTTGTCTTCAAGCTCCCCTCGACGCTCAAGGATCTCGTCGGCTTGAACACAGGTCTTTTCGGTGTGACCCAAATTGGCAAGGCCATTACGGTCTATCCAGCAAGTGACGCTGTGCTCGTTGCCTTGGTCGAGCGGCTTCAAAAGATGCTCTCCGTTGCTGCGCGTCCTAGTGTTCCATCGGACCTAGCCGTGGACCCTGCCCGTGGGCTTTGGATACGCTTTGGAGTATTTCGCGACGCCGCGTCCATCGCAGATGCACGTGGAATGAAGGAGCCCCAACTGCACATGCCGAACGGGGTGCCGGTCAAAGACCTGCGCGATCCGCATGGCGGCCAACCTCAGTGGGCACCCCAACCACCAGTCCGGATCGTCGACCAGCCGGATAGCGGCGTCTCAAAACCCTTCATTGTCGACGGGCGGCAATACATCCGCCTAAAGGTGCTGGCCAACAACCTGGGCTGCAGAACCGATCTCGGGGTCGACCTGAAATCAGTCCGTTCGGTCGTGATTAAGACTGCCACCCCGGGAGAGGGTTGTTTGGTTCTTGGGGACGACGCAGTCGGCAGGCTCGCTCATGAACACCGCATGCTTAGCGCGGCGAGTCCGGTCGGCGTTGTGCCGAGGGTTGTCGCCTATGACTCGGGGAACCACATCCTGATCGTCGAAGACCTCGGGGGCGGGCTGGTTTCCAGACTAGATAAT
>FSUT01000638.1_pt1 | contig 19867 bp, 13 predicted proteins | sample 1637481 | NCBI WGS metagenome assembly FSUT01 (sample SAMEA3914816, study PRJEB12502) | metagenome | biome: forest; material: soil | place: USA | collected 2011-09-16 | depth 0.3 m | reverse complement strand
GCCACGAATGCTTCCACCACCGGGCTTTTTGACGCCGTCGCGGGGGAGTGGGCCATAGAATTCTTCAAGGCACTCGGCTTGCCCAAGAACCTGTTCCCGACCATCATCCAGCCAGGCGAGACCATAGGCACGCTGCTACCGGAAATCGCAGCCCGGACGGGCCTCACGGCGGAGACTGTTGTGGTTGCCGTGGGATCGCACGACACCGCCTCGGCCGTGGCAGCCGTTCCCGCCCGGCAGGAAGACTTCGCCTACATTTCCTCCGGCACCTGGTCCCTCGTGGGTGTGGAATTGGACAGCCCGGTCCTCGATGAAGCAAGCCGCTTGGCCAACTTCACCAACGAGCGGGGCGTCGACGACACCATCAGGTACCTGCGCAACGTCGGCGGCCTGTGGTTGCTCAGCGAATGCCAACGCACCTGGGCCGCCCAAGGGCATCGGCAGGAACTAGCCGCGCTCCTGGAGTCCGCGGCGGCACTTCCCGCCGGAGGCCCCCAGATCAACGCCGACGATCCGGTGTTCATCGCGCCGGACAACATGCCTGACCGTATTCGATCTGCGGTTCGCGCCGGTGGTGCCGTCCTCCCCGACCGGCCGGCCGCCGTCGTGCGCTGCATCCTGGACAGCCTCGCAGCCGGCTACGCCAGGACCCTGGCACGCGCCGAGGAACTGTCCGGCAAGCAGACGTCCGCGGTCCACATCGTGGGCGGCGGATCGCAGAACAGGCTGCTGTGCCAACTTACCGCTGATGCCACCGGCAAGACGGTTGTGGCCGGTCCCGTGGAAGCCACGGCGCTCGGAAACGTACTGGTCCAGGCCCGGGCGGCCGGAGTGGTTACGGGAGGCCTGTCCGAACTCCGGGCACTGGTGAGGGCTAGCGTCCAGCTTGAAAGCTACGAGCCGGGCCTGAGCAGCCGTAGGAACTCCTCGAGATGGGACGCCATGTCCACTGAGTCGTCATAGAGCCAGGCCAGCTGTACGCCCTCGATGAGGGAGGCGATCTGCCGCGCAACGATTCCGGGGTTGAGGCCTGCGACCACGCGTCCGGCGGAGACTTCCCGTTCGAGCTCGGCGCGGATCGAGCCGATGATCTCTTCATCGCGACGGCGGATGAACCCGTGCGCGGGGTGGTCCGGCCGCACCGCCTCGGCCCGCAGCGTTGCGTCGAGCTGGATTACGCCGCGGATGAGCGCATTGTTGCGCATGACCTCCGGCACGGTTTCCAGCAAGCCTTTGTCCTGGAGCAGCTCGCGCCGCCAGGGGCCTTCGCGTTCTTCGCGGCGAACCAGGACGGCCTCCAATAGGGCGTCCTTGCTACCGAAATGGTGCCGCAACGCGGTGTGGCTCGTTCCGATTTCTTCGGCGATCTGGCGGATCGACAGCCCCTGGAAGCCTTTGTCCGCGAAAACCGCGAAGGCGGCGTCCACGAGCTCGGCCCTTTTGCGCTCACCGTTCACATAGGGGGCCCTGCGCCCGCTGCGCGCCGGCTGCCGGGCAGTCGTTTCCGTCATGTCGCCGTCCTCCTGGTCATGTTATTGCCTCTCCCGGAAGGCCCGCCACGAAGCTAGCCCAGATTCCTTTTCCATTATGGCAAAGGAATCTGACCGAACCTATTCCAAAGTGGAACATGTTTGCTTTAGGGTGGGTACACCGCCAGGCAATGCAGCCCCGTGGCGGGTGCCGCTTCGCGCGGCCACAGAAAGGACCTCCATTGAACAATTCCCAGCACTTCCCCGAGAACTTCCTCTGGGGCGTCGCCACAGCAGCCCACCAAGTGGAGGGAAACAACACCAATAACGACACCTGGTTCCTTGAGAACCTCCCCGGGACGATCTTCGCCGAACCCTCCGGAGACGCCGTCGACCATTACCACCGGTACCGCGAGGACATCGCGCTGATCGCCTCCCTGGGATTCACCAGCTACCGTTTTTCCTTGGAATGGGCACGCATCGAGCCCGAAGAAGGCCACTTCTCCATGGCCGAACTGGACCACTACCGGCGGATGCTGGAAGCCTGCCACGAGCATGGGCTCACGCCGGTGGTCACGTACCACCACTTCACCTCGCCGCGCTGGCTCCTCGCCGCAGGCGGCTGGGAGGATGCAGCGACCCCCGAGCGCTTTGCACGGTACTGCGACCGCGTGACCGAGCACCTCGGCGACCTCATCGGGGTCGCGTGCACGCTCAATGAACCCAACCTTCCCTGGCTGCTCAAGGCGCTGGGCATCGGCGGCGAACCGGCGGAACGGCGCGGTGACGTGCCCATCTGGGCGGCAGCCGCGGAGCGTCTCGGCATCGAGGCGAGCAAGGTGGCTCCCTTCCAGTTCACGGTGTCCGACGTAGGCTTCGACATCAAGCTCGAGGCCCACCACGCGGCGCGCGACGCCATCAAGGCGCGTCGGCCCGAACTGCAGGTGGGATGGACCCTCGCAAACTCCGACATCCAGGCCGCCGACGGCGGACAGGACCTCGCTGACCAGGTGCGGCGCGACGTCAACGAGCGGTTCCTTGAGGCGTCCCGCGGTGACGACTTCGTGGGCATCCAGACCTATGGCCGGACCGTCTTCGGACCCGACGGCGTGGCGCACGCTCCCGAAGGCGTGCCGGTCAACCAGATGGGCGAGGAGATCTACCCGCAGGCCCTCGAGGTGACCATCCGCGAAGCCGACAGGATCGCCGGAATCCCCGTTATGGTCACGGAAAACGGCCTTGCCACCGAGGATGATTCGCAACGGCTCGAGTACCTGAAAACGGCCGTGGCGGGCGTCGAAGCCTGCTTGGCCGACGGCATTGACGTCCGCGGCTACATCGCCTGGACCGCCTTCGACAACTTCGAGTGGATCTTCGGCTACGGGCCGAAATTCGGCCTGATTGCCGTCGATCGGACAACCCAGGATCGCACTCCCAAGCCCAGCGCGTACTGGCTTGGTGACATTGCGCGTGCCGCGCAGGCTCGGTTGACGAACGTCGGCTAGGCGGCGCTCGACGGCGGTTCGCACCTCACGGTGCGGGCCGCCGTCGGGCGTTAAGTGGCTTGGGCTTTACGCGTGCGCCCGGACCGCGTTGCTCACCTCGGCGTTGTACCCGAGGTTGCGGGACACGGCGCGTGCCGTCGCCTGCACCGCAGGGGCAAGCACGTTCGGCGGGGTGGCGCCGTCCGGAACCACGATGGAGAGCGCCGCAACAACCGCTCCTTGGGCGTCGAAGATGGGCGACGCCACGGAAACGGTCCTGGAAGGGGCCGAGCGCCGGATCATCGCGACGCCGGTCCGCCGTACGTCGGACAGGGTCCGCCTCAATTGACCCTCCGGCATGGCGTCCACGCCGGCCTCCACGTCCGCCGCCTGGCTGATGGTCGACTCCTGGAACGCCGCGTCCGCACCGGCCAGGAGGACAAGGCCGACGGCCGTGTAGCGAAGCGGCAAACGCCCGCCGACCCGGTACGCCACTTCTGTCGCTTCCTTGGATGAGAGCCGTTCGATGAGCACGGCCTCGTTCTTGTCGCGGACCGCGAGTAGGACGTGGTGGCGGGTTACTTCGAAAAGGTCTTCCAAGTACGGAAGCGCAATTTCCCGCACGCCGTGGCCGCGGGGCGACAGCGACGCGACCTCCCATAGCCGCACCCCCACCACATACCGGCCGTCGTCGAGCCTTTCCAGCGCGCCCCAGGCGACCAATCGGGCGATCAGGCGCAGCGCCGTCGGCGCCGGCATTTCTGCGTATCTCGCCATTTCGGACAACGTCAGCGCCCGACGCCGGTCGGTGAAGACCGCGAGCAGGCTCAGCGCCCGGTCAATCACCGGTTCGCCCTGCTTGGGGCGTTTGCCGCGCTGCGGCAGTTCAGCTTGCGAGGCGGGTCCAGCTGTCATCGGGAAGCTCCTCCTTGAGTCCGCCAGGGTGATCCCCACCACAATACTGTTTCAACCAATGAAATTCACATGGGGCGTCGCGTGGCTCCCCATGGATTCTTGAAGAAGCCGGTCGACGAGAGCCATACGAGCCGCATCGAACGAACGGTCCGGACGCAGGTCATGGTCGACCAGCGGCCCGGACCCCCGGTCCCCAGATGTTAGATCCCCGTTCCCCATCAAGAATGCGAAGGCGCACACATGAAACTCCTGAACCCGACGGCACGACGGAGCGCGGCTGTTCTGGCCGGGGCGCTCGTCCTCGGTTCCCTGGCCGCTTGCGGCGGCGGAAGCTCCGCGACTACCGCGGTCGACAAGAGCACGTTGACGATCGCGACTGATAGCGACAGCGCGTCTTTCGGCTACGACCCGCTGCGCGTCGCCGATGCTCAGCGCCAGTTCTTCGAAGGCCTGTATGACAACCTCATGACACTCCAGCCCGATGGCAGCGTGGGACCGGGCCTGGCCACGTCGTTCAGCTACAACGCAGACAACACCGTGCTCACGCTGAACCTCAAGGCCGGCGTCACCTTCACCGACGGCTCCACCTTGGACGCGGCGCTCGTCAAGGCCAACCTTGACCGCCGCAGCGATACAGCGCTGAGCGCCTACTCGGCCATCGCCAAGGGCGGAGCCCAGGAAGTCACCTCCGTGGACGTGGTCAGCCCCACCCAGGTGGCCATCACCTTCGCCAAGGCCCAGCCCGGCTTTGAAAAGAACCTCTCGGGAACAATGGGCATGATCGTCGGCAAGACGGCGGCTGCCAACACTGCCAGCCTCTCCACCACCCCGGACGGATCGGGTCCCTACACCCTGGACACGGCTGCCACGGTGAAAGGCAACAAGTACGTTTTCCAGAAGAACAGCAAGAGCACTGACGCATCGAAGTACACCTACGACAAGATCAGCTTCAGCGTCATTCAAGACCCGCAGGCCCGGGCGAACGCCCTGGTTTCCGGCCAGGCCGACGTCGCAACACTGACTTCGTCCACAGTTGACTTCGCCAAGTCCAAAGGGGTCGGGGTCTCCCAAATCGGCGGCACCGTCCAGACCATGATCTCGTTCGACAAGATCGGCAAGACGGCCCCCGCCTTCGCGAGCGAGAAGGTGCGCCAGGCATTCCAGTACGCGATCAACCGGCAAGCCCTCGTGGACGCGCTGCACAAGGGCGACGTCCCCACGTGGAACGCCCTGCCCAAGGACTCCGCCGGCTTCACCGATGCGTTGACCACCGAGTTTGCCTATGATCCGGCGAAAGCGAAGAGCCTCCTGGCGGAGGCCGGCTACGCCAATGGCTTTGAATTCACCATCATTGGCAGCGCCCAGACCCAGACCGATCTTCAGGCAGTCCAAAAGGATCTGGCCGCCGTCGGAATCAAGATGAACGTCAAGATGGCCTCTTCCACGGACGAGGCATTCGCGGCCGTGGCGACCACCCCGCTCGGTTATGCCCCGATGAGCTGGGACAACCCGGTGGGCATTATGTATGGAGTGGTCCTGAACGGCTTCACCAATGTGCAGAAGGCCAGCGACGCGCAGCTCACGGCGGCCACCGGCGAGGCCGCGGCCGCAAAGGACGACGCCTCGAAGAAGGCAGCACTCACCAAGCTCAACACCCGGCTGGTGGAGTCCGGCTGGTTCATCCCGCTGTACGAATCACTGACCAACCAGGGCTACAACACCAAGAAGGTCCAGCAGGTGAAGTTCGCAGGTTCGAACGGCTACCCCTTGCTCTCGTCCTACGCGCCCACCAACTGATCCACCCCCGGCCGGACGCCTTCCTCACAGGGGCGTCCGGCCCGACCAATGGAGGTCACCATGGCCATGTTCGTCGCTAAGCGCCTGTTGATGGCGCTCGCCACTGTGCTGGTGGTGGCGGTGCTGGCATTCCTGCTGGTCCACGCCATGGCCGGCAGCCCGGGTGCAGTGTCGCTCGGCGCGGGCGCCTCGCAGGAAGCCATCGATGCGTTCAACCAGCGTCTCGGGTGGAACGATCCGCTCGTGGTCCAGTTCTTCCGCTGGCTCGGCGACGCCGTCCAGGGAAACTTCGGCAGCTCACTCATTGACGGACGCTCGATCAGCGCGGACCTGGCGAACCGACTCCCTGTCACGGCCGCTTTGGCCGCCGGGGCCACCGTGTTGAGCGCTATCCTCGGCATCGCACTCGGCGTCACCGCAGCCGTGCGCGGTGGCCTTCTGGACCGGGTCATTGGAGGGTTCGTCGGACTCCTCGTTGCGCTTCCTGCCTTCTGGATCGGCATCATCTTCGTTTACCTCTTCGCGGTGCAGTCGTCCGTCTTCCCGGCAACCGGATTCGTCCCCTTCTCGGTATCCCCGCAGGACTGGGCATTGTCCCTCGCGCTTCCCATCATCACCCTCGCCGTAGGAGCCGCCGCCTTCGTTGCCCGCCAGACCCGGGCCTCAATGCTCGAAGCCCTCCAGCAAGAGCACATCCGGACCTTGCGCGCCACGGCAACTCCCACGTGGAAAATCCTTTACATCCACGCACTGCGATACGCCAGCCTCCCCATCGTGGCCGGGATCGCGCTGCAGTTCATCGGGCTCTTCGGCGGGTCCGTGATCGCGGAGCAGCTCTTTGCGATGCCGGGCCTCGGCCAGGCCGTCCAGACTTCCGTCAGTACCCACGATGCTCCCGCGGTCCAAGGCGTGGTGGTAGTGGCAACCGTGGTGGTTGTCGCCGTGAACCTCGTCCTCGAACTCACCACAAAATTCCTCGACCCGAAGTTGCGTGCCGCATGATTCCCGCGATAACACCAACCGCTTCCGCGCGGAAAACCGCCCTCACCAAGTTCTCAGGGCACAGGCTCCTGAGCACTCCCGGAGCGGTGGCGGGAATTGCCTGGCTCGCTGTCTTGGTGCTCGCTTCCCTCACGGCACCCCTGTGGTTGCCCTTCAAGACGGAAGACCAGGACTTCAGCGCTGTTCTCTCCGGACCCACCACTGCACACTGGCTTGGAACCGACGAACTCGGCCGCGACCTCCTGAGCCGCATTTTCGCCTCAGCAGCCGGGACACTGGGGACATCCCTGATCACGGCAATCGTCGGCGTCGGGCTGGGGACGGTCCTTGCGCTGTACGCCGCCGCCTCGTTCCGCGCCGAAGGGATCATCAGCCGTGTCACGGAAATCATGATGTCCTTGCCCGGCACTGTCATCATCCTCGCCGTGATCGGCGCAATCGGCACGAACATTCCGCTGATCATGGCCATCCTCGGCGTCCTCATTTCGTCCGGCATCTACCGCGTGATACTTGGCCAGGCGAAATCCCTGCAATCCCAGCTGTACGTCGACGCCGCGAAGGTGGATGGCGTCGGACCGCTCGGAATCAGCCTCCGGCATGTCCTTCCCGGCTTGAGCAACACGATCGTGGTGCAGTCGGCGCTGATCTTCGCCGTCGGCATGCTGATCCAAGCAGGCCTCGCGTTCATCGGGTTCGGGCCGCCCATTCCGCAGCCGAGCTGGGGCGGCATGATCCAAGGCGCCTCGCAGCACGTCTACGACGCTCCCTGGCTCATGGTTCCCACGGGCGCGGTGCTCGCGCTGACTGTCCTCGCGGCCAACGCGATTGGCAACGCCCTGGGCAAGACCCCGAACGCCGCGGCCCCGCACCTTCCCTCTGCCGCCATCCGGCGGCGCCGTGCGATCGCAGCAGCAGCCGCCGCCGCCGTCGAGCAGCCCGTGAAAGACGCCCCGGCTCCCGGCTACCTGAGCGTGCGGGGGCTGTCCGTAGGGGTCGACGGCGGGACTGCACTGGTCACGGACGTCTCCTTCGACGTCGGGCAGGGAACGGTACTGGGCCTGGTGGGTGAGTCAGGCTGCGGCAAAACCATGACCGCGCTGTCCCTCCTGGGCCTGCTCCCGTCGGGAGTATCAGTGACGCACGGACAGATCCTGTGGAACGGAAAGAACCTGGCCAGCGCCACGGAGAAAGCCCTGGAAAGCATCCGAGGCAGGGATATCGCCCTGATTTCCCAAGAGCCGATGCGGGCCCTGGACCCCATGTTCACGGTTGGCTACCAGCTGACGGCAACCATCCGGCGCTTGCGGGGCATGGGGCGGTCCGAAGCCAACAACGAGGCCCTGGGCCTGCTGGAGAAAGTGGGCATCGTGGATGCCAAGCGCATCCTGAAGGTCTATCCGCACCAGATCTCCGGTGGAATGGCCCAACGCGTCGCCATCGCCATGGCACTGTCAGGGCGTCCCCGCTTGCTGGTGGCCGACGAACCCACCACAGCGCTGGACGTGACGGTGCAGGCCGAGATCCTGTCGCTGCTCCGCTCGCTCGTGAAAGACACGGGCATGTCGGTAGTAATGGTGACCCACGACCTCGGGGTGGTCGCGGACATCTGCGACAACGTGGCCGTGATGTACGCCGGGCAGGTGGTGGAAAGCGGCCGGACCGCGAACATCCTGGACCGGCCCCGCCACCCTTACACGCTCGCCCTATTGGCCGCCGACCCGCACGTCAATACAGCCCACGACATGCCGGAGAGGCTGGCCACCATCAAGGGCCAGGTTCCCCAGCCCAAGGACTGGCCGAGCGGTTGCCGCTTCATGGCCCGCTGCCAATTCGCGGGATCAGCTTGCACGGTTCCCGTGCCGCTGCTTTCATCCGGCGCGGAAGACGGCACAGTCCGTTGCGTAAAGGCGGACGAGTTGGCCGTGGAGGGCCTCGCGTGGCTCCCCACCGAAGTCCCGGGCCACCGCGTACTTGAGATCGTCGAAAAGGACATGGCATGAGCATCGAAACGGCAGAACGCCACGACACCCGGCCGGCCACGGCAGGGCAGCCCATATTGGAGGTCAAGGACCTCGTGGTGCGTTACGGCAACGGACGCAAGGCAGCCTCGGCTCCGGCAGCCGTCAACGGCGTGAGCTTCAGTATCCAGCCCGGCGAAACCGTGGGGCTCGTGGGGGAGTCCGGCTCCGGCAAGTCCACCATCGGCAAGGCCATCCTCGGCCTGCAAAAGGTGACCGCCGGCTCCATCACCTTCCGGGGCGGCGACATCACGTACCCGGATGCCGCCCGCCGTCGTGCGCTCGGCGGTGAGCTGCGGGCGGTCTTCCAGGACCCCAACTCCTCCCTCAATCCGCGAAAGACCATCGGCGCCTCGATCGCAGAACCCTTGCGGGTCCGCGGGGTATCCGCCGCGGAGGCACGAACCCGGGCCGAGGACATGCTGGAACGGGTAGGACTTCCACGCGAAGCGGTGGACCGCTATCCCAGCCAGTTCTCCGGCGGCCAGCGCCAGCGCATTTCGGTGGCCAGGGCACTCATCTGCGAACCCCAACTGGTGGTCTGCGATGAAGCCGTGAGCGCATTGGACCTTTCCACGCAGGCACAGGTGCTGAACCTCCTCGCCGATCTGCGGGATGAACGCGGCCTGAGCTACCTGTTCATCGCGCATGACATCTCCGTGGTCCAGTTCCTGGCCCAACGCGTCGTGGTGCTCTACCGCGGCCAGGTCATGGAAGCCGGCCCGGTTGCGGCCGTCACGGAATCCCCGAAACATCCCTTCACCCAGGCGTTGGTTGCCGCCTCACCGGTGCCGCGTCCGGCAGAACAGGCTGAGCGCCGGGCTGTGCGCGAATCCCTCGGGGTGCGCACTGCCGCAGCCGTGGCCACTACGTCGGGAGGCTGCCCCTTCCGCCAGCGCTGCCCGCTGGCCACAGAGCTTTGCGCCGCCGAACGGCCCGCCCTCCGCAGGGTGGGCGACGCCGATGTCGCCTGCCACTACGCCTAACAACGCCTCTCTTCCCCTATCCCAGGAGCAACCCGATGACAGTCCCTTCCGCCCTCCGCTTCGAACACCACGAAGAGCCCCTTGGCATTGGGGAGGACCGGCCCCGGCTGTCCTGGCAAGTCACCACCGAGGGCGCCGGCTGGGTCCAAGTCGCGTACGAACTCGAGCTCGGTCCGGACGAGTCCAGCCTTGTGAGCTACGGGCGCGTCGAAACTGCCGAACAACTCCTGCAGCCGTGGCCGGGAGCCGCCCTGCAAAGCCGTCAGCGCGTCGCGGCCCGGGTCCGGGTGTGGGGAAACGACGACGGCGGCCCCTCCGAGTGGGGACCCGTTGCCTTTGTCGAAGCAGGGCTCCAGAACACCACTGACTGGCAGGCCTCCATGATCCGCCCCGCGTGGGAAGAAGCAAGCGAGGACACCGAAGCGGCCTCCCGACTGAGCCGGAGCTTCGAGCTGGAGGGGCCCGTGGCCTCGGCGAGGCTCTACGCGAGCGCCCACGGAGTCTACGTGGCCTACATCAATGGCCGTCGCGTGGGCAACGAGCGGCTGGCTCCCGGGTGGACCAGCTACCACCACCGGCTGCGGTACCAAACCCACGATGTGACGGAATACCTGCAGCCGGGAACCAACGTGATCGGGCTTGAGCTTGCCGATGGTTGGTGGCGCGGCAACCTTGGCTTCCAGGAGAAGCGCAATTACTACGGAGACCGGACTGCGGCAATCGCCCAACTTGAGATCGTCGATGACCTTGGCGGCGTTACTCTGATCGGCACCGACGACTCCTGGCAGGCGGGCACGAGCCCTGTACTCGCAGCCGACCTTTACAACGGCGAGAGCTATGACGCCCGCGTGCAGGATCAGGCTTGGACCGGCTCCGACGCCACGACGCTCGACGGCGTCGTGGCGGAGGATTTCGACCCCGCGGTACTCGTGGCTCCGGACGGTCCGCCGGTCCGCGCCACGGACGAACTGGCGGTGAAAGCCGTGCTGGCTTCTCCGTCGGGAAAGACGCTCCTGGATTTCGGCCAGAACCTCGTGGGACACGTGCGGATCCGGGTCAGCGGCGAGCGCGGCACGGAGATCGTGCTGCGCCACGCTGAAGTGCTTGAACACGGCGAACTCGGGACCGGGCCCTTGCGCGTCGCGAAGCAGACTGACCGCTACATCCTTCGAGGCGGAGCCGAAGAGCAGTGGGAACCTGACTTCACCATCCATGGCTTCCGCTATGTGGAGGTGAGCGGCTGGCCTGGTGAGCTCGACCCCGAAGCCTTCACCGCCATCGTCGTCCATTCGGACCTGATGCGGACGGGAAGCTTCGCGTGCTCGGACCCGATGTTGAACCAGCTGCACTCGAACGTCGTGTGGGGCATGCGCGGGAACTTTGTGGATGTGCCCACGGACTGCCCGCAGCGCAACGAGCGTCTCGGCTGGACGGGAGACTTCCAGGTCTTCGCGGCGACGGCGTCGTTCCTCTACAGGATCCCCGGGTTCGCGGCGTCCTGGCTCAAGGACCTTTCTGCAGAGCAGGGAACCGATGGGCCGCCGCCGCTGGTAGTCCCCGAGGTCACTTTCGATATGCCGCCGTTCCCTGTTCGTCCGGTGATGGCGGCGTGGGGTGACGCCGCCGTGCTGGTCCCTTGGGTCATGTACCAGCGCACGGGCGACCTCGAGTTCCTGCGGCGCCAATTGACCAGCATGCGCGCCTGGCTCGAAGCGGCAGCGGAGGCCGCAGGACCGGAGCTGCGCTATGAGCACGGGATGCAGTTCGGAGACTGGCTGGACCCTGCAGCACCGCCCAATGAGCCGGGAGCCGCCCGGACACCGTGGCAGTTCGTGGCGCAAGCGTACTTGGCCTACTCGGCGTCGGCGGCGTCCCAGGCCGCGGCCCTGTTGGGCGACGACGACGAGTCCGCCCGCCTCCGCGACCTTGGTCTCCGCGCCCGGACGGTGTTCCGCGACAGGTTCGTGGCCCCTGACGGCAGGATCCAGCCCGAGACGCAGACTGCCTACTCCGTGGCACTGAGTTTCGGGCTCCTCGAACCGGCAGAGCGCGCGGTGGCGGCTGCGGGTTTGGCGGCAGCGGTTGAGGCTGATGGATACCGGATCGCCACTGGCTTCGTGGGAACCCCGTTGGTGTGCGATGCGCTGAGCGATCACGGCTACGCGACGGCGGCCTACCGATTGCTACTCCAGACTGAATGTCCGTCCTGGCTCTACCCCGTGACCATGGGCGCTACCACGATCTGGGAACGCTGGGACTCCATGTTGCCGGACGGCAGCATCAACGAGGGCGAAATGACGTCCTTCAACCACTATGCGCTCGGTGCCGTGGCCGACTGGATGCACCGCACGGTGGCAGGACTCGCGCCCGCCGAACCGGGTTACCGCAACAGCGTGGTGCGGCCGCGGCCCGGTGGAGGGCTCGACTGGGCCGAAGCCCGGCATGAGACCCCGTATGGTGAAGCCGCGGTGCGCTGGGATCTTTCCGGCAGTGCCCTCTCCCTGTCGGTGACAGTACCGGCCGGCTGCACGGCTACCGTGTACCTGCCGGACGGCGCCGAAAGCCGATTCGACGTCGGTTCGGGGGCCCATGCTTTCAACTGCGAACTAGCGCAAGCCGACGTCACGCGGGCGCCGCAACTGACGGCACGGCCATGACCTTGGATCCGGAACTGGCGGGGCTCACCCATCACGTGGGCCACGCCAGTTCCATCTCAGAGCTCCTTGCCGAACCGACGGGGCAGCAAAGTCTTGAAGCCTTCTGCGGCGGGTTGATTCCCTACGAGGCGCGGGACGTTCCCGCCCGTGCCCTGGAGGTGCCTGGCCCTAACGGGCCGGTGCCGATCCGGATCTACGGAAACGCCTACGACGGCGGGGCGCCCGCCGTGGTATGGATGCATGGCGGAAACTTCGCCGTTGGTGGCCTGGACATGCGCGAATCGGACCAACTGGGTCGGGAAGTCGCTGCCCGGAGCGGCGGGGTGGTGGTTTCTGTGGGCTACCGGCTGGCGCTCGACGGGATCCACTTCCCGATTCCGCATGAGGACGTCCTGGCAGCGTGGTTGTGGACAGTCGGGCACGCCGCCGAACTTGGCCTGGACTTGTCCCGTCTGTGCCTGGGCGGGGCGAGCGCCGGTGGAAACCTCGCCGTCGGGGCGGCGCTGTACCTCAAGGATGCAGGACTACCGCTGCCCGCCAAGCTGGTGCTCGCCTACCCGTTCCTGCACGGTGAACTCCCTGAGGAACGGGAGCCCGTGCTCCCTTCGATGGCGGACATCCCACCGTTTCTCTGGTTCACCGAGGAGGACTGCCGCAGCATGGTGGAGAACTACATCGGCGGTCCGCTCGCCATGGCATCCTCCTACGCGATGCCCGGGCACGCCGACCCCGCAGGACTGCCGCCGTCGGCCGTCCTATCCTGCGAGTACGACAATCTGCGCTTCTCCGCCGAGATGTTTGTCGAGAGGCTGCGTGCTGCAGGTATTCCTGTCGGGTACCGGATGGAGCCCGGAACCACCCACGGCTTCCTCAACCACTCGGCCGCGCTGAATGTGGTCCAGCGCGGACTGCAATTCCTCGCCGAAGAACTGCGCACAACCCCACCCAACTGAGTCGCACTTAATGTCGTTTTGAGCCCCGAAAACGACACCTACTGCCAGTCAGTTGGGTGGGGCACCCCCGTCAGACCGAAAGGCACCATGAGCCAGCCAACACCTAACCTTCCGACGCTGAGCCAACCGGGCCGCCTGCGGACAGAACACTTGAGCGAAGCCTTCGGGATCACCATCGTTCGGCCGCGGCTGAGTTGGGAGCCTCCCCGGGCAACCGTCAGCCAAACGGCCTACCAGTTGCTCGCGAGCAACGGCTGGGACACGGGCAGGGTCGCGTCGAACGCCCACCGCTCCGTGCCTTATGACGGGCCGGAGCTTGGTTCGAGGGACCGCTTCGAGTGGAAGGTCCGGACGTGGAACCTGGATCCCGACGGCGTCGAGCAGCAATCGGACTGGTCCGCACCGATGGCTATCGAACTGGGCCTATTGCACCCCGAGGACTGGTCTGCGCAATGGATAGGTCCCGACGAACAAGGAATCAAGGACCAGCAGATCCTACGGCCCGGCGAGCGCCCGGGGTACGCCCTGCACGCGGGGTTCACCCTCGAGGCAGCACCGGACCGGGCCCGCGTGTACGCCACAGCCCGCGGGATCTACGAGCTGTTCATCAACGGCCAACGAGTCGGGGACCAGCAGCTGACACCCGGTTCCACGAGCTACCACAGCGCACTGCAGGTGCAGGCCTACGACGTCGCCGCGCTGCTCCGTCCGGGGATCAACACCGTCCGGGCCATCCTCACGGACGGTTGGTATCGCGGTACCTTCGGGTACACGCGCGACGCCGACATGTACGGGACGCAGACCGCGTTCCTTGCCCAGTTGGAACTGGAGTCCAACGGATTGCGGACCACGATCGGTACCGACGCGTCGTGGCTGGTTTCTGCGTCGGAGATCATCAGCGCCGACCTGATGGAAGGGCAGCACACGGACTTCCGGAGGCTCGGGGGCCGCAATATGGGTACTGCCGTTCTCCCCGAAGCCGGCTTTGACACGCTGACCGGACCGCTCGCTCCTCCCACCCGCATCGTGGAGGAACTCACCCCGGTCGCGATCACCCGCGTGGCGAAGGGCAACCAAGTAGTTGACCTGGGACAGAACATCAACGGCTGGGTCCGGCTCAAGCGCTTGGGGAAACCCGGCGATACGGTCACCCTGGTTTACGGTGAAGCCCTGGATGCCGACGGGGATGTCACCCAGGACCACCTCCGTCCCCTTGACTTCCGGAATCCAGGCGAGTTCCTCGGCGCCGGGCAAGTGGACTCGGTGATTGCTTCAGGCGCTCCGGGCGAAACCTTCGAACCCCGGCACACAGCCCACGGCTTCCAGTACGTCTCCGTGCAGGGCCTTGCCGAGGACCTGCAGTCCGAGGACATCGTCGGCTGCATGGTCCAGACCGAGCTGGAGCGCCTCGGCTCCTTCGCCTGCAGTGATGAGCGCTTGAACAGGCTGCACGAGATCGTGGAATGGAGCTTCCGGGACAACGCCTGCGAGGTCCCCACCGACTGTCCCCAGCGCGAAAAGGCAGGTTGGACGGGAGACTGGCAACTCTTCGTCCCCACTGCCGCATACCTGTACGACGTCGCCGGATTCTCCCGTAAATGGCTCAAAGATGTGCGTGCCGATCAATGGGACAACGGCGTGATCGCCAACATTTCCCCGTCCCCGGGACCTGCGGTCACCCGCAGCGACTTCATGGCCTTCGTGAACGGCTCGGCAGGGTGGGGAGACGCGATCGTCCTGGTGCCTTGGGAGATCTACCTCGCCACGGGCGACGCCGGTATCCTGGCTGAGAACTGGGAGGCCATGGATCGCTGGCTTGGCTTCGTTCGGGAATCGGCGGCGCAGAACCGCCATCCGGAGCGAGCGGCGGCCACTCCCATCCCTGAGGCGCACGAACAGTACCTCTGGGATACAGGCTTCCACTGGGGAGAGTGGCTCGAACCGGATGGCCCGGAGCCCGACCTCCACGCCTTCAGGACCGCTGACCGGGGCATAGTGGCCACAGCCTACTTCCGGCAATCGTCAGCGATCATGGCGAAGATCGCGGCAGTCCTAGGCATGGAAAGAGAAGCCCGGGAATTCGCTGAACTTTCCGAGAACGTCCGGAACGCCTGGGAGCAGGAGTACCTGCACACCGACGGCCAGGTCGGAGACAGCACAGCGAACGGCGCGAGCCAGGCGAACTGCGTCCGGGCGCTCGCCTTCGAGTTGGTGCCCGAATCTGCCCGTCCCGCCGTCGCGAAACAGCTCGCAAGGCTCATCCGGGATGCAGGAACCCACGTGGGAACCGGCTTCCTCGCCACGCCCTACTTGCTGCCGGTCCTGGCGGACAACGGCCACCTTGAGCTGGCTTATGAACTGTTGATGCAGGACTCTGCGCCGTCCTGGCTGCTCATGGTAGACCGGGGTGCCACCACCGTCTGGGAAGACTGGAACGGTATCGGCCCCGACGGTGCCCCTAAAGCTTCCCTGAACCATTACAGCAAGGGCGCCGTGGTGTCCTTCCTGCATCGCTACACGGCGGGCCTGCGCCAAGCTGCGGGCAGTGCAGGCTACGAGCGGATCATCATCGAACCGCGGCCCGGTGCCGGCATCACGTCCACGAACACATCCCACCACGGGCCGCACGGGCCGATCGACGTCGCCTGGGATCTCGATGGCGAGCAGCTCACCCTCAGGGTCAACGTCCCGCCCGAAACCACCGCTCAAATCCGCCTGCCCGGACAGCCAGGGTCCGACGTCGGGCCCGGAACCTATCGCTTCACCGCCCCGGTGGGCGGCTTCGACCACCAACGAGAACTCACAAGGAGTGCAACGTGACCCAGGAAACCGCTACCACCGCCACTGGCGTCCCGGCACGGCGCGTCCCGTCCCCGCCGCCCTTTCCCGCCTACCACGCGCCCGGCACCGCCGAGGTGGTGTCGGAACATTCCACCGTTCACCGGGAAGTCAGCTACGCGATTGCCGTCGGCTTCCGCCGGCTCGCAATGGACATCTGGCTGCCGCGCGATGCGAAAGATGCGCCGGTCCCTGTGGTGGTGTGGATCCACGGCGGGGCCTTCCAGCTGGGAGATCGACGCGAGCTGCCTCCCACCTTCGCGGCGGAATCGGTGTTTCGCCTCCTGAACTCGGCAGGCATCGCCTGCGCCACCGTGGACTATCGCCATGCCCTGGAGGCCCCGTTCCCCGCCCAGCTCCACGACATCAAAGCCGCGGTGCGCTACCTGCGCCAACACGCTGAGCTCCTCGGAATCGACGCCGGACGCATCGGCACTTGGGGCGAATCCGCAGGCGGCCACCTCGCGGCCCTCCTTGGACTCACCGGAGGCAGGGAAGACCTCGAAGGAGGCCTCGGCGTACAGGGACAGTCCAGCTCCGTGAGCGCCGTCGTCGACTTCTACGGGGTGTCCTCATTGACCCTCATACCACCGATGGCCACGACCGGAGATTTCCTCAGTCCCGCGCTGCTGGCCGCCGTCCCCGACAGCATGCCGCTCGAACCCGGCCCCATGCTCGTCGGCGGATCGAGGGATCCGGCGCTCCTGGACGCCGCCAGCCCCCTGGGCTACGTGACCGTGGAAGCACCACCGTTCCTGTTGATCCACGGAGACAGCGACGGATTGGTCCCGTTGTCCCAGAGCGAGCTCCTGGCCGATGCGCTCGCAGAATCCGAGGTTCCCCACGAGCTCATCACGATCGAAGGCGGCGATCACTGCTTCTTCTTCGCCGAAGACCAGATCGACTACATCCTCGACACCGCGGTGTCCTTCTTCAAAACGGAATTGATCCAGCCATGACAAACACCTCCACGCCGCTCGCAGCTTCGCGTCCTTCGGAACCAGCCACCCTGATCGCGCCGCAATCCGGGGCGCCCCCAACGTCAGGAGTCACGCACAGGTACAAATGTCCTGCGTCTGCCAGGCTGGACGCGCGCAAAATACGGCGACGCCGGCCTCTTCATCGATCATGCCTCATCGCAACTTTCAGGCGTGCGCCTGGAGCTGGAGACAGATGCCAGTTGGATCGAACTCGGAATGACCTTCACCCGGCTCTCCCTGGAGTGGGCCGGCCTGCCCTTCCGAGCCGCCGCCTGGCTTCCCGCTGATAGTAAGGCTGGATCAACCCCTCAAAGCCCTTTCAATGATTGAAATATACGGTTCAGGGATGGTCGCCGGTGCGAGAGTCTGGAGGGACCAGCCAGCCCGTTCGGGGAGCAGGCACTGCAAGAGAGGGAGTCGACGATGACGGAAAACCGGGTACTGCGGGGCATTGAATTCGCCCGCACCGGCGACGACGGCAGCCGCCGGCTTCTGCTGGACCTGTATCTGCCTGCCGCCCGGCAAGCGGGAGTGAAAGAAGGTTTGCGGCCCGCGATCGTCCATTTCCACGGCGGCGGCTGGAGAGTGGGAGAACGGTCCTCACTAGGCCCGGTCGTCGACGGCTTCCGCCTCAACCCTTTCGAGGTCCTCGTCGAGGCGGGATTCATCGCGGCATCGGCCGACTACCGGCTGAGTTCGGAAGCGCATTTTCCGGCCCAACTGGATGACGCGCAGGCCGCGGTGGGCTGGCTGCGGGACCACTCAGCCGCATACGGTGTGGACCCGGATCGGATCTACGCCTGGGGCGACTCCGCAGGCGGCCACTTGGCCAGCCTGGTAGGCCTGGTTGGAAACCCTGACAGCCGTGTTGCGGCCGTAGCCGCCTGGTTCCCGCCCACCGACCTGAACCGGATGGGGGAGCAGGCCTTGCCTACCTCCGTCGCGAAGGCCAGCGATCCGGGGTCCCGGGAAGAACTCCTGGTGGGCGCAGTCCTGGCGGCTGAGCCGGAGAAAGCGGCTGCCGCGAGTCCCGTCAGCTATGTCAGGCCCGGTGCCCCGCCCTTCCTTCTGGTCCACGGGACGGCCGATCGTTTCGTTCCGGCGGCCCAGTCACAATCGCTTGCCGACGAGCTGAGCAAGGCAGGTGCCGACGTCGAACTCCTCCTCATCGACGGAGCGGACCACATGTGGTCCCTCCCGGACGGGAGCCGGGCCGCTGCCGAGAAAGCAATGGACGCCACGGTCTCGTTCTTCCGGCGGCAATCCGGTGTTCCCTAGCTTTCAGCACCAACCCGCTTCGGCAACGCCTCAGGCGAGGCCCCAATTGCCGTGCCCTCTTACCGACAACCGCCCTCCGGGCGAATCTGAAAGGCCCCACATGCAGTACATAGGCATCAACCACGACGGCGGAACCTGGGCGGCAGCCCTCAACGGCACCAAGGTCTTCCCGCTGGCCCCCGTGACGGATTTCTGGGCCGATGCCTCCGGATGGCAGGAGAAGGCGCTCTCCCTTATCGCGGATTCCGAAACAGCTCCGGAGGAAACGGCACACTCCAGGGCGGAGGTCCAGGAGCTGCCGCTCGTGCCGCCGTCGGCGCGCGTGATCTGCGTCGGCCTCAACTACAAGGCCCACGCCGCCGAAGGATCCTTCGCCGTCCCCGAATACCCCACGCTCTTTGGACGCTGGACCGCTTCCCTTTCCGTCGGCCACGTCCCGGTCCCCGTGCCAGGCGGCGAAGCAGGGCTGGACTGGGAAGGCGAAGTGGCGGCCTACATCGGCAGGCGCGTGGAGTCAGAAGACGAAGCGAGCGCGGAGGACGCGGTGTTCGGCTACTCCACCTTCAATGACCTCACCGCCCGCCGCGCCCAGAAACTCACGGCCCAGTGGACCCTGGGCAAGAACGGCGACTTTACCGGCCCGCTCGGCCCGTTGGTCAGCCGTGACGAAGCCGGCGACCTCCGCGACGGACTTCAGGTCCGGACGCGCGTCAACGGCAGCGAGGTCCAGAACGCCAATACGAAGGACATGATCTTCTCCGTCCCGGCCATCATCTCCTTGATCAGCCAGACGTTCACCCTCCACCCCGGCGATGTGATCGCCACCGGCACTCCCGAAGGCGTCGGGTATGTCCGCACGCCACCGTGGTTGCTGCAGGCCGGCGACATCGTGGAGGTCGAGATTGATCGACTCGGCACCCTGGTCACTCCCATCGGTGAACCATCACTCCGGGCGAGGGCCTGATGACATTGCTCTACGCAGGCCTGGAGGACCTGCCGGACACGGTCCCCGTCCTGATCTCCGGAGGCGGACCCAGCGGCCTGTTTCTCGCGCTGGATCTGGCACATCGCGGAATCCCCAGCCTCGTCATCGAACCTCGCACGTCCATTGACTTCGACCGCCCGCGCGCCAAGACCACCAATGCCCGCACCATGACTCACCTCAGGCGACTCGGCCTTGCAGATATGTTGCGCAAGGCAGCGCCGTTGCCCGTGGACTTCGCTCAGGACGTCATTTTCTGCTCGTCCCTGACCGGGCGTGAGATCCGCCGCTTCCCCCATGCCTTCCAACTGCACACCGGCCGCTACGAACCCCAGCCCGAATGCGGGCAGCAAGTGCCGCAGCCGGTGCTGGAGACTGTCCTTCGGGAGGCCGTTGCCGCTTCCGACCACGCCACGCTCTTCACGGGGCTGCGGGTGGAGGGATACGAGCTCGCCGGCGCCGGCCAGCGAGTGACGGTGTCCGATGCTTCCGGTTACCGCCGTACGAT
>FSUT01000177.1_pt1 | contig 23024 bp, 18 predicted proteins | sample 1637481 | NCBI WGS metagenome assembly FSUT01 (sample SAMEA3914816, study PRJEB12502) | metagenome | biome: forest; material: soil | place: USA | collected 2011-09-16 | depth 0.3 m | reverse complement strand
GTTCGAATCTCCTTAGCTCCACAGTGAAGGCCTTTTGACCTGCGGAAACGCTGGAGCGGAGGGCTTTTTTCGTGATTAGTTTTGAACCCATCCCACGGAAACCCCACGTTTTGGAACCAAAACCCGCGGTGGGCGATGGCGATCTTCAGAGACCCTCCTTTAGGACTGAGACGGCTCGCAGACTTGATTTGACCTTCCCGAAAGCCCAGGCGGTTGTTCCCGCTTTCCCGGGTGGTCGACGCCACCTTCTCGTCTCGCCGTCGGTTCGTCATCGTGCACCTCGCGCCTTCCTAGGGTGCCGATTTTGACAAAGAAGGCCGAGAAGCGCAAACTAAATCAACCGCTTTATTTAGTTTTCCCTATATCTCTCAGGAGCCCGATGTCCACCGCTCTGCAATCCCCCGTCGAGACGGAGCCGGCGTCGTCACGACGCTCCTCGCTTATCGTCGTCGTCCTGGCCTTCTCCGGGATCGTGGTCGCCCTCATGCAGACCATGATCCTGCCGATCTCGGGACGTCTTCCCCAACTCCTCAATGCTCCGGCCGACGACACCGCGTGGGTTGTCACGGCCACGCTGCTGGCCGCCGCCGTCGCAACGCCCATCCTCGGGCGCCTCGGCGACATGTTCGGAAAACGCCGGATGCTGTTCATCAGCCTCGTGCTGATGATCCTCGGCTCGGTGATCTGCGCGCTCAGCGAATCAGTCACGCCGATGATCATCGGCCGACTCGTACAAGGCCTCGCGCTCGGCTTCATCCCGCTCGGCATCAGCATCATGCGCGACGTGCTCCCTCCCTCCAAACTGGCGTCCTCCATCGCCCTGATGAGCGCCTCGCTCGGCGTCGGCGGCGCCGTGGGCCTGCCGCTGTCAGCCTTGATCGCCGAAAACTTCGACTGGCACATCCTGTTCTGGTCGGCGGCGGTGCTTGGCGCGGTGGCACTGCTCCTCGTGCGCCTGGTCGTTCCCGAATCCGACCAACGCCCCGGCGGACGCTTCGACTTCGTCGGTGCGGTCGGCCTCTCGATCGGCCTGGTCGCCCTGCTCCTCGCCATCTCCAAGGGCGGCACCTGGGGCTGGGGGAGCGGCGGAATTCTGGCGTTGTTCGCCACGGCTGCCGTCGTGCTCGTCCTTTGGGGCCTCTACGAGCTCCGCGTCAGGCAGCCCATGGTCGACCTGCGGACCACGGCCCGCCGTCAGGTGCTCTTCACCAACCTCGCCGGCCTGGTCTTCGGCTTCGCACTTTTCGCGATCCAGCTGATCGTGCCCCAGATCGTGCAGTTGCCCGAGGCCACCGGCTTCGGTCTCGGCGGAACCCTCCTGCAGGCGGGGCTTGTGATGGCCCCTCAGGGTGTCGCGATGATGATCTCCGCGCCGATCTCGGCGAAGATCTCGCGGGCGATGGGCCCGAAGGTGACGCTCATGATCGGTGCGCTGATCGTGGCGGCCGGCTATGGCCTGAACGCTTTCCTGATGACCGAGGTCTGGCACCTCATCCTGGTCTCGTGCATCATCGGTGTCGGCGTGGGTCTCGCCTACGGCGCCATGCCGCTGCTCATCATGACCGGCGTGCCCCGCTCGGAGACCGGTTCGGCCAACAGTGTCAACTCGCTGCTTCGCGCCACAGGCGGCTCGCTCGGCAGTGCGGTGGCCGGAGTGGTGCTCGCCCAGCTGACGGTCACGGTCGCCGGACACGCCTTCCCCTCGGAGGACGGCTTCCGCATCCTGATGGTGATCGGCTGCGTCGCCGCCCTAGTGGCCCTCGTTCTTGCGGCCCTGCTGCCACGGAAGACGAACGAAGACGTCCAGGTCGCCGCGGCCCACGGCGAGCCTGCCGTGGAGCGCGCTCACCAGCACTAGGAGTCAGCATGAGAGAGGGGCGGTCCAGGTTCGGGCCGCCTCCTCGCTGTCACTCGTCGTCTCGGCGACTTTGCCCGTTTGGCCTTTCTCGATGGTGACCATCGGGAGGGTCTCGGGAACCATCTCCACAGCACGAACCCGTCCCGTGAGCAGCATCAGGGTGAGGGATTACTGACGAACACCACCCGAGCCTGTACCGCCCGCCGGATAAGCTCAGCGACCTCACCGCAGAGGTCGTTGACAGCGCAGGCCGCCACCGCCGCGGCCGTTGCCGACGCCCTAGATTTATTGTCCACGGACGTTAGGAACGCGCGGCGTGGTTAGGTGACAAAAAGAAGACCTCCAAGTGGAATGGGCTTGTCTGGATTCCAGTTCACAAAGAGGTCTTCGTGTCCCATGCTAACGCGATCCTGACACCGAAGGAGCGGCTCCGGCTTGCCCGGTGCATTATCGAGGACAAGTGGCCGTTGCGCCGGGCAGCCGAAAGGGACGCTCCTGCGCCTGACGCTGAGGTCCGCCCGGCGGACGCGTGCAAACCATTTGGCTAGTGCGATCGGCCGATCGACGCGCGAACGCCGTGGTGTCCAGGGCGAGGACGGGCAGAGGCGGCCGATCGTGGGCGCTGAGCCCGTCGAGCAGGATGGCGAGGTAGCGTCTCCATAGGCTTGGATTCTCCTCGCTTAGGTGATAGACGGCATCGAGCATTGCGAAGATCGGAAGGATGTCGGTAACACCGACTCCTTCGCGTACCACACCGGCCGCGCGTGCCCGATCGAAAAGTGGCGATACAGCGTCGAGGATTCCGGCCGCCGTCTGATCGAGGGGCGGGCTGCTCTCGGACCCCAGGAACATCGCGGTCAAGCCTTGATCCAGCGCCTGGCTGGACGCTGTCACCTCGAAGAACGTCACGAGCGCCTTCCAGGGGTCTGCTATTTCGAGTGCCTCATGGATACCGGCTAAGACCTTCTCAATGGCTTCCTCGTAAAGCGTCTGGATGATCTGCTGCTTGCTGGCGAAGTTCCGGTAGATGGTGCCGACGCCAACGCCGGCGTGCTCTGCAATGTCGTGCACGGTCGCAGAGAACCCCTGCTCTGCGAAAACTTCGCGGGCCGCTTGGACCAGACGGTCGTGGTTGAGAACCGCGTCCGCGCGCTTTGGGTGGACCGATTTGACTTCGGTGTTCATCAGCCCAGTTTCGCGGTGCCGCCGAGCGCAGAGGTGCGCAGTTGTTCTGCGAGCATGTCGAGTTCTCCCGAAACAGCAGCTGAGTCTGTCCGAAGGGGCCCGGCAGCGGAACTACGCAGGAAACGTCTGAAGACAGGGACGAGGAGCCCCTCGGGCAGGATGCGGAGAAGCTGGAACGGTCCGGGAACCGTCGGGTTGGGCATGGTTGTCAGGATCCGCCTCATGTCTCGAACCATGGCACGGACCGCGACCCGGTCTCCCGCCAGGCTATCCGGGCCGCCCGCGGCGTGGACCGCCAGGCCGAGGGGCACCTCGAACGCGGCGTGAGTTCGCAGCCAGGCGTCCATCTGCGGTTCCGCCTTGACTGCGAAACCGGCATTGCGGAACACCTCGACAATGCGCTCGAGTCGCGGCGTCGTCTCACCACCGGGCTCACCGATCGGCATCGATGCCAGGCGCGTTACACGGGAAGCTGGCCGGTAGCGGACGACGTCGCCATCCATTACACCGCCTTGATTCGGGAAGCCGAGGAGGACGCGATCAAGACCGAGGATCTCTCCCAGTGGTTCAGTTCCGCCGGCCCAGTTCAGAAGGAACAGGACGTCACCCGTGAGCCCGACCAGAGCCTCGAGAACTGCACCGATCTGATGCGTGCGGATGAGCACAAGAATCAGGTCCCAGTCGCCGCTTGGGCTGTCGATGACCGGAACAGGCACAGAGCGGACGAGGCCGTCGTCACCCTCGGCGACCAGCACACCGTGTTCTCGAATCGAGGCCAGTCGGTCGCCACGAGCAACGAGAGTGACGTTCACGCCGGCTTCGAACAGACGAACGGCGTAGAGGCTGCCGAGGACACCGGCTCCATAGACCAGGACTTTCATCAGGCTTCTCCATATCCCTCCAAACGGAACGGGCGATTCCACTATCGGAATAGTATCTGCAGAGGGACCCTCAACGCTGGTCAATGACCGGACATCTGCCACAGATCCAGACCCATTCTTGCCGCCGTCAACAGCAACGCCGCAGCCGCGATCCAGACGCCGGCGATCTGCCAGGCACTGGCCCGCGGCTGTCGTCCATCCTCCATGCTTCCCCTTCCCCCTCGTCCCGTGGGGAAACCATCCTAGGAGCCAGGAACGACACCCAACCGGCCCGCCCTCGCGGGCCGGAAGCGTTGTGCACCCGATACCCACAACCACCGCGGCAAACCAGCCACGGACTGTGGACAACCCGGGCCCGGTTGGCCCAGCCCGTGCAGATTGAAACCATCGATGGGTCACTGGCCATCGCTTGCTGACTACCTGCGAGCATATGCTTCGTAGACCGCGGTAGCGATGGCGAGATCCTGCCATGGCATGCCTGTGGTCTTGAATACTGCGGGTCGCCCTTCCTCTCGGCGACTGCGGCCAGCAACCAAGTCTGCGAGTGTTTTGAGGCGCGCCGGGCAGGCAATCGCACCCGAGGCCATTGCCTGGATGATGTCCCCGGCTTCGCGTTGAGAACTCAGGAGTGATTCGACGAAGATGTCTGCGCGAGACATCAAGATGTCATCCAATTCCCGATTTTCGGGTTCATGCGAACCTATGGCGACGACGACCGCCGTGTCTTTCACTAAGGAACCATCAAAAAGAGGTTCAGTTGAGCCCGTGCAGCAGATAATTAGGTCGGCATCGGCAACCATATCGACACTTGAGACCTCTGCCATCAGCCCCATTTCGGAGGCCCGGTCAACCATTAGCCTAGCCGCCGCTTTATTCCGGCCCGCGATGCCGACGCCGGCAAGTGAGAAGACGCTGTTCATGGCCATCAGGTGTTCCCAAGCCTGCGGCCCCGTTCCGAAAATCAGGAGCCTCATGGGTCCAGACGAAGCCAATAACAATGCACCGAGGGCGGATACTGCGGGAGTGCGGAGATTTGTCAGGGCCATGCCGTCAATGACTGCAAGAGGGCGCTGATCCGCGTTGCCGAAGAGCGCGTAAAGGCCTTGGATCACGGGGAGTCCCGCGGATGTATTGTCAGGGCTGACTGTCAGCAGCTTTGTGCCAACATAACAACCCGAGGTGGAGGGCATCTGCAAAAACTGCCCCCTGGTGGTGACGAGTCTTGTGCGGAGACCGTCCTGCTCGGGATCAAAACCGTCGAGCAGGAAAGATTCAAGCCGCTTCACCGCATCGGGGATGGTAATTGCCTTCCCCAGGCCCGATTCGTCGATGAAGAGGGGAGCCGTTCCGCCCGGAGGCTCGGAGTAGAGGGAGTCCATATCGTCCTGTCTCTGGCATGATTTTGTTGGTTGAATGCCAAGTAGCGCCGGCCTGCAGCTGGGAGTGAATCTTCAAACCGTTAATGCCCGGAGTTGCCTACAAGACAGTCCGAATGCTGCTTGGAACGACTAGGTTCGAAGAGACCTATCAGGAGTCCGATGATCTCTGTCTGTTCGGTAGAATGGTGGATCTTTTTCGGGACCATATAACGCCTATAGGCACGTGGGGAGTCCCGACTGGCGGACATACGAGGCCAGGCCTCCTATGCTGCTGGGCCGATGACTTAGGCGCGCCTGAGCTTTGCCGCTACATGTCCCGGGCGCGGGTGCGGGTTCAGAAACGGACGGCATCAACAAACTTTTGGAGTTCCGGATTGTCACAGGTTTCGAAGGCCAATTCGGGGGTGGTGTTGACTGCGATTTCACCGTTGTGGAAGAAGACGACACGGTCTGCTGCCTTGGAGGCGAAGGCCATGTCGTGGGTGACCAGTGCGACCGCGATGCCGTCTTCTTCCTTGAGGCGGCGCAGGACATCGAGCACTTCTGCTGCTACGGGCGGGTCGAGAGCGGAGGTGATCTCGTCGCACAGGATCAGCCTGGGTTTCATCATCAGTGCGCGTGCGATCGCGACGCGTTGCCTTTCGCCGCCAGAGAGCTGTGTGCAGCGGCTTAGGATGTGGTGTTTCATGCCGACTTCGTCCAAGGCGGCCTCTGCCCGGTTCCGGGCTTCGGATGCGGCCATGCCCCTTGTCTTGCGGGGGGCGAGCGTCATGTTGTCCAGGACGTTCATGTGCGGCCACAGGGTGTACGCCTGGAACACCATGCCGACCTCGGAACTGACCGCGCCCCATTCCTTCGTGCGTTTCTTGTCGGCGAAGACCGTCTTCCCGTCGAAGATGATCTCGCCGTCGTCGGGGTCTGTGAGCCCGGCCAGGGCGCGCAGGAGGGTGGACTTTCCCGATCCGCTCTTGCCGATGATCACGGTGATATCTCCGGCGCGCATGTCGAAGTCGACGTTTTTCAGAATGGCGCGGTCGTGGAAGCTCTTCTGCAGGCCGCGTGCGGAAACGAGGATTTGGCCGGTGCCTGCAGATGCCGGGGAGTGAACCGGTGTGGTCACCTGGGTCCCTTTCTGCTGGAGATCGATGGTGCGGATCTGACTGTGGTTCATGATGCAGCCACCTTCGTTCCTGGCATCATTCGGGCGAGCAGGGTTGGGCCGGGTTTGAATCCTGGGCCCGCGATATTCTGCATGCGCCGCTCAATGGAGCTAGTGATCAAGGAGACCGGGAAAGCGATGGTGAAGTAGATGAACGCGGCGAGGGTGAAAATTTCTAGGGCGCGGTAGTTCTGGGCGGAGATGGTGTTCGAGATGAACATCAGGTCGGATACCGCGATGGTGGAGACAAGGGCGCTGTCTTTGAACAGGGAGATGTTCAGCGACAGTATGACGGGCAGCTGCTGGCGCATGGCCTGGGGGACGATGATGTAGCGGAGCTGCTGGAGGCGGCTGAGCTGCAGCATGCGCCCGGCCTCAACCTGCTCGACCGGTACGGACTGGAAGCCGCTGCGGTAGGTCTCGGCCATGAAGGCCGTGAGGTTCGCGGTCAGTGCAATCAGCGCGGAAGCGTAGCCGGGCAGGGTCACTCCCGTCAGCGCCGGCATTGCGTAGAAGATCCAGAACAGCTGTACAAGCAAGGGCGTGCAGCGGAAGATCTCGATATAGCCCTGGGCTGTCCAGCGGATCACCTCGATCTTTGACATCCGGCCGACCGCGACCGGGATGGCCAGAATCATGCTTATCACGATGGTGATAATGGTGATCTGGAGCGTCACTCCGAGGCCTTGGAGCATGCTGGGCAAAGCGCGGGCAACTACGTCCCAGTCAAAGGCGTATCCATTCATGTCGTTCTCCTAGTGCAGGCTACTTCTTGCGAAGATCGCCCAGATTGTCAATTTCGACGTAGTTGGCCTTGGTATAGGCCTGCGCCAGCTGTCCACTCTTCTGAGCGCGTTCGATCGCAATGTTGACGATCTGCAGTGACCGGGCGTCCGCCGTTGCAGGCACACCGTAGGCTGCCGACGCTGAGTAGATCTCGGGAGCGGGAACCACGATCTTCAGCGACTTGTCCGCCTGGGCCAGTGCCACCGCAGTGGGAAGGTCGGTGAATTCGGAAATCGCACGTCCGGCGTGAAGGGCGGAAAGAGCGTTCGCGTAGGTGTCCACCGACATGACATTTGACGTGTGGGCCTGAAGAGCCTTCTCCGGTGCAGACCCCTGCGCCGCGACGATCTGTCCGCCGTTCTTCAGTATGTCCTCGGCGGAGGTGAACGGGGAGTCGGCCTTGACGACGAAGACACCCTGGTACTGGTAGACGGGATCGGTAAAGCTAATGGCCAGGGAACGCTCGACGGTGTAGTCCAGGTTGGCTGCGAAGTCATAGCGGTTGGCTTGAAGCCCGGCGACGATGTTCTTCCATTCGGCCGCTACGGGAACAAGCTTGACGTCCAGCTGTTTAGCAAGTTCCTGCAGCGGAATGAGGTTCGGGCCTCCGAGGCTTCCGTCGGCCTCCTGAACGGTCATCGGCGGGGCGAGCGCCACGCCGACGCGGAGCTCGCCGCGCTTCTTGATGCCGTCAATGAACGAGCCCTGTGCCGGGTCAGAAGACGCGGAAGCCGAGCTGCCGCGAAAACCCGAGCCGAGGTATCCGCCGACAACGGAAAGTAGGATCAGGGCGAGAATCACCAAGGTGATTTTGCTTGATTTAGTCATGATGCGCTCTCTTCTGAGTAACGGAGTGTCCGGCCAGTGGCCCTCGGCCAGGAACTGTCCGGAAAAAAGTGAAGGAATCTGCGAACTTTCGCGGTCTGGAGGATCGCAGCCGCTCGTGGCGGAGGTTGTTTATTGTCAGGCAATCTTGCTTTGATGCAACCTGCTCCAGTGAACTTTCGTAAATCTCGTAAGCCGTGATGCAACGATGAGACGTGGAGGCCATTGGTGGAACCAAGCGCGGGCTATCCGCCGCCTTCCCACTGCCTTTCCGGATGTAGCTCGCGCTGACGGACTGCATTTGCGGCTCCTTCCGTAAGGGCCTCGACTGTGATGTCGGATAAAAAGCTGGGTGAGGTGGGCTGACCTGGCGGCAAAAAGCTTGATTGGCCTTGCCAAGGGTGCTTCGCGTTGTAGGCGGTAACCGGTCACCGGTTATTAACAATGTCCCCGACCACACGCTATGTCAAGGAGAATCTTTAAGGGAGTCAGTTATGAAGCGTCAGAGCGATCGAGTTGGGTGGAGTTTCAGGGCTCGCCGGCCCTTGTGTGAGCACCTTCCGCCCCAACTTGATCGGGAGCGCGGCGGGCAGGCATTCCGTTATCCATGACGGTCATCCTGGTACTGCCCCTGGGTCTCGGACCTGCTGTGCGGCGCTTGTGACAACATGATTCACGGCTGCAGCCATTCGTCATCCGCGACGAGTTATCCGGTCTCTGACGATCATGAACATGAAGGGTCGAACGCAAGGCGGAGCGATGAGGACCGAGGACAGGACAGCCCGCGGCTGGTCGGGCGCGGACTCGGCAATGCGACAGAGCGGGGATGCCAGAAGAACTTGAGAGGCGGCGGCCCAAAGGATCACGCCTGTAAGCTGGACCAGCTGGCATGGCTGCTGCGCGCGGCTTCGCTACCGTTCTGACGTGCGGTGAAGCCAACCTTCCCGTCGGCGCGCTCGAAGGGAAGGGGGAGCGCCCGGCTGCTCAGTCCGAGTTCATGGCATCCGCCATCCGCCACGGGAGTTACCTAAGAATCGGCCGGAGGGATGCACATGGTGCATCCCTCCCGCGTGAGCAAATCCTCGAATCCCTTCCGCGATTTCTACGGCGAGCTTCAGGCGCGGGACACTAGCTGCGGGCTTTGTCTGCGTCTGCCCAGTCGCTGCGGACGTGGTGAAGGTGTTTTTGCATGATGCTCTCAAGCCCCGGGAAATCTCTTGCCGAGATGGCGGCGAGGATCAATCGGTGTTCGGCGGCTGAATGTTCCAGGACGCCGTGTTTGGCAAGGACCTCAAGTCCGTACAGCCGTGTTTGATCCCGAAGACCCGCCACGGTGTCCACGAGCCGCTGGTTACCACCCAGGGCCAGGAGGTCGAGATGGAACCTGCGGTCGGCGTCCAGACAACGCATATTGTCACGTTCCTTGGCCGCATCCTCATATTCGGTGAGCAAAGAGCCGAGATACTCAAGATCGCTGGCAGTCGCCCGTTCAGCCGCCTTGATGGTTCCCGGGATTTCGACCAGCAACCTCAGCTCGTACACTTCATCGAGGTCCTTGTCGCTCATAGGTACAACCCGGTAACCACGGTTTCGAACCGGCTCCATCAGGCCCTGATTGACCAGCGTAAGCATCGCTTCTCGAACAGGGCTGCTCGAGATACCGAGCCTTGCGGCGAGGGCCGCCGCGGAGTAGATGTCGCCAGGCCGGATTTCTCCGGAAACCAGAGAATGGCGGATCACGTCCAGGGCTTGTTCGCGTAGGTTGCTCGTCCTCAACGGAGTGGTTTCATGTGGCTGCATTTCGTCCACCTACCCCTTTGATTTTCGTCAATGTTGAATACTCCATAGTGCTCCATTTATATCACTTCACCGGTAACCGGTGACCGGCTATGCTGCGAGGACCCACGATATCTGCCGCGCATGCTCCTCTCCTACGCTCCCTCTGCCCAAAAGCAGCGACGAGTCCATCCGGCTTATACAAGCCGAAAGCGGGAAGGGAAGCTACCCATGACCTGAGCCGCACCAAGGAAGCCGCCCGCCCGCCGGGGGGCCTGACCCTGTCCCAAAATACTCGCCGCCACTGGTCAGTCAACATGCACCAGGGCGAACCACCCTGCCGCCACGGTCAGTTCTAAGTTGCTGTTGACACGGCAAGCCTCGGAGCTTGCCGCCTTCGGTAAAGCGGGAGGCTAAACAATACCCGGGAACAGGAGCATGGACATTACCTACGCCGCCTGGTTTCCCTGGCACCTGGGCCTACTCGTGCTTAGGTTCCTGCTCGGAGGCGGGGCCGTGGATTGGTCTCACAAGTATCCTGCACGGTTGTCCGGAGTATCTTGAATCCGGCAGTAGTGCCCGTGCAGGGCGTTACGGAGGATGGAGTACCGGATGCGGTGCGGTGCCGTCCTCTCCCATGACGCTCGGCGGTGCCAAGAGTGAAGTTCTGGTGCGTCGCGGCCGAAGGGAGCGCCGAGGCGGCCCCAATTTCACTGTCAAGCAGCAGCTGGTACCGGGTGCGAGAGGCGTTTGATCAAGTGTTGTGCCCGGTGCAGAAATTCAATCCTAGTCAGTCCTCTTCCCGGCCCGCCCAGATACCGCGTACGTGGCGCAGATGGCTGCTCATGATTTCGGCGGCCCTACCCGGGTCACCGGCTTCCATGGCGTCCAGAAGGAGTTCGTGCTCCTTGGTCGATTGGGCAAAAACGTCGGTTCCAGCCAGTTGTGCAAGACCCAGGAGCCTGCTCTGATCCCGTAGTGACCCGACGATTTCCAGGAGTTTTTGGTTATCCAGAGCAGAGAGGATGGTCAGGTGGAACTCGCGGTCTGAATCCACGTGTTCTTCCCATTCACGTGCTGCTGCAAACGCCTCTGTCCTTCGGCACAGCTGCCGCAGAGGGGCGAAATTGGTGATGAGCGAACGCTCGGTGATTTCATGCACCGACGAAACTTCTATCATGGCCCGGATCTGCACGAGGTCATCAAGTTCTTTGTTCGAAGGCTTCCTCACCAGAAATCCGCGATTGCGTTTCATCTCGATTAGCCCCTCCTTGGCGAGGTCATGTAGAGCCTCGCGGACAGGGGTGATCGAAACGTTCAGCCGCTCGGCAACGCTACCAATGGAGTGCATCGACCCGGGCTCGAGGCGCCCCGAGACGATCTGCGACCGGATGATACGCACGGCCTGCTCGCGAAAGCTCTGGGTCCTGACCTCCTCGATCCCGCCCTCGTTCCAAGTCAGTGCTGTCGTCATGGACCCTCCTGATGAGTATTACTAAGGTTTAACACCTAATTTAGCCCAGCAGTCCGGACAAGGCCTGTCGTGTTCCGCGATTCCCCATCCGATTCGGGGTCATAATCCTGGCACCTGTAAGCTTCGCTGTTTGGAGGCAGTCAAGACAAAAAGCGGTCGGCGGCGAGGCTTGAAAGATGACTGGAAGCCGGCTTTCCACGGAGCATTTCAGCGATCAACCGCCCCGTTGGTGGGGCCAGGCTCACTCCCAGCATTGCGTGGCCAGTGGCTATCAGGACGTCTGACCGTTTACGCGAGGTCCCGATAACGGGAAGCCCGTCGGGAGTCATCGGCCGAAGGCCAGTCCACGGCTTCGGTTGCTGTGGGAGAGAAGGCCATTCCCCAAAATAGGCGGGAAGGCTGGAGAGGAGTCCTTCGGCGCGCACTCTGCTGATCCGTTCGTTGATTCCGCCGAATCCCATTGTGCCGGAAATACGCACCTTGGAGCTCAACGGGGTTACGGTGACCTTGGCTTCTGCGAGGTACATGGGATGCACAGGCCCACCGGCTTCGAGCGGCAGATCATATCCGTAGCCCTTACCTGAAAGAAGGGAGATGCGGTCCCCGATGTCACCGAGGACATTATTCGTCCATACACCTGCCGCAACGACAATGTTGTCAGCTTTAAGGATTTCTCCATCAACCACGGCCACCACGGAACCGTCCCCTTCGGCGCGTAACCGGGCAGGTTTTCCGAGGCGAAACTCCACTCCATCGCGCCGGCAGGCCTCCGTTAGACCCCGAGCAAAGGATGCAGGATCCAACGACCGATCGCCGAAGATTTGAAGCCCGCCGGCCAAATCACCCCTGACCTGCGGCAATTCCCGCGGAAGATCGGAGCCCTGAATCGATCGCCACTTAAAGCCGCTGATGTGTGCTTCCATGGCCTGTAATTCGGTAGCCTGCTTCTGCAAGTGTTCAGCATTGGTGTACAGCATGGTCGAGGGATCGCTATGCATTTCGAATATCACCCCATCCGACGCCATATCGTCGAAAAGCTCAACAGTCTCGCTGCTCAGATGGGCAAGGACTTTCAGCCCTGCTTCAAAACGAGCAGTCGTACAGTTGCGCAGCATCTCAAGCATGAACCCAAGGAATCGGGGACTTATGCTCGGGGATATATATAGTGGGCTGTCCCGCCGTAGCATCCATTTCAATGTCTGGGGCAGCATACCCGGGGCCGGCAGGGGAACCGACCTACTGGGGACAACCCAGCCGGCGTTGTGCCCCGATGCCTTTGATCCCGGCTCAGATGCGTCAACGACCGTCACTTCGGCCCCGGACTTACGAAGGTAATAGGCCGAACAAAGACCGATAGCACCTGCTCCGATAACGATGGTTTTCATATTTCTTCCGACTCCTTGGGTCGTTACTTTGGGACGGTTGCAGTTGTTCTCTCACCCTCGGTGCATTGGCCTCCAGATCCTGTTCGCTCGCGACAGGCCCTGTTGTTCTCCAGCGATGGCAAAGTAAGAATACACCCAAGGTGTAATACCTTACAGTCAAAAGGGGTCCTGGAAAGGGCCAGCGGGCCAAAGGCTGGGCCGGGGTCCCCGAGCATAGCTTCGAGTCGGGGGTGTCCCTATGCTTTTGGTCAAGCGGCCTGGTGCGGGTTTTTCCTCCGAGAGGGTGCCGCGTTTGAGCATGGAGTGGATGACGTCGCAGCGGCGTCGGCCCAGGCAGATGAGGAACACCTGGCGACATGGGGTCTGGGTCCGGGCGGCTCGGTGGTCTGGCCGGCAAACTCACCAAGTTGTATTTGTGGCTGTTTGGTCGGTCAACCATTGACGGTAGTGCGTGGCCAGAGTGTCGTTGCGGAGGAGGCCGCGTTCCAGGAGGGAAATCTTGGAGGGCCACTGGCCAAGTTCGCGGGCTGCGGTCGTGATGGTGCAACCGAGTGTGGTGCGCATTTGGCGCAGATCGGAGTTGTTTGGGGCTGCCTGGGGTTTGGTGATCTGGCGATAGATTTCCCGGGCTGCGTAGCGTTTGATGCAGCGCATGATTTCCCGTTTGCTCTTGCCTTCCGCGGTGCGTTTGGCCACGTAGTTCTTGGTCCGTTGGCACGAGGCCATGCGGACCAGGACGACCTGATACAAGGCATGGTTGGCGTTGCGCTCGCCGCCTCTGCTGAGCCGGTGACGGGTGGTTTTGCCCGAGGATGCGGGTATGGGTGCGACCCCGACGAGGGCAGCGAATTGGGCCTCATTTTCAAGGCGGTCCGGGTTGTCTCCGACGGTGACCAGGAGCTGGCTGGCTACTTCCGTTCCGACTCCTGGGAGGTCACAGAGCATCGGTGCGTAAGTGTCGATGATTTCCTTCAGGGCGGCGTCGGCGGTGGCGATTTCTGCCGCGAGGGACTGGCAGCGGGTGGCCAGGGCTTTCAATGTCAGCAGGCACACGTGCTCGGCGTCAGCCTTGTGGCCCGAAGGTCGGGTGGCAGGGCCGTGATCATCGCTGAGGTTCCGAGTCCTCTGTATTTCGCCCGGCGTTTGTCCGGAGCTGAAACGAGCAAACCCTTGATCTGATTGATGGCTGCGGTGCGGGCCTTTAGGGCCCATGTGCGTCCGGCACGGAGGATTCGCTCCAGCGGATCGGATTTGCCCTTCAGCCGGCGTGCGGCCCGGTTTGGCCGGTTCACTTCCAGCACGGTCAGGCCTTCACCACGTAGGGTCTTCGCGATTTCTGCCCCGTAGGATCCTGTTCCTTCGACCCCTACGGCGGTGACTGTGCCGTGGCTGGTGATGAAGTCCACGATCTTGCGGTATCCGGATCCCACGGCCAGGAATTCCTTGCCCGCTGGTTGACACTGTCAACAGCTGGTCCGGAGATCGCTGACGGGTGTCCGTCACGCCTATGTAGTTGTCGTTGGCCGCTCTTGTAGCCGGCTGTTTCCTTCCTGAGCTTGGCGGCTTTCTGCCGTGCTGCTACTTCATGGTCTGGTCGAGACGACATGACTGGGCTCGTTCCGGGGGCGTGACGCTCCTCTTGGTCGCTCTCGTCATCCCTATTCATTGCACTTGGGCCGGACAGCCACATGACCGAGCGTTTGACATGTCTGGGTGGTCAGCCGTTGACCGTTCGGGTGTAGGTGTTCGGTGCGGTCGTGCCGGGGGAGGCCAGCGCCTAGGGTGGCCGACGCGGCTGGTGCCCACCGTGCGCAGATCGAACCCTCCCGCGGGGGCTCGAAGCCACAGATCGGCGATAGTCGCCTTTCAGAGGTGGGCGGCTTTTTGGCGAAATCCATTTATTCCCGGCCGATAAGCCACCCACATGTCTTCTGTGTAAGCGATCACCGACAGCCTGCCATCGGCTGTACCCACCGCTCAGTTCTCAACGAGGACGCGTACGTCCCATGGGCCGAGCGGCAAAATGTCGCCGGCCTCAAATTTCTTGTCGCCGAGGACGTCCATCGCGGCCACAGGAAGGACGAACTCAGAGGGCGTCCAGGACCAGTTGTGCACAAAACGCAACTGCCGGCCGTCTCGTGAACGAGCCCCGGTGACCGTCTGGGACTTGCTTGCCGACTGCCACTCCCGGTTTGGCGCGGTGGTTGCCGTGGCCCAGCGAACGACGTCTGCGGCCAGTTCGGGGTTCGGCACGGTTCCGACGTACGTTACTTGCCCTCTGCCATGGACGCGACTGGTCAATGCCGGCCAGCGCGAGAAATGCGGGTGCTCGTAGCCGAGCAGCGCCTGGGCGCCGGTGGGCTGCAGCCCGTCGATCCAGCCCGTGGCCGCGGCACCCGGGCTCGGCACAAAGCCTGAACCGGGCGCGGCCGTGACCGGGAGCGCTTCGCTGAGCGTGGAGAACTCGTCGTAGAAGACGCCCGCGGCGGAATGCAGCAGTGCCGGCTTGCGGTCGATCCGGGCGCGGGCCTCGTGATCCTGGTAGCCCGTGCGGATGCCGACGATGAGGTGACCGCCGGCGGCCGCGTAGTCCTCGTACCACTGCAGTTCCGTGTCCGTGGTGATGGCCAGCCCGGCTGCGATGAGCACCGGCTGGATGGCTGCGAACTCTGCCGGGGCTGTGTCCGTGAGCTGGGACTGATGGACAAGGCGGAGCTGCAGGCCGGCGTCGAACGCTCCGCGGTAGAACGAATCGAAGATCGTCTGGAACGTCCGGGTGTCCGGGACGCCGTCCTGCGCGAGCTGCGGCGCCTCCTCCAGTGCCCATTTGGTGTCGTTGGAGTAGACGATCGCGACGTCGGCATCCGGAGTGAGCTCGGTGACGAGTGCGCCTGCCAGCTCGAAGTCCTGCCCGAGTTGCGCGATCTGCTCGTACACCCTGCCCGGTTCCAGGCTGTGCGGCAGCACTCCGCCCCAGTAGGTTTCCGCACCGAAATGCAGGGTGTGCCAGTGCCAGTATTCGATCATCGTGGCGCCGCGGGATACGAGTGCCCACGCGGCCTGGCGCCACTGCCCGTCGTACGCGGGTTCGTTCTGGTGTGAATGGCCGATCGCCTGCGCGTTGGTTTCGGTCACCAGGAACGGCGCCTGCTTCGAGGAGAACATCCGGTCCGCCGTGGCGTATAGCGACCAGGTGCCCTCCGTGGTCCACGCCTGCTTCAGGGGCTCGACGGCGGGCAGCGCCAGGTAGTCCTGCATCCGGTAGTACGGATTGCCGGCCGTGATGTCCAGGTTCTTCGTGAGGGCATCGTCCCGGACCGTGCGCCGCTCATAGGAGATGCAGGTTGTCACAAACTGGTCCTCCCGGGCATATTCGCGCACGATGTCCGCCTGCCAGTTGATGAAGTCCGTGGTGAGCTGTGCCTGGAAGCGGCGCCATGCCAGCGCGTACTGCGGCTGGGCGTTGCCGTCCGGCGTCCAGAGGTCTGCCCAGGTGGAAAGCCGGTGCGACCAGTACGTCAGGCCCCACTCCGTGTTGAGTTTCTCCACGGTGCCGTACGTGTGGCGGAGGTGGTCCACGAATTTCTGGAACACGCCGTGGTTGAAGAAGATCTCGTTGCCGGGCTCGTTGTCCACCTGGAATCCGATGACGGCGGGATGCGCGGCGTAGCGCTCCATGATTTTGCGGATGATGCGCTCGGCGTGGAACAGGAACGCCGGGTGGGTGTAGTCGATCTCCTGCCGCGCGCCCCAACCCATGGGCTGGCCCGAACTTCGCTGCGCATTGATTTCCGGGTAAGCGCGCGCCAGCCACGGCGGGGCTGCATAGGTGGGTGTTCCGATGATGGCGGCGATGCCCCGGGCCTGCGCTGCGTCCAACACAGGTTGCAGCCAGTCGAGGTCGAAGACGCCGTTCTCTGGTTCCCACGTGGACCACACGGACTCGCCCACACGGATGACGTTGAAGCGGGCCTGTTGCATGAGGTCCATGTCCGCTTCGAGCCGGGGCACGGGCTGGTATTCGTGGTAATAGGCCGCACCGAAGAGGATTCTTTCGGACAGGTGGGACATTTCTTGCCTTTCGTTATCGTTCGCCGTTCGTTCGCTTCCGCTTTGATGTGGACCGCTGGCTTGGGGCATGAACTCGATGACAGTGGGTACGGGCGCCGAAGCGCATTTCTGGGCATCGCTGGGATCATTCAGACCGATGGGCGCGGATCCGGTCGGTTGGAGGGCAGGGACGTCCCGGGTTGCGGCACGGCGCTATCCGCTCCGGCTGGCCAGGGCACCGCCTTGCCTTTGCCGGTGCGGAGGGGACCTCCGGCCGCGGCCGCGAGCGTGCTCGTCCTTTGGGCTGGACCTGGACTTCGGTCCGAAGTTCGGGAGGAGGTTTGCCCGTTTATCCTTTGACGCCTCCGGTGGCGAGTCCGCTCTGCCAATAGCGCTGAAGGAAGAGGAACGCTACGACCAGGGGCACAATCGAGACGAGCGATCCGGTGATGACGTTGGAAAAGAGCGCTTGGGAACCACCGCCGCCGGACGTGCTTGCCGCTTGCCACTGTGCCAGGCCCACGGTCAGGGGATACAGGTCTGAACTGTTCAGCATGATCAATGGCAGAAAATAGTTGTTCCAGGTGGCGACCAGTGTGAAAAGCAGGACGGTGACAATTCCGGGCCCGAGCAGACGGAGACCTACCTGGAAAAAGATGCGGAACTCTCCGGCGCCATCTATACGCGCCGCTTCCACCAGGCTGTTGTCGACAGCATCGGCAGCGTAGACGCGCATCAGGAACACGCCGAAAGGACTGACCAGGGAGGGAAGGATGATCGCCCAGGGCGTGTTGGTGAGGTTGGCGTTCGCGAACAGCAGGTAGGTGGGCAGCGCCAGTGCGGTTGTGGGAATCATGATCGCACCCAGCACCCCGTAGAAAAGAGGTGTGTCTCCGAAGAAGCGGTATTTGGCGAATGCGTAGCCGGCGGCTGTGGCGAAGAACGCGGCACCTGTGGCGCTTACACCGGCATAGAGGATGGTGTTGAGCATCCACCGCCAGAACACGCCCCCGTCTTGGGTGAACAGGGCGGCAATGTTGTTGAACAGCTCAAAACTGTGCCCAAAGCCGTATCCGAAGGTCGTGAAGAGATCGCCATTGGATTTGGTCGAGGCAATGACCAGCCAGAGCAGGGGCAGGAGAAAGTATGCCACGCACGCCCACACGGCGATCGTCAGCACCTTGCTCCGGTGGGGTTTAGGAGATTTCCCGGAAGGCGCCGGCGCAAAGGCCCGCCTCGGATCGGTGGTGGTAACCGTCATTTCAGCTGCTTTGCTGTCTGGAGGGGTGCTCATGCGCTGCGTTCCCTTCGTTGCTGGGAGATCTGGACGATAAAGGAGATGATCATGATGACGATTCCCAGCACGAACGCGATGGTTGCGGCGTAGTTCACATCGATGTTCACGAACGCAAGGTTGTAGGCATAGAGGTTGGGAGTGTACGAGTCGCTGATCGCGTTGGGGGCGATCTTGGAGAGCAGGTTGGGTTCGTTGAAAAGCTGAAATGAACCGATGACTGAAAAGATCACGGTGAGCAGGATCGCGGGCCTGATGGCAGGTATTTTGATGCTCAGCGCAGTGCGGATCTGGCTGGCTCCATCGAGTTCGGCGGCTTCATAGAGTTCATGGGGGACTGACCGCAGGGCCGCGTACATGATGATCATGTTGTAGCCCACAAATTCCCAAGTGACGATGTTCATCATGGAGCCGAGGGCGTTGCCGGAGCTGAGCAGATCCGGGGTACCGAGCCCGATCGTCCGGAAGACCTGGGCGATGGGGCCGAAGTCGTTGCCGTAGAGATATCCCCACATCAGGGTGGCGACCACCCCTGGCACGGCGTAGGGAACGAAGATCGCTAGACGAGCGAACTTGCCGCCCCGGGCACGCGCGGAGTCCAGGGCAAGGGCCAGGAAGAGGGACAGCAGGATCATGATCGGGACCTGCACGAGCAGGAACAGGGCCATCCGTCCAATGCCCCCCAGGAAGAGCGGGTCGGTAAAGGACCGACCGTAGTTGTCCAGTCCGACGAAGACCTGGCCGCCAAAGAGACGGCTTGCGAACAGGCTCAAGTAGCCGGAGTACGCAAGGGGTATGACGTGCATGGCGAAGAAGGTAACGAAGAAGGGGGCGATCAGTACATACGCCGCAAGGCTTTGCCGACGCTTGCTGGACATTGTTTTGGTTGTGCGCGCCACCCGTTCAGCGGGTTTTTGTGCTGTTGGAATCACAATTCATCTCACATCTTTGTGTGGAGGTAGTAGGGGGAAAGAGGCGGCGCCGTTCGGCGCCGCCCCCCGGGATGGCTACTTGACGTTGAAGCCCTGCGCCTTGGCGTACGTGGTCATTTCGTTTTGCCATGCCGTCAGCCCGGCGCTCATGTCGCCCTTGTCGGCGATGGCCTTGCCGAGTGTTTCTTTGAAGCTCGAGTAGACATAGTCCATGAACGGCGGCCACTCGAACGTCTTGTCGACGGTCTGTGAAATTCCGGCGAACAGTTCGTTGACTTTCTGACCGCCGTAGAACGGAGCCCCCTGGTTGGTGAAATCGGCGCTCTTCAGCAAGGCAGTTGAGGTCGGGAAGAGAGACTGCTTCGAGTTGAACAGGGCAGTGGCCATCGGGTCCGAGTTGATGAACTCGGCGAGTTTCGCCGCGGCGATGGGGTTTTTGGAACCGGCCAATACCGCGTTGGATGACCCTCCGATGTTGCCTGAGACGTTTTCCCCTGCGGAGTACTGGGGCAGCGGTGCGGCACGCCACAACCCGGACGTGGACTTGGCCGTGCCCTGAAGGAACACCGGGCCCCACGCCGCGGTGAGCCAGCCGGCATACTTGCCGTTTGCAAGGCCCTGGTACCACGTGTCGGTGAAGTTCGGGTCGTTAGCGACAAGGTCCTGCCTGACCAAGTTGTTCCAGTATTTGACGACCTGCTGCGACTTCTCGGTGTCGATCGCGATTCCGACGTCTTTTCCGCCGCTGTAGCTGAAGGGCTTCACGCCGGCCTGCCAGAGCAGGCCGATGAAGGCGCCCGCGTCACTCGGCGCCAGATCGGTGATGTAGGAACCCGTCTTTTCCTTGACGGTCTTCGCCGCCGCGGCGAAATCGTCCCAGGTCTTGGGGGAACCGGTCAGGCCCGCTTTTGCCATGATGTCCTCACGGTAAAGGTTGCCCATGGGGCCGCTGTCCTGCGGGATGGCGTAGACCTTGTCGCCCCGGCTGACCTGGTTCCAGATCCAGTCGACGTATTGGGTTTTCATGTCGTTGGCGCCATATGGTGCCAAGTCCAGGAGGTTGTTGGCCAGCTGGAATGAGGAGATGTAGGGGTATTCGACCTGAATCACGTCAGGGGCTCCCTGGCCGGCCGAGAGGGCGGCGCGGACCTTCTGGTAATGGGCAGGCCCCTGGCCGACGTTCTGGATATTGACCTTGATCTTGGGATACTTCTGCTCGAACAGAGCGACCTCCTGGTCGATGTTCGGCACCCATGTCCAGAAGTTCAGGGTAGTGTCCGTGTTCATCGCCTTGTCGATGTCTGCCTGGGACACTGCTGGCGTTGACGCGGGCGACTTCCCGGGCGCCGAGCATCCGCTCATGAAAAGCGAGGCTGCAAGCAGCCCACTGCCCAGCGCCATCACTGTTCTTGGTGCTTTCATACGCATGTGTTCTTCCTTTTACTAAGGACCGCCATCGTGGGCAGTTGGTTTCATCGCTGGAGATGCGGCTACCGCGGAAGCGGTCTGGATGCTCGAATCCGGCAGCCTTGCTGGGGGCTTGCATGGTCTCAGCGTCCGAAGCGTGTCGGCCATCCCCGCTTCGACGCGGGAACCGCCCTACGTTGGGAAAGACGGACGCTCGGAGGAGGCGACGAAAGTGCGCTGCGGCAGCAACATCACATCCTGGTGGCGCTGGCCAGCCCGTGAGAAGCTGACCAGGCAACGAGTGTTTAACTCCATTGTTTGTCGTTGTCGTTGTATTACCGGTAACACTTGATTGGTTAGCGCTAACAGTTGTAAGAGTTACCGGTAACACCAGAATTTACAGGATGCTCGACGGAGGATCAAGCTTTTTCCGAGAACTTTCTTGGAGCGCTGGCCGCGGTTCATGGGCGGGATTCCCGCCCCTTCCGCGCAAGCAGGTGACGGCTAAACAGTGATTCCACCCATACGTGCTTTCCGGGAGGGGGTAGCCGCGTGGCTCAGATGTCGCGGTGCTTCATCCTCGGGCGACCCGGCGGGTGTCCGGACGAGGTGATCCGAGGGTGCTCATCAGCCGGGTACGGGGCCGGATGAACTCCGTTGGACGAGCTCAGTCTTGATGACATCCGCCTTGACCGGTATCGGGCGACCCTCCATTCTGGCCAGCAGCGAGTCAAAGGCATATTTACCCTGCGTTTGAAAGTTCATCGGGATCGTCGTAAGCGATGGGTTGTAGAACCGGGATTCGGGAACATCATCCATCCCCACGACGCTGACTCGCCCTGGGACGGCCAGACCTCGCCCGGCGAGAGCATGCAGAGCCCCGAGTGCCATCTGATCGTTGGCCACCATGATGGCGGTGACCCCTGGAATGGTGTCAAGTATCTCGCCTGCCAGCCGGTAGCCCGATGCAGCTGACCAGTCACCCTCGAAGGGAGGAAAGGGTGCTGCCCCTGCTTCCTCTACCGCCTGCGTGTAGGCTCGAGCACGCAACCGTGCGGCGGGCCAGTCCAAAGGGCCGGATATGTGGGCGATGCTGCGGTGCCCCAGGTCCAGTAGATGCCGTGTCGCCAGATTGGCGGAGTTTGCATTAACGTTTGGCCGGTGCGAATACTCGTCTTCGTCGTCTTCTGTTTCCACGTAAACCGGGACGCCAAAAGTCGTCGCGTGCAACATCCGTAACATCGAATCTGTCGGCGCAAACGCCAGAATCCCCGCCAGATCCTGCTGATTGACAACGCTGATAGCCTCGCGCAGGGAACGCTCGTCGGAGGGGTCAAGGCTCACGACGTCCAAGACATAGCCAGCCTTGCGCGCCGCCGCAGCCGCTCCCATCATTACCTGGACAGGTCCGAGCTGGTTCATCTCGTACATCAGGGCGCCAATTCTGTGGCTGCGTCGCGTAGCCAGACTGCGCGCTGCCAGGTTTGGACGATAGTCCAGCTCGACCAGGGCACTCTCAATCCGATCGCGGCTTTGCTTGGATACCCTCTCGCCCTTGAGAAGCCGCGACACCGTCTGATGAGATACGCCGGCTGCAACAGCGACATCATAAATCGTTGCCGCCTTCCGCATTGAAGGATCCGACCGAACAGTCACCCAATGCTCCTATCAGCGCAACACCTACTTAACGAATTCCAGTCTAGAACGTGGCTTGCCTCGTCCGGTCCTCACGTCCGCCCAACGTGCGCATTCCACGGTTGGTCCTTCGCGCCATTTTTCGGGTATCGATTGCACGGCGTCGGAGACCTCGCCGTTGACGGGGCGCGGACCGCAAAGGTATCGCTGCTGGTGAACCGGTACGGGTTCCATATCCGTGACGTCAGATTGCTCGCCTCAGCCTTGGCGTGCCCGCCAACGACGGTCATCGGGGCGCAAGCCTATCCTCAGCTGGACCTGAAGGCGGCGGCACCTCTCGAGTCCGTGGCCAGGTTTCATCCGTCCATCGACGGCGACAACCGCACCGCCTGGATGCTTATGGTCCCGATGCTCTGGATCAAGGGTACCGCCTCGACTTCACCACTGATGAGGGCTTCGATCTGGTTGTGGGAGTCGCGGCCGGAGACATCGACTTGAAGAGCAGCGCCATCCTGATCGAGAAACACCTGATTCAACGGTAGGTCCTGTGGAAGGAGTCCGAAGCGGATGGCTCGGAATTCCCAATCTGCACCTGGTGGGGAGTTCGCAGGGCCAGATGCTGGGTGTTGACAATGTCAACAGTTTGGGTGTCGGCCTCGGTCGTACTGGTGCCGGACTGGGCCGGATTGCCTATCTTTCGGGAGTTCCCCGTGACCCTTCTATAGTTCGTCAAGCCTGGCTGGGGCTGGGGCTGGGTTTGTGGCGTTGAGTGTTCGGTAGACCCGCCGGGCGAGATAGCGTTTCACGCGCCGGCGGATCTCCTTTTTGGTTCGGCCTTCGGCTTGTCGTTTCTCGACATAGCCGATGGTCTGGGCGTCGAAGGCCATCCTGCTGAGGGCGACCATGTGCAGGGCTTTGTTCAGGGTTCTGTCGCCGCCGCGGTTGAGTCTGTGTCGGACGGTGTTCCCGGAAGAGGCCGGGACCGGGTTGGCCCCGGC
>FSUT01000221.1_pt1 | contig 25374 bp, 17 predicted proteins | sample 1637481 | NCBI WGS metagenome assembly FSUT01 (sample SAMEA3914816, study PRJEB12502) | metagenome | biome: forest; material: soil | place: USA | collected 2011-09-16 | depth 0.3 m | reverse complement strand
CCATTCCCCGTAGGGCCCGGGCCACATGTTGTATCCCGCTTTGGTGGAGATCACGAGTTCGTCGCGGTACGGCTTGAAGTCCTCTTTCAGGTGCCGGCCAAAGTTGGTTTCGGCACTGCCGCTGGGCGGACCGTAGTTGTTAGCGAGGTCGAAGTGCGTGACGCCCCGGTCGAAAGCGCGGCGAAGGATGGCCCGTTGCGTCTCGAAAGGCTTGTCGTCGCCAAAGTTGTGCCAGAGGCCCAATGAGACCGCTGGAAGCTTCAGCCCGCTGAGGCCAACCCTTCGGTATGGCATGGAATCATAACGGTCCTGCGCCGGGATGTAGTTCACGGGTTCAGTTTCCTTCGGTTGTTGTCTTGTGCTTGCGGCTCTTGTTTGTCGCCTTGTGGGTGCAAGCAACGGCGGGGTCCTCCTCGAGAACCATGAGACCGATCCCGTCTCCAGCGTGTACCATCCGACGCCCGCGGCCCCCGTCGAGCCAGACCCAAGCTGTAGTCCCATCTGCCGAGACCATGTCCACCCAGCCCGTGGCAATCATGCGGCCCCGGCTGATGAGGCCAACGTAGTTGCCCACCAAGAGCTGCACCAGCAGCGAGGAGCCTAGGACCTCGATCCCGCCAAATACCCGGACATGAAGTTCCCCCAAATCGCCGGGCCCTCGGGTTTTGATTTTGACTTTCCGGGTGCTGTTCGGGGCGCTCGAAACGGTGCTGACCGAACCGCCTGCTATGGCGGCGACGTCGCTCGTGCCAGATTTAAACATCTTTTTGGTTCCTAGATTTGGCTTCGCTTGTGGGAAATAGGGAGTTCCAGGGCGAACAAACGGCTTGGGCGTCATTCACGGAGGTCTTGAGCCGATGGACTGGGTGGCCTTGCGCCCGTGCCGATTGCTTCGCGTGTTGGCTGCCATCAATAGCTTAGGTCTTGAGCGATCACTTGGAATGCGATGATCGTGGCCCTCTCGAACCTAGGATCGCTAGCCCCACCGAGGCGTTTTTGGCCAAATCTGGAAACCAGTCCGGCGCCCCCCGGGTGGCCAGCCCTTCTTCCGAATAGTCCACCCGGCCGGGTAGTAGCCAGCCACACCGCATCAGGAGTGACACTGAGGTCAGGCCTCAATGTGGCATGGATCACAAACACCTGTTGAGGAATACGCCGCTGGTGTCACCGCGCCTCAATATACAAAGGAGTATCAATGGAACGGCTCATTAACATCGACAACGGTGGAACGCTGACCGATATTTGTGTCTGGGACGGCGAGAATTTTTCGTTCACCAAGACGCTCACCACACCTTTCGACCTCTCCCAGTGTCTTTTCGACGGCATGGCCAAGGCCTCCAAGGACATCTTCGGTGAAGAAGATCTTCCGGGACTCTTGCACTCGACGCGTCACATCCGGTATTCCACCACCCAAGGCACCAACGCACTTGTCGAGCGCAAGGGGCCACGGATCGGCATCCTCACAGACAGCCCCGCCCTGGCCGAAGAACTTCGCAAGGGCGACGCAGCAGCGGAGCTGTTCGAAGACCTCGTCGGTACGCGAGTAGCAGTCCTCAACGCCGAACAGGAAGCGGAGGGGCTGTCACAAGAACTCGTCAAGCAGGTCAATCGGCTGACAACTGACGGCGCGGCCAGGCTCGTGATCGCCATGGCAGACAGGGAGAGGGAAAGGGCCGTTAAGGGCATTCTGCTGCGGAAGTTCCCCCGTCACTTGCTCGGTTCGGTACCCATTCTTTTCTCTTGGGAATTCACCGCCGACGCCGTCCAGGGGCGCCGCGTATGGTCCGGAATCATCAATTCCTTTCTGCACCCCACCATGGAGAGGTTCCTGTACAGCGCCGAGCACCGACTGCGCGACCATAAGGTCAAGAACCCGCTGCTGATCTACCGCAACGACGGAGCTTCTTCCCGTGTGGCTAAATCTGTGGCGTTGAAGACCTACTCTTCCGGGCCCCGCGGTGGACTTGAAGGAACAAAGGCGCTTTCTGAGGCCTATGGACTTGCGCATGTGCTGATGATCGACGTCGGCGGCACAACCACTGATGTCGGCTCGGTGAAGAACTCAACCATCTCGACGGACCGCCGGGGTTCCATTCAGGGCGTTCCGGTTTCCTTTGAGATGAGCAACGTCCACTCCAGCGGCGTCGGCGGCAGTTCTGTCATCGCACTCCGCGACGGCGTCATCACCGTCGGCCCCGAAAGCGTCGGGGCTGCCCCTGGCCCCGCTTGTTTCGGCTTTGGCGGCAAGCAAGCCACCATCACGGATGTAAACCTGCTTCTGGGAGTCCTGGATCCGGACACCTACCTCGACGGAGGATTCAGCCTCGACGCCGAGCGGTCGCGTGCGGTCATCACTGAAGTCATTGCAGACCCTCTCGGGATAACCCTGAACGAGGCGCTGATTCACATGGAGGCTGCCTACTTCGAACGCATGTCGCAGTCCTTAACCAACGACGTCGAGGATGCGGACGCCACAACGCTTGCCGCGTTCGGAGGCGCGGGCCCCATGAGCGCTTGCGGCGCAGCACGGATCGCCGGCGTCCGCCGGGTCCTCGTGCCCCAAATGGCCGCGGTCTTCTCGGCTTTCGGAATCGGCTTCTCCGACATTGCGCAGACATACGAGGCTAACGTCGCGGGAATGGACGCCGAAGAATTCGGTGCGAGCAAAGCGGCGCTCATGGCCCGGGCGACGCGGGACATGTTCCAAGAGGGCCACGAAATCGACGAATGCCGGCTCGAATGGAACGTGGTGCTTGAAGACGCCGAAGGACAGCTGATTTCGGAGCTCCCATACCTGGATTCCGATCCGCAGCCCGGTATCCGCGGACACAACACCATGCTGACCCTGACCGCCCGCTTCGAGCTGCCGCACACGTCGATCAGACGAGTCGAGTCAATCGCGAAGAGGCCCGCCGTCGCCGCCTCCACCCGAAACGTCCGTTCCGCGGTCGATCAGGTGGATGAGGTCCCGGTATTCGAGCTGGAACGCCAGACAGCCGGTGCGTCGGCCTCTGGCCCCGCAATCGTGGAGGGCCCCTATTTCACGGCCCGCGTGCCGCACGGCTGGACCTTCGACGTGACGGTCTCCGGTGACCTCATGCTTACAGACACCACCCAGAAGTGACCCCCCACAACCATCATCAAGAAAACAGGTGAGACAAGTCATGCGGATTCCAATGACGGAATATCTGATCATCGACCTCGACACGGAGCGGTGGACCTGCCGGGTCTGCAGCCATGACCTCGGCGACGCCCGGGGCAACTACAAGGAGGGAACCCTGGTTTACGACCGGGACCCGAGAGAAATCCATCAGTCGATTCTTGATCCGGAAAGGTACGAGTTCACCTTCGCTCCGGACCCCGCTTTCTGCAGGATTCTCGAGTTTTACTGCCCGGGTTGCGGGACGCAGCTCGAAACCGAGTATGTACCGCCGGGACACCCGCCGACCGTGGACATGCTCTGGGATATCGACTCGCTCCGCGAACAGTGGACGAAACGTGGAACCAATCCGGAGACCGTCATCAACTATGGACCCGGCGAAGAGGCCGTTGCAGACTTCAGCCCGGCCCTTGGTTCGCACAACAGTCTGTCCCCGTCCACCAGTCACTCGCACAGCTAAGGAAACCACTGGTCATGAAACGAATTTCCGTTGACATTGGCGGCACATTTACCGACTGCTTTTTCGCTTGGGACGGCCTGTATGTTGAGGCGAAGGCGCTGACGACACACCACAACCTGGCGCAAGGCTTCAATGAAGCACTCGACCTCGCCTGCTCGCGCGCTGGACTCGACCGCGATCTCGTTCTGGCGGACGTCGATTCAGTCCGTTATGCAACAACTCTCGGCACCAATGCACTTATTGAAGGGAAGGGCCCGAGGGTAGGCGCACTCGTGACCCACGGTTTCGAGGACACCATCCCGCTCTCCCGGGGCCGTGGCTACGGCGAAGGGCTGGACCCTTCCAAGCAGCAAAATATGCCGGATGCCACCCGTCCGGATCCGCTCGTGCCCCGCAGCCTGATCCGCTCGGTCAAGGAACGAATTAACTCGGCCGGCCAAGTTGTCGTGTCCCTGATGGAAGACGACGTCCGCACCCAGGTTCGCGAACTTGTGGACAACGGGGCAGAAGCGATCGTCGTCTCCTTGGTCAATTCGACAGAAAATCCCATCCACGAGCAGCAGATCCTCGACATCATCCTGGACGAGTATCCGGCACACGAACTCGGGGCTATTCCCGTTCTCCTGGGAAGCCAGGTCTCCGGCCGAAAGGGCGAATATGTGCGGGCAACATCCACTATTGTCGACGCCTTTCTGCACGAAATCATGTTCCACGCACTCGGGCAGTTGTCCAACAACCTTCGGGGTTCCGGCTATGACAAACCCATGCTTGTCATCCACAACTCAGGCGGCATGGCACAGTCGAATTCCACCGACGCACTGCAGACCATCCACTCCGGACCCATCGCCGGAGTAGGGGCCGCCCAGCACCTGGCTGACAGCACGGGACTGGGAAATGTCATCTCTACAGACATGGGCGGTACCTCCTTCGACATCGGGCTCGTCCCCGAGGGCGGAGTCAAGCACTACGACTTCCAGCCGACCATCGGACGCTGGCTTGTCTCTGTTCCGATGATCCACCTGTTGACTCTGGGTGCGGGAGGTGGATCGATAGCAAGCTACGACCGCATTCACCACTCAGTGCAGATCGGTCCGGAATCAGCTGGCTCGGACCCCGGTCCCGCATGCTACGACCGAGGCGGCCTCCGCCCGACGGTCACCGACGCGGACCTGGTCCTCGGATACCTTGATCCGGACAACTACGCCAACGGCTACATTAAGCTGAACAAGAAGCGCTCCATCTACGCCATTGATGAGGTCCTTTCCGATGAACTGAACATGGACACTGTCGAGGTCGCCAAGATCGTCAAGAACGCCGTCGACGAGCAGATGGCCATCGGCATGTCGAAGGAGTTGCGTGTCCGTGGCTATCTTCCGGAGGACTTCACCATGCTGGCCTATGGCGGCAACGGTCCGCTGCATGCGTGCGGCATCGCCGACCACGCAGGTATCCGCAGGATTCTCGCCCCGCCGTTCTCCTCGGTCTTCTCAGCCTGCGGAGCCGGCAACATGAAACCCCTTCATATACATGAGCGGGGCTCACATGTCGTCCTGTACAACCCAACGGACCGTAGCCTCTACAAAAGCTATGGCGAACTGAACCGTGTGATCCAGGAGCTCGAAGCAAAGGGCAGGGAAGACCTCGTTCGTCAGGGTTACAACCCCGCCGACATCCGCCACAGCCTCGAGATGGACCTGCGTTACGGAAACCAGCTGGTGACCACAGCAGTCGTCTTCGACATCAACCGCGTGAAGGGGGTGGCCGATGTGCTCCATCTGATCCGCACGTTCTCCGACATCTACGGTCAGCGCTACGGTGCTGGCAGCCAGGCTCCCGAGGCCGGGATCAGGGCACAGACCGTGCGGGTCTCGTCCTATGTGGAGGGTGCCGTGGTCAAGTTTGACTCGATCGACTCCGGACATGACAGAACGATGCCGTCACCGATCGGAACAAGGCAGGTCCATTTCGTGAAGATCGACGGAGCTGTCGATACGCCCGTCTATGATGCCGAGGCGCTGCATCATCAGCACGTCATCCACGGCCCGGCAATCGTGACGACCGAAAACACCACCTATCTCGTCGAGCCGACCTGGCGCCTGGAGCCGACATCCCAAGGCGCTGTGTGGTTCCTCAAGGACTGATCCGTGCCTTGCGGATCCCCACCCTACCTTCCCGCTACTCCCATTGAAGGAGCTAGACAGCAATGACGCTTACAGCAAATGAAAATAGCACTGCCGGTGGAGCCGACGCCGCCGCCCAGCCGCTGACCGCCCAGGAACGGCAGTGGGTGGACCAGTTCATGGATGAAACCACCCTCTTCCTCGGCCCGGACCCGGCCATCATGCGCAGCCACCAGATCACGTCCCGCTCGGCCTACGAAGAGGAGTGCATCGCCAAGGGCGTGGATCCCATCCAGGTCGACCGAATCCGCAAACGGCTTGCCGGTGCCCTCGACGAAGGCTACGAAATGTGCGAGGCCATGGGTGCCGCTCCGGGTGCCAAATGGGGGGACCTGACGACAGCCATTTACACGGCCGAAGGGGACGTCACCTACCTGTCCTGCCACGGAGTCATCGCGTTCTCCGCGATCCTGCATCACCCGATCCGCTACATCATGAAGTATTGGAAGGACGAGCCGACCGTCGGGATCAATCCCGGCGACGGATTCATCCACAATGATGCCCGGTACGGAAACGTTCACAACACGGACCAATCGATGATCACACCGATCATGCGCGACGGCCAGATCATCGCGTGGGTCGCGGCAACGATCCATGAAGGTGAGAACGGCGCCTGCGAGCCGGGCGGAATGCCGTCGGGCTCAGAGACCCCGTTCGATGACGGACTGCGGATGTCCCCGTTCAAAATCGTTGAGAAAGGCGAACTTCGCCGGGATCTGCTGACATTCCTACAGCACTCGGTCCGAGACCCCAAACTGCAGCTGGCAGACCTCAAGGTCAAGATCGGTGCCGTTCAGCGAATCCAGGAACGCGTTGACAGCATCATCGAGGAAGTGGGCGTCGAGACGTTCGTAGCGGCGCTGCGAGTCACAGTCGAGGACGTGGAGCAGGAAGTCAAACGCCGCATCAGCGAGCTCCCCGACGGAACCGTTTCCTTCAACCAGTTCATGGACTCCACGCTCAAAGAAAACATCCTGATCAAGCTCGCCTGCAAGGTTACGGTCAAGGGCGACAAGATGACCGTGGACCTGAGGGGAACCGGTCCGGAAATCCTCAACCGGGCCATCAACTCCCCGCTGTGTTCAGTCAAATCAATGATGATGCAAGCGATCCTTGCATTCTGGTGGCCGGACTTGCCGCGGTGTACTTCGGCGATGTCGCCCATCGACATCATCTCGGATGAACACACCTGGGCCGACGCGGGTTACGATGCGCCGATGGGTCAGTCGCTGCAGGCTTCGTTCCGCGCGTTCTCGGCCCTGCAGACGGCCTTCGCCAAGATGCAGTTCTCCAACCCGGAGAAGTTCTCAAACGTCCTGGCTCCGTGGTTCAACCAGATCAACACCTTCCTCTGGGGAGGTCTGACCCAGCATGGGGATCAGGTGGGCAATCTGTGTGCAGACCTTAACGGTATGGGCGGCGGGGCCAAGGCGTTCCGAGATGGTGAAGATGCCGTCTCCCCACTGTTCTGCGCCATGGCTGACACCGCCGAACAGGAAGTCATGGAGGAGGAGGTTCCCTTCATGCAACTGGTCAGCAAGCGGATCGTCCGCGACAACCAGGGTTTCGGCAAGAACAGCGGCGGTATGGGCTACGAGATGATTGTCGCCGCTGAAGGAACGCCGATGTGGGGCTTCATGACGGTTGCTTCGGGGTCCAAGTTCTCCTCCATCACCGGGATGTTCGGCGGTTATGGTTGCAGCACAAACCCGCTTGCCATGGTCAAAGGCATCAACATCTACGAGATCGTCCGCAAGGATTCCAGCAAGTTCGATTTGTCCATGGAACGGATCATGAACGAGCAGCCTTACGAGGGCGGCAAATACAGCACCGCCCATATGGGCCTGCAGTTCGATGTCGCCAAGGACGGTGAGCTCTACATGATCGCCCAGGGCTCCGGAGGCGGCTACGGCGATGTCCTGGAACGCGACCCGGAATCGGTCGCCAAGGATCTGGAGCTCGGGCGCATTTCGGCGAAGGTAGCTACCAGCATCTACGGCGTCGTCTCGGATCCTGAGACCTTCGTCGTGGACCACGAGGCAACCACGCAGTTGCGTCATGACTCGCGGCAAGCCCGGATCGCCCGCGGCAAGCCGTACAAGGAGTTCCTTGAAGGCTATGTGAAGGCCGAGCCCCCGAAGGATCTGCTCTACTACGGGTCCTGGGGCGACGACACGGAGGAGCTCACCGCCACCCACTTCACCAGCAACGGCCCGGAACGGGTCAAAGCGACCATCGACAAATTGCCACTGATCATGCTTCCGGACCGCCGGGAAGTGAAGATCACCGAACTGGAGGAGAGAATCCGCCAACTGGAAACGAAACACGGAGAAGTCGTCCAGCGCAAGTCATAGCACTCCAACGTAGATCCTGATTCGGGATCAACGCATCCAAATCCCCTTCAGCGCCGTATCCTCCGGAATCCAGGACGGTGCGGCGCTGAAGGCCTGTAACAGCCAAAGTTCGGAGAAAGACGTCATGACCACTTCCACTGCCGCCACACTTTCCAACATTGTTGCGTCCCCTCCCTCGGGGCGGGCGAAGGCCGTGGTGTTCGATCATCATGAGTACGCAGCGTCCCTGATTCTTCGCGGCCATGCCGTGCCCTGGGACAACCCGACCGCCTACGCAGCTTTCTTCGCCCAGGCACAAGGGCTGCTCAGGCCGGACATCGCCTTGTTGGACTTGAAGCGACTCTACGATCATCTGACAGCGGGAAATACCGGGCTCGAGACAGCGATGGCGGCCAGATCCCGGACGGGGTACGCGCTTCGGACACTATTGGCAGACAATGACACAAACAAGGCGGTCCTTGAATTCGCCACGGTGTTCGCTCAGACGGCACGCCAGCCAGTGGTCCTGCGCATCCCCTCGCCGATGGAATGGCTCATCGCCACACACCGCTTCGGCGGCGCTGACAACCTCAGCGAGCTGGTCGCGGACGACGCCGAAAACGCCTCGATGTATGTCAGTGACTGGCTACGCGCCTTCGCAGCACTGCCGGTCGCCGGCCTGTTGCTTGATAACCGCGCGCCTGACGAAGGTCCCGGACGCGTGTCCGTCGCGCTGGAGGCCTATACGCCGATCGCCAACGTGACCAGCAATTATCGGTGGACGCTAGGGCAGTTGGACGACGAGCAAGTGCATCTGCAAGCCGACACTGCGGTGGGCGGGTATGTCCCTGGAAGCTTTTGGCTAGATCCGGATGTAGAACTTCCGTCCGCAGACTTTTACCTGGCAGAGATACCAAGCGCAGCACGACCCGAAGACGTGCTATTGCGGCTTGATGCCCTGAGGTGACCGCCCGCAGTCATGTCAGGCCTTGCAGTTCAAGCTTGCTTCAGCAAATGCCTGCGGCGCGCCTCATCCACACAGGCCTGACGGCCGCTTACGCCGAGGCTACTGAAAAGGTTCTTCAAGTACCACTTCACCGTGTTGATCCCCAGGTGAAGCTCCAGGGCAATTTCGCGATTGGATCGACCCTTGTCGATAAGCAGCAGAATGGTCTGTTCGCGTTGCGACAAGGCCGGTTCCGGAACAGAGGCGCGTTGGCGTGCCTCGTGGCGCTGCCGATCCCCGCTTTGGGCGTGGGGGGTGCCCCGGTTGACTGCGGTATTTAGATCCAGCCGAATCAGGAGGCTGAGAAACGACCCGAGATTTGGGTCGTAGTCGTATTTGGTCGTACCCAGCCTTAGCTCCTCAGAGATGCTACGCACGAGTTCGGAACAGGCAATGCCGCCGTCCAGCACTGGCCGGACAAGGCCCAACCGGCAGCATGTGTTCAGGGCTGGCAGAAGGGTCTCTTCCGCGTCGCTATGAAGACCTGCCTGCTGCAGCGCTGAGGCCAACAGGATACGGGCGTGTAGTTCCGCGCGCGGGCCGGTGTAGGCCGCAGCCCGTCCCAGCAGATACCGGGCCTTTTCTACTGTGGACGGGTGCTCAGAAATGGTTGCACCAACAGTTCCGGCATTGCCCATTTCCGACTGGATCTGGGTAGCAAGGAAAATCTCGTATGTGGTTTCGTCCAAACCCTCCAGCCGTTGTTCCGCATTGCCGTGCATTGGGGGAAAACCTCTGGCACCGTGTGGTTGGACGGGACCGGGTTTGATACCCAGCCGCACTCGTTCAAGATTGATGGCAAATTTCAGCCTCGGTAGTCCCAAGCTGTCTGCGACGGAGTCGCCTTCGTCGAGTATGTCCTCGGCCTTCGACGAGTCTCCACGAAGTTGCTTGATTCTGGCGAGAGTGGAAAAGGTGGAAATCATGAAGTCTACGACTCCGCCTTCAGATCCCAGCTCGTGTGTTTCTTCAAGGAGCCTTTCGGCTTTGTCCAAATCGCCGCGTTCATAAAGGAGTTGACCCATCATCGCGCCCGCCAGGCGGGCTGCGTGGGAGTGTCGCCCCGCGTGGCTGCGACCCAATTCGACGGCCAGGGCGAATTGCTGTTCGACCTGCTCCATGTCGAGAAGCGCATAGGCAGCCAGGCCCGCAAAGCAGTGTCCGTACACGTTGCTGAACGGGCCGGAGGTCTGGTCGTGGAATCTGTTCGCCCAGCGTTGTTGTTCAAGCGCGATACTGTACTGGCCATCGTGAATTTTCTTGAAGGTTGACACGTTCGCAGCGACTGAGACGATCCAGGGCCGGAGCCTGCTAGCGTGCGGGAAGCACTTTTCATCCAGCTCTCCCACGCGACCCACGGTGTCGCCGTAGATATCGATGCAACTCTGGACCACAAGGCTCTCGACTGCCAGTTCAAAGCGGTCGTCGTGGCTGAGTGTCGTGTCGGAGGGCATCGCGGTTTCAGCTTGGTCGAGCGCGTTCTGGGCTTCCCCTGCCAGATGAAGCAGTGTATTTGCCCACGCAATGGCCATCTGGAGCCTTGCTTGGCCGGCAACACGATCAGCCGGGATTTTGCCCACGAGCGCAAGCAACGTCGCCATGCTCGAGTGCTCCACCAGCCACATAGCGCGGGACTCCACGATTTCTACCGCGAAGTCGATATCACCTCCGGCCAGTGCGTGGTCCACGGCGTCGCTGGGGAATCCGTTATCCGAGTACCAGTGTGCTGCGGTCAGATGCAGCTCCCTGATGCGTCCTGGGTAGTCGCGGTCAAGTCGGCGACGCAGATAGTCTTCGAAGAGATGGTGATAGCGGAACCAGGTTCCGTCCTCGTCAAGCGGCTGCAGAAACAAGTCCCGGGCCTGGACCTGTTCGAGCATGGACTGCCCCTGTTCCACGCCCGACAGTGCCGACGCGAGGCCGGCGCAGATCCGCTCTGGAACGGACGAGGTCAAGAGGAAGTTCAGCACATCCGGTTCCAGAGTGTTAAAGACGTTTTCTGCTAGATACTCGCCAATCGACTGATGCCCTCCGGATAGTCTTTCGATGAAGGCTGACGCTTCACTATGATCGCGTAAGGACAGGGACACGAGTTGCAGCGCAGCGATCCAGCCTTCGGTTGTCCTATAGAGGCTGGCCACGTCCTCTCCGCCGAGGTCCAGACGGTTGAGGTCTACCAGGAAAGACTGGGATTCGGCCTGGTCGAACCGCAACGAGACAGCATCCACTTCAACCAGTTGGCCGCGTACCATGAGCCGCCCGAGGGGGAGGCCTGAGCGGGTGCGGCTTGTGATGATGAAGGACAGATGGGTGCCGCCGGCGTCCAGTAGCCGCTCGGTGACGCCTAGAGTTCGTTTGTCCGTGACCAAATGCCAGTCATCCAACGCGATGACGATATCCTGGCCGCCCTCATCGATGGCATTGATGAGCGCGGGAACAACATATCGTTCCGCGTCATCGGGTCTTTCCTCGAGCAGTTGCTGTAATTCGTCATCGAATCCCGTCTTTGCTCTTCCAATCGCTTCGAGCAAGTGGGACAAGAACCAGACGGTGTTGTTGTCATCCCGGTCCAGTGAGAGCCAGACTGCAGTTCGCCCTTGCGAGGCGAGAAGGTCCATCCATTGGGCGGCCAAGGTGGACTTGCCAAAGCCTGCCGGAGCGTGGATCAGGGCCAGGCGCCAGCCGGTGTCGGCGCGCAGAACGTCGGTCAGGCGGGTACGGGGGACCCATTGACCGACAGGTTTAGGGGGGCGGAACTTGCTTGAAGCGCCGGGGGGCACCACCGCCATCTGCCACCTCCTTGTGGTCCCGCGTTTGTGAGGGATGCTCTAAGCCCTCTAAGAAATCTTATGGCAACGGATGCGCCAAAGACACTGCGGCGAAGCCGAGCTGGCCGCTCCGCGGATACGTCCGGCGAACTCAAGGGGCCGGGTGGCGTTGGCCCCGAGGCTGCGACGCGAAGGCTGGCGGTCCACACGATGTTGATGGAGACCGGAGACTGGCCTTCATATGTCGTGCCCTCGTATATCGAATCTCTTAGCGAGGCAGAGCAAGACCTGGCCTTGCGCTGGTCCTTTTTGTGGTGAACGACGGGTGCCGCAGCTGATCGGACCGGGGCAGGGACCTAACTCAGTAGCTCGCGCTTTCAACTCCTGGCGTGCAGATAAAGAACCTGGGCTGCTCGATTGGCGCGAACGGAACTATCAGCCACTGATGGCCGTACAGCTCCACATATGAATCGTCGGGGCAACGGGCGTAAGCCTCCTCACGCGTCATCTCCTGGCCCCCTCTTTCCGCAACCGGGCGGTGCTGCACACGGCTCGCTCCGGGCTCGAGATCATTGCTGAAAAGCCTCCGCGGTTCCGGGCAGGAGAAGCGGATATTGTCTCGCCGCTGTCGACATTGACAGGCCGTTCCATGGCTACTCCCTTGTATAACTTGCCTCGTATAACTTGCCTCACGGCGACACTGGTGGTGTCGTGTATTCAGTCTGGCCCGGCAGCCGGAGTGGCCCGCAACTACCCTCCCGGGTGAACTTTTCGGGGCACGCTTGGCCACCCGGGTGGGGAGGAATACGGGCTCTCAGGGCGTGGAGCCCCGATGGCGTGACGCCGGAATCTCATACCAATCAGCAGTCTGGCGACAATGGCCTGACGGTTCCTATGCTTCGGCCTAACGCTGTTCAAACCCTTGTGATTGACTAGGGCCATGGCTGCACCCATTGAGGACTATGCACTCCTGTCGAATCTCTCTACAGGGTGCCTAATCTCCCGCCGGGGTAGCGTCGACTGGCTCTGTTTGCCACGCTTCGACTCCGCGTCAATCTTTGGCGCGCTGCTAGGGCGCGAAGAACATGGGCTGTGGCTGCTTGCCCCCAGCCATCCGGAGGCTGCCGTCGTAGACCGTCACTATGTGGCCTCGACCTTTGTCCTTGAGACAACGTGGCAGACTCTTGGCGGACTGGCCCGGATTACCGACTTCATGCCTATCGGGGAAAGCCGTTCATCTCTTGTGCGTCGAGTCACTGGCCTGAGCGGGGCTGTCGCGCTTCGTCAGGAGCTGAGGATTCGCCCACGCTACGGTGCCCTATTGCCGTGGGTGAGCCGATATCGCGAGAACACCACGCCCGGTGCTGAAATATTACTGGCCAGAGCCGGACCGGACGCCTGGGCATTGCGGGGGAGTCATCTGCCCCAAGCCCACGATAGTGGGCACGTAGGGGAATTCGTGGTTACAGCTGGTGAGAGCGTGGACTTCGAGCTGACGTGGTTTCCATCACATCGCGACGTGCCGCCCGCCGTCGATATCGACGCAGCTCTTGACGAAGCGGTCCATTATTGGACCCTGTGGGGAGGCCATTGTCGTCAGGACGGGGTGTACGGGGCCGCAGTCAAGCGATCGCTGTTGGTGCTGCGCGCTCTCACCCACTACGAAACAGGAGGTATCGTCGCTGCCCCCACAACCTCTTTACCGGAGGATTTTGGTGGTTCACGCAACTGGGATTACCGCTATTGCTGGCTTCGCGACGCCTCATTGACGCTGGAATCCATGTTGACGCATGGCTATGAATCGGAGGCTCTGAAGTGGCGCAACTGGCTGTTGCGTGCCCTTGCCGGTGATCCGGAGGACATCCAGATCATGTATGGAGTCGCCGGAGAGCGGGACCTTCCGGAGAAAGAGCTAGACCACCTGCCTGGCTACCAGAACGCGAGACCAGTGCGGATCGGCAACGCCGCGGTCTCCCAGTACCAGGCCGATGTAGTGGGAGAAGTCTTGGTCGCGCTGGAAAGACTTCGTCTAGCTGGCGGCAAGGAAGACCACTTCTCCTGGGCATTACAGTGCGCCCTCCTGGGCTTTGTGGAGAATCATCTAAATGACAAAGACTTTGGTCTTTGGGAGATGCGCGGCAGTGCCAGGTACTTCACGCATTCCAGAGTCATGATGTGGGCAGCATTCGACTGCGGCGTCCGTGCGGTCCGGGATCACGGATTGCCGGGCCCGCTGGAGCACTGGCAGGAACTCCGGGAACTCCTGCGGACGGAAATATTGAATAGGGGCTTCAACCGCGACCTAAGGTCATTCACACAAACCTATGGGGGGCAACAGAGTGATGCCGCATTGTTAGCTCTGCCGCAGGTTGGATTCCTCGCCTACTCGGACCAACGCATGCTCGGTACGGTTTCCCTGCTAGAGAAGGAGCTCTTGACCGACGAGGGACTGCTTCTTCGTTACCGGACTGAAACCGGCGTTGACGGGCTTGAACCTGGTGAGCATCCATTTCTCGCTTGTTCCTTCTGGCTAGTCGAACAGTACGCTCGCACCGATCGCTGGACTGAAGCCACGGCCCTGATGGACAAGCTCGTCGGGTTTTCCAATGAACTCGGTCTGCTCAGCGAAGAATACGCAGTGAAGGAACAACGGATGGCGGGTAACTTTCCACAAGCATTTTCCCATTTAGCACTGGTACGCGCCGCGGATGCAATGCACGGAGTCGACCGCCTCAGTCTGGCGGTTACGGAAACCGCATGACAACTGAGGGTAGGCCTTGTGAAGGCAGCTGACCGTTGAACGGGCCAACATGTGGCCTACCAGGTTCGTCGGAAGGGTAGAGGTGTACTACTGATGTGAGACACGGCTTGAGAGGATTGTGCTCATGTCACTCGACCCCAATCGAAATACAAGCCCGACGGCGGTACTCGGCGGTGTCGGCGTCGCGCCGGAACCGTGGCGGCGTGTCGTAGGACTATGGTCGCTGGTGTATGGAAGCTTCCATGAAATGGGAAGCGGACGGCGTCCGCCCCGAGTGTTTCTCGAAGCGGACGCCGTTTGCTGCAGCGGGTTGTTGTTAGTTCCTGTCGTTGTTTCGGTTATGGCTGTTGTCGTTCCTGCCCCCGTAGTGGTTGAACGAGACGGTTTCGGCGAAGATCACCACCACATGGTTTTGTTGTCATTTCCCGGTGCCGATGGGGGCGTTGTCGCCGTCACCGGGGCCGTCGGGTACTTCGTTTGGGAAGAGGATGCGGGCGTCTCCGGGGTAGGGGGTGGTCCAGTTGTGTGCGGCATACCAGTCGGCCCGGTTGAGTCGGCCGGAGTCGACGCGGTCGGGTCCTGACCAGTCCTGTTGCGCTGACCAGGTGGCCCAGGCAGCGGCTGCGCCGGTGAGTGTGTTCGGTGCCCCGTTCATGGTGTCGAGCGGGATCTGGTTCGGCTTAGCAGCGTACGGGGTGGTGTCCGCCTTGTTGGTGAACGCCGAGTACATGGGTTCGGCGGCGAGATCCATCTGCGTCATGGGCGGCAGGGCGAGGATCTGCTCGACGGTGCGCACGACGTTGAGCTGGGTGTAGAAGTCGCTGACGACTGCGTTACGACGGGCGTACGGGGACCAGATCAGGACCGGGGCGCGGTGCCCATCGACATGGTCGACACCGTTCTGGCTGTCATCTTCGACGACGAACACGGCGGAGTCCTGACCGAACTTGCTGTGCGAGATGCCGTCGATGATCCGGCCTACGGCAAGGTCATTGTCGGCGACCATGGCCGACGGCGTGGGGGAGCCGGGCGAGGTGCCGGCGGTGTGGTCGTTCATGATGGTCATGATGTTCAGCTGCGGCAGGTTGTTGTTTTGCTCAGCGCTTTTCAGGTCCTTGAGGAACAGGTCGGCCCGATACTGGTCCGGGATCTGCAATTGGAAGCCCGGGAACTGCGGCTGCAGTATCTTCGCCAGTGAGGGCACGTCGGTCGAGGCGTGGAACGCATCCTGCGGGATGGTGGCGGGTTTGCCGGCTTCCTGGGCCAGGGTGTTCTGGTACCACTGGGCCCAGCTGTTGGGGTCGTTGGCACCGGTGGCGCTGGTCCACTTGTTCGTGTACTCGCCCCAGTCCTTGGCGCTGACACCGTGTGCGGCCGCGTTGTCCCAGAGGAACCCGGTGGAGCCGTAGGCCATCGCGTCCCCGCCGTTGTATGGGTAGCTCCGGGTGTAGTTGCTGATCGACTGGTTCAGGTACTCATCGACGTTGGCCTGGGTCAGCCATTGGTGGCCGTCAGCGGACATGGTGCCGGAGGAGTAGGTGTTATCCAGCAGCGGTCCTTGCTGGACCAAGGCGTGGAAGTTCGGGGTGGTCGCCCCGCCGAACTGGGCTAGGGAGGGTGCGCCGTTGCCTCGGGTGTCATCGCCCAGGACCTGGTCGTAGGTGCGGTTTTCCTTAACGATCATGAACACGTGCTTGATGGTGGAAGGGTCACCGGCACGCTGCGGGATGGCCACCGGCTTCGCTTTGCCCTGATCGCCCTTGGCCTTTTGCTGGTCCTGCCAGGCGGTCCACTGGTTGTTCGACCAGACCTGCTTGGTGTAGTTGGGCATTTCGTTGGTTTTGGGGATCGGGACGGTGCTGACGAGCCCAATGTCCGAATACACGCTGTGCCCGGTCACGGTCCCGGTGCCGGCGCCCTGGCTGTTGGTGGCTTGGGAACCAAGGGACCCGACACCCTTCTGTGCCGCCACGACGATCTGGCCCAGGGCCTTATCGAGCACCACCGTGCCGGGGTACCAGCCGGTGGGGATCAGGCCCTGGAAGCCTGCCGGTGTCTGGGCGTTGCTGTAGTCGTAGACGGCGACGGCGTTCGCGGTTCCCAAGCTCACGGCCAGATGCGTCGGATCCAGCATCGTCAACGAGTTCGGTTCACTGCCGGTCGGTGCACCCGGCAACGGGTTGACGTTGATGGTCTGGGCGACTTTACCGGTCTTGGTATCCAGCACCGAGACGGTATCAGAGTTGGAGTTCGCGACGAACACGTCTGTGCCCTGGACCATCAAGGCCGAGGGGGCCAGGCCAACGTCGTAACTGCGAACCACGGTTCCGGTAGCCGGGTCGACCTCCGAGACGGTACCAGTAGACGGAGAACCGTTATCGGTGTTGGTGACAATGTCCGTACCGTAGGAGAGGTTGGTTTTATCCCCGGGCACCGCGGTGCGCCCGCCCTGGTTGGCAACAAACGCGTGCGCGCCGGCTACCACGACGTCGCGCGGCGCGTTACCGACCGCAACTTGGCGGATCAAGGCCCCGGTGCCCGCGTCCAGGACGGCCATGGTGTTGGTTCCATTCAGTGTGACCAGGATCTGTTGCCCGCCCGGCGCGAAGGCAAGGCTGGCCGGCAACGGCTGCTTACCGCTCACGGCCGGCAATGCCACGACCACCGGGCTGGACAGCGTCCCGTCCGCGGCAACCGTGAAACGTAACAGGTTTGATTTCTGCCCGGCCCACAGGCTCTTACCGTCCGGCGAGTAAAGCAACCCGCCATACCCGGCCTGGCCGCTGCCGGTACCGGCCGGCGGCGTGTACTGCTGTAGGACTTTATGCCCCAGCAAATCGGTGACGGTGAACGTGCCCTTCCCGTCGTAGGTTTCATTGACCGAAGTGTGCCCGTCCGGGCTCACTGCCAAAGCCATCGGCCTGCCGGTCTGCTCCACCCCGGACCCGGCCGGGGTGACCAACTGGTTACTTGCGGTCAGTACCGACCCGTTCGCCTGGCGCCCGATAAGGCGCTGCCCCCAGTCAGTGTTACCGGCCGCATACGCGCCGCCGCCGGCCAATACCAGCGCGACGGCGGCAGCCGGAATGGCCACGCCTTTGCGCAATCGTCTTTTCTTGCCCATGCTGTATTTCCCCTCATCAAGAAGTCCTAGCTGCTGCGAACCCGCGGGTTACGCAGTTCGGCCCATCGTGGAGCCCTTTCGTCTGAAAAGCTGCGTAGTGCTCATCCCGCCAGGGGTGTCAAGCCCTTGGAAGCCCCTCGAAAAATGTTAGACATCTGATATTAAGCTCGGGTAAACGGCGAACGACGAAATAGAATATGCCTTGGAACTGCGCGGTTCCGGCAGGAGCAGGCGGAACTTTGACCGGATGTGTTCTCTGCGCCTTCCGATGCGGTCACTAAAGATCTGATGAATATGCCGGCTAGGAGTGACTCCAACCGTGTGGCCGCAAAATGGATCGTCAGGGCGTTTGGCGACGTTCTCGGGAGGTGGCCGGATCTGAGGACACCGCTAAGGGCTGTGAGAATTGCCCCTGATCCAAATCCAGCCTGGCTGCACCGCACGCGCCGGCCCGAGCCTGAATCTCTATCGGTGTTGCTGGGGTTACCGGCGCCGTTCCCGGAGGTTTCCGGGCGCTTCTGTAATGTTGGTAGTTGAGACCGAACGAAGGCGGGATGCACCTTGGGCCGCAAGACACTTGTTGACGATGTGGTCGACGGGCTTTTGGATGACATCCTTGAGGGAAAGCTTGGGCCTAATGATGTCCTCCCCAGCGAGTTGGAGATAGCCGACCTCTACGACGTCAGCCGGCTCACCGTGCGTGAGGCGCTCAAGGTGCTGCGGGCACAAAACATCTTGTATGTGAAGTCCGGCCGCGGCACGTTCGTCAACCCACCGGAGACGTGGACGGGACTCGGCGCGATCTTCCAGGCTGCCTCCCACGGCAGTAGCGCGGAGCAGGTGGCGGCTGGGCTCATCGAGGTGCGTCGCATGGTGGAGACGGGGGCGGCCGGGCTTGCAGCAAAGCGACATTCTCCCGAAGACGCGGAACGGATGAGGCAGTGCATCGACGAGATGAAGCTTTCGAGGGCCGCTGGCGATCTGGACCGGTTCGTGGCGGCCGACATCGGATTCCACGATGCGGTGCTTAGGGCCTCGGGCAATCCGTTTGTCCGGGCGCTCCTCGCCCAACTGGGTCAGCTCCTGTACACGACGCGGCGGGAAACCTCTGCCGTGCCGGAGATCCAGCTCCACGCCATCTACTTCCATCAGCGCGTCCTGGATAGCATCCTCACCGGCGACGCTGAGCTCTCCCGGCAAGTCATGGATGAGCACATGGACCAGACGTTCGAAGACTACGAACGTTACGTGCACAGCGCGAAGCCCTGACGCAGCAGTAGCTTCTCATCGGCAGGGTGCCATGCAGAAGTCACATTTCGATCCGACTGTTGACGCCCCTTTCATGTCATCGTACTATTTTCACGAGATCAGATGTCTGACATCTGACTAAGCTGAATTAATGCCTCCAACTCAAATCCCCCGGATTCACGCCGAGCGCAGTTGCGCGGTGCGGGTCCCACAGACAGAAGGTCAAAGATGACTTCCCTTACGATGCGATCCGCAGCCCTCGGTGAACTGGGTGAGCGCACTTTGCGCAAGGTCCGCCGTCGCATCATGCCCCTGATTGTGCTGTTGTACTTCGTCTCTTACCTCGACAGGAACAACGTTGGTTTCGCCAAATTGACCATGAGCGCGGACATTGGCCTCAACTCTGCTGCCTATGGGCTCGGTGCGGGGATCTTCTTCCTCGGATATGCTCTGCTCGAAATTCCGAGCAATGCGGGCATGTATCGCTTCGGCGCACGTAAATGGCTGGCCCGGATTCTCATCACCTGGGGCATACTTGCCGCAGCCATGGCCCTGGTGAACGGTGAGTCCACTTATTACATCGTCCGTTTCCTGCTGGGGGCGGCCGAGGCCGGGTTCTTCCCTGCCATCCTGTTCTACCTGACGCTTTGGTTCCCCGCCGCCCAGCGGGTTACGGTGCTGGGGATCTTCATCCTCGCGCAGCCGTTGTCCAACGCGCTGGGCGCTCCGGTCTCCGGACTGCTGCTTCAGATGGACGGCGTCCTGGGCCTTCACGGTTGGCAGTGGCTTTACATCTTCGAGGGCATACCAGCGGTCTTCCTGGGTCTTCTCACGCCGATCCTCATGACGGACCGGCCTCGCGATGCCAGGTGGCTCGACGACGGCGAGCGCGAATGGCTGGCCGACACCATGGAGGCGGAACTTGCCCTCAAATCGCAGTCCGGACACCACAACTTCCTCGCGGGACTCAAGGACAAGCGCACACTCGCATACTCTGCCCTGTACTTCGGCCTGGTCTGCGGCATTTACGGACTGGGTCTGTGGATGCCCACCATCGTCTCGGCGCTTGGAAAGTTCTCGACGGCGGAAATCGGCTTCATCGTCTTGATTCCGTACGCCATCGCCGCGGTGTTCGTGTACTGGTGGAGCAAGCGGGCGGATGTCACCGGGAAACGTGCTTGGCACACTGCAGCCAGCATGGTTCTCGCCGGTGCGGGCCTGCTCGTAGCCGGCTTCCTGCTCCCGATAAACCCCCTGGTCGCGATGGTGGGCCTTATCGTCTCCGCTATGGGCATCTATGGGGCCATCGCACCGTTCCTGTCCATGCCGTCGGCGGCGCTCACCGGCGCAGCCGCAGCCTCGGGCCTTGCCCTGATCAACTCACTGGGCAACCTCGGCGGCTTCGTGGCACCCTACGCGGTGGGCCTTTTGAAGGACGCCACCGGCAACAACCAGAGCGGCCTCGTCTTCCTGTCCGTCTGCCTCGCCGCTACCGGCGTTGCCACTTACCTTTACGCACGCAAACGCCCCGAAGGCGACGCAACACTTGCCCCAGCGGCTGTGCCTTCCGACGCCTCCTGATCCCGCACTACCGAAGGAAACAAAGCAATGACCTCCACCAATTTCCCCACTGAACGCACCGTTGTACTGACCGGAGCAGCGTCGGCCCGAGGCATCGGGCGGGCTGCCGCGGATCGCATGGCCAGCGAAGGCTGGGCCGTGGCCATCCTGGACATCAACGGCGTCGAAGCGAAGGCTGCAGCTGACGAAATCGCCGCAAAGCACGGTGTCCAGACCATCGGGCTGGCCGCCGACGTCTCCGACAAGGACTCGGTGGACACCGCAATTGCCCAGGTGGAGGCGGAACTGCCGCCAATCGTCGGCCTCGCCAACATCGCCGGTATCAGCAACCCCACCCCGTTCATGGAAGAAACCGTGGAGGGATGGGACCGAGTGTTCGACATCAATATGCGCGGCACTTTCCTGGTCAGCCAGGCCGTACTCAAGGGCATGATCGAACGCAAAGTCGGGCGCATCGTCAGCATCTCCTCCATCTCGGCCCAGCGGGGCGGCGGCACCTTCTCCAAGGTGGCGTACAGCGCCTCCAAGGCAGGCGTCATCGGCTTCACCCGCGCCCTGGCCCGCGAAGTCGGCGAGCACGGCATCACCGTCAACTGCGTCGCACCTGGCCCCATCGACACCGACATCATGGGGGGCACCCTCACTGAGGAACGCAAGGCGGAAATGTCCCACGGCATCATGATGGGCCGCGTGGGCACCCGCGAGGAAGTGGCTGCACTGATGAGCTTCCTCCTCAGCCAAGACTCCGGGTATATCACCGCGGCAACGGTCGACATCAACGGTGGCCTTCAGATATCTTGATCGTTCGCAACGCAAGAAAAAGGCATGCCTCGCACCGGCGGTTGCGGGGCATGCCTCTGGGTGTGTCTGCAGCCGGCAACCCACCCTGAACCCGGTAGCGCCCTGCCGTAGCAGGTTGGAAAGTCGAGGAGCTCGACTTCATCGAGATCAATGAGGCATTCGCCTCAGTCGCCGTGCTGCCCGCGGAGCGGCAACCCCGGCGCGACGAGCAGGCCTTTGACCCCGAGGGCGCCGAGAAGGGGCAGGACCTCGTGGACGGGGTCGGAATCGGCGCCGAACTTGAAGCGCCCGTCGGCCACTGTGAAGCTGTTGGCCCCAGCTCCGACGCCTATACTCCGACTATGAATGAGATGAAGCCGCGCGTTCTTTTGGTCGAGGACGACGTGCAGCTTCGGGCGATGCTGGAAGAGCTGTTTGCTGGCGAAGGCTACGAAGTTTCCAGCGCTTCGGACGGACAAAAGGGACTCCACCTTGCCCTGACCGAGGAATTCGACGTCCTGGTTCTTGGCCGCGCCTAGCCCAGGGCCGCGAGCGCCTCCCTGAGGCCGGTGATCGGAATGTCGGGAAGTTCCTCGCGCGAGGGCCCGGACCTGAAGGCTATTCCCCCTGATTCCTCCCACAGCTCAGCCTCGGCGATCCGGGCAAGGAAGGGCGAGAACGGTCTGGCCGCAACGGACAGGAAGCGTTGCGCCGCTGTCGGGATCCGTTGGATCACCCCGTGGCCGACCCGGGTGAGCACGGCCTCGGCCAGTTCGTTTGCCGTGTACGTCTCCGAGCCCCACTCAATGACACGGTTCCGCAGCGCCGGGTTCGACAGTGCACGCAGAACGACGGCGGCCGCGTCCAGCACCGATGTGTAGGTCACTGGAACAGATCCCGAGCCGAACACGAGCACCTTGCCCTTGGGCTTGAGAGGAGCGGTCATGACCTCAAGGCGCTGCTCGAGGATCGCCCCTATCCTGATGGTGGTCCACGCCATGCCGGATGTACGGACGGACTCCTCGGCGGCCGCTTTGCAGCGGAGGAACTCTATGGGTCCGTCAGGCGAGGCGCCGTGCATGGACATCATGACCAGGTGCCCGACACCCGCGGCCGCGGCGGCGCGAACGAGCCGTATCGCGCCGTCGCGATCAACGTCGCGTGGGTCGGCGCGCTTGATACCAAACCCTGAGGCCGCGAACACTGCCTCGCTGCAGCCCGCGACCGCCGTCCGGCAATCTACTTCGGAGGCCAGGTCCCCCCGTAGGATTTCGATCTCGTGGCCGGCGTTATCGGGGAACGACTGGGAAACGCCGCGTGCCATGACGCGAACGTGATAGCCGGCGCCCACGAGCATGGGAACCAGGGCGCGTCCAAGACGGCCTGTGCCGCCGACGACGAGGATCACGGTCCGCCACCGTCCGCGACTGTCCCGCCGGCCGCCGCGCGGATCGCAGCGTTCACGTCCCCGGACACATGCTCGATGGGTTCGAGGTAGAAGCGCGCGGCCCCGATGCGGTCGTCGCGGACACTAAAGATGGCAACGCCCACCGACGACGTAACAGATCCATCGGGGCGGGTTCCCCTGTTGCTCCACTCCATCCATACGGTGCCATCTGGCCCGGCCGTCGCATCGTGCACTGTGACTGTCAGGTCCGGGAGCGCCGCGAAGAGCGCGGACCAGTTCTTCCGGACTTGAGCTGAGCCCTTGAAGCCGCGGGCAGGGTGGGCGGGGGTGACGTTCTCGTAGTCCGGGGCGAACTGAGACACCATCCCTTCGAGGTCGTGGAGACATGCAGCGGCCACCATCCGCCGCACCGGGCCTTCGGGAACACGATCGATTCCTGGTGACAAGTCCATGTTCTTCTCCTTGTGCCGTCCGTCGCGGAAGGCGGAGAGGCTGGTAATCTTAATTCCGATACAGTCAACTGTAATTAACTTATGAAGGGAGTTTAGATCGCATGCGACCCTCAGTCAACGGCTCGGATCGTCCCGCCCACGAGCCCCGCGCCCACGAGCCCCGCGCCTACGACGCTCGACGACGGCGCGAAGCCGCCGAGCGCTCGCGGCAGAGGGTTCTCGCGAGAGCCAGCGAAATGTTTCTCTCCGGGGGATATGGCCGAACGACGGTGGCCGCGATCGCCCGCGCCGCCGAGGTCTCGCAGGAGTCGATCTACAAGGGATTCGGTGGAAAGCCGGGACTGGTGCGAGCGATCCAGGAGGAGAGCCTTCTCGGTACGGGGGCCCCGCCCGCCGAGCAGCGATCCGACCGTGCGCAGATCACGGCCACCGATGCCCTCGAACTCATGGAGCAGTTCGGTCGCTTCACGACAGAGGTAAGTCCGCGCGGCGCGCCGATCATCCTCTTGATTCGGGATGCCGCAGCGAGCGGCGATGCGGACATGGTTGAGTTGCTACGGGACGTCGACGAAGCGCGGTACCGCCGAATGCTGCACAACGCGCGGCAGGTCCTCGGCAAAGGGTTCCTGAGGTCTGGTCTGACGGAGGAAGAGGTGGCCGATGTCATGTTCACCTGTACCGCTGCCGAGATTTACGAGAGCCTTGTCCTGAAGCGCGGTTGGAGCGCTGAACGGTACGGCCGCTTCATCGCAAGGACACTTGCCGCCAACCTCTTGCCGTCTCCCACTTCGAAGGGGTAAACGCTTAGACCAAGAGGACGCGTGGCCCGTCCTAGGGACAGGCCGCGGGGGCTATTCGGCTACTCGTTGGCCCAATCGGGATAGCTTGAACGCCCCGGATAGTTGGACAAGGTACAGGCCGCCGGGATGAAGGAGAACTTATGCACAGCGCACCGTCAGTGATCGTTTTCGACGTTAACGAAACGCTTTCGGACATGTCACCGATGGGGGACCGGTTCGCCGAAATCGGCGCCCCTGCCCACTTGGCGAAACTTTGGTTCGCCACGCTGCTGCGCGACGGTTTCGCCGTCACCGCCGCCGGCGGCAATGGCACCTTTGCCGACATCGGCGCAGAGGTCCTCCGCGGGCTGCTCACCGGTGCCGTCGTCGACACCGAACTGGACCGGGCGGTGGAGCACGTCATGGCAGGAATGGTGGGCCTCGGCCTGCACCCTGACGTCCCGGCCGGCATCAGGGCGCTGCGGAGAATTGGGTACCGGCTGGTTACCCTGACCAACGGTTCCGCCCAGGTCGCGGAGAAACTCTTCGTCCCGGCCGGGATCCGGGACCAGTTCGAACGGCTGCTTTCCGTGGAGGACGCCCAGGGTTGGAAGCCTGCCCGAGCCGCTTACGACTACGCCGCCGAGGTCTGCGGTGTGGCTCCCGAGCAGATGCTTCTGGTTGCGGTGCACCCCTGGGACATCCACGGCGCAGCCCAAGCCGGCCTCGGCACGGCATGGATCAACCGGACCAAGGCAAGCTACCCTGAGTATTTCACCGCCCCCGACTACACGGTCGCCTCCCTGGAAGAGCTCCCGGGGGCGCTGGCGCCGGTTTAGGGCGGCCCAAGACACCCAGTTTCCCGTTCGGCCCAGTGACGACGGCCGGATTCCCGGGCGCGGCACGTGCAGAAACGCCACCCGGTTACTGGCCGGGTGGCGTTTCCAAGCCTGAGCTACTTGGTGGGGGTGACGGTGGCTTCGTAGGTGAGGATTTCGGTGCCGTTGCCCTCGTCGCCGTTGTCGGGGGCGACCTTCATGGTGAGGTGGTTCCCGTCGGCGGTCATCTTGAACGGGTTGCGGGTGGCGACGTGCCCGGCCGTGGACCACTGCTGGAACGGAACATCGCGGATCACGCTATGGGATTTGAGGTCAATCATCGCCATGCCGCCAAGTTCATAGGTGGCCCCGGCGCCTCCGGCTGCCGGGGTCTGCGGGAGGTTGGTGATCCCGGCGCACAGCATCTTGGAGTTTGGCACGTACTGGCAGTCCTGGTAGTCGATGAAGTAGTTCGGGTTCTCCCACGTCGAGAGCTGCTTGCCTTGGAGATCCCAT
>FSUT01000451.1_pt1 | contig 29275 bp, 29 predicted proteins | sample 1637481 | NCBI WGS metagenome assembly FSUT01 (sample SAMEA3914816, study PRJEB12502) | metagenome | biome: forest; material: soil | place: USA | collected 2011-09-16 | depth 0.3 m | reverse complement strand
GGTGATCTATGTCAGTCACCGCACGGAGGAGGTCAAGCGCATCGCGGACCAACTGGTGATCTTGCGCGATGGCAAGCTGGTCGCGAACGAACCTACTGCTGACTTGAGTGTGGATGACATCGTGACGCGCGTTGTGGGCAAGAGGCTTGAAAAGACCCGAATACCGCGCCCGTCCGAGCGCGAAGGAAGCGTGGTGCTGTCTGCCAAGGGAGTGTCCGGTCCACGGTTGAACGAGGTGGATTTCCACGTCCGCTCCGGGGAAATCGTTGGGGTAGCCGGTCTTGTGGGATGCGGTCGCAGTGAATTGATCCGTGTTCTCGCCGGCGCCCAGGTGCCAACAGCGGGAACGATGTTGCTGCACGGGCAGGCATATTCCCCGAGCACGCCCGCAGATGCCATCACTGCCGGTATCGCCTGCGTCCCGCAGGAACGCCGGCGGGAAGGCATCGTCTTGCCGATGACGGTGAAGGAAAACATCACGTTGGGGCGCCTGCGTTCTTTCACGGCCAACGGCACTCTACGGGGGCGGAAGGAATCTGCGGGCGCCGGGGATCTGATGGAACGCTTTAGTGTCAAGCCGAATGACCTGTCCCGGATCATTGGGTTGCTATCCGGGGGCAATCAGCAAAAGGTCGTTGTTGCCCGGGCCGCCGGTTATGGGGGAGTCGTTCTGCTCCTGGATGAACCCACCCAAGGCGTCGATGCTCTCGCCAAGCAGGAAATCGCCAACATTGTTCGCAAGCTTGCCGCAGATGGACTGGCGGTTGTCCTGGCCTCGACGGACTTTGAGGAGTTCGTCGGGCTTTGCGACCGCGTGGTGGTACTTGATCGGGGAAGGTTGGTCGCCACGGCGGAAGGCGACGACATCAATGAAGAACGTCTGGCGCTCCTGTGCGCCCGGACCGAGAAGGCAGCGTGATTGCATGAAAACCACAGAGTCCCACCCACGCGTCGAATCGACGCCTCCGCCCCCTCAGAAGGACAGCATGAGCACGACAACAAAAGATCCATCAGGCACGAAGATCCGGCGCGGGCGCAAACTGGACCTGGGATCCCTGGCAACCTCCTACGGGGTCATTGTCTTCCTGATCGTCATGGTCATTGCCTTCTCGATCCTGCTGCCGTCCACATTCCCTTCCGCTGACAATGCCAAGGCCATATTGTCGGACCAGTCGATTCCCGTCATCCTCGCCCTTGCCGCTATTCTTCCCCTTGCGGCCGGTGAGTTCGATCTGTCGCTTGGCGCGATACTGGGCTTCAGCGCCATCACAGCCATCTCGGTTTCCAATGCCGGGGCGCCGTTGCCTGTCGTCATTCTGGTGTGCGTCCTCGTCGGGGCGTTGGTTGGCGTCGTCAACGCCGTATTGGTCGTCTTGATCAAGGTGAATGCCTTCATCGCCACACTCGCTTCGGCAACCATCCTCTCAGGACTGAACCTCCTTGTTACCGGCAGCTCCCTGTTGGTCCTGCAGTCCGATGCATTTGGTGCTCTCACCGTCACTAAAGTCTTTGACCTGCAGGTTGTCCTGGCCTATGCCATCGTCCTGGCCCTCGTCCTGTATTACGTCCTGGAGAAGACCCCGTTCGGGCGCTACCTACGGGCAACCGGTATGGGACGTGACGCCGCACGACTGAGTGGTGTCAGGGTGGATCGGTACCTCGCAGCTTCATTCATTGCCGCCGGAGTCTTGGCAGCCTTGGCCGGAGCGCTGGTGGCCTCCCGCGGAGGGACAGCCGCACCGACCCTTGGACCGGAATTCTTGCTGCCCGCCTACGCAGCCGCCTTTCTTGGCGCGACAACGATCAAGCCCGGTTACTTCAATGTGTGGGGCACGGTCATTGGCGTCGTGCTTCTAGCTGTTGGCAGCAATGGGCTGACCCTCATGGGGGCACAGACGTGGGTGACCAACATCTTCAACGGCGTGGCGCTCATGGTGGCCGTGTCAGCTTCCGTGCTCGTCGGACGTCGCCGGCGGAAGAAGTCCGTTTAGGCGGCAACTACATTCCCGCATCACCAACCCGCATTACGATCTTGAGAGGCATTTCAATGAAGAACAGCAAACAAACGCGTGCCGGCCTGGCCGCGCTGGGCCTGAGCCTGGGGATGGCCCTGACTGCCTGCGGGGGGACCGGCTCAAGCACGGCGGGCAGCACGGGCAACGCAGATACGAGCGCAGCGCAGAAAGTCTTGTCCGCGGCGCAGGCGACCGTGACCAAATTCGACTTCCCAACTGAAGCCGTGGGTGTGGCCAAGAGCAAGTTCATTGTCACCATTCCCTGCGCCTACGCCGCAGAAGGATGCAAACGCGGCGTCGATGCTGTAGGTGAGGCAGCAAAGGTGCTTGGATGGCGGACCCAAATGATTGACCCCGCCGGAGACCCGGACAAGATGAGGGCAGCCGTCCGCACTGCGATCCAGCTCCACGCCGACGGGATCTTCCTTGGCGCCACGCCCCCGGCAGTCGTCAAGGCAGACGTCGCTGCCGCCCGCGCCGCCGGTATCAAGGTCGTGAACATGTACGAGCCTGCTCCGGCGGACTTCGCCGATGCCAACTCGACCCAAGACCATGCCCAAGCCGGGCGATGGAACGCCGCCCAAATCGCAGTCGCGACCCAGGGCACGGCCAAGGCCATCTCCATCAACGACCCGGAATTTGAGTCCGTCGTCGAGTGGCACCAGGGCTTCGTGGACGGACTGAAGGAACTCTGCCCGAGCTGCCAGGTGGTGAAGGAAGTCAATTTCCAGATCGCCAACTTGCAGACCCAGGTTCCGACTGACTTCCAGGCAGTGTTGCAGGCCAACCCCACAGCCAACGCCGTCTGGACCGCGTACGACCCCGTGGCGCTGGCCATTACCCCCGTGATCAAGCGATCTGCGCAGAACGGCAAACTCACCGTCGTTTCCCACAACGGAGACCCCGCCGCCCTTGATGCCATAAAGGCCGGGGACCAGCCGTTCAAAGCAACAGTGGCCTACAACATCGAATGGCAGTCCTATGCAGCAGTCGACCAGATGGTGCGTCTCTTTGCCGGGAAGCTCCCCGACAACTTGAAGACCGTCAACGTCCCCGAGAAACTCATAAACAAAGACAACGTCACCACCGTCCCCTGGGACGGGGATCTGGACTGGAAGTCCGCGTATACCAAACTCTGGAAAATCAGCAGCTGATCCGCTGACGGAGGATCGGGAAGAACCCTCTTCCCGATCCTTCGTCAGGCCTGTAACAAATGCAGGCCGCCAGCCTTAGGCGCGGGCCCAGTTCTTCGGACGTTCGTCCCGCATGAGAGCACTAATTTCCAGCTCGTATCGGGCGATGCCGAAGCAATCGGCACGGGACTGGATGGCCTTTCCCGGTGCTCCAGCATCCACTCGGTGCAGGGTTCCCGGTCGCTGGCTAGTTTGAACCACAGCGGCGCCGATCACGAAAAGACTTATCAAATCTTTGGTTAGGAATCGATGATGATTGTTATGCGTAGCTCCGGTGCCGGACAGGTGGATACGCCTCCATTCGGAGCTCCGCGGCACCATCATTTCCGGGGGAGTCTGGGGCGGTTTGCCACTGGTGTGGCGATCGTGACTTTTGATGGTGCGGGGGGTGGGGGGACTGTGGGGAAGCGTCACGGTATTACAGTGAACTCCTTCACGTCAGTGTCGATGGAGCCGCCGCTGGTGTTGGTGAGTATTGCCAGGACTACCAGGGCCCATGATGAGCTGAAGGACACGCCTTTTACGGTGAACATCCTCGGCGCGGAGCAGCAGCAGCTCGCGATGCATTTTGCCGGGCGGCCCTCGCAGGAACCGGTGTGGGTGGAGGGAGAGGTGGCTCCGCGGCTTTCCGGCACGCTGGCTTTTTTCGAGTGCAGGCCGTGGGCGGCCTACGGCGGGGGCGACCACACGCTGTATCTCGGCGAGGTGGTGGATTTCAATTACCGTTCCGGGGACCTGCTTGCCTTCGCGAATAGCCGTTTCACCACCATCCCGGAGCAGTATCTGGGAACCGAAGACCTTCTCTGACGTACCCGTCTTCGCTGATTGCCGACCGATCAAGACCAGCCACACCATACATAGGAGTAACCCGTGGGAATCCGTACCGGACAGCAGTACCTGGACAAACTGAATTCATCGAAGCCGCATGTGGTGATCGACGGCGAAGTGGTCAATTCGAATATCGCGGAACACCCCGCCTTCCGGCAGGTGGCCCGCACCTATGCGCAGCTTTTTGACCTGCAGCACGCCCCGGAGCACACCGAGGCCCTGACTTACATCTCGCCTACCACTGGCGACAAGGTGGGCATCTCCTTCCTGGTGCCGAAGACTGTGGAGGATCTGGAGCGGCGCCGGGCTGGCATCTCCACCTGGGCCGAATACTCCAACGGCTTCCTGGGCCGCACCGGTGATTACATGAACTCATCGCTCACGGCGCTGAGCACCGCCGAAAAGTGGTTCTCCCAGGCAGGCCCCGAGTACGGCGAGCGGATCCGTAACTACTACGAGTGGGCCCGTGAGAACGATGTCCTGGCCACGCACACCCTGATCCCGCCGCAGGTCAACCGTTCCGTCCCGGCTACGGAACAGCTCGGTGGCCAACTCGCTGCGCGCATCGTCGAGGAGCGCGAGGACGGTATCGTGATCCACGGTGCCCGGATGCTCGCGACGATCGCCCCGATCGCCGACGAACTGCTCGTCTTTCCCTCCACGGTCCTACGCGGTTCCCCCGAGGATGCCCCGTATTCCTACGCTTTCGCCATCCCGAATGACACTCCGGGTCTGCGTTATCTGTGCCGCACTTCCCTGCACAACGGTGGCAGCACCTTCGATGAACCGCTGGCCTCGAGGTTCGAGGAAATGGACTCGCTGGTCGTGTTCGACAACGTCTTCGTCCCGAACGAGCGCGTCTTCCTTCTTGGCAACCCGCAGCTGTGCAACGGCTTCTACGCCGAAACCGGGGCTGCCGCCTTGATGACCCACCAGGTGGCCACCCGTACCATCGCCAAGAGCGAGTTCTACCTCGGACTTGCCAGCGAGCTGGCCGATTCCATCGGTATCGATGGGTTCCAGCACATCCAGGAAGACCTCGCCGAGCTGATCGTCGACGTCGAACTCGGCAAGGCCCTCATCCGGGCTTCCGAAGTCGACGGCGGGATCAACGAGTTCGGTGTCTACTTGCCGAAGTGGGAGACCCTCAACGCGGCCCGCAACTGGTACCCGAAGATCGCCCAGCGCTTCCCGCAGATCATCCGCAAGTTCTCCGCATCGGGCCTGATGACGCTCCCGGGCGAAGCGGATATCGCCAGCGAGGCATTGGCGGACATCGAGCTGTACATGCAGGCCAAGACCCTCACCGGTCCCGAGCGCGTGAAGCTCTTCAAGCTCGCCTTCGACGCGAGTATCTCCTCCTTCTCCGGCCGTCAGGGACTGTACGAATACTTCTTCTTCGGCGATCCGGTCCGCATGGCCGGAGCCCTGGTGAACTCCTACGACCGCGCCCCCGTGCGCAAACGCGTCCGCGAATTCCTGGACCGCTCGAACTAGCACCCCCGCGAATCCAGGCGGCGGCCGCGAACGTCTGGCCGCCGCCCCGATACCGGTTGAATGATCGCCCGCACATGAACCGCAAGGCAACATGCAGCGGAAAACCTTGGGGCGCTGGCCGCCCGCCGGCGCCGAAACCCTCAGCCTTAGCGAAATGGCGACGGGTGTGCACCTGTCGAAGCCAACCACGGCCCTGACATTTCCCCGCTTGGAAGTAACAAGGTATCCATATGCGCAGAAAGATTCCGCCCACTCATGCAGCCCAGCCAAGGAACCGGCGGCCGGACACCCAGTGGGTGCCTCCGGGGCCGGAAGCACCCGTCGGCTCCTGGACAGAGCTCAGGCCCGGCGACCGGATCATCATCACCAGCCCATGGACTCCGAGGTGGGACGGTGAAGTGGACCTGGTTACCAACGACGGGTCAATTCTTTGGGTCCACCTGGAGGCAGGCCGTGGTCGAATCCTCGTTCAGCAGTCTGACGGGCATCAGGTCTGGCGAATGCCGACCGGCGTCCCCGCATCGCCGCTCGGAGCCCCTGCGCCCCTTGAGGCACCGTGAGTGGACGGCCGTCTGCCTGGAGTGGATTCAGCTTATCCAAGCCGTCAGTGTTGGAGACTTCAACATCACTTAAAAAGCAAGTCCAACGGAGGAATGCAATGGCCGAACTCGATCTTGTACCTGAATCTTGTCCCCCTGCGTGGGCGCATAATGCGGGATTCATCTCGCTGAAGGAGCCTGTCTCAGTACCTAGGACGCTACAGGAGCTCGCTGACCGCGATCTTGCGCGAGAAAGCGTACTTCGGTATAGCTACGCCTATGACGAGCGACGCCTGGACGTGCTGCGCAGCTTGCTGACAGCTGACGCCAAATTCTCGATCAGCATTAGCGGCGCCGAGGTGCAGACCCAGGAAGGCCGGGACACCGTTGTTGAGTGGCTTTCCGACATTATGGACAGCCAGGACGACCAGCGTCGACATATGGTCAGCAACGTGATCATCGAGGAGATCAGTGCGGATCGCGCCGTCGTCGTGACCTATCTTGCCGTTTTCAGCGTCAGAGAAACTGCGCAGCTGGCGACTACAGGCTTCTACCGTTTCAGTCTGGAGAAGCACGAATCGGTTTGGCGTATCAGCCACATTTTCGACGGCTTGGACCGACCGTTCTAGAACGGGTGCGTGTCCGTTTCTTCACAGCGGTCCGGTCGTGTTCAAGGTTAACTCGACCGTGCTTCGAGTACTGCCCGAACGCCGGATCGTTCAGGAAGGGATTTGATGGGCTTGGAAGCCGTGATCGTTACCTTCCGCGAGCGGAGAAGGCCGTTGAGCTGGGGCGTTGACCGAGGCCCCGACGATCGACAACTCATGACCGGCCTGACGGGCCGCATCGCGGGCGATTGATCGGCTCCGTGTTCAGAGATCTGAATGGCCGTGGATATTGCTCGGAAATCAGGACCGTTGGTTGCTGCAAAGGAACAGGGTCAGTGCCTCGACGACGAGATCGTGGTCTGCTTTTTGGGGCAGCCCGGAAACGGTCGCGATTGCAACGGGCCCGGTTCCCCGGACGTAAATAGGGAAGGCACCGCCGTGCGGGGAATAGCGCGTCTGATCGAACCAACCGTTGTCTTCCAGGCGGCCGCCTCCAAGCCGGCCGCGCAGTCCGGCCAGCAGCGATGGCTCGGCATACCGGTGGGCGGTGCGGCTCTTTTTCTTGATCCAATTTTCGTTGTCAGGTGTTGCCCCCGGAAGCGAAGCGTGAAAGAGAACATGCTTGCTTCTGCGGATGTCGATAGCAATGGGCAGGTTCCGTTCCGTGCCGAGGCCTACGAGGATCATGCCAAGAGCGACAGCATCGGTTTGGCTGAAGTTGCCTAATTGCAGCGTTTGTATCTCGGCCTCTATACGGTCGATCAGCTCTCGCAACGCGGATTCAGGCTGTTCGTCCAGGGAATCCGGGTCAAACTCCTTAGCTGATGCAGAGCCGGCAGTCTGTTTGGGGCCCATTCGCAATGACTTTCTTGTCTGTTTGATGGTTTGGTGGTTAGCGCGTCGCGCTTTTGGAGGCAATGGTCGTTATGTCCGGGTCGCGGAGTTTCAAGGGATTGACTTCTGGCCGGACCGGAATATGGAAAGTGTAATGAAGATGTCCTAAAGACGACATGGCGGCGATGCGGGAGGGGCCCTCGGCGTGCCCGTCTTGAGCCTCCGGTCAGTGAAGGACGTCCGGGACATCCGGGGCTTCGTCGATTCGGGGCTCAGGCGCTGCGTAGGATTTGTGGACCGTCACTGGGATGCTGAGCACAGTATCCCAGTCGATGAAGGCCCCTGTGTCTTCGTTTAGGGCCTTGCCCTGCGATGAGTTGAATGCCAGCTCGGCGGTCTGTTGGGATTCGAAGGTGTACTCGGAGAGCGCGTCATACTCGGGGAAGGAGTCTGTCTCGTTCCAGCCGCCGTGCACTATGGGCTGTTGGCGATAGGCCACCAGTCCCGGCAGGGCAATCGCGAGTGGAAAATGGATGTCTGCGTAGTGCCGGAAGTATTCAGATTCTGTTACTCCCGCTTTCCGCTTGGTGAGGAAGACTATCTTGAACACGGATGCAATCCTTTCATGCTGATGGGTGAGAGACGTTTGCTTTCTGGAATCAGGCCCCGAGCCGGCCATGGGGACAAACCGGTAGCCGATGAAGAAATGCGTGACCGGGGCAAGCATTGCCCATGGCGACAGTGTGGGTCTTCGGCATTCCGGCGATGACAGTGCGGCCGGGGCAAAGGACATAGGGTGAACTACACCGGGGTGCCCGGCGCGGCGCCTTCGGAGACACGCGTCACAAGGCGCCGGGCCGGGGAGTGATGATCCTATGTAGGCAGTGGGAGGGCGCTAAGCAGTTCGCTGACTGCGATGACTTGGCGGGGTACGTACTCGGCGACTGTTACAGCCACAAGGTCGGCAGCATCGGCCAAATCCCCGATGGTGCGGACAAGCGCCTTACGGCTGAGGCCATCCGGTTCCATACCAAGGCCCAGAATAACGTCATTGCTATCCACGACGTCCAAGTCCAGATGGACCGCAACCCGGGAACACCCCGTTGCCTTGAGCCATGCGAGCAACGATGCGCTGCCCGTGTTGACCTCATCGGCGCTAAAGCTCTGAATTCCCCATTCACGGGCGGTCGGCAAATCCCAGTCGGTCCACACGTGCACCCCGGCAAGGGCGATCCTCGACGGGTCAACGGTCGCGGGGAGAGCATCGACAATCTCCTGGTCTCCGTGCCCGGTCAGGTGCGATATTGCCATGGCGTGGTACCCGTCATAGGCATCGCCGGGCAGGGTGCAGTCGGCGTGCGCGTCAAGCCAAACAACGGCAAGGTCATCCCCATACTTTGCTGCCAAGTGGGCGAACGGCGCGACGCTAACCGAGCATTCACCGCCAAGCGTCAGAATCTTGTCTGGGCTCGTTGCGTCAATGAGCCGGAGGGCTTCAATGAGCTGCGACAAAACCACTTCTCGCGCGAAGATTCCGTCAGTTGATACGAGGCTGTTGTTGACGCCCGCCACGGGCACCGTTATTGTCGGCCCCGCTGCGGCCGGAAGAAGCCTCTCCAGAATGGCCGATCCGAGGCTGTAGCCGGCCTGCGCGGCGCGGGGAGGTAGCTCCGGGGCCAGCGCTGCGACGATTTCCGGTGTCGCTCCCTGCCATTGGGGCCACAAGAGTCGGAGTGTCTTCGAACCGGAATCGGAAGGTGAATGTAGTGCGGTAGTCAAAACGACGTGTCCTTTTCCTAGACCTGACTTGTGGACGGGAGTGGTTCTGCGTGGCTGATGGTGTTCAGGGGAGCCCGCCGGACGGCATCAAATTCCGTCCGGAAATCGCTACGGTGGGTAAGTAGCAGATAAGAGGCCCCGGAAACTACAAGTCCCACGATGAATGCGATGTCGGCTTTGTCCAGGGCGGCCGCAACGGGGCCAACATAGAGTGAAGTGCTGAAGAAGGGGACCATTGCGACGAATCCGAGTACGTAGCTGATGATTCCCGGGGCGCCCCAACGGCCATATATCCCGCCATCTGGTCGAAGGATGTCAGTGATGGAAAAAACGCCCTTACGTACAACGTAGTAGTCGGTCAGATTTACGGCGGTCCAGGGAATCAGGAAGTAGCCCAGAATGCTGAGGAACGCGGCGAAGGACCCGAGGATGTCGGCCGGGAGGGCGAGGGCGGCGAGGATGACCAGGATGCCACCGATCACGAGCGTCGTCGACCGGAGTCCGGCCGTTGATTTTATGGGTCGGAAGGCTTCCACGGCGCTGAGCAGCGACACGGTGCCGCTGTAGAACGACAAGGAACAGGTAATAAGGCAGGAAACGGCTGCGATCGCCATTGTCACGGACCCGAGGCCGAACCCGAACTGATTGCCCATGTCGCGGATTGAAGCAATCACGTCGCTGTCCGGAAATGCGGTGGAGAGTGCTGCGCCGAGACTCTCGATCCAGACTGCCGAGAGCAGGGTCCCGCCGAAGACCGCACCTGAAACTGCGCGGCCACCAATGTTGGCAGGCAGGTAGCGGGTGTAATCAGAAACAATCGGTGCGATCGCGATCTGGTAGGTTGCAGCAGCTCCGAACTGTGCAAGGAAGGGAACCCAGGAAAAAGGGCTCTGGTTGAGCATTGAGGTTAGCGGTAGCACGGCTATGGCCGCAATGGTGAGCAGCACCAGGTTGGCCAGCATGACGTACGAGGCGAACTTCTCGACCCGCAGCAACAGCCTGTACCCGACGATCGCCAGAACAACGGCGGCGACGCCCACACCGATCTGGAAGGCCGCGGGCTGCTCTACGGAAACATCGACGAGCGCAGAAGCGCCAGTCTGGATATAGAAGATGGCAAATCCAAACTGAACGATGGTTGCGGCTGCAATCGGAAGGATCGCCCCCCTGGAACCAAATTGCACCCGGGACTGGATCATCTGCGGAAGACCCATCTTTGGCCCCTGAGCTCCGTGGAAGGCCTGGAACAATGTTCCGAAAATACTGCCAAGCACGAGCGCTAGAAGTGTCCAAGACAGGCCCAGACCGTAAAGGGGCCCCACGGCGCCGGTAAAGAGCGTGATGAGGGTTGCGTTGACCATGAACCAGAACTGGACCTGGTTGCGGACAGTACCGTGGCGTTCGCCTGGGGGAACGTAGTCGAAGGAACGTGATTCGACCAATTCGTTTTGTTGCATGCGTGCTCCTGAGAAGTTTCAAGGACAGAACTACTGGGGAGCAAAAGACTAGAGCCTGCTTGGCGCGGTGATCCGACAAAAACGGCACGCACCCGTCGGCGTTTCAGGCACCGAAGCCATCTGCGGGCGTATCCCTTTTGCAGACACTTCGATCTGTGATCAATTTCATATACGATTAGTGGATGAAACAGTTGGCCGCCACGAGTATTGAGGCTTGGGAAGCTGTGTGTGTGCAGCAGTTCCAGACCTGTCAGGTCGATTGGGCAGGCCATGCATTTACCGCTGAACTGCGCTCCTCGACGAGGCTGCCCACAATTTCATTGATCCAGCTGACAACCGGGGCCTTTGGCGTTTCGCGGACTTTTGCGCACACACGCAAAAATGAGACGGATGACCTTATGCTGGTCATGCACCATGCCGGTCAGCCAGGCGCAGTCGAACACAACGGAATGCAGAGTCTTTTGCGGCCGGGCGGGGCCGTGCTTATCGACACTAGCAGGCCGTACCGCTTTGAGTTCGCCGACGCGGTAGCGCAGACTGTCGTCAAGTTGCCGCGATCAGCAGCGGGCCTGGTTGCCAAGAGCGCAGGTAGGCCGGTAGACCACAGCGGTAGCGCCAGTCTTCGCGTCCTGAACAGCATTCTGATAGAGCTGGAACAGATTGACTCTCGCGCAGCTGAACAGTATGACTCAGCAGGTGGCCTCGGCACCTCTGACCCAACTGTTCCAATTGGGGTCCTCCACGAATCAGAGGCGTTGATCAACGCTGCAGTAGAAATGGCCGGAGTAGCGTTTGCTATGGTTGGGCCGGTCGGAGGCAAGGCGGGCCACGAAGCTTTGCTTCGCTCGGCGCAGGAGTACGTTCGAGTCCGACTGTGGGATCCTTGCCTGGGGCCGGAGCTGATTGCCACGCACCTAGGCTTGTCCGTCAGGTTTGTGTCCGGTCTGTTCGCGGAGCGGGGAACCTCACCAGCGGCATTTATCCGTGAAACGCGGCTGGAGAAGGCCAAACGCATGCTCACATCAACAGAGCGGCAGAACACGGCGATTTTCGACATTGCAGTCCGGGTGGGATTTGTGGATGCCACCACTTTCGCGAGAGCCTTCAGGCGTAGATATGGCATGGTGCCCTCTGATTTTCGGAAAGAAAGCGCAGCAGGAAAAGGCGTCTGAGTCCACTTCTACAGGTTCCAGCTTGTGCCCCTCCGACACCGGGGGCGTTCTCTACTGAAGCGCTCGAGACCGCCATCGCTCGGACAGACGGAGAGGAAACCCTGCCGGGTTGCATCAGGAAAGCCAGATTGACCAGATTGAAGTGGGCGGTCTCCCTCCTGTCCGCCAAAGAAGCGGGAAGCCGAACCATCACCTCCATCGCTGTCGAGCGCGGATGTTCGACGCATGGATCTTCACCCGCGCCTTTCCGGCGCGAGTATGGCAGTCCGTCGACCTGGTTGGCGCAAGGGTAGCCCGAGACATTTGAACCTCCGTGCCCTGACTTGCGCCTCTTGCGCATCCCCCATCAGCGACAGTGGGCCCAGCGAGGTCGCGGCCATCGGCGCAACGGCGCACCCTCATCCAGGTGATCCCAACCTCTTGTGGAATGAGCTGTGGCTCGGTCCGGTGCTCCCGCCAGGCGCACATTTCCACCTAGACAACGTGCCGTTCGCCGGCAACACGCGACTGTCAATAGACATAGACGGCGACTCTGTTCGGGTTGAGGGACTCCCGGATCATGTGAACCTTCGCCTCGGCCTCCGCCCGCCGCTTCTCGAGCTTTTTAAGCTGACACGATTAATGCGTGGTCGAACGGAATGACGCGGGTTTCGACCATTTTGCTCGGTCGAGAAATTGATCACTACCGCCGAGCGACCCCCAAGGTAACGCCGGAGCGGCATACAAGCCGATATCTGAGTGGCGTCTGCTGGCTTGCTCGCCGCTGGTGTGGACGGTGCTGACAGTGACGGGCTCCGCGCACCTGGTGTGGCTGAGAATTGGTATGCCACCTTCCTGAGCGTGCAGCCCATTGAAGGGACTACGCCGTTAATGACCGGGGCGCCGCCGGGGGAGAGCGCCCATGCCTCGTGCTTGAACTTGTCTTGGACGGGCGAGCAGACCGCATAGCTGCGCCTGGTCGCGCGCTAGGACGCTGACCGCCAGCGACTTGGCGGTGCGGAGCTTGTCGAAGGCGAACGACGAGCGCGGGGTGGGAATATGAGCACCATGGCGCACGCCTCGCCGTCGCCTGCAATGCCGGTCATGGCGGTGACGCCACTGGGATGGTGGCCCATTACCTCCCGAAAGCCCTCCGGATCGATCGTGAATGCGCCGGTCTCGATCATGGGTGCCTCCTGTCCCTGCCGCCGCGGGCGGCTCGTGCTTCTCCCGGAGTCCACCATGCCATACGAGCAATCCGAGTCTCGCATGACTCATGGACCTGCGTTAGTGCCCGTCGCGACGACTGAGAAATCGCCCAAGGACTTTCCTTCCTTCCAGGGGCTGTGCCATTTAGCGGTGCCTATCACTAGGACCAATTAAGTGTAGAAAGCCCCTCCGTAAGGAGAGGCTTTCCTAGAGCTTCGCTCAGATCCCCGTTCTGCTCAGATCTCTATCTCACCTAGCCGCACCCAAAAATACGGCCGCTAGACCTCTTCGAGGACCTCTTCTTCCAGAACCGGGCGTCCCGTCGCCAGTTCGCGCTTTCCTCTGAGGGCGATGAGTATGAATGCCAAGGCGACTGCGGTAAGGAGAATCGCGGCCCACTCCAAAGCAGCGTAGCTGTCGCCGACAATGGTGAAGCCGAGCAGCGGTCCGAGGGCCGCGCCTCCGTTGATCGCGACCGCCAGGAATGCGGCAGCCGATCCGCGCTTGTCCATGGTTCCCACCGCTGCGATGTGAGATCCCGCCAGAAAGTTCCATGCGAAGTTGATGGCGAAGAAGCCGATGATGTAACTCGACGTTCCACCGCCCGAGAGCAAGAAAAGAATTCCAGCTATTGTTACGGAAAATCCGAAGATGATCGCTGGCCGTCTCGGGAACCGGCCAGCGATGAACGCCGCGAGAGCACAGCCTGCGATCCCGACCAGTTGTGATATTGAAAGCGTGTTTCCCGAGACGTCTTCTGACCCCGTCATCTGGATTCCGATCGTGAACGCGTACGCGTAGATCGCGCACGCCCCCGCGTAGTACAACACCACGCTTGTCAGAGCCAGTGTGCCACGCAGGTTGGGCAACGACTCGACGAACGAGAGTCGTGACCCGCCGGCGCGCAAGCTAGCGGTGAGCCAGAACGAGGCAACCAGGGCGATCGCGTCCGTGACGCTTAGAACGACAAACGAGGCGTGCCACCCCACGGTGTTTTCAAAGGCTGGAATGAGTGCGAAGCCGACCGCGCCGTAGATCAACGGGAACACAGCGAGAATCGCGAAGTTTCGGTCAGGTCGTTTGGTGGTGCTCAGAACGGAGTATGCGAGGCTCAAAGCCACACCTGCCATGATGCCGTCGACGAATCTGATACCCGCGAGCACCGCAATGCCGCTGACGAACATGGTCGCTAAGGCGCAGATTAGGAGAACCGTCGTGACGATGATGGCGAGGGGGCGTGTCGGGAACCTTCGGGAGAACAGTCCCGCCGCCAGCGCGCCGCTCGTAACGCCGACCAGCTCGAGCGTGCTTACGAGCCCGACCATGCCGGGTGACAGATCGAATGCTGTAGCGAGCGCCGGGAGCGTTACGGGTAGGAGCGTGAATCCGCCTGCCGCGGCAGTTCCGAGAACGAACGCTGAGATGATCGCACTCTGCCTCGTTTTCTGCTGAGTCGCGTCTAAGGTGTCAACTGGGCCAGGACTGTACATAGGAATAACCTCGTTCACTTATCCGTGCAAGATTCGTGCAATGACGCAGCCGTTCGGTTTGTTTGGGTGAGAAGAGTTGCGCTGTGCACGTTGATTGGAGCGAGTCTATTTGTGATTGAGGCAACACTGATTATGTAATTGTGCACCGTCGTTGGCCGTCCGTGCAGATCCACACACCGCCGAAGCCTTACAGCCCCAGATTGGCGTGCCTATTTACGAAGGAGCCACCCAATGCTGATTCGACCGAGCAAACATTGGCCCCCGACGACGCGGGGAATGAACCCCTGGCAGGCACTAGTTCTTTCTCGATTCAAGACATGAAGTCGACCGAGCTGGACGTCGCAGATTCGTCGACTTGGCGTTCAGCCAAGTCCATTTCATCCGTCGGTGTCAACGTCTCACTTATGAGCGAAGGATTCAATGCCACGTATTGAGCGCACGCCTTCAAGGGAGTCATCGTGAGCACACGATACGCGCCAAGGCGCACGCACCCAACGGGCCGTGAACATTGGAAGGCCCGGGTCGAACGGACCTTCGACCGCCAGCGGAGGCAGCATCTTCTGGCAAACTCATTGGCGTGCGAACGGGACTGCGCTCACCCCCTCGCATTCGGAGTCAACAAGATCCTGGGCGGTCCCATCGGATCTACGTTTGCTATCGCTGAAACCGGGAACGGCAAGGAAGTTGAGGTGCTTGAAGGCACCGTCTCGGGCGCTGCTCCGTTGGTCGTTGTGCCCGGCGTCGCCTCCAGCGGTCGCCTCCGTGCCGGTGGGAGCCGGTGGATGAGGAGTCCCTACGCAAGCCGGCCCAAACAACATGGAGAGACCTCTCAACCTTCGGAGGAACGATCATCGAGGATTCGTCCGTCGAGGCATCCGTTAACTCCGGACCGCCGATGAGCGTGGTTGTTACCGCGCCGGGACCGGAAAGCCCCGGGCAGCGAGCTGACCGGGGCTTTCCGGCGATACCGGGTAGATTCGTTCACGCCCCGCCAACGCTATTTGATCGTGAAGCCTGCGTCGACCTTCAACTCGGTTCCCGTCACGTAGCGAGACTCGTCAGACGCGAGGTAGAGAACGGCATTCGAGATGTCTTCGAACTCAACCCAAGGAATTGGAATCGCGTTACCTCCGGTATAGACATCCTTCGAATCCTCCAGCGTTGGGTTCTCCAGATCGGGCTTGAATGTGCGATACATCAGGTCATTTTGGATCATCGGTGTGGGGACCCCGGTGGGGTGCACCGTGTTAACCCGGATGAAATGCGGAGCCAACTCCAGCGCGAGGGTTCGCATGATGCCGACGATTGCATGCTTGCTGGCCACGTACGCCACCCCGCCCAGCGCGCCTTTGTGCCCCGCCGTCGAGCTATTGAGGATAATCGAGCCACCCTGACCCTGGCGAAGGAGATGGGGGATGGCCGCCTTCGCGGTGTGCCACTCGCCCTTAGCGTTCGTGTCCATGACAGTGTCCCATCGCTCTTCGGTCAACTCATGAGCGGGCACATTGAAGACAAGCACACCAGCGGTCGCCGATACGATGTCGAGGCGACCGAACTCCGCAACTCCTTGATCGAGTGCTGCGGAAAGCTCATCGAAGTTCCTCACATCGGCCCGGGCAGAGAAAATCCGTCCATCGATCGCCTCGACCTGACGGACGGTCTCCGCGAGGTCGTCCTCTGTCGAACCGGGATAGAAGTCCGCCATGCCGCTCAGCGTCTTCGCAATGTCCACCGCAATGATGGCGGCGCCTTCCTGTGCAAGGCGAACGGCCTGGTCCCGTCCCTGCCCGCGTGCCGCGCCCGTGATGAACGCGACCTTTCCTTCTAAACGACCGACCATGCGTCCGCCATCCTTTCTGTTGAAGTTATTCGTGTCGCCGTGCCGTCTGCGCAGTGAGTCGAAAGGGCTTGTCTGCACGGCGCTGCGTTCCTGACGCACCGACTCACTTAAGTAGCCCGCCGCCATCAATGGGCAGCGCGATGCCCGTGATGTAGCGCGCCTCTTCGGAGACGAGGAAGAGCATCGCGTTCGCGACGTCGATCGGCTCCACCCACGGGATCGGGAGCGCGTTGTCCGCTTGGAACGACGACCGAATAGCTTCCGCGGTGCGTTCCTTTTCCTGGAGCTCAGGAGCGAACAGTGCGTAGGTCTCGGCGTTGTGGATCATGCCAGTCGCGACGCCGCCAGGGTTGACCGTGTTGACGCGGATGAGCTCGGGTGCAAGTTCCAACGCGAGCGATCGGGCGAATCCCATCACCCCGTGCTTGGCTGCAGCATAGTGGGAGAGGTCCTCATACGGCCTAAGGCCGGCCACCGAGCTGGTCACGACGATCGATCCGCCGCGACCGCCGGCACGGATGTGGGGGACCGTTGCGCGCACCGTGTTCCACACCCCCGTGAGGTTGATGTCGATCATGTCCCGCCACATACCGTCCGGCATGTCGATGGCTGTCCCGTAGCTCACGATCCCGGCGTTCGCCGAGACGATGTCCAGCCGACCGAGTTCGGCGACCCCATCGTCGGCGGCGGCCTTCAGCGTTTCCGGATCTCGCACGTCGGCCGTCCGCACCACAACCCGACGCCCGAGCTCCTCGACTTGTCGAGCGGTCTCGGCGAGGTCAGCTGCCGAGGAAAGCTCGTATGGCACGGACTCTGTTCTCTGGTCGATGTCGACGACGATGATGTCGGCGCCCTCCTCGGCGAGACGCAGAGCCTGGCTCCGCCCAATTCCACGTGCCGCGCCCGTGATGAACGCAACTTTTCCTTCGACGCGCCCCATCGTATGATCCGTCCGTCTGTTCGCCATCAGGATCAATATGCGCCGACGACGGAGAAGCGCACGTTCTCGTGCGAGGGGTTCTCGATCTCGTCAAGGACGGCCGTGGCAAGGTCGACGTCCGACAACGCGGACTCCCCGCGTGAATCCCGCAACATCACGTCGTCTCCGACCAAGTACGAGCCGGCAGGTTCGATAGGCGCGTGCGCCCCGAACTTCGCCGCCGGACTGACGTAGAACCAGCTACCCACAGTCGAGCGCCGTAACGTCGCCAGCACCTCCGCGTGGCTCATCGCCTCAGGCAGGGCCACCCCCGGAAACCCCGCCGATTCCATGAGCAGGGGTCCGCCGTCTGCGACATGCAGAGAACCGGAACCGCCGACGAAACCGACCCTGGTCCCCGCGCCCGCGGCGACGTCGAGAATGGAGGGTACGGCCTCTACGAGCTTCTTGCCGTTCAATGCACGTGCGGGAATGGCCATAATGATGACATCCGCATCCTCGGCCACTGCGCGCAGCGACTCCTCGTCGTGGACGTTGCCAACGGACACGTCTACGCCTGGCGATCCTTCGCGCGCTGAACCCGAACGGCTGTAGGCCAGTACACGGTGGCCACGGCGAAGAGCCTCGGATCGGATCGCGTCTCCCGCGTACCCATTCGCACCGTAGATTGCGATAGTCGACATTTGGTTCCTCATTCCTTCTCAGTTGTTCAAGTCCTCCTAATCTAATTACGGCGACAGCTGGACCCGTTACGATTGCGCGCACGCGAGTGTCCACCGCATGCATTTCGGCTTCTGCCGGGAGCGTCCGCTAATTGGGAGAAAACCACCCGAACATGCAAGGAGACTAAACAGGTTCTACTCCTTCGCGATCGACCCTATGGAGTTTTGCCGAGCATTCGGGCCCGGTAAAATCCACCCCCGGGCTGTTGCGGGAGATGGCATGCCCGGCATCCGGGACAGCATCCGTCAGCCTACTCGCCATGTCGAGCCTGACGGCGCATCCTGGTTCCTGGACATGGGGGAGTACCGCCTCAGCCGTTGATAAACCGACTGGCTGCAGGCCACTGCCCCTTAGACCCCCGCAGCGACGCCTCGGCCCACACCTTGTGCCCGCTCACGTTGGTACGCCGCGGCGTCCCGGGTCTAGGAAGCGGGAATGGTTAGCGGTCCGTGCGGCCCCAGGGTAAATCTCCGAGTGCGTGAGGGTCAGCCTGGTTGATCGCCCGCCCTGGCGTTCATGTGGTCCCCGGTGGAGGTCCGCACGGCCGCGGTCGAGTCGAGCTCGTTATGGTGCGTGGTGGGGCGGAATGACGACGTGCTCCTGCACTTCCGTGGCGCTAAAGTCCACGACGAAGTCCTCGAAGTGGACGTCGCTGTCCTTGAAGCGCGCGATACTCGTGCGCTCGTTGAACGCGGTACGCGCCGCCTCGTCATCGAACCATAGTTCGACCATGCCCCAAAACTTCGCTCGACCAATATTCTGTGCACGGAAGCGGTTGATTATGTAGCCGCGCAGGAGATCGCCCCCGAGTTCGAGCATCTCCTGCGAGTGGCCGACGACATGGTCGCGCCAGTATTCCTCCTGGTCGACGCCTTCAGGTAGTTCGAAGAGTCCAACGGTCTTGATCATGAGTGGATTTCCTTAGTTTGGGGGATCGATAGGCAGCACATGCGACGCGTACTCACCGATGGCGTAGGTCGCGTCGATAGAGCACGGCACTGGAAATATCGTCAGACTTCATCGATAGGATCGGGAGCGGTACTGCCCGCCAGAGGTTCTGTTGCGCTCGATACCAACGATGATGAAGTCAGCCCCTCTTCAGCGAGTCTCACGGCTGGCGCTCGACCGATGCAGCAGGGCGGCAACTGTCACGGAAGCGACCTTGCCTTGCATGCGTTCCATCCGCGACCTCCTATATGACTAGTGTCGCAAGCTCCGCGCGATTCCGCTGTAACGGAACTCTTGTGGTACCGCTCTAGGTTAGGCGGCGATTCGATCGGCGGTCTTCCAATTGCGCGCTCACCAGTTATCGCTGCACGCAGGCGACCGGGCGGCTGTTAGCGGCCTCAGAGGCCTAGGGTGTGCGTCGATCTGCAAGCCGGATGCAGCGTCTTGGAAGATGATCGCTCCCTTGTCAGGGCACCATTAGGCAAAGAAGGTGTATCCGATTCGGTTCACTGGTCGACGGCCGAGAAGCATATTGATAGGCAGGCGGGTGAGCGTGGCGCGTTGCCCGTAACGCTTCCACGACCCGAGTCGCAAGAGGAAAGTAAGGAGTCCAAATGGCGAATCGCATGGTGAGGATTGCCGCGGGGTGTTCCCTCGACACATCGCTGGCGCTGCTGCAGGTCGCGAACTATGGCGAGGCAGATTACCTCATCCTCGACTACTTGATGGAACATGGTATGGCCAAAATGGCTGCCGTTCGAGAGGCAGATCCGACTGGTGGCTTTGCCGCCGGGTTCCTGACGCCGGAGATCTTCCATGAGCTGCCCAGATTGTTGGCTTGCGGGACCAAGATCATTGCCAGTGCCGGAGGCTTAAACCCCGTCCATAGTGCGGAGCTCTTCGCGCAGCGGGCTGCAGAATTAGGACTCTTCCCGAAAATTGCTGTGGTTCATGGGGACGATGTTCTCAGCCTCACGGGATCAACCCGTGTTGACATGTTCAGCGGTCAGGACCTGCCCGAGGAGCTGTCCAGCGGCAACGCGTACCTGGGGGCTGCGCCAATCGTGGCTGCACTCAGGACTAATCCGGATGTCGTGATCACTGGGCGCGTTGTGGATTCCGCTCTTACCCTTGGCCCGTTGTTGCATGAGTTCGGATGGGCGACTGACGACTACGACCTGCTTGCGACAGGGTCACTCGTCGGGCACTTACTCGAATGCGGTGCTCAGACCAGCGGTGGCACCTACACCGATTGGCGCGAAGCAGACTTCGTGAATCCGGCTTTCCCTCTTGCAGAGGTCCATGCGGACGGCAGCGTGGTGATGACGAAGGTCCCCGGTGGCAACGGCCGGATCTCGATTGGGACGATTGCGGAGCAACTGACCTATGAAATCGGTGACCCGCAGCGTTACTTCCTGCCAGACGTCACGCTCGACTCCAGCCAGGTTACGCTCGAAGAAATCGGGCAGGAGCGAATCCGGCTGAGTGGTGCAAAGGGCTACCCTCCGACGTCCACATACAAGGTGTGCTGCATCGAGCACGTCGGCTGGCGGGGCGTCCTGTCCGGTGTGACCGTCGGGAAGGATGCGATCGAGAAAGCTCGCAAGACTATAGAGGCAGTCACAGTCCGCGCGGAAGCCTTCAATCGGCGCTACAACTGGGAGCCTTTCGACTCGATCAGTGCCCAAGTAATCGGTTCGGGTGAAAGCCTTGGCTCGCAAGCACCGCCCATCAATCCGCAGGAGGCGGTATACCGGCTTGTGGCCGATCACCCGCGACAGGACGCGGTAGAGGGGCTGGTTCGCATGCACGGAGCTTCGTTCGTATCCATGGCACCAGGCACATGTTTCCTGGGCGCCGAAATCCGTCCACGAATGAAGGTCTGGTCTTATCTGCTCGAGAAGGACCGGGTCACACCCAAGGTTACGGCCGGTGGAGTGACAATCTCCGTCGAAACACCAGTACATAGAGGCTTCGAGGATGCGATGGTCAATGCCAATCCGCCGCTTGTCATTTTGAACGCCCCCGGTGGCGTGGAGGTTCCGCTTGAGTACGTGGCGTACACGCGGGCTGGGGACAAAGGCGGTATGGCCAACGTCGGTGTGATCGCTAGAGAGCTGAAGTTCCTGCCCTACATAGCGCACGCTCTTACGGAGGAAGCCGTGGCGGAGTGGTACCGGCATCTATTTGCCGATCGGTCCCAGGGTCAGGTGGAGCGTTTTGAGATGCCCGGTATCGGAGCGCTCAATTTCCTTCTCCATGATGCACTGGATGGTGGTGCTGTTACGTCGCGGCGCTTCGACGATATGGGAAAGAGCCTCGGGCAACAGCTGCTTCACTTCCCTGTGAGGCTGCCAGCAAAGATGTTGGCATAGGGAGCGTACAGAATAAGGAACCACCCGGTGATCGGCAGTAAGGTCTTTCAGTGACACTCCGGTCCGAGGCAAGCGCTCACGTTTCCAGACCTCTTAGCGTGGGCGGGTCGTTATCTTGCCTTGACCGCTCGTAGGCACGAAATTGAAGGAGACCGTTGGGCGCGGACGCACGAAATCATACCGAAACGCGAGTCTTGTAAACTCGCGTTGACAGCAGATCGGAGGAGAGCGATGCCGCTCAAACTTGCAACAGATAGCCCTCTGAGTGAGGTCAGGTCGATTAGCGCCTCTGACCAGCTCGGGTGGCGTTCGGCGATAGCCTCGGCGTTCGTCGGCCTCCGCGTCGATTCCACCGGTCTGCAGTTCCAGGGGTCAGTTCGTTCCGTTGCGCTACATGGTGTGGTCATCAGCCGGATCACTGCGAGCGCTCACCGGGCCGTCCGCTCGGAGAAACTGGTCAATGGGCCACACAGCGGCGGATACATGCTCTGCGTCCAGCTCGCCGGCGGCGGGCGGATTCAGCAGAACGGACTAACGGTCGCGCTGGCGCACGGTGATGTCTCCGTGCTCGACGCTGCCGAGCCCTACGAGCTCAGGTTCGACGGCGACTTTGACAGCATCGGCGTGATGATCCCGTACCAGGCGATCGCCATCGCTCCAGCAGCGATGAAGACGTTGATGTTACATCGTATAGGCAGGGAAGATCCGCTAGCCCGCCTCGTCGCAGACTTTACTCGTCGCCTCGTCACTGAGACCGTGCAACTGGATAATGGCACGCAGGCCAGGCTCTTCGGCAACGCAGTAGACCTCATCGACACATTGTGGATGGATCAGCTGCAGCGACTGCAGCGCGACGCAATCGGTGCCCCGCCATCGGTGCCGACCGAAATCATCCGGTACATTGAAGAAAATCTGTCCGATCCGACTTTGTCACCGGCGGGGATCGCCGTCGGCCATTTCATGTCCGTGCGTAAGTTGCACGGTCTGTTCGCACGAGACGGCCTTACCGTAGCGACGTGGATCCGCGAACGTCGCCTTGAGCGTTGCCGCGACGATCTCGCCCGTCTCGACCTCCGAGAGATGACGATCTCGCAAGTGGCCGCTCGGTGGGGCTTTGTCAACCCCCCGCACTTCAGTCAGTTGTTCCGCAGCGCCTTCGGCATGACGGCGTCGGACTATCGCATTCGAATGTCGAAGGTGGCATAGTCGCCCGTGCGTTAATCCCGGACTGCCCATGAGGTCTTGCGCCTGCAAGAAGGGGCGGATGCTCGTTTGCAATGCCGGCGGGGTCTAGCCAGCGGTTCCTGCTGATTTTCAATGTTCGGCATTTGTTCGATGACGTTTGTCCTTGCCCTCCCATCATCCGTTATCGAACCGCTCTACTTGATTCAAGGGCCGGACCCCGGACCAGATCGTCTTCGAGAAACGGGTCCAGGTCCTCGTGCTTGGCTCCGTCTACGAATGGATCGCTGCGGACCGGTGCTTGGTCAAAGGCGCCCTTGCGCGGCGAAGTCGTTAGTTGTTCGTCGAAAGCCTCCAAGATGAGCGGAAGGCCGCGGTGGCGGCATCGGGGCGTTGGCCGTGCGCGGGTAATGATGTGTGGTGCGCGCAGTCGAAAGCGCCCACCATGGGCGGCGGGTTAGCGTAGCTCCTAGTGACGCGGGCTGCTTCCGTAGCGCGCGCAACTTTCACACACAAGAAAGGTACTTGAAACATGAAGATCGCTTTGTATGGCGGCAACGGATATGCAGGTGAAGCCATTCGCGCGGAGGCGCTCCGACGCGGGCATGACGTGGCCGTCCTCAGTCGCACCGCGAAGGCGGCGAGCGATGATGCCGCAGCTCAGACCAAGGTCGGAGACATCCACGACGCCCTGTCAATCGACGAGGTCACTCTCGATTCGGATGTGGTCATCGTATCGATCCCCGGATACGAGATCGACGGCAAGAAGGTCGCGGATGCGATCCCAGCACTGCTGGAGGCAGCGGCACGCAACGATGCCCGCATCGGAGTCGTCGGCGGCTCCGGCACGCTTAAAGTGTCTGAGGGCGGAGCGCGGCTGATGGACACGCCGGACTTTCCGCCACCTGCCCTGCCGTCATCGCTGGGCCAAGCTGACGTGCTGGCGCACCTGGAGGCCGCGAGCAGTGGTCGTTGGTTCTACGTAAGTCCCCCGTTGGTGTTCGGCGCACGATTCCCGCAGGAACCCGCCGGAGCCTATCTGCTCGGCGCGGACGTCCTCATCAAGGACTCGCAGGGGCAGGCTCGCCTCGGCGCCGCCGATCTGGCACTTGCCGTCCTCGATGAGATCGAGAAGCCGCGGCATGAGAATAGCAGGTTCAGCGTGGTAGGCGCCTACTGAGCGCAATCCCAGCGAGGGACTGTGCCTACCCAGGGAGGCACAGTCCCTCGCTTGTGCTGCGCCCGCGCAGGCTGTGGGCGTCGAAGAGGAGTGTGGGCGGACTCAGTCGCGGCACTCTTCGGCGTAGCAGATCATCGGTGACAACGAGAGTGGACTCACGGGCGGACGCGGTGGTGGGGATGAAAGCGGCCGCGACGGCGGAGCTGCGACTGGGAGCTCATGTGGGCTCCCAGCCTGGCTGCCGCCGAACGCAGATGCGTTCATTGAGGTGCTATGACGGTCACGCTCCCGCGAGCCATTTCCTCTCGTCAGCGAAAGTCGGCGAATGCGCCAGCATCCCGCCGTCGACGACGATGTCGGTGCCGGTGATGAACTGCGCGGACGAGGATGCAAGGAACGCCACTAGCGCTCCGATGTCCTCGGGGAGACCGAGTCGGGCAATGGGCGTGTGCTGCCGGAAGCTGTCCACCTCCTCCGGGGTGAGGTGAGCGCTGATACCAGGTGTCATGATCACCCCCGGGGAGAGCGAAAGACACCGGATACCGTCAGCGCCGTGCTGAGTCGCGATGTTCTTGGTGAGACCCAGCACGGCCGCTTTCGTCGTCCCATACATCACCCGCTGCAATTCGGCGACGTGTCCCATGACGGACGCCATGTTGATGATGACGCCACCGCGCTGCCGGATCATGTGCGGAATTGCGTGTTTGGCAGCCAAGGCGTACCCAATCACATTGATGTTGAAAATCCGGGCGAAGACGGCGGCATCGAGATCACACACTGTCGTGTCGATCGTGTCTGGATTCATATCCGCGGCGTTGTTGTGGAGAATATCGAGCCGGCCCCATTCCCTCACCGTGCGCTTGACAGCACGCCGGATGTCGTCCTCGACGCCGAGGTCGGCTTGAATCGAGATCGCCTGGCCCCCGGCTTCACCGATGCGTTCCACCGTGTGCTGGGCGGCTTCAGCCACGATGTCGACGACGGCGACCCGCGCTCCTGCCGCGGCCAATGCGGAGGCGGACGCGAATCCGAGGTTCCCCCCTCCGCCGGTGACTAAAGCAACGCAGTTTGTGAGGGTCATAGAAGTGGTTCCTTTTCTGGTTCAGAGGTGCGTGCTTGTGCCTCGGACGAGTCCTGCAACCGGCCTCGCGCTAGGGGTTTTGCGTCGTTCTCTTCCGGCTGTGTCAGGCGCGGATATCCCACAGAAGCTCGTTCGGTGGGGGCGCCACGCTTCCGAAGTCGATGTCGTGCAAGGCGGCTAACTGTGCATTTACCCAATTGTTGAACGGGTCGTCGCCGATCGCCGCACGGTGCTCATCTCGCCAAGGGCGATCACCGATGACCACCGGTATCACCAGGTCCACGTCACCGGGCTGGAGGAATACGGTCTCCCCGTGACCAGCAGCATGCATCTGCTGCATGAGCTCGGCGTTTCGGGCACCCTCAAGCTGCTGCGCGAATTCCTGAAACCTGTGGCGCATTCCCGAAACGAGCGGCAGGGCGGAGGCGTATACGTCGTCGCCGTCGAGATCATCGGGGATCGCGGTAAAAGCACGAACCGACGCGGGGGACGTGCCAAGCCCGAACTGTGAGGTCGGCATTGCGGATCCTGGCCCGAACCGGACGATGACAACAAGTTCTCCAGCCGGCCCCACTTGACGATAAGCGATCTCTCGGTCGATCCCGGCATCCGTATCGGACCGGGGGCGAAGCGGGGTGGGAAGCGTGTCTTTCGGAATGGCGAATGCGTGGATCAATGGGACTCCTTCAGCTGAACGTACTCCTTCACTCTCGGGCATCCAAGCGCCGGTCGGCGGATCTCTGCACGTGATCGATATGAGACCGCACGCGGGCAACAGGGAACTCGGCTGACTCGATCTAACGTAGGAGTCATGTGCTGCGGATAGGCGCCGGCGAGGACCGCCGCCGATAGTTAGCGCACTTCGGAGAGGAGGATCATGGATGATCTAGAGAGTAGGAATGAAAGAGCCGCGGTCGTGGGAGGTGGAATCGGGCGAGAGCGCGCTTCCGTGGTGCGATGAGTCTGGCCGGGAAAGTCACAATCGTCACTGGCGCCGCCCAGGGGCTGGGTCGCAGCCAGGCGGAATACTTCGCCCGCAAAGGCGCGCGCGTGGTGATCGCCGACGTGCAGGATGAGACCGGTGCGACCGTCGCCGCCGCCCTGCGTCAGGGCGGGCTTGAGGTTGTCTTCGAGCACCTCGATGTCGCATCCTCCGCCGAGTGGGAACGGGTGACTGCAGCTACGGTTGATCGTTGGGGTGGCATCTCGGTTCTCGTTAACAATGCCGCGATTCTCTCGTCGGTCGGTCTAGAGGAGGAAACTGATGAGGGATGGGACCGGGTGAACAACGTGAATCAGCGCGGTGTCTGGTACGGCATGCGCGCAGTTGCTCCTGTCATGCGCGCGAACGGCGGGGGTGCGATCGTCAATATCGGCTCAATCAATGGTGTTGTCTCTGCCGAGGGGCATGTCTCCTACCAGGCAACAAAGGGTGCGGTGCGGATGCTGACGAAGAATGCGGCGATCCAGCTCGCCAACGACAATATCCGGGTGAACTGCGTTCACCCGGGAGTGATGGATACTGGACAAGCGGCGAATGCGGGTATCGATTCCGATCCCGACTTCATTCGCGATACACCGCTTGGCAGGCTCGGCCGTCCGGATGAGGTGGCCGCAGCGGTGGCATTCCTCGCTAGTGAGGAAGCGAGTTACATTACGGGCGCAGAGCTCGCAGTGGACGGAGGTTACACTGCGCGATGAGCGGACGGCGAGTGGGCGTCTTTCTCCCAGAACGCGTTGAGGAAGCACCCGGTGGCGGGCTGACTGGCGTCGCCGCCGGACGAGCCTGACGAGGGTCTTCTTTCTCCGTCCCAGTCCAGTCGTCCATCATCGGAATCACGGCCCCGATGCGTAGCACCGGCTCCGTGAAGCTGGCTTGGCAAAACGACCCGAGGAGCCTAGCCCTTCTTGCAGGCTCTGAGGAAAGGCCACCTTTCCGGTGCCGTGCAGTCCGGGTGGTCAGCGGGCGAGATAACCGCCGTCGATGACGAGATCGATTCCGGTAATGTAACTCGCGTCATCGCTGGCGAGGAAGAGTGCGCCGAGCGCAACTTCGCGAGTGGTTCCCTGCCGACGCATCGGTGTGTCTCCGAGCCATTCTTCAAGTACCGCGGGGTCTTCCTCATGCGACATCTCAGTTTCGACCATCCCCGGGCAAACCGTGTTGCACCGGATGCCGTCGCTGACGTAACTCAGTGCGGCGTTCTTCGAAAGCATGCGTACCGCGCCCTTGGTCGCCTGATAGGACATATGGTCGATGTCGCCGGCCACCCCCATGATGGAGCAGATGTTGACGATCGAGCCGCTGCGATTGCGCTGCATAACAGGAATCACCGCGCGCATACCCAGCCAGACGCCCTTCTGGTTGATGTCGACAATGCGCGTCCAGGTAGCGACGTTCTCGTCGACCACAGATGCCTCACTTCCGACGCCCGCGTTGTTCACCAGGACATCGATGCGTCCGTGAGTCGCGCTCACAGCATCGACTACGCTCGACCACGACCCGGGATCCCGAACATCCAGATGTGCGAACGTCGCTGCCCTCCCGGCTTCCCGCAACTGCGATACGACCGTTGTGCCACGCTCGTCATTGACGTCGCCGAGGACGACCGTTGCGCCTTCCTCGGCGAACAGACGCGCGATCGCCTCGCCGATTCCCTGAGCGGCGCCGGTGACGAGCGCAACCTTTCCCTCGAGCCGGTTCATGCTTGTCCTTCCAATAGTCGGCATCAGTTGGGGCAACGTCAGCAAAGACCTTCACTCAGACGGTGCTTATTCAATCAAGGTCTCCGATAATTCTCTTAGTGGAGTCGCTCCCGGCGAGAGGGGGGCATCTCCGATGCCAGGCGGTGTGCGTTTGATAGTGGTGGGCCAGGGCCAACACGGCGTGATCCGCGTGCGGCTTTCCGACGATCTGAAGTCCGACGGGCAGACCCTCGGTGCTCGGCCTGACTGGGATCGAGATCGCCGGCCAGCCGAGCGCGTTGATCGGCGATGTGTACGCGGCGAAATCGCTGATTCCGTCGAGTTCACCAAACGGCGGCGACGGCGTGGGCGTTGTGGGCAGGCAGACGAAATCGAGATCCGCCGTCGCAGCGACAACCCTTCGTGCCAAGACGCCCCGCGCGCGCTGGACAACAAGGTAATCTCGGGCACTGAAGGCCGCACCCGCAGCGATGATCCGGCGTGCGCCTTCGCCGAACGACTCCCAGCGTTCGGCAAGTTGTTCCGCCATCGTGGCAAAATGCTCACAGATCGTTCCGAGCGCCGCCACTGCACCGAGATCGGCCCACTCTCGGAGGACGACGGGCTCAAGGTGCGCACCATTGGCAGCTAGGACCGCGAGTGACTCCGCTACCGAGCTTGCGACGTCCGGATGGGTGCCCGGCAGATCCATGACCCCAATGCGCAGGCTCCGCAGATCGATGTCGTCCGGCCCGTTCGATGCAGGTTCTGCACGGAGCACGCGCAAGACCGTTTGGCACTCGGCAGCGGAGCGTGCCATGGGTCCGATCGTCTCGTAGGACTCGCCTCCCATGATCATTCCATCCATGGGCACCGTTCCGTGGGTAGGAACGAAACCGGTCACTCCGCACAGCGCGGCGGGGCATCGGATGCTGCCGCCTGTGTCGGTGCCGAGTGCGACCGCCGCCATCCCCGTCGCAACGGCTATAGCTGATCCCGATGACGATCCACCAGGCCAGCGGCCAGGGTCCCAAGGGTTGCGCGGCACGACTGCTGAGATCCCCGGCGCAAGCAGTCCCGCACCGAGCTCCATCGTCGTCGTCTTTCCAACGACTACCGCGCCCGCCGCTCGCAATCGTGCCACGGCGGTGCCGTCGTATGTGGAGGGACGCGCCGATCGATAGCCGTCGCTCTGCCCCTTGGTTGGTGCTTCCGCAGTGAATATGAGATCCTTCACCGCGACGGGGAGGTCCTGCAGGAGGCCCGAGGGCAGTCTGCTGTCTGATGCGGGCACATCGCCAAATCGGGTCGCGAACGCGGCCAACTGGCCGTCCAGTCGGTCGGCGACCGACCGTGCGACCGCCAGCCCATCGACCGCGCCTTGTTTGTTCCTGGCGCGTAAACCGACTCTCTCGTCAAACACGGTCATGCGCCCGCCCCGTCTCCTGGTGAGAAGCTCAGAGCGGAGGGATCCGTGTCGTCGATCAAGGAAGCCAGCCGTGGCAGCACACATTGCAGATCGGCCACGATAGCGTCGATCACCGCGAGATCATCCTCGCCCGGGAAAATGTTGAAAGCCGACAGCTTCGACTTCACCTCATACTCGTCCACTCTCGACTCTCCTCTCATTGAGCCGACTGTAACGCGGCCGCCTCCTCTTTCCGGCCCGGATGAGGGGAAGTGCGCGCGATCTGAATCTCTCTGCACGGAGAGGGAAGCCG
>FSUT01000777.1_pt1 | contig 30392 bp, 26 predicted proteins | sample 1637481 | NCBI WGS metagenome assembly FSUT01 (sample SAMEA3914816, study PRJEB12502) | metagenome | biome: forest; material: soil | place: USA | collected 2011-09-16 | depth 0.3 m | reverse complement strand
GTTCTGCGATCTCCTCCTTGAGCTTCTCGACATCGGAAACCTGTTCGATGGAGCGGTAGGTGGAGCGAAGCGCGCGGATTTCTGCGGGAAAGTCAATCTGAGCCATGGTTGTTCCAGAGTACGCCATCCATTGGTGGCCTTGGCACGGGGCCTGGACGTATGACGCTTGGAGTTCAGCGGGTCAGCCTGGAGCGCGCAGTGGAGCGGGCTTCGATCGGAACGCCGTCGGGAAGCAGAAAGCTGACCACGGGCGGATGGGCAACCGCGCTCAGCACAACTTCGGCCGTGGTGCTGTCCGGACTTCCAGTACCCGGCGCGACGGCAAGTTGATCGAACCGTGAATGGGCGCCGTTTTGCCTGAGGTATGACACGGTAACCCTCCGTACCCGCTCGCTGTTGAGGACCGCCGAGGGCGTGTCGGCGCCACTGTCCACTTGGCCGAGGGCATAGCTGTCAGCGGCCGCCACCGAAGCTCCGTCTGCCATGGAGAGGAGCTTCTTATGTTCGATGTAGATGGTGGAAGCCGCAGCAACGACCGTCGCCAGCAACAACGCGATCACCACATAGCCGATGGTCAAGACCATCAAATGGCCGTCTTCCCCCTCTGATTTTCGAGACTGCAGCACATCCGTCTTCTCGGGACGGTCCTTCACCGGAACCGCCCGACGATTTGCGTGGCCGAAGCACTCAGATTCGCGGCGTCCAGATTCAGAGTGTCCCCAAAGGGCAGCATGGGCAATGGCACTGTGAGCTTGACCGTCACCGTGACCGCAGCACCCGCCGACAAGCAGTCGCCGCGGTCGCACGTGACATCGACAAATGCCCGCTCCGCGGGATGGCCATAGTCGGCAAGAGTCAGAAGGGCAGCCTGCTCGGCGGCGACACGCCCCTGGGAGGTGTCCTTCTGCATGACGTAGACCTTGGCGGCTTGGTCCGCTGCCCCCACGACGGCGAAGGAGCCGCCCTGGATCTGTCCAATAGTGACGATGAAGTAGACCACGGGAACCATGAGCAGAAGGGACAGGAGGATGAACTCGACCACCGCGCTTCCCCGCTCAAAGGCACATGGAGGGCCGGTAGATTCCTGGCCCTCGGCCATTGGCGGGCAGACCGCCTCCCGGAAGCGGGAAAGCGCTGCACTGCCAAGGTCAACCGGGAGTCGCGGCATGCCCCCTCACCTCCAGCGCCGCTCCGGGTCCTATCAGCCCGATGACGGGCAAGGGCGCCCGGACTGTCACTACCAAGCTGCGGATTCCCTGGAAGCTGGCCTCCGACGTCGAGATGTCCCGCGCAAAATCCGCGTTCAGCGCTATTCCGATCAAGTCTGCGGTGCGCTCACGGGCGTCGGTCGGCGTCCGGTCGGCGAGAGCGCCGTAACGGGCACCGGACGAGGCCGCATCAATGAGGGTATTGCGGACGTGCAACACGAGGGTCAGTTGAACGACGGCGAGGAAGAACATGGTCAACAGACCCCCGACCAGCACAAAATCCACGACGGCGGAGCCCTGTTCATCCCCTCGGCTGGCACTGACGCTCCCGCCATCTTCCGCTCCCTGGCTGCGGAACGGCATGGACTTACTTTCCGACCTTACTCATGGCCTGGTTGAAGAGTCCCTCTAGAGCCGGGCCGGCCAGCGCCAGCAGGCCTGCGACGAGTGCCGCGGACATCAGGGTGATCATGACCCAACCGGGGACATCTCCCCGCTCGGGATGACCATCGTCCGGGACCGAACTTTCATTCGGGGTGATTCTCAGCGAGGGTCTGGACGGCGGGAGTGTCCACCACTGGCACAGCAAAAGTCCCGGAGCGGGCAGGCTGCGGCGTCCGGGCTTATTCATTCTTCCCCAATTCATTTTTCCCCATTTCGCTGTGCAGGAATCGTTGTGATCCGTGCTGTCTTATGTTTGGCATTCAGGCGGACGCCCAAGTGATGGAGGTGAAAAGGCTTGTCGGAGACCGCCATCAGAAACCAAGTTCCAGCGCGGCCAGGCCGGGATAGACGGCGAAGATCACGGTGAGGGGCAGGACGCCGAAAACCAGCGGCACCATCATGGCGATTTCTTTGCGGCCCGCCGCTTCCATCAGCTCCCGTTTGGCTGAATCGCGGACATCCGCAGCTTGGGCCCGCAAAACTTCGGCCAAAGGGGTACCACGTTCGACGGCAACGACAATCCCATCCACGAACCGAATAAGCGGCCCGAGTTCGGTTCGTCCCGAAAACTCGTGCAGGGCGTCAACCAGCGGCGTGCCTGCCCGCGTGGCGGCCGATACCAGGGCAAACTCCTTCGCCAGCTCGCCGCGGGCTGTCCGACACACTCGATCGAGGGCACCGCTAGCGCTCTCCCCCGCACCCACCGCGAGGGCCATCAATTCTGCAAGGCTGGGGAATTCCGTCAGCATCCGCCTTTGCCTTCGTTTGATCCGCACCCCCAGCATGTAGTCACGGAAAAGAAAGCCACCCAGTGCACAAACCAGGACCGAGGCAACCGCAAGCCCCGGATTGAACCGTCCCCGGGTGGCACTCACGACCACCACAACAACCGCCGTCGCAAAGCCCGCCGCCGCCCACAGCAGCTGCTCCGCGCGGAAGTCCAGCGCGGACTTGCCGGAACCGGACTTTGCCAGCCTCTTGTTGAGGGACGCGGCACCGAGGTTGAATTTCGCCAGGTAGCGGAGAGCGTCCCGGATCGCCGGCCGCAGAATGCGCTCCAAAGGGCCGAACGGTGCGATGTCCGGGGTTGTGGACAGCAGGCGCGATTCGAGGTTCTGGGACCTGAGTTGCGGCTCGATGCGCTCCGCGAAGGGAATGGCCCGCATGAATGGCATGCGAACAAAGATGAGCCACAACCCGGCTCCCAAAAGAAGACCACAGAACACGGCCAGGGCAGTCAACGCAATCATCGAAGCACCCTTTCATCTTCAGGAAGGGCGGCAATGCGCAGCATCGCCCAATAACAGAAGCCCGAGACCAACAATCCGCCTCCAAGAACGCTGACTCCCGCGGCCGAGTTGTACGCGGCGACGGCTTCCGGCCTGCTGGCCAGCAGCATCAGGACGATCCACGGGGCGGCAACGGCGAGGCGCGCCCCATTGATGGTCCATGATTGTCGTGCCTCGAGTTCGCGGCGGGTCCTCGCGCTCTCGCGAAGGAACTCGGCGAGAGTTCCCAAAAGGCGACCGAGATCGGATCCGCCCACGTCGCGGGTCAGCCTGAGCGCCTCAATGATCCGGTCGGCAACGGGATCGGCCAAACGCTCCTTTAGCTTGCTCAACGCCGCATCGAAATGACCGCCGGAACGGTAATCCGCAGCAAACTCGCGGAAGAGGGCCCGCAGCTCTTCGGGGCCCTTGTCCCCAAGTTGGATAAGCGCCTCGGGCAGCGAAAGTCCTGCGCGGATTGCCGAGCGCAAATGGTCGACGACATCGGGCCAGAGCTCCCGGAGCATGGCGGTCCGCTTGCGCGCCCGCCAGCTGACAACGGCCAAGGGAAGCCACGCGCCGAACAAGCCGAAACACGCCGCAATCGAAAAGGACGCCGTCGTGACGTAGATCACCAGTGTGGTGAAGAGGCCCAATCCTAGGCACGATGCGATGAATCCCCCGGCGCTCACCTTTTCGATCCCGGCGGTGAGCAATAAAGACTCAAGGCGTTTCGGTTTGGGCTCCTTGGCGGCAAGGGGGTGTTGTTCCCACGCAGACCACCAGACAAGAAAGACACCCAGGCCGCAGAGAACGCCCAGCAGCGGCGCCATCAGAACTGTTCCAGAAGCGCAGCGACGTCAAAACCTGCCAGGGCGAATTTCTCGGCGGCCGGCATGGAATTCGAAGTGGCTTGGAGCCTGCCGTCCTGCATCGCGAATACCTTGGACGACTCAATGATGCCGTTCTCCACGCGTCGCCCCAGCGAAAGGATCTCCGTGACTTGCCGGCGACCGTCCGCCTGACGGCTGCAATGGACCACGAGGTCGATGCAGGATGCGACGGTCGGTACGACGAACGCACTCGAGATGTTCCCGCCGGCCAGCAGCGGCAGGGTACAGATCTTGGTCACGGCGTCATGCGCGGAGTTGGCATGGACGGTACACATGCCCGGCAAGCCCGAATTCAACGCAATAAGCATGTCCAGGCTTTCGGCTTCCCGGACTTCGCCCACCACGAGGCGGTCCGGCCGCATGCGAAGAGCCTCCTTGACGAGCCGGCGCAAGGGAATTTCGCCTTGACCCTCAAGGTTTGGCTGGCGGCACTGGAGTCCAACGACGTCTCGCAGCGGGAAGTGGAGTTCAAAGATCTCTTCGACGGTGATGACCCGCTCCCGGGAGCCGATGTTGGCTGCCAGGCAGTTGAGCATTGTGGTCTTTCCTGCCTGGGTGGCTCCCGAGACGAGAATGTTCAGTCCGCTGGCCACCGCGGCCCCCAGGAATCGGGCTGACTCGGGCGTCAACGTACCCAGCTCCACTAGATGCTCGAGCCGGGTCGCCTTGACCACGAATTTGCGGATATTCACAGCCCAATGGCGGCGGGTGACGTCGGGAATGACGACGTGGAGCCGAGAGCCATCGGGCAGGGCCGCGTCGACAAAGGGTGAGGAAAGGTCCAGCCTGCGCCCGGAACTCTTAAGCATCCGCTCAACAAGGTCGCGAACCTGCTGCTCGGTGAGGCTGATCGAGGTAAGTTCGGATTCGCCATTCCGGGCAACGTAAACCTCATTGGGTGCGTTGAGCCAGACCTCTTCGATGGTGGGGTCATCCAGGAGTGGCTGGAGCGGCCCGAAGCCGGCAACGGCGTCGAACACGTACTTGCGGGCAGCGTCCAAGTGTCCCAAAGGAGGCAAGGGGCCGAGGAGCGCCCGCTCGTCGTAGTCATTCACGGCGGCCTCGACGAGCCGGTGAACTTCGACTGCTTGACTCAAAGGGTCCAGCCCACGCCGACGAATCAGCTCCCGGACTTCGTCTTCGACGATGCGCAAAGCCTCCATGTTCCCCCCAATGCAGCATGCGCCCAGGCGCTGCGGAAACCTTCAACAGGCTTAAGGCTAGGGGAGGTTGCAACACCCTGCCAAGTCAATTTGACCCGGTTGTGGATAACCACCGACGAGTAGTCACACTGGATTGAGTTTGGTGCTCTCGGAGAACCCTCTCTTGGCCGGATTTTTGCGAGCCTATCGGCGCGACATCATCCACGAAATCGGAACGAATTCCGCCGACTACTCGAGTGATGACGGTGATTAAATGCGAGTGTTGACACCCTGATTGGCCACTCGTAGCGTCAAATAATCAGCCGCGCGCCATGGGCCGAAGCAGACCCAGCGCCTTGCTTCACGGCCCTTGACGCGCTGCGGTTCAATAAATGAATGCCCACGATGAGTACTGGCAACCCCGAATTGTGCAAGCGGATCACGCGAGCACTGAAGGTCTCACCAGTCAGGTTGCAGGGCGCGACGAACGGACATGGGATGCAAAACAGGTGGATGGTGGCCTCCCGCCATGGGCGGGGGCTCCCATATGAGGGCCAACAGACCCATCGAAAGACGGCTGCCATGGGGGCAGCCGTGCTTCTCTTAGCAACGCTCTTCAATGCGACCATTTTGACCCAGCCAGCACACGCAGCGGGTCCTCTTGTCGTCACGTTGACATTCGATGACGCCAACGCCGATCAGGTGGCTGCGGCGAATTATTTGAATTCCAAAGGAATGTCGGGGACATTCTTCCTTCCATCCGGCTACCTCAATGCGACCGATCCCAATGGCGGTCCGCCCCCTTACATGACGACCGCCCAGGCACTCGCCCTCCAAACGGCAGGCAATGAGATCGCCGGGCACACCGTCACGCACCCCGACCTTGCCCAAATGGACGCGAACGAGGTGGCACGCCAAATATGCAACGACCGCGTCAACCTGACCAACATGGGCTTCCGGGTCACGAACTTCGCCTACCCGTTCGCGTCCGCCACTCCCGCGGTGCAGCAACAGGCCGCCGACTGCGGCTACAACAGCGCACGTGGCCTGGGCGATCTGAAAAGCAAGGCTGCCCCAACGCTGACCGACGTGGCTGAACCGCTGCCCGTTCCTACCGCGGACCTCTTTTTCACCAAGGCACCCGATGAGGTAGACAACACATGGGCCGTTGCCGACATGCAGGCCGTTGTGACCCAGGCAGAGGCCGGCGGCGGATGGGTGCAATTGACGTTCCACCACTTCGACTCGAGCACCGATCCTCTGACTGTCACGACAGCCAATTTCCAGGCCTACGTGAATTGGCTGGTGACGGAACAAACGGCGGGCAGGATCGTCGTCAAGACAGTACGCCAGGTCATGGCGGCCCAGTTCCCTGACCCAAGCAACTCCGCACTGGACGTGGACAAGCCGCTCGTCAATGGACCGGCTGCACCTCCTCCGATCACCACCGGAAACCTCATCCAGAACCCCAGCCTGGAAACGGCAGGACCCGTGGCCACCGGGCTCCCGTACTGCTGGGCAGTCGGCGCCTTCGGAACCAACACCCACACTTTCACCAGCGTGTCTCCGGGCCACACAGGATCTGTCGCCGAACAGCTGGTGATGGCGGGCCGGGTTGACGGCGACGCCAAGCTGTTACCTACCTTGGACCTGGGCCAATGCGCCCCGACCGCCATTCCCGGTCATTCTTACCAAATGTCGGCCTGGTACCACTCGACGGTTCCGACTCAGTTCGAACTTTATTACCGAACCGGCTTAGGTACTTGGACCTACTGGACTGCAAGTCCCACGGTTGTGGCATCAGCCAACTGGGCCCAGACAGTATGGACCTCACCTCCTGTACCGGCCGGAGCAAGCGCCATCAGTATGGGCCTGAACCTGGTAAGCAACGGGACGCTCGTCACGGATGATTACGCACTCAATGACCTGGGTTCCTTGCCGCCAGCAGCGGCCGCGATTGCGGCGAAAGCAGTTGCTGTTCCGGCGATAGGGTCGGCCACGGGGCCGGTGGTTTGCGGACTCGTAGCAGGCGGGTGCTACCAGCTCTACACCAATGGAGCCATCCTGTGGTCATCCGCAACGGGGGCGCACGTTTCCATGGGCGATATTCGCACTTTGTGGGCAGCCTATGGCTACGAACACGGATACTTCGGTTACCCCACGAGTGATATTGTCTCCGGCCTTGTTGGCGGAGGCTATTATCAGACCTTCCAAAACGGTGCGATGATTTCGTCGTCGACGACGGGGGCCCACGTCTCCTATGGCGCCATACGCGATAAGTGGGCGCAGTACGGATTCGAAAGCGGAATCCTGGGCTACCCGACGTCGGACCAGGTGGGCGGACTCATCAACGGAGGTGCCTACCAGCTCTTCCAAAACGGCGCCATTCTTTGGTCGCCGTCAACAGGGGCGCACATTTCCATGGGAGTCATCAGGACGGCGTGGGCAGCGCAGGGCTACGAGCGTGGCTACCTGGGCTACCCGACTAGCGACATCGTCTCCGGACTGATCAACGGGGGAACCTATCAATCGTTCCAAAACAGAGGCGCGATCATTTGGTCTCCTACCACCGGCGCCCAGATCTCATTTGGCGCTATAAGGGTCGCGTGGGCCTCAACGGGGTATGAGCAAGGACGGCTTGGCTACCCGATCAGCAACGAGTACACCATCGCCGGAGTGACCTATCAGAACTACCAGCACGGCACCATCACTTGGACTCCTGCTGGAGGAGCGGTAGTCCACTAGAAGCGTCAAAGTCTGTACCAGAATTCGCTACAGCTCCGCTGGATAGCCAGAATGCATGGCGGCCGTACTCTCCGAGTGCGGCCGCCATGCATTTTCCGTCCCTCGATAGAACACCAGTAACAGGAGCATCACTAGTTACTTGTGCACCACGGGTGGTAGGCTTTCCGACGTCCGCCCCACCACATACGGGGCCGTGTATGGTCGACGACGAATATCGGCTAAGCAATGCGGCTCCTGATCCCATAGGCGGCAGGTCACCGCTCTGGAGCACAAATTGAAACTGTCTCGCAACAGCAACCTTCTTAGAAGCCCTTCGGTGAAGTCGGCGCGCCAAGTCCGCACATTCGCCGCCGTTGCAGCGGCATGCATACTCCTTACCGTGGAGCCCATTGGGTTGGCCGCGGCCAGTCCGACGCCCAGCCCTGCTTCCAATCCCACGCCGACGGCAACATCCCGCCCCAGTTCGAACGGCGCCGTCGGGACTCCTTCAGCCTCCCCAAGCCCTGCGCCTAGTCCTTCGCCCAGTGTGTCTTCGCCGACACAAGCCTCACCGAATTCGGAGGCGATGAAAAAGGCCATGCGCGACGCTATTCCAGCCGGCGGCGCGGAAATGGGTCAGCGTTCCCCGCGAGTGATGGCCGACAAGAAGGTTGGGTTGGGATCGATAGTCGCAGGCTCACGCGCGGTACCGGAAACTCTCTCCCTGACTGTTCCGCAGGCAACAGATCCCAGCCATTGGCGGCCATCATACGGTATTGCCGGTCAGGACGTCAGCGCCTACCAGGGTGCGGTGGACTGGGCAAGCCAATGGAATCAAGGGTCTCGATTCGCCTATGTGAAGGCCACAGAAGGTAATTACTACCAAAATGAGAATTTTTCCCAACAGTACGATGGTTCCCGAAGCGTCGGGATGATCCGAGGGTCATATCACTTCGCGATTCCCAATTGGTCCTCCGGCGCGGATCAGGCGAGGTACTTTGTTGCCAACGGTGGGGGGTGGACTGCTGACGGGTACACGCTCCCGCCCGTACTCGACATCGAGTACAACCCCTACGAAGGACAGACCATCAACGGTTTTTACTTCGGGAATACCTGTTATGGCATGTCGGCAGGGCAAATGGCATCCTGGGTGGCGGACTTTGGCAATACAGTCAAGTCCTTGATCGGACGCTACCCCGTCATCTACAGCACCACGGACTGGTGGACGCGCTGCACCGGGAACACCGGCGGATTCACGGACTATCCGCTGTGGATTGCGTCCTACCCCAGTTCTGCAAGCGACTATCCGGGCACCCTACCGGCTAGCTGGTCCCAGTTCAGCTTTTGGCAGTACAGCAGCACCGGACCGCTCCTGGGCGACTCCAACATCTTCAATGGCGGCATGGACCAGCTACAGGCTTTCGCCAACGGAACCACAGCGGCATCAACCGCGATTCAGGCCTCGGCGGCGGCAAACCCATCGATTGGTACCGCCGTCGGGCAAGTTGTTTGTGGTCTTACCGGCGGCGGGTGCTATCGCATGTACACCAACGGTGCGATTATCTGGAGCCCCGGGACCGGAGCACAGCCCAGCCCGTTTGGACCCGTCCGCGATGCGTGGGCCGGCCAGGGGTACGAAAATGGAATCCTGTCCTACCCCACCAGCGGTATCCTCTGCGGTCTGGTGAAGGGAGGTTGCTACCAGGCATATGCGGGCGGGGAGATTTTCTCTTCCCCCGCCACTGGTGCACAGGTCAGCCGCGCCGGAGCGATTAGGTCGGCTTACCGTAATTCCGGTGCCGAAAACGGGCCGCTAGGCTATCCGACCGGTTCCGAAACCTGTGGCCTGGTCCGAGGAGGCTGTTACCAGCTCTTCGAGGGAGGAGCCATCATTTGGTCGCCGTCCACCGGCGCCCAATTGAGCCCCTATGGCCCAATACGGACAGCCTGGGCTAACAACAAATTCGAAACAGGCGTCCTGGATATCCAACCGGCAGTATCGTATGCGGGCTGAGCAACGGCGGTTGTTATCAGGGATTTGAAGGGGGAGCCGTTCTCTACTCTCCTGCAACGGGAGCGCAGCTGAGCCTCAACGGACCAATTAGGGACGCGTGGGGACAGGTCGGTTACCAATCAGGTTCACTGGGCTACCCCACCGACAACCAGGTGTGCGCTCCAGCCCTTGACTCTTGCTACCAGAAATACCAGGGTGGCACCGTTACTTGGACCGCGACGATTGGAGCCCGGTATGTCACCGGAGGAATCAACACCGGCTGGCTGGCGTCAGGCGGCGTCTCGGGTCCACTTGGATACCCCACAGGTTCCCCGGTTTGCGGAATAAAGGGTAGCGGTTGCTACCAGTCGTTCCAGAACGGCTACATCCTGTGGACTGCCGCCACGGGCGGACAGGCCAGCGTCAACGGCCCCATTCGCGATGCTTGGCAAAAGAGCGGACTTCAGGACGGACCCCTCGGATATCCCGCCACCGGAGTTGTCTGCGGGCTTGTCAACGGCGGTTGCTACCAGAACTACCAGGGTGGTGCGATCATTTGGTCCCCCGCCACAGGCGCCCAACTCAGTCCGACCGGACCAATCCGTACCGCGTGGCAGCAGAAGGGCTTTGAAACCGGCCCCCTAGGCTACCCGACCACAGACGTCGTGTGCGGAATCAAGAACGGCGGTTGCTACCAGAACTTCCAAGGTGGCGCGATCGTATGGTCAGCGGCGACGGGCGCACAATTAAGCCTCACCGGACCAATCCGTTCAGCCTGGCAGGCGCAAGGGTTCGAAGCCGGACCGTTGGGCTACCCCACAGGCCCTCAGACCTGCAACACGAATCAAACGTCGTGCAGCCAGACCTTCCAAGGCGGGAAAGTTAACTGGGATTCGACTCGCGGTACATGGATCGGCTGAAAACCAATCAAGGGTGCTGTTGACGGCAGGTCCATGTTCGGCTGGGATCCAGGATGGGCATCCCAGCCGATGGTCCACCGCGCGCCAATCGGAGAACATCGACCGGTTCGCGACCATGTGGCTATGACCCGACGCGCTCGCCATAAGGACCTGGTCCATGAAGGTCATGGTCGGCGGTTTTAGTTACCTGTACCCTTGCCGGCTGTTTCTGCGATCAAGGGTGAACGGCGCTTTAGCCATAAGACTGCGCAACCCACGACAACAGCCATCGCGATCCCAACCTCGATGAATCCAGCGGTAAGGGTAGCGGGAAGCAGCAACAGCAGTCCCAGCTGCACCACGTGGGCAACAAGGGCCAAAGCGAAGATTCTCAAAGGCCACGATCCGCGCGTGACTTTACGAATGGCCAGCCAGTAAAACAGACCCAGCACTATGAAGCTCACTGCGTGGATGCACGCAACCATCCTCAGATCGCCTTTGCTCGCTGGGACTACAGCAGCCGCTGCCGCCAACAACAAAGCCGCAGGTGTGACGTAGGCCATCATCGCCGTCCGATGAAAGACATACACGACGTTGCTGGAAATAAGGAATGCCGCATAGCCCAAAGACATCAGGGGCAATATCTGGGCGACAGGTGCGAGCATCTCGGGGTCGCGGCTCAGCACGATACTTCCGAGGGTTGCGGCAGCCGAGGCGAGCATACCGACGGCGACCGCGCTGACCGCTGCCTCTACGAGTACGTTGCGCAGTCTGGATCGAAGTTCGCCTTCTCCCGCAGACATGATGCGGGTCGACCATGAATTGTTTAGGGCGTTGAGCACTGTTAATGGACCGGTGGAGAAAATCAACACGGCGCCGTACTGGCCCGCCGTCGTCACTCCTGAGGTCGCTGCCAAAAGCAGAACCGGCCCTTGGGTCAACAGCATGAGGGCCCCGGTATGTGGTAACAGCGGCAGGGCGATCCTTCCGGATTCCCTCACCACACCGTTTACGCACCACGGAGCCTTCGGACGGACGACGACGAAAGCGAACAGGGCCGTCGCGAAGACGGCAAGTGTGTACGCCATGAGGTAATTAGTGGCTGTCGGGCCTACCACTGTCACGGCGGCCAGGCCCACAAGGTTCGCTACAACGGACGAACCGATACTGAGCAACACAAACACCACCGGGCGGTCCTGTGCGCGAAGCACAGCCTGGCATCCCAGCACGGTCCCCAGAAGTCCGATGGAGACCAAGGCGAGGACCATCGTCCAGGGCACGGCCCTGGCCCCACCTATGGGAAGACATGCAATGACCGCGGCTGCCACCAAACCAATAATCATGCAGCCTAGCGCCAAGAAGCCGTACATCGCCAAGGACCGTGCCCGGCCATTGTTCGTAGCAAACCACCGTTGGGTGATAGCCAGTGGCAGCCCCGCAGAAAGCAGGACCACCACTACTTGGATCGTGACGACGGCCGTAGACACCAGACCCCACTGGGTCCCGTCCAGCACCCGGATCGCAAACGGCTGGATGAGGAGGAGTCCAAGTCCTTGGAGGAGGGATCCCACAAGGTAGAGCAACGCCGAACGGGCTCCGGCAATCGGGGAAGGGGTTCCGGCGTCGTCGTTCACTCCATGCCCTCTAGGGTGTGACTGCGTGGGCAAGCAGTTTCTTCAGGCCCGGCCACATACGCTTTTGGATAACCTTGGGGGCCAGCGTCAGGGCATGCAGTCGCGAGGAGAAATGGGCTTGGGCGGCATTGGCAGCACTTGTCCAGCCCAACTTGCGGAAGTCGCGGACACATTCGTCAAAGAACGCCCGCTCCTCCGCAAAACGGCGGCCGTCCAGTGCACGTACCGAAGAATCCGACTCGCGGTGGCGGCGGTACTGGAAGCAGACAGTATCTGAAACCATCATTTTGCCACCATCCATGATGATGTCCATTGCCAGGGCAAGATCCTGGACGACGTCGTACTGCTGGCGGAAGCTGTGCTTCGTGATCGCAGAAGAACGCCAGGCAACCGAGGGGAAGTAGAGCCAGTCGCCGGTGATCAGGCTCTTGGCGATCGCTTCGCCCGCGATGACGGCGTCAGCCGCTTCGCCTACTGCACGACGGCGCAGGAAGGCCTTGACCTTGTCGCCAAGTGGCTCGTAGACGACGCCGTCCTCGTCAATCACCTCGACGCCGGGCTGGACAATATCCACCTCCGGGTTCTGGAACGCTTTGCGGATGGTAGCGATGTAGTTCGGCAGCATGATATCGTCAGCGCCCATGATCACGGTGTAGTCGTGTTCCAGCAACCCCAAGCACTTACGGTAGTTGCCGTTGGCACCGAGATTCTGCTCGTTGCGCAGGTACCGGACGCGATCATCGGTTTCCGTCAAAGAATTGAAATAGGCCGGCAGGGAATCGTCCGGGTAACCGTCGTCGACAATGGTCAAGCGGAAATCGCGATCGTCCTGGGCCAGGATTGAATCAACGGCTGCCTTCATCATCGCCACGTCACCGTAGTACGGCAGCATTACATCAATGGTCATTAATTTCTTCCCTTGTTGGTAGGCCGCGAGGCCTGATCGTCAACGTTTGTTGTTTCAGCTTCGGCTGCTTTTTGCTTCGATTGGAGGCTCTCCAGGCCCGAGCGGAGGATGGATACTTCCTCGGCCAAGATCCGGGTTTCGTCTTCCAGAATGGTCAGCTCACGTGAAACGTGCAGTCCCACTCCCACGAGCAGCACGATTGCTAGAGCGAAGAGCAAGTTGGACGGTACTCGGACACCTACGAGCGACGCCGACCAGTCGAGCAACTGCGGGAAGATTCCCAGAACAATGGTCAAGCCCCCCACAACGAGCCAGAGCACCGTGTATTTTTCACGTAGTTTCCCGCGTCGAAGCATCTGTAGGACGGCGAGCACCATGACAATGGCAAACACCAGTGTTGAGGCAACGCTCATGATTCAGTACCGCTTTCGCCGGCAATGGCCCCCAGCTCGGGGGTATGGATTCTATTGACCGATGGCGTGCGCCGGCGGGCAAGCGCAAAGCACAGGACGAGCCCTGACCGCGCAAGGTAGACCGTGGACTTCAACGGGCTGGTACTTGGGGTGCCCGCCTGACGCACCTTCATCTCAACCGGCACCTGGGTGACACGGCATCCCGACTTGACGGCCACAACCAGGGAGTCGATGGTGTCCCCAAGGTACTCCGCTGGGAAATGGTCAATGTACTGGTGCAAAGCCCGTTGGTTTGCCGCGCGGAAGCCACTGGTTACGTCCGTCAGCTCAGTGTGCGCGACCCATGAAATCACTTTGGCCAAAGCGGACATGGCCCAACGGCGCGGCCCCTTGGCATCGTAGTTCCCCCGGCCGGCAAAGCGAGCGCCAATGGAGATGTCCGCGGTTTCCAAACCAGCCAGGACCCGGTCAATGTCCAACGGATCGTGCTGGCCATCCGAGTCAACTTGGATGACTGCTTTGTAGCCATGCCGGATCGCGTACTTGAACCCTGTACGCATGGCACCCCCGACGCCAAGATTGAAGGGGAGCCGAAGCACGATTGCCCCGGCCTCGTGGGCTACCTTCGCGGTTTCATCCTTAGACCCATCGTCAACCACAAGGACATCGTGGGAAACAACGCGTCGGACTTCCCTGATGGTGTTCCCAATGGCTTCCTCCTCGTTCCATGCAGGCATGATAATGAGGACCTCTGAAGTCGTAGATTTGCCCATGATGCTCCACTATATCAAGCATCACCCCCCGCTTCGGTCGCCTCGAGTGGCTCCCTTGTTGCCATCGCCCCCAACAAAACAAGGCATACTTGGAGGGTTGAGTTGGCATTCTGAGGAGTTTTTTTGATGACCTGGTTGCAAACAGGCCCCACGTTCGCATTGACGCTCTTGGTCTTCTTTGCCCCAGGTTTGGCTATATTGACTGCTGCAGGTTTCCGCCGTCTGAACCTCGTCGCGCTTGCGGCTCCCGTTTCGTTCACGGTTGCATCCGTCCTTGCCCTGGTTCTTGGCAAGACAGGAATCCCCTTCAACCCGCTATCGTACTTCGCGGCCAGCGTCGCCCTGTCGCTGCTCGCCTACGCTCTGAGGTACGTCCTGCGACGTCGCGCAGGCCTGGCCAAGTCAGGGGCCGATTTCGGCGTTCTAGGGGCGAACAGCCTCTCTGCAGCGTCATCCAAACAGCGCTGGACCAGGCCGTTGATACTCGTATCCGCTGTCGGGTTCCCTGCTTTGATCGTGACGTACCGCTATTTGAAGGGTTTTGGACTTCCCGACAACTTGTCCCAGACCTTTGACAACGTCTATCACCTTAACGCGGTCAGATTCATCGCCGACCACCAAATGGGCTCCTCACTGACCCTTGGAAACCTCACCGACGCGTCTGCAGGCTTTTACCCGGCAGCCATGCACGATCTTATGGCGCTCGTATTCATGATGGGCTCGCCTTCGGTGATGCAGGCGATCAACATTGGCACTGTCGTGATCGGAGCCTTGGTCTGGCCGTTATCCTGCATCTTCCTCGTCACCCGGATCATTGGCAACCGGCCCGCCGCGGTGCTGCTCGCAGGCGTCCTGTCTGCCGGCTTCAGCGCCTTCCCGTACCTTATGGTTGCTTTCGGGGTCCTCTATCCGAACCACGCAGCCATCGCGCTCCTCCCGGCCGCCCTCGGCCTCGTCATCGAGCTCCTCGGTTTGTCGCGCGTCAAGCCGACATCTTTCTGGCCGCCACTGTTGGCATTGGTCGCAGTCGGACCGGGACTCGCATTGGCCCACCCAAGCGCCGTCGTCGCCCTGATCGGCTTCGCCAGCCCTTTGGTGGTGGCCCGTCTCATCCGGAGCTGGCAAGGATTTCGAAAGGGACTCGAAACCGGGCGGAATGTGCTGCTCTGGCTTGGCTTTGCCGTGGTTTTTCTCATCGTTGGCGCCGCGGTTTGGACTTTGGTCCGGCCCAGCCTTGCATCTGCCCCTTGGACCCCTTTCCAGTCGAATGCCCGGGCCTTGGGAGAGGTTCTGGCCAGTGCGCCCATGGGGACCACTGCGGCCTGGGTTCTGCTTATCTGCACCATCATCGGCATTTACGTCATCGCAAGGCGACTCAAGCAGTTCTGGTGGGTTCTTGGCATGTACGCCATCGGCGGCACCCTATACGTAATCGTCTCGGCCTGGGGCCTGGGTGACTTCAGGACATTCTGGACCGGCGTCTGGTACAACGACAGTTTCCGCCTTGCAGCGCTATTGCCCACTGTGACCTTGCCTGTCGCGGTTATGGGTGCAGAATGGCTGATCTTCCGGCTACGGGCATTCTGTGACTATTTGGTCACGACCGGGCACCAGAATCCATCAGCACTACCCGGGTTCCTCCGTCCCGTCGCTTCCAGGCTTCCTGCCTTCACCGGGATCGCCGCCTCCGTCATCGTGATCTTCATGCTGGGCATCGCCGCGCAGGGCGGCACGTTGTCCAACGTCCAGCAGAGACTGGATACCATCTTCGTCACCAACGACAACTCTTATCTGCTGACAACCGACGAAATGGCGATGCTCAAGGCCGTCCCGGACATCGTTCCCCCGAGTGACGTCGTCGTCGCGAATCCTCGGACAGGTGGATCCCTCGTCTATGCCGTCTCGAACCGCAACACCGTCGCTCCACATATTTTCGGGGACCGGACCCCGGCCGAACAGTATCTGCTGGACCACTGGGACGAGGCAGCCTATAACACCAAAGTCTGTCCCCTCATCCACAATCTGAAAGCTTTCTGGGCCCTTGATTTCGGTGACTTCGAAGTTGTTCCCGGAGATGCTCCCTTTACCGGCCTCAGCACACTCGCGGAGGGCAGTGCGCCGGGAATGAAGTTGGTAAAAACCATCGGCAAAGTTCATCTTTACAAGGTGAATGCATGCACGTAGAACCGGTCGGCAACGAACTAAAATCCAACCATGTGAGGACATCCACGATGCGCGGGAGCAGTATTTCGTTCATCTTTCCGATCTTCAACGAATCCGGGAACATCCCCCTGCTTTACGAGCGGGTGTGCGAGGTAGCCAACAACCTGCCCTACGCCGTGGAGCTGCTCTTTGTCAACGATGGAAGCAAGGACGACTCCCTCAAACTGCTCAAAGCCCTCCGCCACGATGACGAACGAATCATGATCATCGATTTCGCACGCAACTACGGTCACCAGATCGCGGTAACAGCCGGGCTCGATGCTGCCACTGGCGACGCCGTCATCGTGATGGACAGTGATTTGCAGGACCCTCCGGCGGTTGCCCTCGAACTCATCACCCAGTGGGAAGCGGGCCACGATGTGGTCTATGCGCAACGACGCACCCGGAAAGACTCCCCCTTCAAAAAGGCTACGGCGTCAGCTTTCTACAAGGTCCTCCGCCGCGTGTCGGAGATTGATATTCCCCCGAACACCGGTGATTTCCGTCTGCTAGACCGGCGCGTCGTGGATGAAGTGAACAAATTCCGCGAGCACGACCGGTTTATCCGTGGCATGGTTGCCTACGTTGGTTTCAGTCAAGTAGCCGTCGAGTTCGACCGCGACGAACGCTTTTCCGGTACAACCGGCTACCCGCTGCGCAAGATGTTGAAACTGGCGGCAGACGGGATCCTTGGATTTTCCACGTTTCCACTAACAATCATTGCCCGCGTCGGCTTCGGCGCCGCGGTGCTCAGCGTCGTCGGCGTGCTCTACGCGCTGTTCATGAAACTCTTTGTCCCGACGGCAGTCATCGAGGGTTGGACCTTCATTGTCATCTCAGTCCTCTTCATGGGCGGACTGCAACTGATCATGCTGGGCATCCTAGGTGGCTACATCGGCCGAATCTACACCCAGGTGCAGAACCGCCCGCTGTATGGCGTACGGAAGATCTACACGCGAACGAGTCAGAGGGATCGCGCAGAGTGAGGTCTGGTACGAGGCCGAGCATGAGTGTGATGGCCACAGCCGTGATCAAGCACTCCGCGGCGAAATTCATCGTTGTTGGACTAGCAAACAATGCGGCAGGCTACGCAATATTCGTTGTCTTGTCACTCATGGGCGTCGGTGCGCTTCCCGCCATGACCGTGTCCTATGTCGTCGGCATGGGAATCAGTTTCACCGCCAACCGCAGGTGGACGTTTTCCCACAACGGGAACATCGGCCCGGCGTTGCTCCGCTTCTTCTGCGTCAATGCCGTCGGCTATAGTTTGAATTTCTTCCTCCTGTGGATTTTCGTCGGAGTCCTGTCGTGGCCGCAAATCCCCGTCCAGTTGGGTGCGATCTCTTTAGTGGCAATCGCTACCTTCGTCCTGATGCGTCTATGGGTCTTCAGGACCACGAAGGAACGTGAACGTGACTGACACGCACACAAAGCAAGCGAATCGCACCACGCAATTTCCGCGCGCACGAGCATTAAGGGTTCTGGCAACGTTCGGAGCCGGTTGCCTCGCCTTTTTCCTTTCCCGGTACTTGATCCCCAACCTGGCCTTTCAGAGCCTGGCCGCTGTGGCCGCCGCAGTAATTGTGGGCGATTCCGTCTTCATCAAATCTTTCTACGCCCGCGTCTTCAGCCTGGAGTTCCTGAAGCTCAACAAACGAACCGAAACTCACTGGCTGCTGCGCTCATCACAAGTCCTTTTTTGCGTTGCCATCGGGCTCTTCCTTATTGGCGCTTTGTTCCATCCTGTGACTTGGCGGGACTTTTACAACACTGGACCCATTGTGATCGGAAGCTTCGTCACGGCCCTGGTTCTGCCTTCAATCTTCCGGTTCGCCCAGCGCGCGGGCGCCCTGTTCGACGCGGTATCGAAGTCTTTCCGAGTGGCTGTCCTCGCCTGTTTGCTGGCGCTGGCGTCGACGATACAGATTCTCCTCGGACACGCCATCCAGTTCATCCCCGAATGGGATGCTGGCACTGTTTTCAAGAATGCGGCGGGCTTGGCGACAGGAACGCAGACCACCTTGGATGAAGACTACTTCTCCATGTACCCAAACAATGTCATGCTTGCATTGCTCCTCAGGTCATATCTTTCCCTGATGCACTCATGGAATGTCGCGGACCTTTATCTGAGTGCAATAGTGCTGAACTCAATGGCCCTGACTCTCAGCCTGCTGTTGACATTCCTTGTGGCGCGCAGAATTGCCGGCAGCTCCATGGCGGTGTTCACCTTGGTCCCGGCGTTTGCCTACATCGTCCTCAGCCCTTGGGTCTCCATCCCTTATTCGGACACCTTGGGGATGGTTTTTCCTATCCTGATTCTCTACCTTTTTCTGGTGAGCCGAACAGCCAAGGCCCCAGCCGCAAAATTGGGTCTTTGGGCCGCCATGGGAGTATCGGCCGCAGTGGGCTTCAATATCAAGCCGACCATTGTTTTCGTGCTTGGCGCTGCCGTCGTTGTCGCTTTCCTGACCTCGAACGTCAAGCGCTTCGGGTTGAAGCGGTTGGTTCTCACTGTGGTGTCCGCCGCGGTAGCCTTTAGCATGTTCTTTGGTGGAGGCATTGTGATCACGGCTCTCGAGTCGAACAGCGGGGTGCTTAGCTTCGACATCAACCATGACGACAAGGCTTTCCCCGCCACTCATTTCTTGAAGATGGGGGCCACTGGGGATGGTGGATTTAACCAGGACGACGTCATTGTGAGCCGCTCCATCACGTCGCCGTCAGAACGGTTCCAAAATGGCCTGGACGTCTACTTTCAACGCGTTGGGGCGATGGGGCCCTGGAACTATTCGAACTTTCTGTTCACTAAAGGCAAAGCGATTATCGGTGACGGGGCGTTCTCCGTCTGGGGCGAGGGAATGTCAGCTGGTCCGGTCAATTTTGAGGCGACTGACGGACTGAGCGTAAAGATTCGAGACTATTTCTACTTCGAAAGCCCGAACTTCACTTTCGTCAAGGGATTCTGGCAATCGGGATGGTTTGTCATCCTGGCTTTGGTTGCCATCCCGGCATTCGTTCGCGGCCGTAATCTATTCGGTTCCGCCGGATCAGTCATGAGGCTGTCCTTGCTCGCCCTGGTGGCCTTCCTGCTCCTGTTTGAAGGTCGGTCGCGCTATTTGTACATGTACATGCCATTCTTCATCCTTTTGGCATCCATGACGTTGGCAACAATTTCCCAGAAAGCAACGGCTGTGGCGGCACAGTTCCGCCCCGGAGCCGCTACCTCAGACCGCTAACCGCTCTTCGTGGTTCCGAGTTCCCTGTTCGACGGCGTCAGCCGGCAAGATGCCGACGCTCCCCTGTCGTCCACTATCGCGCGACAGAGACAGCCGCCACCGGGAACGTACGACAGGAACTTGCGAAGGCGACGCCCCTGAACACAACGCCCTCGCGAGGGCTGTCAGGCATTTAGCCCGGCATCTGCGATCTCGCCGCGTTGAACCGAGCGATCATCACAGGAAGCATCGAATGTATGTAACTGCGGGCCGCGTGATCCCGGTCAAAATAGACATGCAGACCGCCAATGACCGCATAGCATTTGCTCTGATCACAGAACTGGTCGGAAAAGTCGAGTAACTTAACGCGGGGGTCGTCCATCTTGACCACTGTGTCCGCAATGGGATCCGGCGGGAGCGCATCAGTTCGGGCGTTGGCACATGCCATTGGATTGGAAGCATTGAGGGCAACGCAATCGGGCGTGCTGTGCGACAACGTCAGAGGCGTGTCCCTCAGCACGAAAACTTTGGTGCCCACGCTCGACCAGCTGGCAAGCGCCTTGCTCGCCAGGTCGAAGTACTGACTACCTTGGGAACGCCCCGAGCCATCGTCGATCGTCTCCCCTGCCCCGAAGGACGACACGAAGACCATGTCAGGCTTTTCGACGGTAATCCGAGCGGTCAGTTTGGCACCCCACTCAACACACTTCTGTTGGATTCCTGGATCCAGGGTCGGTGCTCCCAGGAATGCAATGCGCTTGGCACCCATAAAAGGGCACCCGCCCAGGAGACTCACCCGGAGATTCCATTTGTTCTGTCGGGCAAGTTCATAGATTGACGTCTTCCACTGTTCCGCGTGGGAGTCGCCCACCAGCCACACCGTGGCTGTGGCCTTCGCCCCGCCTGTGAAGTCGCAGTCCGTCAATAGCTTCAGGTCACGGACTTCGATGGGGTCCGGGGCAGCGGTGCATTCCGGTGTGTCGAACCATGGGGCTTCGTCCTTGCCGACGTTGGCGAGGTCCGGGGCCCTGAACGCGTCTTGGCAATTGTTGGCCGGATTCATGCTTCGCGCACCGTAGCAAGGCTGCGAAGAGAGTGACTGGCCTTTGAGTGCCTCGGCGTTTTGCGCCTGGCCCATCGCAACCAGCATGCTGGCTCCCAGGGCACAGACGATCGCCATGGCCAACGCCATGGCGATGAAGGTGGTACGTGGACGTGCCCCCTTCAGGAGTTTGGTGCGGCCTGGATCTTCGACGAATTTCTTGGAGAGGAAAGACAGCCCGATTGCCACAGCGATCAGGCATACCTTATCCAGGGAGCTTGGGACCCGACCGAGGAGCGCAGGAGCGAGAATTATCAGCGGCCAGTGCCACAGGTAAAGGGAGTAGGAGACATCTCCGATGAACTGCACCGGCCTCATCGCGAGTGCCGTGTTCGGCGACCACACGGGACCTCGCGGTCCCGAAGCGATCACGAGGAGAGTGCCGGCCACAGGCAGAAGTGCCGCCACGCCAGGGAAATAGGTTTGCTCGTTGTAGTTGAACGCAGAATATGCGATCATCCCATAGCCCAGCCATTGCGCACCGCCGGATGTTGCCCATCGGGTGAGCGGGCCGAGACGCTCAAACCATGCCGTTCCGGCAATGGCAACCAGTGCGCCCGCCGCAAATTCCCATACTCGGGCAGGGGTGACAAAGTACGCTTGGCTCTTATTCGTGAAAGTAATCCACACGCAGAAGGCAAACGCGGCAGCCCCCAGAACTGCCATCGCCAGGACAAGCATCCGTCTGTGGCGGAGTCTGAACCTGGTCGCCAGCATGAACACCACCATCAACAGCAACGGCCACACGAGGTAGAACTGCTCTTCAACAGACAATGACCAATAGTGCTGAACCGTGGAGGCGGCATCATTGTGGGCAGAATAGTCAACCGATTTTGCGGCAAGGAGCCAATTCTCCACGTAGAGGACAGACGCCATGGTCTCCTGCGCTATGGCCTCCCAACGCGAAAACGGAAGCCACAACCAGGCGGTCGCGAGCGAAAGCACGCCCACCAGGGTCGCGGCAGGCAGCAACCGCTTGACACGGCGAGCATAAAAAGCGCTCAGCTTGACGCGGCCGGATCGTTCCAGCTCGCCCAGCAAATGCTTTGAAATCAAGTATCCGGAGATGACAAAAAAGACGTCGACGCCAACATAGCCTCCGGGAAGCCGGAGCGGCCAGAAGTGGTTGATTACCACTAAGCCAACAGCGATGGCGCGAAGAGCCTGGATGTCTTTGCGCACACCGTTCGCAGGCAGCGTCCGACGCAGGGGGGGCGCCCCTGTTGCGACTTGCTGAGTCACGCAGTCTCCTCAACCGACGATGTACTTGATAACCGGACCAATTGTTGTGGCCCGCCTAGCTGCTGTGCTTGGCGCCGTAAGCGGCTCGGGCAAGCTGGGGGACCATGTTGCGAGCCAGCCATTTGACCGAAAGCGGAGACGCGGCATTGAGAGCCAGCCCGTTGTCGTTAAGGTCGGCGAGAACAGAATTCTTGGCCTTGTGCGCGGGCACTTGATTCAGGACCCCGCTCCCCAACACTCCGGCGCGCTCATTGTGCTCCACCGCAAAAATCGCGATGTCAGCGCTCAGTTCAGAAGCCCGGCTAGCAGGCCACTCATAGGTTTCAGGCCCGGAGCCGCCAAGGTGAACTGCCCTGCCAGACGCCTGGATAACTCCCACGGACTTCGCGGGCACAATACCGAACTCCTCCAAAATCCGTACCGGGTTGGATTCCGGGCCGAACACTTCGAAGCTTGAGCCAAGGGCAGAGTGGACATTCGCGACCACAAAACTCGAGTTCTTCAGGTCTGGATAGCTCGGCAGCTGCTCCGAGATGCTGGCTTCGGTTGCCTTCCGGACCTCTTCGGCTTTCGCCGTCCTGCCCAGGGCTTTGCCGACCATGGCCAAAACGGTTCGCCAATCGGTGGCCATCGGAACCTTCGGGTAGGCCACAACGGGCGCAATTTTGGCCAAGACGTCATAGTCCTCGCGGGTGAGTGCCGAGTTGCAAGCCAGGATCAGGTCCGGGCCCATCCCGCTCAGATCATCGACAGGGAGCCCCTTGGCTTCATCGAGGAGCAAGGGGACGGCAACACCGAAATCAAGCAGCGCAAGGTCAAACCAAGGCGTTGATCCATTCGGCTTGGCCTGCGACAACGGCATTGCTGTTGGCACTACGCCGAGCGCCAGGCACGCATCGTTGGAGCCAAGTCCCAATGTCGCGATTCTGGTTGGTTCCCTCGCGATTGTCGTGTCGCCGAACGCGTGGGTAATCGTCACCGGAAACGCTTGAGGTTCAGCTGCCGTCGACGGTCCGCTCCCCGCGGCCTTGCCACCGCAACCGGCCAGGCCCAACGGGACCAGCGGAAGACCTGCAAGTGCCGCCAAGAACGAACGCCTTCCCGTCAGGTTCTTCCGGCCCAGGTTGCTGTCAGTCATCGTTGGCATTTCCGTTCTCAGTCATTGCGAAGCCCTCGATGGGTCCTGCACCTCAAATCCGCTCCGGCGTAGTCCAGTCTTCGCCAGAGGAGGCCGATTGTCGGCTTCCCCAGTTTACCAAGCCAGGGAAGCAGCTCAGCGCACCACCCCGTTCGCCGGTCCGTCAGCGGCAGGCGTTGAACTTGAAGAGCTTCGCCTCGCCATGCTGGGACAGCAGGCTGACCGTTCCCGATTCGGCCAGATTGTCCAGCCCGGGCGCAGGGTGGGATCCACCGTTGACCTCTTGCGTACCGAAATCAAGCACATAACCCACACCCAAAGCATGCGCCGCGGGGCACACGGCGGGATTGGTTTTCGCGTCACGGAGGTGCGCCAGTACGACGGCGTCTTCCGGACGAATGTTGCTGCTCAGAACGTGGAGCTCAATTGTCGTCCGGCCAGCCAAGGCATAGGCAAGGGCGCTCCCGTTCCATGGGTTGGCCGCGACCACGGCATTCTCGGGCACAAGCGCGGGCATATCCTTGAGCACCGCCATCTCGTCACTCGAGATCAATGGAGAGTCCGCCCTGAGCTCATAATTGCGGTGCGCACTGTCTGTTGCGTACTGCACGTTGCCGAATTGCGTGAGGAGGACGAGCAGCGCGGCCCCTCCGACGGTGAAGACCTTGGCAGGCACGGTTGAGCGGACGCGTTCGCGCAGCTTTGACCTCAGGTAGACAATGACCCAGACCGCAGCTACGCTCGCGAGAACAAGGGCCACGGTGGGGATCAGGGCAGCGAGCCTGTAGCTGTCGTTGTACCAGACACCTGTAAAAAAGTCCCTTATGCGTCCTGGCCGGAAGGCGGAGACCACTTCGAAAAAGAAACAGAGAACTGCGAATGCCCCTAGAAGCCACCACTGGCGCCGGCGGGCGAGGACTGCAATCCCAATAACAACAAGAACGGATACCAGCAGCGCAGGCGGCCGGTTCATCAGGGAGTTTGTCGCGAGTTCCCACAGCGAACCGGCTGGCGAATTGATGGGCGGCCAAAATGCCGTGGCCGAGTCAGGCCTGACGGACTGCCAAACGATAGCAAGCAGTACCAGGCCAGCCGCCAAAGCTACGGACCAGGCAACGCTCCTCCGACGGTTCGCCTGCCAGTTCGATCGCCACACGCTCCACGAACGCGCATAAACGTAGCCGACTGCCGGAACCAGAATTGCAAGGAACGCCAAAAAAGTACTCGGATGTGCCAAGGCTATGCCAGGGCTGGCCATGACTAGGGCAGCCAGGATCATCATCTTCGGCAGCTCAACAGAGGTGGAAAGCCCCAGTACCCAGATTCCCAAGACCAGCATCGCGGGAAGCAACGCGATGGACAGCAGGTTCGGATAGAGCACACCGAAATCCGCCATCATGAGCGGGAATGCGCCAAACGCGGCGGACATGGTGCCTGCGGTAGCCATGGCCAACTTCGACGTGCCGATCACTTGCCGACAAAGCAAAATCGATCCCAAAGGCCAGACCACTGCGCCGATGATCACGTTGGTAGCATTCACCGCGACCGGTATGGGGGCGCCTGAGAGCTGCTGCGTCAATGCCACCACCGCGTGCCAAGCCGCGGGATAGAAAGGGATTCCCGTCATGGACCCGACCGTCAGGGAAGAGGCTTCCTGGGTGTGCTCTATGTAGGCAACCGCATTGAGGTGAAAGATATTGTCAAACGTCTGCGAGATATTCCCCGGAGATCCAATTGCATACAGCATTCTTGAACCGATAAGTATTGCGGCCAGGGCGACGCCCAGCAGGGCAGCGGTGCTGCCCGCGGTCCATCTACAGGCGGGAGCTTCGGGGGGGATTCTTCGATGGATAATGCTCCGGAGGCGCCAGACGACGAGTCCAGCCAGCACTGTCAGGACGGCTACCGGCAAAATCGACCAGGGCACCGAGACCAGGGCGGCGATGATCGCGCCGACGGCGATCAGCGAGACCGATAATAGTGGCGCGATGGCGATCAGCGTGAATCCTCGGGCCCGCAGTGTCCACCCCAGAACCATCCCAGGTCCTAGCAGTACGAACAGGGCACACGCGATCGCGGGAGCTGCATCTAGCCACTGCAATTCACTCAGCTCCCCTCAGCCGTGCAGCCGCTGTCCCGCTCACGCCGCGGTGGCCGATCGCCGTCGAAGCTCCTTCACTACAGCGTGCACTTCGCCGTCCATGATGATCTGGCCGTGCTCCAAAAGAACACCCCTTTTGCACACGGAAGCAACCAGATCCAAGTCGTGACTCACCACGAAAAGCGTCTTGCCGGCGTCGGCTAGTTCGTTGATTTTGAGGATGCACTTGCGCTGGAAAGGTTCATCGCCCACAGCCAGGATTTCGTCAATGAGGAAAACTTCAGGGTCGGTGTGGACCGCGATCGAGAAGGCCAGCTTCAAGTACATGCCGGAGGAATAGAACTTGACCTCGGTATCGATGAACTCGCCGATTTCCGAGAACTCGACGATCGAATCGAACATCTCGTCGATCTGGTTCTGGCTCATGCCTAGGATCGCGCCGTTGAGATATACATTGTCCCGGCCGCTGAGGTCGTGATGGAATCCCGCTCCGACCTCAATGAGACCTGCGACTCTCCCCCGAGTGTGAACGGTACCCTCATCTGGCTGAAGCACGCCTGAGATGAGCTTCAAAAGAGTTGATTTCCCTGAACCGTTTAGCCCAAGCAGAGCCACGGTTTCGCCCTGTTCGACGTCAAGCGAAACGTTTTTCAGCGCATCGAACTTTTTGGAAAGGTCACCTTTGCGCCCGGTCAACAACCAGACGATCGCTTCCTTCATGCTGCGGGTGTGGCGAAGCACAAACTTCTTGCGCAAATTCCGACATGTGATGGCTATGCTGTCGGGGACTCCCGCGGGTACGGACATTTCAGAGCTCCTGGGCAAAATGTACAGACAGCTTCATGAAAACCAGCTGGCCAATCACGAGGACGAGTGCAGCCACCCCGAAGGCAGCCGGGAACCAGATGGTGAGCAGGTCCGGCGGCATGGAAATCGACCCCGCCTGAGCGGCGCTCAGGGTCGGTGACCAAAACGCCCAGTGGAAGATTTCGACAGCGACCGTCACGGGATTCAGCTGGTACAGGAAGAACCAAGGACCCATGACGCGCTGCACCATCGGCCACACGTACAGGACAGGCGAGGCCCATGTGACGATCATGAGGATCATATCCACGATGTTCTCGGAATCACGGAAGTACACGTTCGCAGCGCCGAACAGTAAGCCGAGGCCCGTGGAAAGAATCGCTGTCAAGACAAAGGCTCCAACAACAGCCAGGAGTTGCCAAATGGATGGACTCCAACCGCTCAGCAAACAAGCGCCGATCAATACCACGACCTGCGGAAGCAGATGGGCTGCTGAAACCCAGATCGTCGAGACCGGGAAGAGCTCCCTGGGTAGGTAGATCTTCCGGATGAGATCTCTGTTGTCGACGATGGATCGCGTGGCGTTGCCGAGGGACTCCGTGAAGAAGTTGACCAGCACAATTCCCGCAAAGAGGTAGATCGCATAGTTGGGGGTTCCTCGCTGCATGTCCAGGAAGACGCCAAGCGCAACGAAATAGATCAGGAACTGCATCAACGGCTTCACGTAGGACCACATGAGTCCCAGCACCGACCCGCGATAGCGGATCTTGATCTCCTTGCGCACCAACAACTGCAGCAGGAACTTGTGTTTATAGACGTCGACGATGCCGCGGCCGCGGCCCGGTTGGACCAAGTCGGTCACGGGCTGTGTCATCTAGCGGCCTTCCTCGTCGGCCAAGCCAAACGTCTTTTTCCAGGCTTCCATGGATGTGATCTCCGGCAAGGCCTTACGGTACTGCTCGGAGAGCTCCTCCCAATGGCGGTAAAGCTTGGCGTGTTGCCTTCCTGCTTCAGCCAACATGGACTTGAGCTTCTCAGGGTCACGCTTGTACCAGGAAGCCGCGGTGCCATCGGCGTTCGAGACAACGACGCTGTCATAGTGCGCCAGCCGGAACCATCTGTTGTCCCGGTGGGCCAGGAAGCCTTGGGGTCGCTCCGCTGATTCCTGAGCCGGCTTCTTCACCAACTGGCGGGCAACGGTGCTGACTCCCCACTTTACGAGGTCCTTCTTGTTGGGAAGTCCGATGGGCTTGAGACCGGAAGGCCCGCGACCCAACGCCGGGGCCGGAAAATCATCGACGTTCTCGCGCATCTCAGCATCGGGATAGTCGGACTTCAGCGCATTGATCTCACCGAGCTTTGTGGCGATGTTGCGGTGCAGGTGCTCTGGTCCGAGGAAGAGGTCCTGCAAAGCATCGAGCCGCGAATGCTCGGTGAAGTACTGCATGGAAACCAAGTGCTTTACATCCGCTTGGAACGACTCCCGGATGACGCGTCCGCCCTTCTTGTAGGGGCTGTAGATGAGCGTCGTGATCAGGCGGTTCCTGCCATGGAAATAGGCCTGCCAGCCGACGAGGTCGTCCTTGTCGATCCACGAGACATGCCAGACGGCGGCGCCGGGCAGGGAAACCGTGGCAAAGCCGGCTTCACGGGCACGAAGTCCGTACTCGGCGTCGTCCCACTTGATAAAGAGCGGAAGGGACAGCCCGATCTCGCGGATGATCTCCGTCGGGATCATGCACAGCCACCAGCCGTTGTAGTCGACATCGACGCGTCGGTGCAACCACGGCGTCTGCCGAAGGTTCGCGACGCTGAAGTCGTGCCGCATCTCCATGTCCGCATGGGGCATTGCAGGCACAAAGCGATATGGATCCACCACTTCACCGAAGGTGTGAAGCACGCTCCGACTGTAGAGGTCGAACATGTGGCCACCGACGATGGTCGGCTTACGGCAGTGATCCGAGAAGGTCAGCAAACGCGCAATACTCTCGGGCTCGATCACGACGTCGTCATCCAAAAGGAGTGCGTAGTCGCTGCCGTTCTCCACCGCTTCGTACATACCGCGCGAGAAGCCACCCGAGCCGCCGAGATTGGCTTGGTCGATGATCCGCAGTTTGTCACCGAGGGCTGACTTCACGTCGGCAAAGCCTGGCTGCTCGGCGACCTTTTGGGTCCCTTGGTCCACGATGAGGATTTCCTGGACATGCTCCAGCACCTCGGGATGCTCCGAGAGGATCCTGGCGTTGTTCAGGCAGAAGTCCGGCTTGTTCATGGTGGTGATTTCCAGGGTCACCTTGCCGGGTTTGCCCTCGCGCTCCGTGCCCTGCCATTCCGCTGAGTCGAGCGTCAATTCTTCCCGGCTGGAGGCGAGATCGAACCAGTACCACCCTCCGTCCCCGAAGGGCTTGAGGGAGAGCTCGAATTCGGTGACAGCTGCTCCCTGGACCCTCGCCCCATCAACGCGCTGGAGAGTACCCCGAGCGTTCGACTTATAGACCGTGACCGTGCCATGGCCCGTTGTCCGGACGACGAGGCGGATCGATTGCAGATCCGTCCAGCGCCGCCAATAGCTTGCAGGAAAAGCGTTGAAGTACGTTCCGAACGAAAGCTGCTCACCCGCGCGGAGCCTCACGGAACTCCGGGAGAGGACGTCCTCAAAATGGACCTCTTCACTGCCCGAGCTGACGAAGTGAAGTTTCTCCTCGGTCGACTTTGGGTTCCTAGCGAATTCGTCGTTCTCGCGGAAGCGAATACCGTTTGCGGGGCCGGCGTCAACGTACAACGCTGTAGTGTCTAGCTGATCATCAGCTGGCAGGATAACCCGCTGCAATACTTGCATCTTGGTTCCGCTGCTCACGCGTCAACGCCACCGCTTTCAATTTCCGCGCCGTTTTCGAAATGCGGACGGACCTTGTTGTCAAACATGGAGAGAGCCGAACCGATGGCCATGTGCATATCGAGATACTTGTAGGTGCCAAGGCGCCCGCCGAACAGCACGTCTTTTTCACCGGCTGCGAGATCGCGGTATTTCAGCAGCTTTTCGCGGTCATCCGGGGTGTTGATCGGATAGTACGGCTCATCGCCGCTTTCTGCGAACCGGGAAAATTCGCGCATGATGACGGTTTTCTCCGTCTGGTAGCCGCGCTCCGGGTGGAAATGGCGCGGTTCGATGATCCTGGTGAACGGGACGTCGTCATCGTTGTAATTGACAACGGACGTTCCCTGGAAGTCTCCCATGTCCAGGACTTCCTCTTCGAAATCGATGGTGCGCCAGGACAGATCTCCGGCGACAAAGTCGAAGTAGCGGTCCACGGGTCCTGTGTAGACGACGGGAATCTTGCCGACAACCTTGTTTTTTGAATACTCATGCGACTCGTCAAAGAAGTCCGTGTTCAGGCGTACCTCGATGTTCGGGTGCTCGGCCATCTTCTCGATCCACGCCGTGTACCCGTTGGTCGGCAGGCCTTCGTACTTGTCGTTGAAGTATCGGTTGTCGTAGTTGTACCTGACAGGAAGGCGAGAAATGATTTCCGCCGGGAGGTCCTTGGGGTCGGTCTGCCACTGCTTGCCGGTGTAGTGCTTGATGAATGCCTCGTACAGGGGGCGACCGATCAGCTGGATGCCCTTGTCATTGAGATTCTGCGGATCGGTTCCCGCGAGTTCACCAGCTTGCTCCTTGATCAGGTCCTGCGCCTGGCTAGGAGTCAGATTGGCCCGGAAGAACTGGTTGATCGTTGCCAGGTTGATGGGGAGGGAATACACCTCACCCTTGTGGACGCCATACACCTTGTGCACGTAGTTGGTGAAGGTCGTGAATCGGTTGACGTACTCCCACACCCGCTCGTTCGAAGTGTGGAAGAGGTGCGCACCATAGCGGTGAACCTCGATTCCGGTCTTCTCTTCCGTTTCGCTGTAGGCATTGCCACCGATGTGATGCCGGCGGTCAAGGACAACAACCTTCAAGCCCAGCTCAGTGGCGGCCTGTTCTGCGATTGTCAGGCCAAAAAAGCCTGACCCGACGATGACGAGGTCAGCGGTCACAAATACTCCTGGTTCGAATGCGGGCAGCCCAAGGATCTGCACTGGCTGCAGGTCAAGCCTACCCGAGATGGCACGCCCGGTTTTCGGGCCGGTCCCTTCCCGCGCGACTGAGCGCAACGTTTTCCACATAGGCCAACTGCCCTGGAACACCGGTTCGCCTCACAAATATCGTGGAAGAACAGCAGTCGCGCCAACCGAAGGAGCGGATACAGTGACATTCCATTGCACCCTGGTCCGCGCCCCACAGGC
>FSUT01000663.1_pt1 | contig 34897 bp, 35 predicted proteins | sample 1637481 | NCBI WGS metagenome assembly FSUT01 (sample SAMEA3914816, study PRJEB12502) | metagenome | biome: forest; material: soil | place: USA | collected 2011-09-16 | depth 0.3 m | reverse complement strand
GGTGGGTGCACCACAGCCTTGAACTACGCGCAATTCGGACTTGGCTCAATGCTGGAGGCATACCGTGAGGGTCTCCGCGCCGCCGGTCAGCAGAGCATGATGAACGTCCTCTTCCATGGCTACGTCATGAACATGGAACAGGTCGCCGAGATCCCTCAGGCAGTCGCCGAAGGCATCACAACATTCAAATTGTTTATGCCTTATCGCGGCGAAGAGGCAGCCGCCCTGGGCGGCATCGGCAGCCTCAACCACGCCCAAATGAGAATAGCCTTCCGGGAGATCGCTCGACACGGAGTGCAGGCACTGGTGCACGCCGAGGACGGTGACATCGTTGATCACTGCATGCAACATGAGATTTCGGCGGGAATGACCTCGCTGGCGTCGTGGGAACGGTCCCGGCCAACCGAGGCCGAAGGCGACGCCGCGTGGACCGCCCTCTACCTGGCCGAAAAGGCCAACTGTCCGGTCACGATTGTTCACGTCTCGAGCCTCGAGGCCATCCGCGCTCGACGGGCCGCAGGCTATAGCGACGCCGCACTCGAGTCATGCGTGCACTACATGCTCCTGACAACCAGCTCCGGCATCGGCCCGGAGGGCAAGGTAGCCCCACCCCTGCGCGACCCCGAACTGGCGGCCGCAATCACGGACGCCGTGATGAACGGCGAGATCGACTTCTTCGGGTCGGACCACAATGTCTGGCCTAGTGCCGCGAAAACCGACTGGGTGACTGCCCGCCCCGGATTGCCGGGAATCGCTTTGATGCTTCCGCTGCTGCTCACTCACCTTGTTTACGAGCACGGAATGAGCATGGAGCGCGCTATCGAGCTCACGTCTTCGAATGCGGCACGCCGATTCAACCTACCAAACAAGGGCCATGTCTCGATTGGCGCCGACGCGGACCTGGTCATTCTCGACGAGGGTGAACGGGTGGTTCGGGCGAACGAACTGCACTCAGCCGTGGATTATTCGCCCTACGACGGATACGTCCTCAAGACCTGGCCCTCCGCCACGGTTGTTGGCGGAACCGTCGTATTCCGGGATGGCGTTTTCCCCAACGAAGATTTCCGCGGAGAAATCATCAACGACCGCTTCCGGAGAGATACGGCTGGAGTCCAAGAGGCCGACGCCGATTTAGTCGAGAGCATTAGTTAATCGAGTCATTGAGAAAGTGCTCTGAGCTGGAGAAATTGAGGTTGCTAAAGCCATAATTCCAGTGGCAAGGAGCACTTTCTCAGTGTCGATTCTGTTCTGGTTATTCGCCAATCTATTCCGTTCCACCGGCTGACCGCCGTCTCCCGAAAGTATTCGCAGATGACAAAAGACTCGCAGAACATCAGTACCGTCACATTCCCTGACAGGGAACTGTTGGCGGCTTTGGAACCATTGCCGACAGGGGTGCGGGGAGCGGTGTGGGACCTTCGCAGTGCGCCAGTCGGAGTTGACCTCGACGACGTCGATGCGGTCGTCTTGCCGTATATCAATGCCTCTGAGGTGCTTGGGGAACTAGGCCGTGTACCCCATCTCAAACTCGTCCAGACGCAATCCACCGGTTACGACGGTGTACGCGAGGCAGTGGGTGAGACAGTTGCCGTAGCATCGGCCAGCGGCGTCCACGCAGCTGCCACGGCCGAATTGGCGATCGGCCTCATCCTGGCGTCGCTTCGTGGCATCGACGCGGCAGTGCGCGACCAACAAGAGGGTGCATGGCGGCCCAAGCGCCATCTCTCCCTGGCGGACCGTAAAATCCTGCTCGTTGGTGTCGGAGGAATCGGCAAAGAAATCGCCCGCCGCCTGCAGCCCTTCGAGGTTGAACTGACCCGGGTAGGTAGTTCCGCCCGGGACGACGCCGACGGCCACATTCACGGCGCCCAGGAACTCGTTGTGTTGGCTCCCACGGCGGACGTCATGGTTGTGATCACTCCTTTAACTGAGCAGACCCACCACATGATCAACGCCCATGTCCTTGCCGCGCTGCCGGCAGGCGCTCTCGTTGTCAACGTTGCCCGCGGAGCCGTCGTCGACTCCGACGCCCTGACGGCGGAAGTGGTGAAGGGCAGACTCAAGTGTGCCATCGATGTCTTCGATCCCGAGCCGATACCGGCCGATCATCCCTTGTGGACTGCCGAAAACGCCTTGATCACCCCGCATATCGGCGGAAACACTTCGGCGTTCTACCCGAGAGTGGTCAAGCTCCTTAAGAAGCAGATGGAGGCGTTCGCGCGGGGGGATGCCCCGGACAACCTTGTACAACGCGGACCCTTCGCGTAATACCGGCGATATCAAAACGAAGGAAACCACGATGACCTACACGGTGAACTGCAGCATCCTATGGGCGGATCTGCCCCTGCTGGAGCGTCCGGCCGCGGCGAAGGCGGCCGGCTTTGAGGCCGTCGAGTTCTGGTGGCCGTTTGAATCTTCGGTCCCAGCAGATTCCGACGTCACCAGATTTGAAAACGCCATCATCGACGCCGGCGTCCGGCTGACCGGCCTGAACTTCAGTGCAGGCAATATGTCCGGCGGGGACCGCGGGCTGGTCTCCTGGCCTTCCCGCTCAGCCGAATTCGCGGACAATATCGACGTCGTCGCCGGCATCGGCGAACGACTGGGATGTAAGGGCTTTAACGCCCTTTACGGAAACCGCATGGACGGCGTTTCCGCCCAGGAGCAGGACGCCGCCGCGATGGAAAACCTCAACAAAGCCGCCCGAGGTGTGGACAGGATTGGCGGCACCGTGCTCCTGGAACCAATCAGCGGGGCCGCAGAGTACCCGTTGCTCAAGGCCGCCCACGCCCTGGACATCATCGCCAAGGTGCGCGCTACGGGCGCGGAGAACATTAAGCTACTCGCAGATTTTTATCATCTGGCGGTCAACGGTGACGACGTAGCCGACGTCATCGAAAACCACGCTTCGGACTTCGGTCACATCCAGATTGCGGACGCCCCCGGGCGCAGCGAACCCGGCACGGGAAACCTGCCTCTGGATGCATGGATCGGCCGGAGCATCGAACTCGGTTATACCGGGCATATCGGACTTGAATACAAGGCCACCGCTGCGGAACCATTCGGCTGGCTGCGGGAGGCCAAGCCAATCCGATCTGCGCACATTCGTACGTACTAACAAACGCTTCAGGAAATGGACACGAACAATGAATGCTGTTCCCCGGAAAGTCGCCGTAATCGGGCTGGGAATCATGGGTCTGCCGATGGCCGTCAACCTGCTTAAAGCCGGCCATCCAGTCAAGGGTTTCAACCGCAGCCAGGGCAAGATCGACCAGTTGGTCAGTGCCGGGGGCACGGGGGCTTCCGGCACCGCCGAAGCCGTCAAGGACGCCGATGTCATCATCACGATGGTGCCGGACTCCCAGGATGTCGAGGCGGTCGTCAGCGGCCCGGACGGCGTCTTTGCCAACGCCCAAAAGGGTGCCTACTGGGTTGACTGCAGCACCATCCGACCCGATGTCAGCGTCCAGTTGGCCGCGGTTGCGCAGAAAGCCGGCATCAAGGCTCTGGATGCCCCTGTTTCCGGCGGCGAGACAGGCGCCATTGAGGGCAATCTCTCCATCATGGTCGGCGGCGAAACCGCCGATGTCGAGGCCGTTCGGCCGGTCCTTGAGGCCATTGGCAGCACCGTGGTTCACGTTGGTCCGTCCGGCTCCGGGCAGACGGTGAAGGCGACCAACCAGCTCATCGTTGCGGGCACCCTTGAGCTGCTGGCCGAGGCGCTGGTCTTCCTTGAGGCACACTCGGTGGACACCCGGGCCGCCATCAAGGTTCTCGCCGGTGGTCTGGCCGGCAGCCGGGTCCTGGACCGCAAGGCCGCCTCGATGATCGGCCGCAAGTTCGAGCCGGGCTTCCGCGTGGATCTGCATCACAAGGACCTGGGCATTGTCACCGCCGCCGCCCGCGAGGCCGGCGTCGCCATCCCGCTGGGTGCGATGGCTGCGCAATTGATGGGTGCGGTGCGCGCCCAGGGGCACGGCTCCTTGGATCATTCAGCGCTTATGCTCCTAGTCGAGCGACTTTCCGGCCGCTCCGCTGGTTGAAGTCTCGGCCGATCAATCTTCCTGCGGGCCAGCCACAAATGATTGTGAAGCCAGGAACGTCAAGACGCGGGAAATGCAGAAAAGTGCCGCTCCAGGATCAATCCTGGAGCGGCACTTCGTTAGCGAGGTTGCCGGAATCAGCGGAGCTTTATGTCCGTGGAATCCGGATGAGGGCCGGACCCACGCGGTCGGCCGAGAGCTGCACGTGAAGCTTGCCGCCGTCGTGGGTGATGGTCGCGCCGCCCCCTTCGACGGTGGCATTTTCCACACGCACTCCAGTGGGTGCCAATTCGGCCGCCGTCTTCCTCTCATCGAGGGAATCGACGAAGGCCACTATTTCGGTTCCGCGGTCGATCCACCGGATCCAGGGTTCGTCCGCAGGCACGGCAACGGCGGGATCCAACGGAGTGGCTCCGACCAGGTACTGTTTTCCGTCGGACATCCAGGCGCCCAGCTCCGTGAGGGACTGACGCTGGATCGCCGGGATGGTGCCGTCCGCCTTCGGTCCCACATTAAGCAGGAAGCGTCCGCCGCGCGAAACAACGTCGACCAGCTGGCGGGCAAGCTGTTTGCCGGTCAGCGACTGTTCCGTTCCTTCGACCTGGTTGTAGCCGAATGAGAAGCCTATGCCGCGGCAGTTCTCCCATGCGTCAAACGACTCTGCATCCTTGTGGGCTTCGTATTCACTGGTGCCGTAGTCCTGGTGCGTGGTACTGCCCCACCTGTCGTTGACTACGCCCGTCGGACAGGCGGCATAAAACTCCTTGAACAGCGTGCCCAGACCGCCCGGTCCGAAATGCTTTCCCGCGTCGGGCCATTCGATGTCATTCCAAAGAATTTCCGGCCGGTACCGTTCAATCAGGTCGGCCACGTGGTCGTAAGCGTATTGGGCGTACCCGGGGTCCCGGGGCCGGTCGGTGTCGTGTACGCTGTCGGAACTCATGTGCGGTGGGAAGGGGCGGACGTGCCAGTCCAGTCCTCCGGAGTAGTAAAGGCCTAAGTGCATGCCCTGTTCTTTGACCGCGCCGGCAATGGCGCCAATCAGGTCCTGCTTCGGGCCGCGGTGAACCACGTTGCGTCCGTTCGTTCCCGGCGCATCCCACAGGCCGATACCATCATGGTGTTTGGTGGTTGGTATTACGTAGTCGGCGCCGGCTTCCTTGAACAACTCGGCCCAGCTGGCCGGGTCAAAATTTTCGGCGTGCCACTGGTCGAGCAACTCGTCGTAGGGAATGCCGCCGTGTACTTCCTGATGGTGCTTCTGTGCCGGGCTTCCGTCGATTCGGATGGTGTTCATGTACCACTCGGCGTAGGCATTGTGCGTGAACCACTCGCGTGGGTCCTTTATGGTTCCCAGGGCTCCAATGGGTTCGGCCCAAGCCGGGACTGAGTAGGCTCCCCAGTGGATGAAAATGCCGAAGGGTGCATTGCGGAACCATTCGGGCAGCTCCCGTTTTAGCTGGGCCCATTCTTCCCGGGCAGCCGGCTGGGTTTCTGTGGACGTGCTGGGCTGAGACATCAGACTCCGATTCGTTGTTGGTGATACAGTGCGCGAACTTTTCTTTTAGGTCTTGGGGCGGATCCTGGTGGCTTCAGCGGCCGCCCAAGCCGCCCATACTGATGCCCTTGACGAGGTGCTTCTGTAAGACGATGACGACGATCAGGCTAGGCAGCACGGCCAGTGTCGACGCTGCCATGAGCGGGCCCCAATCGGTTCCTCGTTCGCCGGAGAACATCGACAGGCCGAGCGGGATAGTTCCCTGGGCATTGTCGTTGATCACAATCAGGGGCCACAGGAAGCTGCCCCAGTAGTCGATGAAACTGAAGACACCGACGACGGCGAGCGGGGCCTGCACGAGCGGCAGGATGATGCTCCACAGGATGCGGAACGAACCTGCGCCGTCGATGCGGGCGGCTTCCTCGTAGTCCAGTGGCAGGGTCAGCAGGAATTGGCGGATCAGGAAGGCCCCGAAGGCGCCGAAGGCGAACGGCACGATCAAGGCAACCAGTGAGTTCACCAGGCCCAGTTTGTTCATCATGATGTACAGGGGGATCACGAGTACCTCATGCGGCAGTACAAGAGTGCCGAGGAATAACAGGAACAGCCTGTCCCGGAACCGGAACCGGAACCGTGCGAAGGCATAAGCCGAGAGCAGTGAAACGGTCGTGGTCAGCAGGGCCCCGCCCAGGGCCACAATGAAGCTGTTCACGATGATCCGGGCGAAGGGAATGACTGTCCATGCAGTGTTGTAGTTCGACCACTCCAGATGTGATCCCAGGAAATTGGCACCGGTGGAAAAGACTTCCTCCGTGGATTTCAAAGATGTTGCCAGCATCCAAATAAACGGGAAAATGAATCCTAGGCCGACGACGATCATCGCGGTTCGGCTGATGATCCGCCCTCTGCGGCCTCGGCTACGATCGCGCTTTCCGGTCTGGGGGTCGGTTCGTGTCAGAGTGTCAGTTGTCATAGTTGACCCACCTCTTTTGCTGGGAAAATTGCAGGGCCGTGATCAGCATGACGATCACGAACAGGATCCAGGCCAGCGACGACGCATAGCCCATCTTGTCGAAGGAGAAACCGTTGCGGTACAGGTAGAGCACGATGGTGTTCGTCGACTCCCCCGGGCCACCAAGGGTAAGCAGGTACGGCTGGGTGAAGACCTTGAAGGAGCCGATGATCGTCATGACGGTGCAGAAGAATAGCGTCGGTGACAGCATGGGAAAGACAATCCGGTAGAAACGCTGCCAAGGTCCTGCACCGTCAATCGTCGCGGCTTCGAGCAGGCCTGGAGAGATGTTACTCAGCCCCGCTCCCAGGACGAAGATGTTGTAGCCGATCCCCTGCCATAGCGACATCGCGATCAGGGACGCCATGGCGAGGTTGCTGTCACTGAGCCAGGACGGTCCGTGTATGCCGATTCCGGCCAGTCCCGAGTTCACAACTCCGTTGTCACTGAGCATCAACCGCCAGACCAAGGCATTGGCCGTCATCGGCGTCACAACGGGAATGAAGAACAACACCCGGAAGAAGGGCCCCCACTTGCCAATGTGATGCAGCCAGGTGGCAAGACCGAGGGAAATTCCGAGGTTTAAAACCGTGTAGCAGACAGCGAAGACGAGCGTGTTTCCCAGTACGGTCCAAAAGACCGGATCCGAACTGAAAAGCGAGGCGTAGTTGTCAAAACCGACAAACTCCGGGTCCCCGAAGAGGGGCCACTTGAACAAGCTGATAACCAACGATGCGACCAACGGGATGACGATGAAAATAAGGAAGCCGAGCATCCCCGGGGCGAGATACAGAGCTGCCAGCCGACCCTGAACGCGGCCTTCTTGGATTCGTTCGGGCGCAGCGGCAGGAGCTGCGGGCATGGCTTCGCTGTTTACTTCAGGCAGAACAATCATGGAATGGACCTAACGCATCATGGATGGACCAGGGGTGGCTGACTCTGCCGGCCCCCGGTAACCCGTAGGGCCGGCATGTCACCTATTTCGCGGAACTCGCAACGCTATTCAGGATGGTTTCGGCGGATTTCGTCCCGCGGAATCCCTCAACCGAGTACTGGGTGAACAGGGTTTCGACCTGGTTCCAGTTCTTCGTTGTCTGCAGCGGCTTGCCGTTCTTGAGTAGTGTTTCGATGGTGGAGACATCAGCGGCGGGCTTAGTTCCGGCCCAAGCCGTCATCGCAGCCTGCAGCGTGGGTACGTTTCCGTGGCCTGCACCCACGGCCCCGATAACGTCGGCGGTGGTGATCTTCATAATGTTCGCGAATGCGGCTTCCTTATCCTGGCAAGAGGCAGCAATGCCGAAGCCTGAACCTTGGATCATGGAAATCGGGTTCCCGGACGTGGACGGAATAACGGCAACTCCGACCGTGCCCTTGGTTTTGGTAGTGAACGTCTGGTACATCCAGGGGCCGCCGAAGGTCATTGCCGCTTGACCGCTCATGAACTGCTGCTGCGAGACATCCACAACGTCGGACGCCTGCGGGGCTTGCGCAACATGTTCCTTGCTGACCAGGTCGAAGGCGAACTGCACGTCTTTGACGAAGTCGGGGTTGGTGATATCCAGATTGCCGTCCTTGACGGGGTAGTGTCCGTCCGCGAATGCCAGGGCCGGAGCCGGCCCGTTGACGAACTGAGGCGGGAGGGAAAGTCCGTAAACCCCGTTCTTGGTCAGCGCCTTCGCATCGGAGATGAACTGCGCTCGGGTGTAGTTCTCCGTCGGATACTTCAGCCCCGCAGCTTGGAACAGGTCCTTGTTGTAGTAGAGAACAAAAGGCGCTGCATCATAAGGTATTGCACGGAGCTTACCGTCGACGGTCATGCCCTGAATCATCGCCTGGTTGTACTTGGAGGGGTCGATATTGTTCTTCTTCGCCAGATCATCCAGGGGCGCGAGCAGATCTTTTAGCTCCTGTGCCCGGGCACCCTGGGTGGTAATGATGCAGGGCGCGCCGGCGCTGGCCTCACGGGTTTTGACCTTGGTCCAGTAGTCAGGGAAGCTGGGTCCCTCCAGGGTGAGGTTGAAGCCGGGGTCGGTCTTCTTCGCTGCGTCAATGAATGACTGCCATTGTGAGCGGTCATTTTCATTGGAGATCCAGGTATACATGGCCGAGGCGGCAGAACTTGCGCCCGGGCCGCTGGCTGCAGCTCCGCTTGAGCCGCAGCCAGCCAAGGCTAGAGCCGCAACAGCCGAGAAGGCGATAGCGCTGACAACGCGGCCAGCGGGGAGGTTTCGCGACACTGGGAAAACCTTTCAGTAGAAAACAGAGAAGGGTCGTCGCACAGCGCTGCATTCGAAAACGTTCTTCACCAAACATCTTCTGCGTTGCGTGACGGGGGTCTCATCAGAATGCAATGCAGATTATGGGAAGTCAAGGTTGTTTTGCGATATTCATCCGATCTTTACAGAACTTATAGGCTTCGATGGACCGCAACAGTGGCAGAATCCGAAAGAACAAGCCTAAACATCCGATGTATCACCAGATTTAGCTGGGCGCGGTCGCCCCGGTCGCGATCGTGCCGCCCGTTCGGATTTCAGGCGTGTCAGCATCGGCCAGGGCGCCAGGCGGGATATCCCGCACATAGTCTTCAACGGCATACAAATGGCTTGCCATGCGGACTCGGGCACGCTCGGGATCGTGCAACCGCAGGGCACGGAGTATTTCCAGATGTTCCCGGTGTGTGTCCCTCAGGCCGACTTTGTCGTGGGTAGAGCGCCACATTCGGCCGCGGAGAGTCCGCCCCGACAACGCCTCAATCAGGGCCGAGAGAACTCGATTTCCGGAGGCCTCGGCGATGAGACGATGGAACTCCATATCGGCTTTCAGGGCCGTCTCGTGGTCGGTTGGATCCGCGTTGATCGCGGTATCGGCCACCATGAGAAGCGCTTCCGCCCGTTCCAGTTCCTCTTGCGAGATCCTCCGCGCAGCAGCACCGGCAGCCTCCGTCTCCAGGGACCGTCGGACGGCGTGGACCTCTCCCGCTTGTTCACCTTCCTGCAGACTGACCCAGAACTCCATGGCGGACAGGAGTTCCGCGGGCTCCAGCTGAGTGACGAAAGTACCCGCCCCCTGGCGGGTTTCAATTATTCCCATAGTGGACAGGGCGCGGATGCCCTCACGCAGGGAGCCGCGGGAGACTTCCAGTGAAGCCGCCAGGTCCTTCTCAATCGGTAGCCGCTCGCCAGGAACCAGCCGCCCGCTCGAAAGCATCTGCTTGATCCTGCTGATGACCACCTCGGTTTGGGACATCGGCGCAGTTGTCATCTCGGTGAACTCACTTCCTAGAGGCGTTACCTTCAGTAAACCGGGGATTACCGGATAATCATCCGATGTATCTATGGACATTGCATCCAAGTCCTGTATATTTCTCATACCGGTCCATTATTCATCCGATCTATCTGTTCTGTACAGGATCAAGGCTACAAGACTGTGGTCGACAAGACTGCGATCTAAGGGGAACCATGACAACCATTACCGGATTCGACGTTTACGACGTTAGATTCCCCACCTCGTCGTCCGCCGACGGCTCCGATGCAATGAACAAGGATGCCGACTATTCGGCCGCCTACATCGTGCTGCACACGGACGACCCGGACACTTTCGGGTGCGGGTTCACCTTCACTATTGGTCGAGGTAATGATATCTGTGCAGCGGCCATCGAGCAGCGGGCCCTGCCGCTGTTAGGACTCGAAGCCGCGCAGCTCTGTGATACTCCCGGTACGACATACCGTATGTTGAAGCAGGATTCCCAGCTCCGCTGGCTGGGCCCGGACAAGGGCGTGGAACATCTGGCTCTGGGCGCGGTCATGAACGCGGTGTGGGACATGGCAGCGCGAAGGGCCGGATTACCGCTGTGGAAACTCCTTGCCGGAATGACGCCGGAACAGTTGGTGGACGCAGCAGATCTCAGCTACCTGTCCGATGTCCTGACCCGCGATGAAGCCATTGACATGCTGGCCAAGCTGGAGCTGACCAAGCAAGAACGCATCGACCAGCTGGAGTGGACCGGATATCCCTGCTACACAACGTCCGCCGGCTGGCTCGGCTACTCTGACGATAAGCTGCGACGGTTGTGCCAGGAAGCCGTCGATGAAGGCTACCGGCACATCAAACTGAAAGTCGGTGCCAGTCTTGAGGACGACATTCGCCGGCTGAGCATCGCCCGGGAAGTTATTGGTCCCGACACCAACCTCATGATCGACGCCAACCAGGTTTGGGACGTCCCGGAGGCGATCGCCTGGGTCCGCGAACTGGCCCAGTTCAAACCGTTGTGGATCGAAGAACCCACCAGTCCCGACGATATTCTTGGGCATGCGGCAGTCCGGGAGGCGGTCGCTCCCGTCGGGGTTGCCACCGGAGAACACGGAATGAACCGGGTGCTCTTCAAGCAGCTCTTTCAAGCCAACGCCATCGATTACTGTCAGCTTGATGCCTGCCGGCTGGCCAGCGTAAATGAAGTCCTCGCTGTGCAGCTTATGGCTGCCAAGTTCGGGATTCCGGTCACCCCGCACGCAGGTGGGGTTGGATTGTGCGAACTTGTTCAGCATTTGTCCATTTTTGACTACATTGCGGTGTCCGGGGATCTGACGGGTCGGGTCACCGAATTCGTGGACCATCTCCACGAACACTTCACTGACCCCTGCCTGGTCTCCGACGGAGCGTACGTCCTACCCTCCAGGCCCGGCTATTCGGCACAAATGTTCCAGGCCTCACTGGACCGTTTTGCCTACCCGAATGGCTCGTTCTGGGCCGCTACGCCCCGGGGATCGGCGGAAAGGAGCAGGCGAGCGAAGCGCGCAACCGGCGGAACCGCGTTCGCCTCGGTTAGGTCAGGGGAACTATCGTGATCAACTACGAACTCATTCATCCGACCCTCCTGAAGGCCCTGGCGCAATCAGGTCATGGCACACAGATTCTTATCGCGGATGGAAACTACCCCCACAACACCGGCGGGCCGACGGGCGCCGTTCGTATACCGCTGAACCTCCGGCCCGGGCTCCTGAACGTGGACCAGATCCTCGAAGTGCTTGTTACGGCCATACCCATAGAGGCTGCGGCAGTGATGAGCCCGCCGGACGGCAGCGATCCCCCGGCAGTTCGTGGCTTTAAGGAGCTTCTCGGCCCCTCAGTGGCCGTGACATCCCATCCGCGGTTCGATTTCTATGACGCCGCCCGTAGTCCGAGCGTGGCCGTCATTGTCGCCAGCGGGGACATCCGCCAGTATGCAAACCTGCTCCTGACTGTAGGTGTGAAAACAAGTGCAGGCTGAGGATCGCGATGAACATTGTTGATTCCCATCTGCACTTTTGGGATCCATCGGTACTGAACTACCCCTGGTTGGAGGGCGCGCCACGGCTTAATAGGGCATACTTGCCGACCGATCTGGACACCGGGGGCGTGGGCGTCGGCCGGATAGTTTTTGTCGAAGGCGACTGCTCACCCCGGCAGAGCATCGCGGAAGTTGACTGGGTCAGCGGAATGGCCGACGTCGTACCCCGGCTCGGCGGCATCGTTGCTTTTGCGCCCGTCGAATCCAGCGTCAGGCTCCGCACGCACCTCGGGTCGCTGCGGCAACGCCCACTTGTGAAGGGTGTGCGCAGGCTATTTCAACAAGAATCGCCCTCGTTCATCACCGATCAGGCTACGGTCGCAGGTGGACGGGCAGTGGCAGAATCAGGGCTGACCTTTGACGCCTGTGTTCGGCACGACCAGCTGCCGGCTTTGACAGCCTTCGCTCGATTTCTTCCAGAGTTGCCGATCGTCCTCGATCACATGGGCAAGCCGCCTATTTCTTCGGGCGAACTTTCGCCCTGGCGTGCCAATCTCAAGCGGCTGGGCGCACTGCCCAATGTCTTCCTTAAGCTCTCCGGCGCCGCCCCGGAAGCCGATCCGGACAGGGACCTCCGCAGTCAGGTCATGCCGTTCCTAGCGACGGCACTGGAGACCTTCGGGGCAGAGAGATGCATGTTCGGCAGCGATTGGCCCGTCTCCCGCGCCGCCCGGTCCTCGGACAACGGCGGTGACAGCTACGGCGAATGGGCCGACATCGTCCTGCATCAGGCTCTCGAAGGCGCCACAGAGGCAGAACTGGCCGCCGTCGCACACGACACGGCCACGAAGTTTTACCAACTCGATCAGTGAAAGAGAGCGACGACGTGAGAACGCGTACCATTCCGGGAACGAGCGTTGAGATACCAACCCTGGGTTTCGGCGCAGCCCCCATCGGAAACCTTTACCGGGAGGTCTCCCATCGGGAGGCGGTCGATGCAGTAGTCGCTGCGTGGGACGGAGGCATCCGCTACTTTGACACGGCGCCTCATTATGGGCTCGGACTTTCCGAACGCCGAGTGGGCGAAGCGCTGGGAGGGCGTCCCCGGGACGAATACGTGCTTTCAACCAAAGTGGGCCGATTGCTGCGCCCGAACCCGGCACCGACCGGGCGTGACACCGACGGCTTCGACGTGCCCGATGATTTGACCCGGGTCCGGGACTACTCCCGCGATGGCGTGATGCGCTCCATTGAAGAGAGCCTTGACCGCCTGGATACCGATCGGATCGATATCGTCTACATCCATGACCCGGACGACTACTGGGCTGAAGCCCTGAACGGTGCCGTTCCGGCACTGGCCTCGCTCCGGGACCAGGGCGTAATCGGCGCGTACGGCGTTGGTATGAACCAGGTCGAAATGCTGCACCGGTTCGTTTCGGAGAGCGACATCAATGTCATCATGCTCGCCGGACGATACACCCTGCTGGAGCAAGGCGCCGCCGCTGAGCTTATCCCCGCCTGTATCGAACGGCGGGTAAGTATCGTCAACGTCGGTGTCTTCAACTCCGGATTGCTCTCCAAGAACAGACTCGCACCCGATGCCACCTTCAACTATGAGCGGGCACCGGAGAATCTCGTTCGCCGGGCGACCGAACTGGCCGAAATATGTGAGGCCCACGGCACAACGCTGCCCGCCGCCGCCATCGCCTTCTCGTTCCAGAATCCAGCGGTCACCAGCGTTGTCCTGGGCATGCGCACCCCCGAACAGGTGAAACGGAACCTGGACCTCACGGAGCTACCGGTACCGGACGCCCTCTGGGACGAGCTGCGCCATCGCGGCCTCATCCTCTGATTCGTGGTCTCGACTTGTTTCAAAAGGAGGATATTTCGTGAGCACAGTGCTTGTCACCGGGGCGACTGGGTTTATCGGATCCAGGCTCGTCCGCCTACTGCGTGAAAACCATGACGTTATCGCTTTTGCCAGGGGGGAAGTCACCGAAGCTTCGGTGAGCCTGCGCGGCGACTTTTCCGCTGACGACGATCTCGCCCAGCTCGATGGATACCACATCGACGCCGTTGTGCACCTGGCGGGCGTTACCGGGGGCAGCTCAGAGGAAGACGCCTTCCGTGTCAATGTGGCTGGCTCCCGCCGGTTTTTCCGGTACGCAATCGACCACGGGATAAATCACTTCGTCGTGGCAAGTTCCATCGCCGCCGCTGGTTGTCTCTCGGATGAATTCCTTCCCTCTGAGCTGCCCATCCCGGATGACCATCCCGGCCGTGCCTTCGATGCGTATGGTCTCTCAAAGTCCCTGATGGAGTCCACCATCAGGTATTTCGGACGAACCGACCCCGGCCTCGAGTTCACGGTTTTCCGCATCGGCGTCGTACTGCCCGAGGAGGCGGAACCTCCAAAACCGGAGGCTCTGCAGACAATGAACTGGCCGTTTTGCCAGATGGGGACCATCGCCGCATCCGATGTTGTCGACGCCATTGCCCTGGCGGCCACGCACCCCATCGGCCCCGGGGTGCGGCAAATGAACCTCGTCGCACCGTTGGCCGGAGCCCCCATCCCAACAGCTGAAGCCCTGCGCGCTGTGCTCGGTGCAAAAGCCGATGTCTTGGACCTTTCGTTCTATGAAAGCCCCGGAAACTCCGATGGCCCGTTGTACGCCGTCGACCGGCTATACGACGTTTATGGTTTCCGCCCACGGGTCGACGTGCGGACAATGCGTAACTTTGCCGACGACCAGTATCCATATCTTCCCCCAGCAAGGAGCACAAGCCGATGAAGTTCGCCCGTATTGGTCAGCCCGGCGCCGAAGTGCCGGCCCTCTTTCACGAAGGCAAGTACTACTCTCTGGCAGGCGTTACCACCGATATCGATGCCGAGTTCTGGGAGTCGGGAGGTCCGGCCGAGTCAGCCGCGGCCTTGGCCGCGGGGTCGCTGCCTGAGTTGAGCGCGGATGACACTCGTCTCGGTGCTCCGATCACGCGGCCCTCCTCAGTGATCTGCATTGGAATGAACTACGCCGCGCACGCCGCTGAGTCCGGTTCCGAGCCGCCTGCGGTTCCGATCATTTTCCACAAGGCACCGAATACTGTGGTCGGGCCTTACGACGACGTCGCCATCCCACGCGGCTCGTCCAAGACGGACTGGGAAGTCGAACTCGGCGTCGTGATCGGCAAGCGTGCCTCGTACCTTGGTTCGCCGGCCGAAGCCGATGAATACATTGCGGGTTTCGTCAACGTCAATGACCTCTCCGAGCGTGAATTCCAGCTCGAAATTTCGGGCGGTCAATGGTCGAAGGGTAAGAGTTGCGCGGGTTTCTGCCCCACCGGGCCGTTGCTGGTCACCCCCGGCGAGCTTGACCACGGCAATCTGCGGCTGCGCAGCTGGGTGAATGGCGAGCCCCGCCAGGACTCATCCACATCCGACCTGATATTTGACGTCAACACGATCATTTACCAGCTCAGCCAGTACTTGGTTCTCGAGCCTGGGGACCTGATTTGCACCGGCACGCCGGAAGGCGTCGCGCTGTCGGGGCGTTTTCCTTACCTGAAAGCCGGCGATGTCGTCGAAATCGAGGTGGCCGGCCTGGGGCGCCAGCGCCAGGGATTCACAGAAGCTTAGCCAATGAAGGAGCAGCAAATGGAATTTGAAGGACTTAAGGCAATAGTTACCGGCGGGGCATCTGGTATCGGCGCCGCAACGGTGGAATACCTGCAGGACCGTGCTTGTAAAGTCGCAGTTCTTGACTTGAACCCCGAAAGTGCCCCCGGAGGATCTGTGGGGATTCACTGCGACATATCGGACACTGAGTCAGTCAATGCGGCCGTCGACCAGGCTGCACAGCACCTGGGCGGTATCGACATCGTGATTAACAACGCCGGAATCGGGGCTCAGGGCGATATCACAGCCAACGACGACACGGAATGGGCGCGAGTACTGAACACCAACGTTGTTGGAATCGCACGCGTGACGCGAGCTGCCTTGCCGCACCTGCGGGAGTCCCGGAATGCCGCGATCGTCAACACGTCTTCCATCGCTGCCACGGCAGGGTTGCAACAGCGGGCGTTGTACTCCGCATGCAAGGGCGCCGTGCACTCACTCACCTTGGCCATGGCAGCCGACCACGTCGGGGAAGGTATCAGGGTGAACTGCGTCAGTCCCGGCACTGCCGATACCCCGTGGGTGGCCCGGCTGCTTGACTCCGCGCCCGACGCGCCAGCGGAGCGCGCCGCGCTGAACGCCCGTCAGCCTCACGGACGGCTGGTCGCGGCCGAGGAAGTAGCCGCAGCAATCGGGTACCTGGCAAGCCCGCTCAACGGCTCCGCTGTCGGCGTCTCGCTTGCTGTCGACGGCGGCATGGGCGGCCTGCGGCTGCGATCAAAGTAATCCGAGACCGCATGATTAGTTCTTTCAGGGACGCCGCTTCCGCGCGGCCGTTTCCCAGTTTTCCACCGACCATCGAGAGGAAGATCCTTCGTGACCTTTGAAATGCGCACCTACACATCTACCGAGGGTCGGATGGAGGACCTGCTGACCCGCTTCCGGGATCACACCCTCCAGCTCTTCACCGAGCACGGGATTCAGAGCCTCGGCTACTGGCATCCTGTGGATCGGGACGACGTTCTGGTCTACCTTGTGCAGCACCAGGGCGACCCCGAGGCCAATTGGGAAGCCTTCAGAACCGATCCCCGTTGGCTAAAGGCCCGTGCTGCCTCAATGGAAAACGGTGAGATCGTCGCAGGCATTGAATCCGTGTACCTGAAGTCGACCGACTTCTCCCCCCTGAGCTGAACAGTGCGCTCAATGATGCCATCCCATCTACGCTCTGGAAGGGGCTAGGGGAACTGTCCAATACTGTCGCTTGGATCCCACCGACTCGTCGAGGTCGTCGCCGTAGACCATGTAGTCAGGTCGCCGCCGATCCCCAGCCCGAAATCAACGAGGTCCTTCAGGGTCGTGGTCTACCCCGGGGATCCCCCTGTAACGCAGCCAGCAATCCGTCGTTCCTCTTGAAACTCATCGCTCGTGAAGTCCGCGTCCGATGTTGCCGCGTCAGGCGCGACGACCGAAGCGCAGGTGGTGGTTCAGGCGCCTGGTCATCTTTGGGTCCGTCGACACATCGGTGCCGTCGATGCGGTAGACCGGAAGCGCCAAACTTCCGCTCCCGAGCATCCACACAGCGTCCATTGCCGGGAGTTCGTCCTTATGGATCTCAACGTAGAGCGGTTTGAGTCCGAGCGATGGGGCGTGAGCGAAAACATCCTGCTGTGTGGTGCCCTCAAGGATCCCGATGCCGGGATCAGGCGTAAGCAAATCGTTGCCGCGTCTCATCACCACCGAAGAGATCGGCCCCTCCATCACAAATCCTTCGACGGTAAGGAACAGGGCTTCGTCGGCGCCCCGCCGGTGCGCTTCCCGTGTGGCCGCCATATTGAGCGCATACGAGAGTGTCTTCGCACCCATTAGCAGCCAGGGTGCTTCACTCGCTGCCGCGCGCGTCACGCCCCGTGACATCGTCGCAATGCTGACCCCCGCGTTTCGCCTCTTCGAGTGGTCGGCGGCGGCTTCGACGTGAACCCAGCCGTACACCGTTCCGTGTTCGCCTTCCTGGGGACGGGTGAGCACCACCTTGACCGATAGTTCCGGCCAAGGCGGATGCGCGGCGACAGCGGTGAGAATTGCGGACGTCCACAGATCGCGCTCGGGTTCTGCCATGTCGAGCTTGCGGGCAGAAGATGCCAGCCGCTCGAGGTGTTGTTCGAGTGCTTGTGGGCGTCCGTCGAAGAACGCGATGGTCTCGAACACCGCATCGCCCCTCGTCACAGCGAGGTCTGTGACCGGCAAGGCGGCAGACCGGGCATCGGTGAATCGAACAACCCGCTCACCGTCGATCGAGGAGAGCACCGCGAGCACGGCATCCGTTAAAGAGGTCACGTCAGGCCTTTCTTGGGACGATTCAGCCTTCAGGGCGGATGACGACGGCGGCAGCGAAGTCAGCCAAGGCTTCGCGAGCGACGTCGACGCAAATCGACAGGAATTCGGCCCCGCGTTCAGCGGACCCCTTATCCGGGCTGTCGCTGAAACCGTCCGGGGCCCTGAAAGGGGCAGGCGTCGCGAGATGATATGCCTTCGGGCCCGCCCAGCCTGCCGTCGGCAGTTCGCGATGGGGAACAGACGACAGGCGAACGAGCTCGGGGCGGATCGCCAACATCATCGAGGTCTCGAAAGCGCCGGCGTGGCCGGGGACGAGACCGATCTCGGTGGCGCCTGCAGCCTTGAGCCGATCGGCGGCCAGCTGAAAGTACGAGCCGGAACCGGCGAAGGCCCTGCGCCGGATACCGACGTCGCGCGCGACCAGCCTGATGATTTCAACGTTTCCCCCGTGACCGTTCAGCAGGAACACCGAAGCGAAGCCGCTCGTCAGTAACGACTCCACGGCATCCGTCAGGGCGTCAATAAGCGTGTTCGTCGAAAGGGACGCCGTCCCGCCGTACGGCAGATGGTGGTCGGAGCTGCCAATTGAAAACGAGGGGCCGACCACGGTCCCTGGTACGAGGGCAGCAGCCCGCCTTGCTACCTCTTCGACCAGGATCGTATCCGTCGCGAGCGGGAGGTGCGGACCGTGTTGCTCGAACGCCCCGACGGGAAGCACGACGACGGTGTGTGCGGCGTGATTATCGGCATCTTCACGTGTCCAGTGGGCGAGCAGGTCCGGCGGTGTCGTGATGGTCATACGTCTTCCATTCTTAGGCGAGTGAGTGCGTCCTGGTCGATTTCGACGCCGAGCCCCGGGCCGGTCGGAACAGCGACCGAACCCTGTTCAACGGAGAGGGGCGTTCTGAGAATGTCGTCCGCGTGGTAGGCGAAGCCACAAACGTCGCTTGCGAGCGCGAGCTCGGGAATGGCGGCAGCGAGATGGGCGTTGGCCGCTGTTCCGAGACCGAGCTCCGGCATACTGCCGACCCACACGGCCATGCCGCTCGATCGGGCGATCTCGGCTATGGTGCGTGCCTGGAGCAGGCCACCAGCCTCACTGAAATAGAGGTTCAGAACGTCTGCGGCCCTCGCCCGCGTGATTTCCAAGGCGTCACGCATGTTCCAGACGCTCTCGTCCGCCGCTATCGGTAGCGCTGATACTCGGCGCAGTTCCGCCATGCCCGGCAAATTGTCACCGTGAAGGGGCTGTTCGACGAGTTCCACGTCATACTCGCTCATGGCCGCTATCCGGTGGACAGCTTCAGAGACCGACGTCCACGCTCCGTTCACGTCGACGCGGATCGAGACATCGGGTCCTACTGCCTCACGCACGGCGGCAAGAGATGCCAGGTCCTCCTCCCAAGTACGGCCCATTTTCACTTTGAGCGTGCCGTATCCCGCTGACGCATAATGCCCTGCTTCTGCGGCCATCGCTTCGGGAGCCTTAATGTGCAGGGAGTAGCTGACCGGGATACGGTCCCTGTAGGCTCCGCCGAGCAGCTGGTGCACCGGAACCCCGGCTGCTTTTCCGCAGATATCGAGCAACGCCATCTCAATACCCGCTATGGCAGGGGCATCCTCACGCCCCGGAAGTAGCTTTCTCATCCGATCGCAGAGCAGGGACACAGCGCGAGGGTCTTCTCCTTGAAGGGCGGGCGCGAGCAGGCGGTTCACGTCCCGGCAAAGGCCGCTGCCCATCCGCCACCAGACGAGACAGATCTCGCCCCACCCGGTGATGCCGTTATCCGTGTCAATCCGCACAATGCCGGCTTCTGTGTATGCCCGCGTGCCGAAAGCGCTCTGGTCAGGGCGTTCGCGCGGTACCCTCAGGGGGATCGCCTCAATGCGCACGATCCTCATCGGTCAGCCTCCTCGATGACGCCGTCAACCACCTTTATCTTCAAGGCGCGCGCGAGGTTTTCATATAGTATGGCCGTTTTGACCTCATCGGGAATGTCCGCATGGACGACCGCACCGAGAATGATGCCCGGGTCGATGAACGGGCTGTCGGACCCCCAGGTCAGGCGGGTCGGGTCAGCTCGATTTCCGAGGTACTCTACGGCGCTGCAGTGGCGCTGGATCGCCGTCATGTCGAGCAGGACATTGCTCGTGCGATCGATGAGGGCAAGAGCGTTGTCCGCTCCGAGGTCTATACCCGCGTGACCTAGAAAAATAGTAGCGTCGGGGTACTTCGCGGCAACGCTCTCGAACGTCGCGAGCCGGTCACCGCCGAAATAACTGTGCGAAAGCACGGGCAGGCCGTTCGCATTGGCGAACTCCCACATCGCCCGATAGCCAGGTCCGTCCAGCGGATAGTCTCCATGAAGCTCGGGATGGACCTTGAAACCGCGAAAGCCGGGCTGCCCGAAGCAACGGGCGATCTCGCTCGCAGCAGTCTTGGGGTAGTTCGGGTTGATCACGCAGAACCCGACGAGGCGATTCGGATAGCGTCGGACAGCATCCGCCACCATGCTGTTGCCGTATTCGTGGTCTGCCGAGATGCCGGCGTGGTGGCTGACGCACGCGACATCGATACCAACAGCGTCGAAGCGGGCGATCATGCCGTCAGCATCGTTGTTGGGGATCGCAAAGTTGCGGTAGTGCCCCATGTGGGCATGCCCGTCAATGATCGGTGACGTCTTCAAGTACGGCTTGTACGTCATGTCCATCAGAGGTTCACCTCCGAGAGGACGCGATCGAGGTTACCGTGGGCAATCAAGGCCTTTTCGCTGTCTGAGACAGCAGCAGTCGCGACATGGAAGACCGCACCGGACGGGGTCCAGTACGGAAATCCCGAGCCGAACATGATCCGCTCAGCCCCGAAAACGTCGCAGATCTTTTCGATGCCGTTGTGCACCCAATACCCCCCACTCTCGATGTAAACGTTGGCCGATCGTGTGAGGAGCGGGTAGAGCCCCCTGTCGCTCCTGCCGCCCGGGCGGATCACCACGATCGGAAGCCCAGGGTAAGCGTCGGCCAGGTCGTAGAGTCCGACCCAGTCGGCTTCGTCACGCCGCCCGAGTTCGAAATCGACGAAGAGCGGCACCCGAGCTGTCTCGAGCACCTCACAGATGCTGCCGATCACGCGAACATCGAACGGGTACCTGTGTCCCGTGAGCGATGGGAATAGGCGTGCAGCGAGTGCCCCGCGTTGGCGCAGCTCGTCGAGAATGTCTTCGGGCTGCCATAGCTCTCCCGTGAGCGGGGGCATCAGAGTGAGGCAGGGACTGAAGCGATCAGCCCCTGCCAGTTCTTGACGCAGCAGGTCGTTTCCGACCGCCGGGGCATACTCTTTCGCGGCGACGTGGGTGACGAGCGCCCTGGCAATACCCAGGCGGTCGTATTCCTTTGATAGAACGGGGACGGTGACACGTTCGGGAAAGTACTTCACAAGGGACGGCTGGCCGATGAAGGCGTTGCAGTCGAAGAAGGTCAGCTCGTTCATCACGCCCCCACCCGTCCGCCGGCGATGCCGCCGTGCATGAGCAGCTTCTGGACGGTTGCCTCGTAGCGGACCTCCGAGTCATCCACAGGCTGGAAGCCGAACACCTGCCGGGCCGACGTGAGGGACCAGAATGCCCGGGTGTTGTTGCTGATGCCGTAGACGACCTGCCATGGCACTCCGTACTCGTTCTCGATGTTCTCAGTCTCGATGCAGCGGATGAAGAGCTGTTGCGCGTCACGCTCGGAGAGCCATGCACCCAAGTCGCGTTTGAAGCGCGCAATACCGGTCGGGAACGCCGGACCGGGCTGGGGCGCCGGGGGTTCGTCTGCGGAGTAGGTGTCCGCATCCAGATCCCGCGGAGCGCCGATCCGAACCTGCACGACCTCAAGAGACCGCCCTAGGCCTCCGCAGGCGTAGACGAAGCCGAGGTGTTCGTAGCAAGCTTTGGACCAGCCGTAGAAGTTGTCGGCAAGGGGAAGTTCGTAAGGTTCCACGACGTCTTTGAGTCCGTGGTGCACAAGCGCGTGCTCGTACCAGTCGGCGGCGTGGTTGGAGCTCGCGACCACGACGCGTCGCACGCCAGCATCGAAGGCGGCCCTGTACACATTCTGCGCCATGCGGAGGTTTCCGAACTCGACCTCGAACTTGTCGATAGCCGGAACACTGTTGTCGTAACTGCTTCCCGGCGCCGAATGTTTGTACGCAAGGTGAACAACCGTGTCGACCCCCTCGAATAGAACCGTCAACGCGGCAGGGTCGGACTCAAAAAGATCAACAACTTCGATGTCCTCGCCGCCAGGATCCGCGACATCAACAAGGCGCAAGCGGTAGCGCTCCCGAAGCGCCGGAACTATCTGTCGCCCCATATAGCCGGTGGCACCGGTGACAAGTACGACGGGACGATGTGCAGACTCAGTCGACATTTTCGCTTCTTCTCTTCATCTCGGTCAGCGGGTTTTCTTTTCGCCAGGGACTATCGCAGAATACGATATCTCAGATACAGTGTCTAGCATGCGTTATACGAACGGCTGTTGGAACGAAGTCAACACGAACGAGGGACGGAGTAATCAGTGACCATTCCCCAGTTATTGCCCTTGGGCACAAGACCCGAAAGTCTGTCGAGTCTTGTGCTCGAACAGATCAAGTCGGCGATCGTGAATAAGGAGCTGGCTCCAGGAACGAAGATTTCAGAGGCGTCTCTCGCGACCCAGCTGCAGGTGAGCAAGACCCCTGTTCGCGAAGCTTTGTTGAGGCTGAGGCACATCGGCCTGGTCTCGCCCAACGGCTCTGGACTGCAGGTCGTGCAGCCCTCCCGTGAATCGATCCGCGAGGCGTATGAACTTCGGGCCAGCCTGGAGCGTGCGTCGGCGCGCTTTGCGTCAACGCGACGCACGGATAACGAGATGATTCTCCTTGCCGAGTTCGCAGAAGGTTCGCTCGCAAAGACACTTGCCGGAGACGCGCAGGGCTTCAGGGAGTTTGACGCCCAGTTCCACCGTCAAGTCGCGCTCTGTTCGGGGAACGACCTGCTGAACACCGCGATCGACGACGCTCTCGTGCTGACGTCCGCGCTCCGTGCGCGGGATGTTCCGATGACACAACATGATTCCGTGAGTTGCGCGAAGGAGCACGTCCGGATCGCTGAGGCGATCGCCAGCGGCAGAGTGGACATCGCAGGAGAAGCTATGGAGGAGCACGTCGGTCACGTTATGTCGATGGTCCTCGCCGTCTTCGACCAAGGAGAGTCTGCCCGATGAAGACGGCGCCGGATCTTCTCAACCGCGGACTCTGGGGCGTCATGGCCACACCATTCATGGGCGAATCGCTTGCCGTAGACGAACAGGGCCTGCGGAGTCTCATTGATTTATACCGGGAAGTGGGAGCACAGGGCCTCGTCTTGCTCGGTGTTTTTGGCGAGGGCGCACAGCTCGACGACGCCGAGAGCGCGCGCATTGTTGAGATCGCACTCGAGCATGCCCCGGGCATGCGCCTCGTGCTTGGCCTCCCCGACCTCAAGACAGACACCGCGATCGCGAGAGCTACCCGACTGCTTGCGGTCTGTGGAGAAACCAAACCCGCGCTCATGGTCCAGGTGAACACGAACGACGTCGACGAGCTTGTGGCACACTTCGCGGCCATCCACGAAGCGACGGGCGCCGGGATCCTCGTCCAGGACTATCCTGTCGCGAGTGGCGTGACGATTCCGAACGATGCACTCGCCACCGTCGTCAACGCGAGTCCTTTCGTTGTCGGGATCAAAGCAGAAGCGCCACCGACGGCCGTCGCCATCGGCTGCCTCACCTCCCTCACTACAGTTCCCGTATTTGGCGGCCTAGGAGGCCTCGGCTTGCTTGACGAGCTCGCGGCGGGAGCGGCGGGAGCGATGACCGGCTTCTCGTTCCCTGAAGCGCTCGTTACCGTCGTCGAGGCATTCGACCGTGGCGGATTCATTGCCGCTTGGGAGGCATACCTTCCGTGGATGCCGCTCGTGAACTTCGAGGCCCAGGCCAAGGTCGGCCTCGCAATTCGCAAGTCAGTGTTCGTCGAACGAGGGATCTTCGACAATAGGGCGGTGCGCCCGCCGAGTCAGGTCATGCCGGAGGAACTGATTCCCTTGCTTTCCGCGCAACTGGCGGCCGTCAACGAATCGGGGGTGTTGTGATGGAGCTCGGACTGCAAGGCAAGGTGGCGTTCGTCGTCGGATCGACGTCCGGGCTTGGGCTCGGCATCGCAGAGGCTTTGAGTAACGAGGGAGCGTCCGTCGCCGTGGCCGGTCGAAGGGCCGATCTCGCCCGCACTCTCGCGGCGAGGATGCCGTCAGCTGTTGGCGTCGAACTGGATCTCACTGACCCCGCGAGCCGGACGGCCGCGATCGATCAGGTCGTTTCCACACTCGGGCCAATCGACGTCCTTGTGCTCAACTCCGGGGGGCCGCCCGCAGGGCAGGCTTCGCTCCTGCAGTCGGACCAGATGAAGTCGACGATCGAGGCGTTGCTGATGGCACAGATCGATCTCGTCCAGGCCGTGCTGCCGACTATGCGCGCGCAGGGCTGGGGGCGCATCCTCGGAATCGGATCACGTGGCGTAAACCAGCCGATCCCCAACCTCGCACAGTCGAACATCGCCAGATCGGCACTTGCCGCCTATCTCAAGACACTCGCAGGGGAGGTCGCGCAAGACGGTGTCACCGTCAACATGATCCTCCCAGGGCGAATAGCGAGCGATCGCGCCATATCCCTGGACGCCGGACAGGCGAAACGCGAGGGCACGACGGCTGACGACGTGCGCGAGCGGTCCCAGAAGAGCATTCCCGCCGGCCGGTACGGCACGGCCGAAGAATTCGGGAGTGTCGCGGCATTCCTGAGCAGCGCCAGAGCCTCGTATGTCACCGGCGCCCAGATTCGCGTGGATGGAGGCCTCATCTCAAGTATGTAGCCCACGCCGGACTGCAGGCTCACGAAGAGCCCACACCCGAAACATGTACTCCCCCTCGAAATACCCCTACCAGGGTCGACCGTCCCGTCGACCCTGGGGTCCCTTGGATCACGTTGAAGCCGTGATTCAGCCCTAGAGAGGATATGACACCTATGAGATTAACACGTTTAAGAGGAATTGCCGCCCTTGGAGTGCTTGCGCTCGCCCTGCTGACTGCCTGCGGCGGCGGCGGCAGCTCACCCACGGCAAACAAGGCTAGTACAGGTACGAAACTCGTCATCGCTGAGACGGTCCCGCCACAGACCTTCGACCCGATCCAGTCGTCGCAGATTGCCACCATGTATGCTTGGCAGCTTGTTTACAACGGTCTCGTCAAGGTCGATGGCCAGGGCAAGGTCCAACCCGAGATCGCGACGGACTGGACCATCAGCAGCGACCGCAAGACCTATGACTTCACGATTCGGAGCGGTGCGAAGTTCTCCGACGGCAGCCCGCTGACGGCTGACGACGTCGAGTTCTCGTTCCAGCGACTGCTCAAGGACGGACTTCCCTACGCGAAGGCGCGGTTCCTCAACCTGGCATCTGTCGCCAAGGTCGACGGGGCGCACGTACGGTTTCAGCTGAATAGCCCCGACGCAGGTTTCCTGCTCAATCTCGGCAGCCCCTTCCTGATCGGTTCAGGCATCGTGAGCAAGGCTTGGGCAGCGTCTCACGACCTCAAGACCCAGGTCCTCGGTGCCGGCCCGTTCGAGGTTGTCTCCTACGCTCCGAACAGCGAACTGGTCCTTAAGCGCAACCCAAACTACTGGAACCCCAGCGCCGCTCCCAAGTACACGGACCTTCAGGTCAAGTACATGCCGGACCAGGCTGCCCAGGTGGCCGCGGTGCAGTCGGGACAGGTCGACCTGATCTTCCCGAGCGCTGAGAACGCCCTGCAACTTAAGAACAGCAAGACAGTGCAGGTCTCAAGTGTTCCCGGAACCAACACCATTCGCCTGAACATCAACTCCGGCCGCGCTCCGTTCGACAACCCCGACGTCAGGGCGGCGATTTCACTCGCTCTCGACCGTGACGCCATCGTGAAGGGCGCCTTCCTGGGCCAGGCAGCGCCGAGTGCGCAGCTCCCTGGATCAACACCGTGGGGCCTTCCCCTCGGCCAGCTCCCAAACCAAACGCGCGACGTGGCCAAGGCGAAGCAACTGCTCGCAGGAGCCGGCTTCCCCAATGGCATTAGCATCACGCTGACGCACCTCGCCGGATACGGGACCTACCTAGACCGGTTCGCCGACCTCGTGAAGACACAACTGGCGGAAGCGGGCATCAACGTCACCATCCAGGCCGAACAGAACGCGGTGTGGCTCGATCACCAGAACAAGGCCAATTACGACATCCTGGACAACGTCTACGCGTTCACCGGCGACCCAATGTCACTGTTGTCCCCCCGTCCCGGACGCCAGGGAGCAACACCGCCTGAGGTCGCGGCAATGATGCAGAAAGCAGCGCAGGACGACCCTACAGCGTACGGTGCGAACCTGCAGGCGCTCATGCAGCTGGAAGATAAACTCACGTTCCCCGACATCGCGGTGGCTGCGCCAAACGCGATGATCGCCTACGGCCCGAACGTCACATCTGCGACGCCGGACCCGACCCTCGCGCGGCAGTTCCTCACCGCCGTCGCCGTCAAGTAGCACCCCCCACCTCCGCCGTCCGGGTCGTTGCATCTACCCGGACGGCGGAATCCACCACTTATGGGCGGAGACGATTTATGAATACCACTGACACTGACCGGACGCACGACACAGGCGAGACCGTCGGGTCGGGCACGGAGGTGCCTGTGCTCTCAGTGCGCGGCCTGAAGACCTGGTTCACCACCGCTGGTGGCGATGTCCGCGCCGTCGACGGAGTGACCTTCGACGTGGCGGCAGGAGAAACCCTCGGCCTCGTCGGAGAATCGGGCTCGGGCAAAAGCGTTACGGCCAACTCGATCCTCAGGCTCGTCCCCCAGCCCGGACGGATCGTTGCCGGGGAGATCCGCCTCAACGGCAAGGACCTTAAGGAGCTCAGCCCCGAGCAGCTGCGGGAGGTCCGGGGATCCGACATCGGCATGGTCTTCCAGAACCCGATGACGGCACTTAATCCGTCCTTTACCGTGGGATGGCAACTGGCAGAGGCGCTACGCGCCCATGGGGGCCCCACCGGCCGGGAGGCTGAAGCCCGGATCGAACAGGCACTCGCCGACGTCGGGATGCCGGACCCTGCCAGGCAACGCGCCTCATTCCCTCATCAAATGTCCGGAGGCATGCGCCAACGCGTTGTCATCGCCATCGGTATGATCAACAGTCCCCAGCTGCTCATCGCAGACGAGCCGACAACGGCACTCGACGTCACCATCCAGATGCAGGTGATCGCCTTGATGAAGCGCCTGGCCGACGAGCGCGGCACCGCTTTGCTTCTCATCACCCACAATATGGGCGTCGTTGCGAAGATGTGTGATCGGGTCGCCGTGATGTATGCGGGAGAAATCGTCGAGCAGGCGCCCGTCGAACCCCTCTTCGCCGAGCCGCTCCACCCCTACACTGCGGGGCTTCTTGATTCGCTTCCCCGGGCAGATCACGTCCGAGGCAAGCTACCCACGCTGCCCGGATTTCCCCCGGACATGGCCAACGTCCCGAGCGGCTGCCGCTTCGCTGACCGCTGCCGCTTCGCGCAAGACCAATGCCGCACAACGCACCCAGAGCTGGTTGAGATCGAGCCAGGGCGCAGCACGCGCTGCCTGGTCGTGCAACAAACCGGCAAGCCCGTCTCAGCCCTGATCCCGAATGAGCCATCATGACCACAGCACCTGTCGACACCCGATCGACCACCTCACTGCTCGAGGTGCGCGACCTCAAGAAGCATTTTCCCGTCAGAGTCGGTGGCAGAGAACAGACCCTGCGTGCCGTCGACGGCGTCTCCTTCAGCATCAACCGCGGAGAGACACTCGGCGTGATCGGAGAGTCCGGCTGCGGCAAGTCCACGGTCGCCCGGCTCGTCGTCGGGCTGATGAAGCCGTCGGACGGGACTGTAGAGGTCGACGGCGGTGACATCTGGGCCCGGGGGCAGGAGGGTCGCGAGCGCCGCCTGGGCCTTCAGATGGTCTTTCAGGACCCTGCGAGTTCGATGGACCCGCGGCGCACAGTCGGGCAGGCGATTGCCGAACCCCTGCGCGCGCGACGGGCCCGGACCTCCGACGACCGAATCGCCGAAGTCCTGTCACTGGTCGGACTGAAGCCTGAGATGGCTGGACGCATGCCGCACCAGCTCTCGGGCGGACAGCAGCAACGAGCCGCCATCGCCCGGTCGCTCATCGCCGATCCTTCCCTCGTTGTGCACGACGAGTCCATTGCCTCACTCGACATCTCGATCCAGGCCCAGATCCTGAACCTTATCGTCGATCTTCAGGACCGCCTGGGGGTCTCGTACCTCTTCATCAGCCACGATCTCGCGGCCGTCCAGGCGATCAGTCACCGGATCGTCGTGATGTACCTTGGCGAGATCGTCGAGGCGGCGACGTCCGAGCAGTTCGTGGCGCGTCCGCTGCACCCGTATTCGGTCGCCCTGAGGGCGTCTGCCCTCACTCCGGACCCCCGAATCGAGCGTCATCGAGATTCCGTGGTGCTCGAGGGTGACGTCCCCAGTCCCCTTTTCCCCCCGAGCGGATGCCGCTTCCGCACGCGTTGCCCTCTCGCGCAAAAGATCTGCGAAGAGATCAAGCCTCCGCTCGCACCCGCGGGCGACGGCCGCATGGTGTCCTGCCACTTCCCTGGAGAAGCGAAACTGACAGTCCAGGAGGTGCCCCGATGATCGCGCGCATCATCACCAAACGAGTCCTCAGCCTTGCGACCGTGCTGCTTGTGGTCTCCGTGCTGATCTTTACGCTCGGAACCCTCATCCCGGGCGACATGACCAGTGTGCTCGTCGGACAGGAGGGCGCCACGGCACAGCAGTTCGAAGCGGTGCGGCAACGGCTCGGACTCGACCAGCCGCTCATCGTGCAGTACTTCCGCTGGCTCGCCTCGGCCGTGCAGGGAAACTTCGGGACATCGCCCATCACTGGTCGAAGCGTCGCAGCCGACCTCGCCCAGCAGATCCCGGTGTCTGCCGACCTCGCAATCCTCACGCTCGTCTTCTCGACCCTCGTGGGAGTTCCCATCGGCATCATCGCCGCAGTGCACGCCAACAAACGGGCGGACGTCGCCGCGCGCGCGGTTCTGCTGACAATCTTTTCGATTCCCGTCTTCGTGATCGGTATTGTGCTGCTGCTTGTGGTCTCGGTGGTCGCGCCTGATCTGTTCCAGGTGAGCTACATCCCCTTCACGGACGATCCGCTAGGCAACCTTCGCTCCATGGCGCTTCCCGTGATAGCCAACACGCTCCCGTTTGCAGCTATGACGATGCAACTCACCCGGAGCGCCATGCTCGAGGTGCTCAGGAACCCGTTCATCGTTACCGCGAGAGCTGTCGGCGTACGCAGCAACAGGATCCACTATCTGCACGCGCTCCGGAACGCACTCCCCCCGCTTGTAACGTTTCTGGGCTTCCAGCTCGGCGTGATGCTCGGTGGGCTGATCGTCGTCGAACAATTGTTCGGGCTTCCCGGCCTCGGCCGGGGACTGCTCGAGGCGATCAATAATCGCGACTACCCCGCCGTTACCGCGACGACCATGGTGTTCGCCATCGCATTCGTGCTGATAAATGCGGTCATCGACACCCTTTACCCGATCCTCGATCCACGACAGAGGCGATGATGAGCAAGACAATACCCCAAACCGTGCGCCTGCCACGGGTCCGATCGGGCAAGAGCGGTGCGCTGAGAAGGCTTGGCCGAAACCGCGCAGCCGTCGTGTCGTTCGCCGTCGTGCTGGTCTTCGCCCTATTGGCCGTCCTCTCGCCGGTAATCACACCGTACGACCCCAATGTCGGCAACGTGGTCGACAGCCTGGCGTCGCCGTCAGCGGCTCATTGGCTCGGCACCGACGACATAGGCCGTGACGTCTTCAGCCGAGTGATCGACGCATCGAAGATCGCCATGACAGTGTCGCTGCTGTCTGTAGGCATCGCCTTGGTGATCGGACTCGTCCTCGGTGTCATCGCCGGGTACACGGGCGGCGCCGTCGACGGCCTCATCAACCGATCGCAGGACGTCATGTTCGCATTCCCCGAGCTGCTTCTCGCGATTATCATCGTCGCGGTCATGGGCCCCAGCCTTTTGAACGCCTCGTTCGCGATCTCGCTGCTCTACATTCCCCGATTCGTGCGACTCAGTCGCTCAGCAACACTGCAGATCAAGACGAGCGAGTTCCTCGATGCGGCAAGGCTGGCAGGCGTCCGGCCACTCAGGATCCTTTGGACCCACGTAGTGCCGAACGTCTTTCCCTCCGTCATCGTGCTCGCCGCGCTGAGCATGTCGACCGCCCAGCTCGCCTACGCTTCGCTGGCCTTCCTCGGCCTGGGAGTAAGTCCTCCCCAGGCGGACTGGGGAGGGATGCTGTCGACCGGGCGCAACTTCATCACGGTGGCGCCGTGGCTGGTACTCGGGCCGAGCGTCGCGGTGGTTGCACTTGTGCTCGCCTTCAACGTGCTCGGCGACGCCGTCCGTGACGTGCTTGATCCGCGCAGCGAGAGCATTCGTGGCGCCGGGGTACCGACAGTCTGATGGAAAGGAATTCGATGATAAGAGTTGTGGTCGATCCCGGATGCCCGACGGGCGTTCCCGGGACCGTGAAGGCTTTGCAGGGTCTGGATGTCGTACTCGCCCCCGATCGGGATGCCGTCGCTGCGGAACTTGCCGCAGGCGCAGAGGTGCTTGTCACTTCGTACTGGAGGGACGACTTCCTGACCCCGAGCCTCCGCTGGGTGGCGGGGAACGGCGCCGGTACCGACCAGTACCCGCTTGAGGAGTTCAGCCGGAACGGCATCGAACTCACGACCGCGCACGGAGTGCACGCCTCGTGCGTCGCCGAGCACGCCTTCGCACTACTTCTCGGAGTGACGCGGGGAATCGGCCAGTCCGTTCGCAATTCCGTGGCCCACGAGTGGTCGCCGATGACGGTGGACGAGCTCGGCGGCAAGAAGATGGCGATCATCGGGCTCGGCCGCATCGGCGAGGAGGTCGCCCGACGGGCCATCGCGTGGGACATGGAGGTGGCCGGCCTGAAGCGCACACCAGAGACCTATAAGGGTTGCGTCTCGGTGGTTCGCGGGCCTGACGCCCTGCACGAGCTGTGCAGTTGGGCGGACATCCTGATGATCACTGCCCCCGCAACGAACGAGACCCGCGGGCTGATCGGAGCCGAGGAGTTCGCCCTCCTCGGAGCAGGGTGGCTGGTAAATGTCGGCAGAGGACCGCTCGTTGACGGCGACGCCTTGCTCGTTGCACTCCGTGACGGCGAGTTGCGTGGTGCGGGCATCGATGTGACCGATCCGGAGCCGCTGCCGCAGGACTCGCCGCTCTGGGATTGCCCCGATCTCATCATCACACCCCACATCGGCGGCGACAGTCCCAACTTCGCCCCCCGGTGGGCGCAAATCTTCGAACACAACTTGGTGGCCTATGCCGGCCTCGCCGACTGGCGGAACCGGCTCGAGCATTCGGCCTCGGAGGTCAGCGCATGACGAAGCGAATAGTGATCCTCCCTCCGCAGTCTGAACTGACTCGGTCCTGGGCAGCCGAGCTCGCGTCGATCGACGGACTGGAGGTTGTAATCGCCGAAAACGAGGCCGAGGCGATGGAAGTGCTCCCCGCTGCTGAGGCCGCTTACGGCACGCTCGACCGCAGGATGCTCGCCGTCGCCGACAGGCTCAGCTGGCTTCAAGCCCCGATGGCTGCCCCGCCCCCTGGCTACTTCTTCGACGAGCTCACGGTGCATCCCGTGACCGTGACCAACTTCAGGGGCATCTACAACGACCACGTCGCGACCCACGCGGTCGCACTCGTGCTGTCACTCGCCAGGAACATCCCTGTCTACATACGACAGCAGGCTGACGGCGACTGGGACCGGCATCTGGCCGACTCGGATGTCATTCATCTGCAGAATTCGACCGCCCTTGTGGTCGGGGTAGGCGCGATCGGTGCCGAGATATCGCGGATGCTCGCGGCGTTTGGTGTCACCGTACATGGGGTCGACCCGCAGCTGGCGTCCCCTCCCGAGGGCGTGGTGGCCATGCACACACCTGACGAGCTCGATTCCCTTCTCCCGGGTGCAGACATTGTGCTGCTGACCCTGCCGCACACTCCGGAGAGTGAGGGACTCATCAACGCTCGCCGGATCGCCCTGATGCAACCCCACGCGATGCTCGTCAATATCGGCAGAGGCCCGACGGTAAGTCTTGAGGCCGTGAACGACGCCCTCGATCGTGGCACTCTCGGCTCGGTCGCGCTCGATGTCTTCGAGGTGGAACCGCTCCCGCCCGAGCATCCGCTCTGGCGTCAACCGCGCGCGCTGCTGACACCGCATGTCGCCGTGGTAGGACCCTATATCGACGATCGGCGCCTGGGGGTGCTGAGGCGCAATGCAGAGGCATTCGTCCAAGGTGCGCAGCTCGAGAACATTGTGAACAAAGAACTTTGGTACTGACGGAATAGGTGAAGGAAATGACAATGCATCTCGCAACGATCATGCAGAAAGATGACGCGAAAGCGGTCATCGTGCACCCGGGGAGAGGGGTGGCCACGGTTGAGGACCTGCTCCCCGGTTTCAGCGGTGACGCCATGATGCTTCTGGAGGACGAACGGTTCGCGGCAGCCTGTGCCGCTGCAGAGGCCGCCCCCGATGAGGTGTTCTCGGCGCGTGAGAACGTCGTGTTCACCGCACCCTACCGCTCGCCGCGCAAGATCTGGGGAATCGGGCTGAACTATCGGGCCCACGCCGGGGACTTGTCGGAGAACGTGCCGACAGAGCCAGCGTCGTTCATGAAGGGCGACCATACGATCATCGGCCAGGACGGGCAGATCGTGCTTCCCGAGCAGAGCGAGCGGGTGACTGCGGAAGCCGAACTCGGCATTGTGATCGGCCGCTATTGCCGCGATGTCTCAGAAGAAGACGCTCTCGACTACGTCTGGGGGGTCGTTCCGATCCTTGACCAGACCGCAGAAGACATCCTTCAGCGCAACCCCCGCTTCTTGACGCGCTCGAAGAATTTTCCGTCGTTCTTCTCGTTCGGCCCAGAGATCGTTCCCCTCGACGAGGTCCTCGGCGACGACGGCAGCCTCGAGGACGTTGTGGTGAAGACGGTGCGCAACGGCGAAGTCTGGCGAGAGAACACCGTCTCCCAAATGACGTTCTCTCCTGCTTTCCTGGTGAGCTTCCACAGCAAGGTCATGCCGCTCTACCCCGGCGACATCATCTCCCCAGGAACCCCTGGGGCAGTCGTCATTCGAGCAGGGGATGTGGTCGAGAGCAGCATTCCGGGTGTCGGAACGCTCCGGAACACGGTCATCGCGCAGAACCCGGTCGCCTGATCATGGATCTCTCGACGATCGAGCACGCGACGCTCGACTGGAGATACAAGGGAGTCCCGCTCGGGGCGAGTGTGGCGTTGTCCGAGATCGGTTCGCGGGGCTGGAACGTGGCCGGCGGGGATCTCTCACTCCCGGTCACCACGCTTCGCGTTGACGCGGTCCGGCACAACATTGCCACGCTCGCTGCGTACTGTGAGCGCAACGGTGTTTCGCTGGCACCGCACGGTAAGACAACGATGAGCCCCCAGCTGTTCGATTGGCAGCTTGAGTCCGGGGCGTGGGCGATGACAGCCGCCACGCCCGGTCAGGTTCTGATCATGCGTCAGTTCGGGGTCCCGCGCGTCATCCTTGCGAACGAACTCGTCGAAGCGGATGCGCTCCGGTGGGTCGGTGGGCAGCTCGAACACGACGCCGGTTTCGAGTTCATGTGCCTCGTCGACTCGATCGAGACGGTTGCTGTGATGGATGCGGCGCTCGAGGGTGTGCTCACGACGCGGCGTCTGCCCGTGTTGCTCGAGGTTGGCGTCCCGGGGGGACGGACAGGCATCCGCGACTTTGCCGATGCCGTGCGCCTGGCGGAATCGATCGCCGCATCGAAAACGCTCGAACTGGTCGGTGTCGAAACTTACGAGGGGCTGGCTGGCCGGTCGGCGTCCGTCGAAGACATCGCCGCCGTCGACCACTTGCTCAACGCCGTGCGCGGGCTCGTGGTCTCGCTCTCTTCCGCTGGATTGTTCGCTGGAGACGAGGTCATCGTAAGCGCAGGCGGCAGCGTGTATTTCGACCGCGTTGTGGAGAGCCTCAGGAACTGGCCGGCCGGAACGGCTGTTCCCCGTATTGTTCTGAGAAGCGGATGCTATCTCTCCCACGATGCAGGACGGTACCACCGGCTGTCACCCCTTGACGGTCGACGCGAAGCCGACGAGACGCTGAGCCTGCGTGATGCCTTGGAGTCATGGGCCGTGGTCCTCTCTGTGCCTGAGCCCGGCCTCGTCATTCTCGGCACGGGAAAAAGGGATGTTCCGTACGATGTCGAGATGCCGCTGCCCATGCGGGTGCACCGCAGGGACGGCTCCATCGCAGAACTCGAGAACTGCATCGTCACCGGGATGATGGACCAACACGCGTTCATGTCCGTCGGTTCCTCCGTGTCGATCGCTCCCGGGGACATCGTCGCACTGGGTCTCTCGCATCCCTGCGGCGCATTCGACAAAATGCCATTCATTCCGCTGGTCGACGACGCTTGGAACGTCGTCGACGGTGTTCTCACATTCTTCTGACCAGGAGGTCACACATGACTCGAATTGCAAACGCCGTCCCAGCCGGTCCGGCGCCGGGCGGCCCCTACTCGGCCAGTGTCCGCATCGGCAACATTGTAGCCATCGCTGGTCAGTGCGGATACCTTCCCGACCGTTCACTTGTTGAGGGTGTCACCGCCCAGACCAGCCTCGCGATGGAGAACGTCGAGGCTGCCCTGACCGCGGCCGGTGCGACGTTCGATGATGTCATCAGCACCAGTGCCTACCTGACCGACGTCGACGACTTCGCCGAGTTCAATGAGACGTACGCCCCGTTCTTCTCAGAGCCGCGCCCCGCGCGAACCACCATTTACTGCGGGCTTCGGCCCGGCGTCCTGGTCGAAGTGAGCGTTATGGCGGTTCTCCCGGATGCCTGACATCGTCTTTCGCGGGGCGAGCGTCGTTGACGGG
>FSUT01000628.1_pt1 | contig 49270 bp, 49 predicted proteins | sample 1637481 | NCBI WGS metagenome assembly FSUT01 (sample SAMEA3914816, study PRJEB12502) | metagenome | biome: forest; material: soil | place: USA | collected 2011-09-16 | depth 0.3 m | reverse complement strand
TCGATGAGCTTCTGCAGGCTGCCGCTGGACAGGCGTTCCCGGGAAAGGTCGTCAAGCCAGATGGACACACCGGCGTCGGAGAGCTGCTGGGTGGTTTTGGTCGTCATCTCAAACTCCGGGTGATTGGGTGATTGCGGATTAGGGGCATAGTCGATCATGGTTCTTGCGGGCGCACGCTTCTCATGGTCATCCGCAGGCCGCCGGGAGGAGACGCTCCCGGCGGACTCTGTGACGGTGGTGGCTTCTGCCGGTCCCCGACGTCAGAAGCGCTGGTTTGGGGTGAAGAGAAGCGGCCCGTGTCTCTGGCGGCTTACGGTGCCGTGGTTTGTGCCGGAACCCGCTGGGCAAGATGTACGTCTTCGGTTGCCTTCACGCCGGCGAGCCAGGCGTCTCGTTTGGCGCCGGGGGCCCATCCGCGGTTGACGACCTTGACCTGGAAGATGATGGCGGAGGTGACCAGGGCGACGGCGATCAGGATGGTCAGAACGGCGCCGATGGCGGTGCCGCCGCGGAGGCTCAGACCGATGAGGGTTCCGAACCAGCCGAAGTCGGCATCGCCGAAAGTGCTGTTGGACAGGCCGAACTGGCCGAGCACCAGCAGCAGCGCGGCCGGCAACAGGGTGATGATGACGCCGTTGACGAACCCGCCGAGGACTGCTCCGCGCCTGCCACCCGTCGCGTTGCCGTAGACTCCGGCGCCGCCGCCGGTGAAGAAGTGCGGAACCATGCCGGGAAGGATGAGTGCCAGGCCGAAAGCCGGGTTCAGCCAGATCGCCAGCAGACCGAGGGAGAGGAGTCCGCCTGCGAATGAGCTCAGGAAGCCGATCAGCACGGCATTCGCGCCGTAAGGAAAAACGATCGGAATATCAAGAGCCGGTTTGGCACCCGGAACAACCTTTTCCGCAATGCCTTGGAAGGCAGGAACGAGTTCACCAAGGACGGTGCGGACACCGTAGAGGATGATCGCCACGCCTACCCCGAATTGCAGGGCCTGGGCGAAACCTGCCATGACGAATGCCCCGGCATCAGCGGCCTTGAAGATCCCCAGCGCTTTGTCCAGCGGCAGTGCGATGAGGCCCCAAATGGTGAAGACCATGTAGATCAGAACCATCGAGAGCGACGTTGCGACCATGGAGTCCCGGAGGAACTTCAGACTCTGGGGGAACTGGATTTCCTCGGCTGATTTGCTTCGACGGCCGGCAGCCGCTCCGGCGGCTCCTGCAGCCAGGTACCCGAGTGAACCGAAGTGGCCGATGGCAATCGCGTCATTTCCGGTGATTTTCTTCGTCCAGGGGTGAAGGAAGGCGGGCATGACCACCATGATGACGCCGAGAAGAACGGCACCGATCAGGACGACAAGCCAGCCCAGGTCTCCGCCGAAACCTACGGAGAGAACGACGGTGATCATGGTTGCCATGAAGACCATGTGGTGCCCGGTCAGGAACACGTACTTGAGCGGGGTGAACCTTGCAAGGGCGAGCATGACGAGGAATCCAAGAGTCAGCACGTAGGCGCTTTGTGCGCCGAACTGCTGTTGGGCCATGGCCGTGATGACCTCGTTTGTCGGGATGACGCCCTGGGCACCCGTCACGGCGAGGATGAGCTTGCCGAGCGGATCCAGGGACCCGACGACGACGGTTGCCCCGGCGCCGAGGATCAGGAAGCCCATGGCTGCCTTCAGCGCTCCACCGATGACCTGCCCGCCGTTTCGCCGTAGCGCCGTCAGGCCGACTGCGGTAATGATGCCAATCAGGTAGGCGGGCACATTGAGGATCTGGTGTCCGATGAAATTCAGTACAACTACGAGCCACTCCATGGCGGATGCTCCTTTTCCGGTTTAGTTATGGATGGATGGTTACTGGACGGCTTCAGTGAGCTTGTCGGTGATCTCATCCAGATCGAAGAAGTTGTCGATGATGACAACTTTTGCTGGGACCTGTCCGAGTTCGCCGGCAAGTTCGCCGGAGGTGAGGACGATTTGGGCGGTCTGCGCTGCGCCCTTGGCGACTCCGATGTCGGCTGCTTCGACATCCGCTTCGATTCCGAGCTTGGCGAGGACTTTTTCGGCGTTCATTTTGAGCAGCACTGATGTGCCGATGCCCATGCCGCACACTGCAACGATTTTCATGGTGGTGCCTTTCATCGGGTGGATTTGGATTTCTTAGGTGTTCAGGTGAGGTCAGGAGTCCGCGGCGGCTTCACCGAGGATTGACCGCACCTCGACGTCCGTGGTGGCTACCTCCAGACGCGCCCGGACGGCTTTGTTGGAGAGAACACCGGCCATGGCCTTCAGGACGTCGATGTGGGTGGTATGGTCAACCGCCGCCAGCCCGATGACCAGGGTGACGGGATCATTTTTCGGGTGTCCGAACTCGACCGGGGCGTCGAGACTGACCCAGCTGAGACCGCCGTGGAGAACTGCGTCGGAAGGGCGTGCATGTGCGAGGGCGATTCCAGGGGCAATGACGATGTAGGGACCGTGTTCCTCGACAGCGGCAATCATTTGGCCCGTGTATTCATCAGTCGTCGCTCCGCCTGCAACGAGGCCGTCTCCGGAAAGGCGGATGGCTTCACGCCAGTCGGCCGCGGTTGCTTTGGTGGAGATTGCGCACAGGGATTCAGCCAGGTTAAGGGCCATGAGAGGACTCTTTCTCTTGATTTCGGGCATGGGTCATCGCGAATGCGAGTGCAGGGATGACGGAGGTGGGGCGGGCACAACGGCATGGCCGAATGCGCGTGCCGGTGATGTAAGTGCGGGGGAGGGGTGTTGGGCAGCCGGAAGGCTGTTAGATTCCTGTTCCGCCGGAGTCCCGGACGATCAGCCGGGGGGTGAGGCGTACTTCTCGGGGTTTGAGGTCGGGTTCATGAAGCCTTTGGAACAGCATTTCGGCTGCCAGGGTTCCGAGTTCTTCAACGGGCTGGGCCATGACTGTGAGACGGGGGTGGAACAGGTCAGCCCAAGGGAAGTCATCGAAAGCCACGAGAGCTATATCGTCGGGTACACGAAGGCCGAGGTCGCGCAGGGCTGCCATGGCCCCGATGGTCATTTGATTGTTGGCCGTGATGAGGGCTGTAGGTGGTGATTCCAGTGCCATCAACGATTTGATGGCCTGGCGAGCGGGTTCTGCCTCGGAATGTCCGTTACGAATGAGGGTTTCGTCAACGTAGAGTCCGGCCCGTTGCAATCCGAGGATGTAGCCGTCGACTCTTTCGAGGGTTGTGCGAAGCCCTGGCCGGCCCGAGACCATTGCAATGCGGCGATGGCCCAGTCCGATCAGGTGCTGGACCAGCTCGGCGGTTGGTTCGGTGTTTTCAACGCCGATGGCGTCTACAGGCTGCGACGGGTCCAGATGCTCGGGGACCCTGTCAATCAGGATGGTGGCGATCTTCCGGCGGGAGATTTGGCGCAAGGCTTCCTGCGGGTCAGCCGAGGGGGCAAGGATGATGCCGTCGGGGCGGTGCGCGAGGAGGTCCCGGACGGCGCGGAGCTCGCGGTCGGGGTCGTCGTGGGTGTCGGTCAGGAGGAGGCTGTAGCCCAGATCCGTCACATGTTTTTCGATGGAGTGGACGACCTCACCGAAGTACGGGTTCGACATGGCCGAGATCGCAAGGCCGATGGAGTGGGTTTTGCCGGTGCGCAGGGATTTCGCGATCCCGTCGTTGACATATCCGGTTGCGTCGATGGCAGCGGCAACGGCCCTCTCCGTTTCCGGGGCGATGCGGCGGGTCTTGTTCACGACATGGGAGACCGTGGATTGTGATACCCCTGCGACTTGTGCCACGTCGCTCATGGTTACCATGTGATCTCCTTCCCTCGTGTTCATTGTGCCAGCTGCTTCCTTCTCTTGCTGGACGTTGCCGGGGGCTGTCATGGGAGCCTGATGACGAGGTCGGCGGAGTTGCGGGTGGTCCGAATGAATTCCGCGTTGGGTTCATCGGACCGGTGTACCCATTCCACGGCCTTGGACAGGGCCTTGCCGAAGTACACGTGCCGGTCGACGAGCCTGGCCACCCTGAGCTCGTCGGGGGTTTCCAGGTACCAGACTTGGTCCAGTTCGGCCCGGACCGCCTGCCACCGGGGGTCAGGGGCCAGAAGGTAGTTTCCTTCCGTAATGACGACGGGAAGTTCCCGGGATACTGCGATGGACGCGGCAATGGGTTCTTCGAGTCCCCGCCGATAGGCCGGTGCATAGACAACGTCTTCGTCCCGGGATCTGATTCGCTGAAGTAGCGAGCGATAGCCGCCGACGTCGAACGTGTCGATGGCGCCTTTGCGGTCAAGTTTCGGAGAATCCTTGATGACATCGTGACCGAGGTGGAAGCCGTCCATGGGCACCACCACCGCGCAGTCACTGCCCAGCCGGTCCGCGAGCTGCCCGGCGAAAGTCGACTTACCTGCACCCGGTGCCCCACACAAGCCAAGGATGATCCGTGACCCGGTTGCCAGTTTTCCCAGGATCAGCTGGGACAGCTGGTCCACGTCGGCCTCCAGAATCTCTGGAAACGGCCGCTGCTTGCTCGGCTCCATGAATACAGCTCCTTGTAGTTGGTGACTGCGGCTGGCCGGATGTCGGCCAGCCGCAGTGGACATCAGAACGCGAATTCGTTGACGTTTGCAGTCGTGACAATCTTCGCCGGTCCAAGGATGACTGTCTTCTCATCACCCACCGTGTAAGAGCCCAGCTTGCCGGCATCGAACTTGTCGCCGGCTTTTCCGGTAACGGTGCAGCTGGCGGCGGCCTTGGCCGCGTAGAAGGACAAGTACCCCAGATCGGTGACATTCCACCAGATGTCCTGTACGTTGCCGGTCTGGATTTGCTTCTTGATCAGCGAAGCCGGTGCGAGCCCGGTGAGCTTGACCTTTCCCAGGGCGCCGATTTCACCCAGGGCCGTAGCGGCTGCAGGCAAGGAAATCCCGGCCGGAACAATGATGCCCTTGAGGTTGGGGTGCGTGGTTACGAGCTCTTTGGCCCGGTTCGCGCTGACGTCGGCCTTTTCCTCGCCGTAGACAACGTCGACCAGTTTCATATCCTTGAACTTCCCTTCACTGCCGAGCCGCTTTTTGATGTCGGCGATCCAGGCGTTCTGGTTGACCGCCGTCTGGGTGGAGGAGAGGATGGCGAACTCTCCGCTGCCGCCGAGAAGGTTGCTCATGCTGTCCAGCATGCCGGTCCCGAGTTCATCGGTCTTCGCCTGGTTGACGAAAAGGGACCGTGCGTCGGGGGCGACGTCGGAGTCGAAGGTAATCACCTTGATGCCCTGGGCCTGGGCCTTCTTCAGCTCCGCCGCCGCACCGTTGAGGTCGCTGCCGGAGATGGCGATGACGTCAACGTGCTGGGAGATCAACTGCTGGACAAACGGGATCTGGGCCGCGCCTGTTGCTTCACTGGGTGAGGTGTAGACGACTTTGTTGCTGCCGCCCAGTTCAGTGGCCGCCTTCATGGCTCCGTCCCGAACGGTGGTCATGTAGGGGTCATCGCCCAACTTGGGAATGTAACCGACGGTGATGTTGTCCTTGGGCGTGCAGGTGGCTCCTCCTCCGGCGGCGGCTGTGCCTCCGGAGGGGGTGCAGGCAGTCACTGAAAGGCCGAGGACGGCAACGACCGACAGAGCAGCTAGGGCAGGTGTACGCATGTAAATCTCCTATGATTTGGGTGGTGGGATGAGGCTGTTTATTTGGTGGGTAATACAATCGGGGCCGGTTCAGGAACCGGGTTGCCCAGTTGCTGGGCCCGTGTCCGCCGGCTGGCCAGCAGGGTTGAGGTTCTCGCGGCGATGTTTGCCATCAGCAGGGACAGGATCAGAACCAACCCGACGACAGCTGCCTGGCCGTACGCGCCGAAGTTCTGCAGCTGGAGCATGCTGCGGATGGCTATGACCACGACCAAGGCCCAGAAGACGCCGGTCATTTTGCCCTTGCCGCCCAGGAAGCTCACACCGCCCAGGAAGACGACCGTGACTACGTCAAGTTCGTATCCGATGGCGCCGTCCGGTGCCGCCGAGGACGTGATGCCGACGTGGATGATTCCGGCGAGGGCGGCGACGACCCCGGAAGTCACGAACAACTGGAAGGTGATCCGGGACTTCCTCACGCCGGAGTACGAGGCCGTGCCGGGGTTGCCGCCGATGGCGAAAACACGTCGGCCGAAGGGTGTCTTGTGCAGCACGATGTAGAACACCGGCGCCAGGATCAGGAACGGAACGATCGCTGCGGGAATGTAGGTTCCGAGTATCGTGTCGTTGCCCAGCGAGATGATCTCCGGGGGCATGTTGCTGATCGGCGTGCCGCCGACCAGTACGTAGCACAGCCCGCGGAACAGAGCCAGGGTTCCCAGGGTGACCACCAGGGAAGGCAGACCCAGCACCGCCACGAAGAAACCGTTCAGCGCGCCACAGCTAAGCCCCACCGCAAGTGCCACCGCGATGCCGGCTGCCGTTGATCCGCCGCCTTGGACGGTCAGGCCGAACGCGATGCCGGCCAGTCCGGCGGTACTGGCGACCGAGATGTCGATTTCCCGGGCAATGATGAGGAAGACCAGGGGCAGGACCATGAGTGCTTTCGCGGCCATGCGGGCCACGGAGGATTCAAGGTTGAAACCGTCAGCGAAGCCCGGCGTTGTGACGCTGGCGCTGATGACAAGGACGATGGCGAACGCCCCCAGAAGCCCTTCCCAGGACAGCACTTTGGACTGGAGTCGGTGGGACCAGCCCGTAGCGGTTGATGTCGACATGATCAGAGTCCCTTCGCCTTGTTCCTGCGGCTGTGTAGCACGACGTCCACGGAGACTGCGGCGATGATCGCCGCGCCGTAGACTGCCTGGAGGTATTGATCCGGTACCCCGGCTATGGTCAGGACCTTTCTGATTGCCAGAAGTCCCACCGTGCCGATCAGTACCCCTACGACGGTGCCGGACCCTCCCCTGAGTGCAACTCCGCCGACAACGACGCCGGCAATGACTGCGGTTTCCAGGCCGAAGGCCACCTGTCCGTCGACGAATGGGTAATAGGACGCCCACATGGCGCCGACGGCGCCGGCCAGGATACCCGAGATTGTGAAGGCGGCCAGTGTCCGGCGTTTGGCAGGAATGCCGATCAGCTCCGCACCGGCGGGGTTGGATCCGGCGAAGTACGTTTCCCGGCCCTTGGCGGTCCACCACAGAATGAACCCGGCAAGGGCAAAGACGGCGATAGCCGTGAGTTGCACGGGTGAGATACCGAGGATGGCCGTTTTCGTCATTGCCAGCCAGCCGGCTGACACTTGTTCGGGCTTGACCCGGTCTCCTGAGGAAATGATGCTCAGGACACCACGGTAAAGAGCCAGTGTCCCCAGCGTCACAACAATGGAAGGGACCCCACCATAGGCGATCACCGCTCCGTTGATAAGGCCGCAGAGCAGCCCGACCGCGAGGGCGACACCGATGCCCAGAAGGATGGGAGCGTCCGGTACCGCCCGCATGGTCGCGGCCGAGGCGTAGGCCGCCAGGCCCAAGGTCGATGCAACGGAAAGGTCGATATTCCGCGTCAGGATCACCAGCATCTGGCCGATTCCCACGATGCCGAGCATCGCCGAGTAGTCGGCGAGGTCGTGCAGGTTATCGCCGGAATAAAAGTTGGTGTTAAGCAGGCTCAACGGCGCCACGACAGCAGCCAGCGCCAGAATGAGGCCAAGCTCCCGTCGTCCCAGTGCCTGCCGGATCCACGAGATTCCCCGCTTCCAGGTCGTGTCCGACGGGCGGTGGCGCCGGTCAGGTCCTGTCTCGGGTGGTTCCTTCCCGGAGGCGGATTCTGGCACTGCTTGTTTCGTGGACCGGGCGGAAGCGTGGAGGCCGGTCGCAGCGAGGCCGATGTCGTATTGGTTGGCGCGTTCCCGGTCGAATTCTGCGACGAGGTCTCCGTGTTTCATGACGTAGATCCGGTCGCAGGCTCCGAGGAGTTCGGGCATGTCCGAGGAAATCAGCAGAATGGCGATTCCCTGCGCAGCGAGCTCGCGGATGATCCGGTGGACTTCGGCTTTGGCTTGCACGTCGATGCCCTGCGTGGGTTCATCCAGGATCAGCAGCCGCGGTTGGGTCGCCAGCCATTTGGCCAGGACAACTTTCTGCTGGTTCCCGCCCGAAAGGTTGCCGATCGGCTGGTCGTATCCGGCAAACTTCAGTTTCATGCGCTGCAAGGGACCCTGCACCATGGCGAGTTCGGCCTTGGTGCTGATAAGCCCCCACTTGGTCGCCTTGCCAACGACGGGCAGGGTGGCGTTGTCCAGGATGGTGAAGTCTTCAACGATGCTTTGGCCGCGGCGGTCCTCGGAGACGTAGGCGATCCCCTCGGATATGGCGTGGGCCGCGGACCTGATGGTCTTCTCGTGGCCGTGGAGCAGGATCTTGCCTGAGCTCGACTTGTCCATCCCGAAAATGGCACGGGCCACTTCGGTGCGGCCGCTGCCGATGAGTCCGGCCATTCCCACGACTTCGCCTGCGCGGACGCTCAGGTCGATTTTTCTGAAGTTTCCCTCCGAGGAGAGTTCCTGGAGTTCCAAGATGGTGTCTCCCAGTACGGCCGCCGACCGTTCATAGAGGTCTCCCAGGGCACGGCCCACCATCAGCTTCACGATCTCTTCTTCGGTGACCTCCGATGTCCGGCACGTGTCAACCAAGACGCCATCGCGAAGAACCGCCAACCTGTCGGATATTCTAAAGATTTCTTCCAGCCGGTGGCCAACGAACATCATTGCGACGCCTTGGGTTTTAAGGCGGTTGATGACTTCGAACAGGCGGTCGACTTCGGCGGTGGTCAGGGCTGCGGTCGGTTCGTCCAGAATCAGGACCTTTGCTTCTGAGACCAGGGCCCTGGCGATCTCGACCAGCTGTTGTTCCGAGACACGCAGCGAACCGACGGGCATCGTCACGGGCCGTTCCAGACCCAGCAGTGACAGGACCTTTCGGGCCTCGGATTTCATCCGCTGGTGGTCCAGCAGCCCTGACCGTGAGCGCAGCGGCTGCCCGGCAAAGACGTTTTCCGCGATGGAGAGATCGGCAAAGAGCCCGGGGTGCTGGTGGACGACGGCTACGCCGTGCTTGTGTGCTTCCAGGGCGGTGGAAAAGTGGACGTCTTCTGCCGCGATGCGGACGGTTCCGGCGTCGGGGTGGTAGACCCCGCCGAGCATCTTGACGCAGGTGCTTTTTCCAGCTCCGTTTTCGCCTACGAGGGCCAGGACCTCACCGGTGAACAGTTCGAATGAGACGTCAGAGACGGCGACAGTGGAGCCGAAGATCTTGGAAACGCCGGCGAGTTCGGCCGCGGCAACCGTACCGTATGCCTCGGCCTGGGGATTTTCGCCCGCGGCCGGGCCGGCATGGTTTGTCCGTATCACATCCACGATGATGTCCTCCAAGAAAATGTCGTCGACCCCGGCGGGCCGAGAAGCAATCGTATGCGCAATCGTATGCGGGGGTGATTCAAATTACAAGAGGCAGGCGAAACATCTGAAGAACCAAGGCTAAGAACGGCTCCGCGAGGATCAATCCGTGCGGCCGCAGGCTGCAAGGTTGCGCCCATCAGGAGACTGGCCCCTGACGATGCACGCTGAGCTCATGATCGCGCCAGCGGCGACGTTCATACCACAGTCACTACTGTCGTTGAACGTAGTGCCTTCCCGTTTGGGCTCACTATCCCCTCCGGTAGAAATTCCGAAGGGCGATTCACATCGTTGGTTCCGTGGACACTCAACTCGCGTCAGTGTCAAGCACCTCGGGGCCAAGCAAGGCATCGCTGGAAACGCCTGCTCGGTGTGGTCGAGGGCATCCGGCATCGTCCGGTACAGATCGAATCTGCGAGAGGTCTGAACGGTGGCTCGATTTGTGGCTTATGGCTCTCCGCCGACGACGCCGAAATGATCCTGGATGCGGTGAGTCCGGCTGGGTTCCACCGACAGCAGTTCGTCCTCCAGGAGCTTGGTCATATGGTCCCGAGGCATGATGAGCTTGTCGTGCCGGCTGAATACATCAAGGCTCTCTTCCCGAATCTTCCCTTAGGCCTGGTCTCTCGTGTACTCACACGCAGAAGCTTCGCCGATGATTTGGAAGCTGCTGCGGAGTCGCTGGCGGATCTATTCGCGGCTGCGATCAGAAACAATGCCAGGGAGCCAAGATCGCGATTTCAGTAGCGCTAACGCTCAACATCGATCAGGTGGGGTCAGGTTTGGCGCTGTCGGGGAATGCGTATTCGGTGACTTTTTGGCGAGGCGCAGTGCGATCGGCAGTTTCAGGGTTTGGTCATAGGCTTCACCAATGGCGCGGCGGGCGTGGGTGATGGCAGTGCAGACGCGTGGGTCCCCGCCGTGCTCGAGCCAGGGAGTAGTTAGGTGGAGGCCGTGCGCGTTGAATGCTGGTTTCCGCAGCTCCCAGATTTCGGCGAGTCGCGTCTCGCCGGTTTCGGAGTCTATCTCCTCTTCAAACGTGGTGCGATGCAGGACCCAATTGGGCTTGCGCTGGTCTTGGCTGAGTCGGGCCTGCGGCGGTTCTGATGAAGGTGCGGGCGCTGCCGGGGTGGCGCCAGAGGCCGCTGGGCGTTCCGCAGCGCCTGCCCGCGGTTTCGTAGAGGACATCGGGGTCATCGACAACTCCATAGGTGTCCGGAATTTCTGAGGCGTTCTTCGAGCAGGCGTTGCTCGGCTCCGTGACGCGGCTACCGCAATTGCTCTGCCTGCCTGGGAAAGGCCGTGGAACAGATTTAGAAGACGGCTCTCGGGGCCGATGGTCGTCGCCGCTTTGAATTGTTGCTCTGCCTGATGCAATGCGGTCGCAAAAGGCGATTGAAGATCGTCGTCCGCGGTCATGCCGAGAAGGACGGAACGGTACTGCCGAAGCCTTCGCCAGGATTCTGCGGATCCGCGTCTTTTCATGCCCCAATACCAGATGCGGCTGGCCGGTCGCCTCGCTGGTACTTGGGTCCCAGCCAGTGCCGCCGCCGGAGCCATCGCCTTCTGGTGGCTGCGGAAGAATCGGCGTAGCGTCGGCTTCAACGACGAAATCTGAAGTTGGCGCTCGGGTCTGGCTACAGAGTGTGTTGGGTTAATTCGTTGCAGGGGCCGGGATGGCTGGATGGAATGCTGACACAGCGGCGGGGCCGCTGGGTGCCGGGACTATCACTCTGGTTGAGGGGTCGTCCTTCTGCATCTCTCTGCCGAACGGCAACATCCATCCCGAACTTCCTCATGGAGTCTTCTTTCAGGACACCCGCATCCTCTCCGGCTGGAGCCTCACCGTTGATGGCCGGCCGTTGGAGACCTTGGCTGCGGAGACGAAGGAACCGTACAGGGCACAATATGTCAGCCGCGTGCCCCGTACCGATGGGTATGCGGACAGCACGCTGATTGTGGAGCGCCTCCGTGAAGTCGGGGCCGGCATCCAGGAACAGGTCACTGTTCGAAATTACTCAGCGGAAACCACAGAATGCGTCATCTCCGTGAGGATTGAGGCGGACTTCGCCGACCTTTTCGAAGTCAAAGAGGCGCGAATTTTGCGGCGTTGGCAACAAACGCACCAATCGGATGGTGATTCGATGACCATCCGGGGCGTTTGGCAGGACGTCCGAAAGGGCATTCTGATTCGGGCCCCTGGAGCCGACGTCGGGCCGGAGGCCCTGACGTACCGGGTTTCCGTACCGCCCCACGGCCACTGGAGCACGGTCCTCACTGTGGTGCCCAGCATCGAAGGAGCCAGGCCCCAGGCACCGTTCGTCCATCCTGACGGTCAGGAATTGTCCCCCAGGGACAGGCGGCGACAAGAATGGGTGGCCAAGATTCCAGTGGTAAGACTAGGAAACCGCTCCATCGAACGCACTTTGCAGCGCAGCTACGACGATCTGGGCGCCCTCCGCATCGAGGACCCGAACCATCCGGACCGGGTGGTTGTGGCCGCGGGAGCACCCTGGTTCATGACCTTATTCGGTCGGGACTCGCTATGGGCCTCGGAAATGGCTCTGCCAGTGGATCCCTCACTGGCCGTGGGCACGCTGCAGACGTTGGCGGACCGCCAAGGCAGAGTGGTGGATGCGGTGAGCGAGGAGGAGCCGGGCAAGATCCTGCACGAGGTCAGGCTCGATGTCTCCAGCGGACTTTCCCTTGGCGGTAAGTCCAACTACTACGGAAGCGTGGACGCGACTCCGCTGTTCGTTATTGTGCTGGCATCAGTTAGCCGCTGGGGATTCTCAGCCGATACCGTCGCATCCCTCCTGCCACATGCGGACCGTGCGCTGGACTGGATCCGGGACTACGGGGACAAGGACGGCGACGGTTTCGTCGAATATGAACGCCTCAACCCCCAGGGGCTGATCAACCAGGGCTGGAAGGACTCTTGGGACGGGATCAACTTCGCAGATGGTCGTATAGCCCAGGGTCCAATCGCGCTTTGCGAGGTTCAGGCCTACGTGTATGGCTCGTACATAGCGCGGGCGTGGATGGCGCGTGACAGAGGTGAGGCGGCTTTGGCGGCTGAGCTCTCTGACCGAGCGGCAGAGTTGAAGAGACGGTTCAACGAGCAGTTCTGGATGCCCGATCGCGGCTACTATGCAGTCGCACTGGATGGCAAGAAGTAGCATGTCGACGCCTGCGCATCCAACATGGGCCATTGCCTGTGGCTCGGCATCGTGGACGACGACAAGGCGCCGCTGGTCGTTGAACGTCTGATGTCTCCGGAAATGTTCAGCGGCTGGGGCGTGCGGACCCTGGCGACCGACATGGGCGCCTACAACCCCGCCAGCTACCACAACGGCTCGGTCTGGCCACACGACAACGCGATCATCGCCGCCGGCTTGGTACGCTACGGCTTTGTGGCGGAGGCACAACGGATCGCTACAGCACTGCTGGAGGCGGCCGAGTACTCAGGCGGCCGGCTGCCGGAGCTGTTTTGCGGTTTTACCAGGGACCATGTGACCATGCCCGTGCCCTATCCGACGGCTTGCTCGCCGCAAGCTTGGGCAGCGACCACACCGATCCGGCTGGTGACGAGCCTGCTGCGGTATGACGCCGATGTTTCCCACGGTGGCGTGTGGCTGGATCCTGCACTCCCGGAGTCCTTCGGTGACCTGCATATCACCAACGCACCCCTGGCTGGGGGTCGGATCACCATCGACGTTGCCGGTTCAACTGCATCAGTGGTGGGGCTGCCGGAGGGGATGACTTACCACCTGGGGCGTCGTCAGTGGCTGGCCGGACTCGTGGAACAAGCCACACCGCGTCCGGAGGACGGTCCCAGCGCCGCTTCTGCCCATTGATCATGAGCGCGCGGCTTCATCGAACACTCCGGGATGGTGATCTGCCGCGGCCTGCTCGCCTCGGAAATCCCGATGCTGATATCGGGCATCCCGCCGCCCCGGCGTTCCCTGCGACCTCTTGCGCGGCATCCGGAAAGCTGCGGTGGGCCGCCCTATAGTCACCTGGATCATCAACTATCGCAACGATTTGGGGTGCCCCACCGTTTAGTCGTGACCAGGCTACGAACGCCTCTACCTGAACGATGGAGCCGTCAGCGGCTGTATCAATCAAGCCTGCTTGCTTGTCTCTCTATTTTCCGTAGCCTCCTGAAAGGCAATCCGTGAATCCTGATAATAGAACACCCGTTAGTCTCGGCGGGGCATGCACCCGTTCGGACGCTTCGGTGGCGGTTTGGCCCTGCTGTCCGCCAGCGATCTCGATCCCATGCGATCGGCGCCGCCCTAGAAACGTGCAGGGGTGGGCCCGGAACAGATCGAGGCAGGCGTCGTAGGGCAGGCAATCGGGGCGGGCCAAGGGCCTGCCCCGCCTTGCCAGTAGCCCATCCGCGGGCGCGCGGCTAGGTGGGCCAGACCCGTGTCCATGACTGTGGAGTGCCAGTGCCGGTGCGGGAATCTACGCCTTTCCATCCAGACGGTCAGGTCCTGCGCCGAGATAGAACCATGGCCCGGTGGCGGCACAGCAACACATCCAGGCAAGTTGCCTGACCTGTCAAAGCGGTAAGCGAAGGAAGCTCATAAGCTACAGGTTTCAGCGCTCGTCGAGCAGCTTGATGATTTCCGATGCGGAACCAGTCTGCCCTAAGGCCGGAAACGTGCGAGTGGCGCTGTTGAGGTGGGCGTCCATGCTTGGATCAGTCATGGCGTCGAGCGCCAACGCAACTGAGAAACCAAGGTCGTAGCCGTGACGGGCTGTGGACTCCACGCCAAAACTGGTTGCCATCCCGGCGAGCACGATCTGTGTAACGCCACATTCGCTCAGGAGCGCGGCGAGGCCGGTACCGGCGAAAACGCTCCAGGCCCTCCGTGTGACAGTGAGGTCATGGGGTTGTTGGTTGAGTTCTGGCAGGCGTTCCCTAAAGGAAGGTGGGAAGTCGCGCGGGCCGTCGCTGTATTGAGTGCGGCCCGCCGGCGTTCCACTGACGGAGGCGAGCACGACGGGCAGTTCCCGCCGGCGGAAGGCAGACAGCAACTCAACGGCCTGCGCTATTACTTTATCTATGGGATGCGCGGTGGGGTTGGCGATCGTTCCGGCTTGCAGGTCGATCACGATCAAGGCGATTTGTTGGTCGAGCGCACTTATTGACATCGGCGTGTTTCCTTAAAATACTCGGGCTCTTCAGATTCGGTTCGATTAATGTCGGAGCTCGAATTCTTAACTTTCGCCGCGCGAAAGTTAGCCTCCGGTTCCACCAGCAACCCGGGGGCAAAAGCGGAACCGCATGCCGCCGTGACGTACGTTCAGTGCAGAAGATCAGATTTCCGCGGCCAGCAGTATTTGAGTCCTTGGCGATTGCATGTCACCGGGAAGCTCTTAGGAGTATTTGGACCCGCGAGAATGACGGGTTCTGTTCTTATTGCCGCTGACGGGTTGACGTCGGGAGATGCTGCGTCATCTTCTTGCGTCCACCAGCCTTCCCATGCAAATGCGGTGATTTGCCCTGATAGTACGTCTCCTTCAGGGTTAACGACCTTTCCGCCTCCGGGTATGGCCGCTGTGTTGGACGGTGACGTCGCAGTTCCATAACCGTCCATCGATTCGTCCTTGCTTCTTTTAGCCATTTTCATCTGTGTCCAGGGTTGGATTGAGCAGTTCGGGGGATGCTATGGAGCGGAGTGTTTGGAATCACCGGCAACGACGAGACGGACGGGGGTTGATGAAATTGTCCTAGGCTGCCCGTCAAGGCCGATTTCTTGGGCCCATCCGGGGCTACGAGTCAAGAACCGCAGATGTTTGTTCAGTTACTAGTTTCCGCTCCGACGGCAGTCAGATCGCCGGCGTCAATCATGCGTCGGCCCATGCCACCGTCAGCCCAGACCCAAAAGCAGGACTTATCTGGCATCACTGTATCCACGATGCCGCTTACGATCTCTGACCCCACCCGCAAACTGAGATGGTTCCCGGGCTTCAGGATGTCGTGATTGAGGCCTGAATTTGCAGGGCCCGAACCAGTGTCAGCGACGTTCGCGGGGGTCGCACGGCGCAGCCTATCCATCGAGCGCGCGTGGGTCGTTGCTCTTCGGGCCGCCCATGGGGGCGAAGGCACCGAAGAACATCTGCGGCAGGTCCTGCGTGTCGGTGCCGCCGAGCCCCGCGCCGAATAGCAGGGTCTGCGCGTCGGCCGCGGAGCCTTCGATCTCGTACACCGTGGCGTACCGGTAGGCGGTGGGCGCGTCGCTGGCATATTCGTAGCGCTGCGCGCTGACGAACCCCGGGAGGGCAACCACCTCAGGGATGTGCGTGTTGGAGTACCACGCGTTGAACTCGGCGTCCTTTCCGTCCACGGCGTTCACGAGTGCGATCAGGATCTCGCGGGGGGCATTCGTTGAATCGGTCATGATGGTCGCTTTCTGTAGGGGTTGGGAGAGAGAACGGACGTGCGGCTGCACCTCGGGGCCGGGTCTCCGGTGGGGGCGTCGTGTCGTCGGATGAAGGCCGCGATTGCCGCGGCGGCGATTGCGGCAACGAGCGCCAGCGTGAACGCACCGTCGAACCGCTCACCCAGGGAGACGGGGGATCCGTCGAGGGAGACTCCTGAGCTGGTCAGGGCCGCGGCGATCGTGGCCGCAGCGGTGGCTGTGCCGAGGCCGCGCATGAGGGCGTTGAGCCCGTTTGAGGCAGCCGTCTCGCTGCGCGGAACTGCCTGCATGATGAGCGTCGGCATGGCTGCGTAGCCGAGCCCGACGCCGATACCCATGAAAGTATTGATGGGGAGGATGTTCCACAGTTCCAGCTCGAGCATCAACGATGCGGCATAGCATGCGGCGATGATCAAAGATCCCGCGACGAGCGAAGGTTTCGCGCCAAACCGCCGTTCGAGGCGGCCTGCGATGGGTGCCATGGCGAGCATCGGCAATCCGGAGGGCATGAGCGCGATTCCCGCGGTGATCAGAGGTAGGCCGAGGCCGCCCGCCTCGGCGGGGAACTCGAGAAGCTGCGGAAAGGCAATGCTCGAGGCGAACAGGGCGAATCCCATGGCGATGGACGCGAGATTGGTGAGGAGCACTGCAGGACGCGCGTTGACCGAGCAACGCGAGGAGCACCAGGGCGATGCGGCGCTTGCCGAACATGTCTCCGAGGCCGGCGATCGGGGTGCAGATCGCTGAGACCAGGAGGGTTGCCGTGATCACCCGCGCGGTGTCGTCCGGACTCGCGCCGAGGAGCTCCGGGAGCGCACCCTGGATGGGAATCAGGATGGTTTGCTGGAACGACGCGCTCGCCCCTGCGAATGCGAGCACCCCGACGATGAGGCGCTGGTGCGCGCGGGAGGGAAGCGCGTGGTCTCCGGGCGGGCCGCTGACGATCATGAAGACCAGGGCCGGGCTGGCTCAGTGGTGAATCCCCAAGGCACCCCCAGGCTCGTGGCCGGCTCGGTCACAATTGATGTGGCCGAGCGCGCCGCGATGCCGACTCCGTTCGCCGTGAGGTGCGCCGCGGCGCTGTCCAGATCCTCAACCTCCCACGTCATCGCATGGTAGGTGTCGATCGCGTCCTTGTACGCGTGATCGGCCGCAGCAGGAGTGCCTGCATCGGGAGTGGAGAAGTGGAACACGGCGTCTGCCACACGCACATAGGGCCCGGATACTCCCCGGATGCTGTCGCCACCCGAGTGGATGATCTCACCTCTCAGGAGGTCGACGGCGAGCCTGACGGCCCGGTCCGGCCGTGTGGTGAGGATCGTGTGATGCGAGGTGCCCACGATACCCAGCGGGCCGCCGTAGCGAGCCGCGGATGACGTCCATGCGGCGTTGGACCTCGGGTCCAGCGGGAAGGGAAATGTCTCGAAGAACTGGTACCGCATCCCCGCGTCCTCGGCCAGGGAGTAGAACGGCGACCGTCCGCCGCCCCAGTCCTCATCGTGGAGCACTTTGTCACGGGCATCGACGAGGCGCACACCGGCCGATCGCAGCGCCTTGTACAGCTCCTTGACGTTGTCAACGTACCAAGCGACGGTGTTCAAGTGGCCGGTGTCGACATCGGGATACCGCTGGAGGCCCCCCGTGAGATACCGCTTCGGCTCGAGGCTGTCGATAAGGACGTCGGCCACCATCGTGTAGTTCGAGTAGTCGGTTGAATGGCCCGGAGCCGGCGGCGTGGTCATCACCGTGCCGATGTTCGTGCTCGGCTGCCCGAAGACTCGGGCGAAGAAATCCTCCGCCGCGTCGAGGCTGGGCACGTGAATGGTCGGATGGAACACCGACTTCACGCGGAAGGCTTGGTCGTTTTCGGTCATGCCGCTCTCCTTGAACTGGATGATGCCTGCAGCGCTGCCACCTGGCTTAGCCGGCGGCCACTGTCTCGTGGGCCGAGGAGAACGCGCCTCCGTAGTTTTCCGTCAAGGTGACGCCGTCCAGGATCTCGTGCAGTTTTCCGCGGCCACCCGGGTTGAGCAGGAACTTGCGCGGCTTGTTCTCGACGTTGGCACCGTAGTAGTGGCTGTGCTCGGCCGAGAAGATTGACAGAGGCGCGAGCGTCTCCACCATCGTCATCCAAATCGCCTCCTGCTCGGCCGTCGGCTCGAAGGTGTGGTAACCCTGTTCCCGCGCGTAGATGATCGTGTCAAGGATCCAATCGACCTGGTCCTGCGAGTACCGCGGGTAGTTGCCGCCGCCCGCGCCGTGCGGACCTCCCGGGAAGAAGAAGTTCGGCAGGCGGTTCGCGCTGAACCCGCAGAAGTCGGACGGGCCGTCTTCCCAGTCGATGCTCAGATCCAGGCCTTCGCGGCCCTTGACCCCCATCCTGGTGAGGGCGCCCGTTCCGAAGTCGAACCCGGTGGCATAGACGATGATGTCGTAGTCCCGGTGTCCCTCCGTGGTCTCGATCCCGCTCGCGTCCACCCGCACGATCGGCGTTTCCTTGAGGGAGATGAGGCCGGCGTTCGGCTTGTTGAACGACTCGAAGTAGTTCGTCACGAAGGGCGGACGCTTCGCGCCGAACAGGTGGTCCTTGGGAATGAGGCGGTCAGCGGTCACCGGATCCTTGACGATGCCGCGGATCTTGTTGGCCAGGAACTCGCAGAACTCGAGGTTTACCTCCCGGTTGGTGGTCATGTCGTAGTAATTCGAGGTGAGCTTCGCGAATCCGGGACTCGTCCAGATCTTCTCGTAGAACGTCTGGCGGGCTTCGGCGGAGTCATCTGTGGAAAACTTCCCGGCAGGTTCGTGGAGAAAGCCCGACGGCGAGGTGCTGAGTACCTTGGCGATGTCCTCAAAGTTGTCGCGGAGCCAGCCGTACCGTTCGTTGGTGATCGGCGCGTTGTTCAGGGGAGTCGTCCAGGTGGGCGTGCGCTGGTAGAGGTCCACCGATTCGACGATGTCCACAATTGCCGGCAGCAGCTGGGCGCCGCTGGGGCCGTTGCCAATGATCGCAACGCGCTTGCCGGTGAAATCGATCGGCGTGTGCGGCCACGCGCCGGTGTGGTGCCCTTCCCCTCGGAAGTCGTCCAGGCCCTCGATCTCGGGGAGGTGCGGCACCGAGAGGCCGCCGGTGGCGGAGATGACCCAGCGTGCGCGGGTGGTCTCGCCCGCTTCAGTGGTTACAACCCACAGGGCGTCTGTCTCGTCGTACACCGCCGAAACCACCCGCTGTCCGGTGCTGATGTTCTTGCGCAGGTCAAAGCGATCCACCACAAAGTTGAGGTAGTCCTCGATCTCGGGCTGCGTCGCGAATTCTTCCTGCCAGCGCCACTCGCTGAACAGCTCCTTCGAGAAGATGTATCCGTAGGTGTAGCTCTCCGAGTCGAAGCGTGCCTCCGGGTAGCGGTTCCAGTACCAGACGCCGCCTACGCCGTCGCCGGCCTCCAGGGTGCGTGCCGTGAATCCCGCATCGATTGCCCGGTAGAGGGCATAGATTCCGACGACTCCAGCGCCGATCACCAGTACGTCTACATCGACTTCGTTGTCTGACTTCACTGTCATTCTTCTTGCTCCCACTCCATCATGAGGATACTCTTGGGCTATGGGCAATATATAAGCATTAGTGCTGAAAAAAGACAATACTCAGCCAAAATCGCTAGCCATACGTGGTCGCGGAATATGAGCACGCGTGGTGATATCTGCTCACGATCACTTCAAAGGAGAATGATGAACGCTATCCATGACCTTCGGTACGACGGACGAGTCGCCATAGTGACCGGAGCAGGTCGCGGTCTTGGCCGAGCCCACGCGCTGCTGCTCGCTAGGCGAGGCGCGAAGGTCGTCGTCAATGACCTGGGCGGCAGCAAGGAAGGCGACGGGAACGACGCTGGCCCCGCCAACGACGTCGTCCAGGAAATCATCGCAGCAGGCGGTGAAGCAGTGGCCGACACCAATAGCGTCGGCAGCGAAGACGGCTGCCACTCGATCGTAGAGACCGCGGTGAGGGAGTTTGGGCGCATCGATATTGTCGTCAACAACGCTGGTATTTCACGGTGGGCCACATTCCCCGAAGCCGATGCGGACAACCTCGAGCGAACCCTCGACGTGCACCTCCGGGGTACATGGCACACCACCCGCGCTGCGTGGCCGTACATGGAGGAGCAGGGCTACGGGCGCGTCATTACCACCACGTCCACGGGCATGCTCGGCCTGGCCGACAACCTCGCCTACGCGACGGCGAAGGGGGCTCTTATTGGATTTACCCGAAGCCTCGCTGTGGCGGCCGCGCCCAAGGGCATCCTCGTCAACTGCATCGCGCCGAATGCGGTAACGAGGCCCAGCGAGTCGGCGAAGAAGCCCAACATCGTTACCGCAACGGCTGTGGACAAGGCGCGCATGCAAGCCATGGACACCGCCCACGTCGCGCCCATGGTGGCCTACTTTGCGCATGAGTCGTGCCAGGTGAACGGCGAGATCCTCGTCGCCGGCGGCGGCCGGTTCGCGCGGTGGTTCCTCGGTATTACGCCGGGATGGGTCCACGAGGGCGACGGCGTAGCCCCCCTGGAGGACGTTGTCGAGCACTGGGATGAGATCAATGACGACGCGGACTACTACATACCCGCCAGCCTCCACGACTGGGCCTCGAAGTTCATGGGACACCTCAGCGCCTGAGCGCCGAGGGCCTCATCAGCGGGCACGAGGGTCGGTGCTCGCGAGTGGGGCGACGAGTCCCGCCGACAGGAAAGCCACCAGGTCGTCGATCAGTACGTCGATCTTGGCGGGCAGATGCTCACGTTTCTGCTGCGCAGACTGGTAACGGGCGAGCGCGTGCACCGCGCTCGTCCGGGCGAGAGACCAGCGCTCGTCCAGAACTGCGGGCGGCAGCTCTGGCACAAGGCGGCCCAGCAGCGTTCCCAGAGTGATTACCGACGCTCCTGTGTGAATGTCGCGGTTATTGAGGCCCTCATAACCGCCCTGCCCCGTGATCAACAGGGAGAGGAACGCCAGGTAGTGATTGTTGGGCTTAATGTGGATGGCGAGAGGGCGAACGAAGGCGTCGATGACGTCCGAGATGGTGAGCGTTCGGGTGCCCATCATCAGGCTGGTTACAACCTGCACCCGATGTGCTTCGCTTTCGGCGCCACGCGACTCCATGATCGCCTTGACCAGCTCGTCGCGGTCACCAAAGTGGTACTGCACGGCTGCATGGTTGCGCTGACCAGCTGCGATACCGATGTCGCGGAGCGGCACTGCCGTGATGCCGCGTTCGGCGAACAGGCGTTCGGCAGCCGCGATAATCACCTGGCGGGTTGCCTCACCGCGCACATTGTTGCGCTCCGTGGGTGGTCGACGGTCGCTTTGGATCGGCCGCAGCTCGGGCGCATTTCGGGACATAACTACGAATCTATCGTGATCCGGATACCGAGGGGTGCCATGGGGGTGCCGGCAGGGTACGCCGTGCCGAACATGTCGACCGCGGAGCCGAGCAATTTCGAGGGCACGGCATCCCAGACCAGCAAGTCGCCGTCCTCGGTGGGCGTCGCGGCCCCCAGCTCAACGATGGCGGTGAGTTCGGCTGAATCCACATCGGTGCGGGCGAGCAGGGTTCCGTTCGCCGGCCGGACGACGATCTCGGGATCGATGATCCGGATGTCGAGGAGGCCGTGGTGCGCTGTGAAGTGGATGGAGCCGGCGAACAGCAGCCGCCAGCCGTCTTCCGTGGACACCGCGCCGACCAGTGGGAACGTGAACACCCCGCTGCCGTCGACCGAGGCCGGTCCGTCGATGTCATTGGAGCCGCCCGCGATCACCGTGACATAGCGCATCAGGGAGTCGCGCACTGCCCAGGTCAGCGAGCCGACCGGGTTCGGGTTGGTTGTCGACATCTTCAGTCCCGGCTTTCTGCACTGTGGCCCGGGGGGAATCCCTGCATGCCTGGCTCAAGCTGCAAGCCGAGGGTAGCAAACGCCATGGCGTGCATGTCGTACGTGCCCACCGTAAACACGAGGTCAAGGAGCTGCGGCCGCGTGAACTGCGCCTCGAGTTCGGCCCACACCGCTTCCTGGACGTTCTTGGACTGGATCATCTGGTCGATCGCCCGCACCAGGGCGGCATCGTTTGCCGACCATTCCGACGCATCCGGACCGACGGACAGCGCTTCGAGTTCGGGCTCAGTGAGCCATCCGTTGGCGCGGCTCATGCGTACATGCTGTGCCCACTCGTACTCACCGTGGCTGAGCCAGGCGGTGCGAATGATCGCGATCTCGCGTACGCGCTCGCTGAGCGAGGAGCGTCGCAGGTGGTTGGAAAAGGGCATCCACCCGCGGATGAGATCCGGATGCCAGGCGTAAATGCCGATGATGTGCGATGTTGTCCGCTGCGGGGGGCCGGATGGCTTGCCGTGGCCCTGCACCGAGAGGACCGACAGTGCCTGGTCGACGTCGTCGTCCCACTCGCCGACGGGCCGCGGCGGGATCCGGGGCTGGTCGCCGCTCATCCGATGAACGACCCACCGTTGACGCTGATGGTCTGGCCGGTCACGTAGGAGGCGCCGTCCGACACCAGATACCCGACTGCCGCGGCAATGTCGTCGCCCGATCCCACACGGCCGACAGGGATGTACTTCGCCATGTCGGCCGCCGAAGGCATTTTGCCGGCCTCGCGCTTCTTCTGCACGCTGGGCGTGTCGATGGACGACGGCGCCACCGTGTTCACGGTGATACCGGACTTGGCGAACTCCATGGCGAGCGCTTTGGTGAGGGCCATCTGACCACCCTTCGATGCGGCGTAGTGGGCCATGTTGGGCGCCCCGCGTTGTGCGCTCGAGGAGGAGATGAGCACGATCCGCCCCCAGCCGTCCGCCACGAGATCCGGAAGCGCGGACTGGACCACATTGAATGTGCCGGTGAGGTTGATCGCGAGGGTGCGGTTCCACTGCTCCAGCGTCATGTCGAGGAACGGTTGTTGGATCGCGACCGCCGCGTTCGCGACAATTGCCGAGATGCGCCCGAGCGCATCGCGTGCAGCGGCCATGGCCGCATCCACCTCTCCGCGGTCGCTTACGTCGGCTCGATATCCCCGGGCGACTCCGCCGGCGTCGGTGATTGATTGCGCGGCCGTTTCGGCCGAGCCCTCGCCGATGTCGAGGATCACCACAGCGAAGTCGGCCTCGGAAAGTCGTCGTGCGATGGCGAACCCAATTCCTGCGCCGCCCCCGCTGACGACGGCGACGCGCTTGCCCGCGGTCACTTGGCTTTTCTTCCGGTGTATAGATGGTGCTGCGCCGTGATCATGACCCGCGTCCTCTGTTCTTTGTGACAGTTAGGCGACCGTCGTGTCGCTGCCGGCCCTGTCGACAATATGGTGGTGGTGAACTACCGTCGTACATAACGGAACAGTCGTTCGGTTATATAACCCAAGATTGCTGGCACCGCCAAGGAAAGTCAAGCGGCCGGGCGGGCGCCAGCGGGAGCAGCGAATGATGAGACCACAGTCAGATGGCCAGCGCGTAGACGAACAGCGGCTGCGCCACCCCCTTGCCCGCGGCATCGAGTTGCTGACAGTCATGGTCGACAGTAACCAGGACGTGCACGGCGTGCGCGAACTGGCCGGTCGCCTCGGAGTGAGTCCGAGCACGGTGCACCGGCTCGTCACCGACCTCGAACGCCTCGGCCTGGTGAGCCGCACCTCGCATGGCTCGTACCGGCTCGGACTCGAATTCCTCCGGATCGCCTGGACCACCACGGCCCGTTTTCCCCTGCATGAGGTGGCCAATGACACCCTGCATGAACTCGCCGCGGAGTCCGGGGAATCGTCCTTCTTCGGCGTCTACGGAGAGCGGCGGCGGGAAATGATGTTCACGCTTACCGTCGAATCGTCCCATCCGCTCCGCTACACGCTGCCTGAAAACATCTGGCTTTCCCTGCATGCCGGCGCGAGCGGGCTGGCGATCCTCGCGTTCCTGCCGGCGGATGTGCGGGATGAAATCGCCCGCGGCCCGCTCGGTGCGGCCACCAGCCGCACGGTGGTCGACGCGGAAACGCTCCTCGTGCGCCTCGACAAGATCCGCGAAGAGGGTTTTGCCATCACCCACGGGGAGCGCATTGAGGGTGCGATCGCGATCGCTGCGCCGGTTTTCGGACCCTCGGGCGCTGTAGTGGGGGCCACCGGCATCACCATCCCGGAGGCCCGGTTCAATGCGGCACACTCCTCGTCGCTGGCTGCGTCCGTGCGGGAGGCCGCAAGACGGCTCACGGGATACGTCAGCGGTACAAGCAAACCTCGTTCGGCCATCGCCCGCTGACTGCCGGAGGGCGTGGGTTGACACTGCTCTCCCGCAGGATCAATACTTGGGGTGTTGCGTTATAGCGACTCGATGTTCCGTTCAGCGGTAATTCAATCGATGTCGTTCACGCCTCGCGAAGGTGTCCGGCGTTCCGGCCTCGCGAACTCGATGAAGAGGAGAAGGACTCGGATATGGCCACAACAGTTGACCCTCACGTCGTTATTGTCGGGGCCTCGCTCGCGGGAACCCGTTCCGCGCAGGGCCTCCGGACCCTCGGCCACACCGGGCCGATCACTTTGATCGGCGCCGAGAAGGATCTTCCCTACGACCGGCCGCCGCTGTCGAAGCACCTCCTGGCATCCGACTGGTCTGATGCAGTGATCGAGGGCAACCTCCTCATCACCCGCGCCGAACTCGACGAGCTCGCCGTCGACATCCGGCTCGGCACCGCCGCCGTCGCGCTCGACGCGGCGACCCGCACAGTGACCCTCGACGACGGCTCGAGCGTGCCGTACGACGTGCTGATCATTGCGACCGGGGCGGCCGCCAGGCCATCGCCCTGGAACCCGCCGTCGGGCGTGCTGCAGCTCCGTACCCTTGACGACTCACGCGCCATCTCCGCGCGCCTCGCGCTCAAAGAGCCCGTCGTCGTCGTTGGAGGTGGATTCATCGGCACGGAGATCGCCGCTGCGGCCCTCAAGGCCGGATGCCCGGTCACCGTTGTCGACCCGGTTGCGGAGCCGATGGCGCGCCTCGTCGGCCCCGAGATCGCCGACATCCTGGTGGATCTCCACCTGCGCAACGGCGCCGAGACGCGATTCGGCGTGGGGGTGGTCGATATCCAGGGCGAGGCGGGCGCGCTCACTGTGGTCCTCGACGACGGCACGCGGCTCCAAGCCTCCACCGCAGTGGTCGGCATCGGTTCAATCCCGTCGACCAGCTGGCTGGTTGACTCTGCCCTCACCGTTGACAACGGCGTTCTGACCGACCCGTTCCTCCGTGCAATCGGGGCCGACGACGTCTATGCGATCGGCGACGTCGCCCGGTGGCCGCACCCCGGCCGGGGGCAGGACCACCGTGCTGAGCACTGGACGAACGCCAGTGACCAGGCGCGGTACGTCGCGACCGCGATCACGGGCGGTGACGTGCAGCCTTATGACTCGAACGACTACGTGTGGTCCGACCAGTACGACTGGAAAGTGCATTCGGTCGGCTGGCGCGACTCCGCGGGCGGCTCGGTCGTCATCGGCGACCTGCTCGAAGACGGACGTGTCGCCGTTATCCATGCGGATGCCGACGGCATCGCCTGCGGTGCCGTCACTGTGAACTGGGTGCGTGCACTCAACCAGGCCCGGCGGCTGCTCGCTGGCCGCGGAACGGCCATGGCACTGGTCGAAGAATTGCGGCAACGGGCCTGACGCCCTGCCCTTTAGGTATAGAGAGGAAGTCATTATGGTCTACGTGGTTACCGAGGCTTGCGTCGACGTCCAGGACAAGAGCTGTATGGAGGAATGCCCCGCCGACTGTATCTTCGAGGGGGGCCGCATGACGTACATCAATCCGGACCTGTGCATCGATTGCGGAGCCTGCGTCAGTCTCTGCCCGGTCGAAGCGATCTACTACGACGCCGAACTCCCCAGCGACCAGGAGCAGTACATCGAACTCAATGAGCGCTTCTTCTCCGGGGTCGAAACCCCGAAGAGCGGCCGGAAGGCGGGCAAGATCGTGTTCGATGTTGACGAGATCCTCGCGCTCCCGCGCCGCGGAGGGCAGTGACCATGGCTGTTCTCAGGGTCGCCGTCATCGGCTCGGGTCCTTCGGGCTCGTACTCCGCACAGCTCCTCACCGAGGACTCAGAGTCTCCGGTCGAGGTGGACGTCTTTGAACGCCTCCCCGCACCGTTCGGTCTGGTGCGGTACGGAGTGGCGCCGGACCACCCGCGCATCAAGTCCATCACCACCTCGTTCGCCGAGGTGTTCGAAGAGACGCCGGGCGTTCGTTTCCTCGGAAACGTGATGGTGGGCAGGGACATCACGCTCGACGAAATGCGCGCCCACTACGACGCCGTGGTCTTCGCGACCGGGGCACCGCTCGACCGGTCTCTGGGCATCCCCGGAGAAGACCTGGCGGGCGTCCATGCCGTGCGTGAATTCGTGTCCTGGTACGGCGGACACCCGGACAGCGACCCGCAGTCGTTCACCCTCGACGGCCTGCGTGCAGTGGTCATCGGCGTCGGCAACGTCGCACTCGACGCGGCGCGCATGCTGATGCTGAGCGTCGAAGAGCTTCGGGCCACCGACGTACCCGAGCACATCGTCAACGCTTTCGCCGCGAGCAGCTTCCGTGAGGTCGTCATCGTCGGCCGCCGTGGACCCGCCTTCGCCAAGTTCACCAACAAGGAATTCCTGGAGTTCCTCGACGTGGAGAGCTGCGACGTCATCATCGACCCTGCGGACCTGGAGCTCAACCCTGAGGAGCAGGCGCACCTCGACGCGGATCCCGCCGCGAAACGCCTGTTCAGTTCGTTCAGGAAAGCGGTGGACCGCGGACTGCTCGGCCGCGATCGGCGCGTGCGGTTCGTGTTCGACCGTTCACCGGTGGAACTCCTCGGTACGGACGGGGCCGTCTCGGCGATCCGTCTCGCGCAAACCAGCGACCCATCCGTCACCGAAACCCTCGACACCCAACTGGTGCTGCGCTCAGTGGGCTACCGCGGAAAGGCACTCGACGGTTTGCCGTTCGACGAGACCACCCATACGGTGCCCCACGTCGAGTCCCGCGTCCACGGCGGCGACGGCGTGGTGGACGGGGTGTACATCGCTGGCTGGATCAAGCGTGGGCCAACCGGCGTGGTCGGAACCAACCGGCGTTGCGCGCTCGACACCGTGACGTCGCTCCTCGAAGACGTCTCCGCGCCCGGGCGCGTCTCGTCGGCCTCAACAGCGGCCGACGTCGACGATCTGCTCGAGTCCCGCGGCGTTCACGTGGTTGACTGGGCGGCCTGGAAGACGATCGACGCCGCCGAGGTCGCCGCAGGCGAATCGGTAGGGCGTGAGCGCGTGAAGCTCCACGACCGCGCCGAGATGCTGCGTGTCGCCCGTGGGAACGGCCTGGACGTCCGATGACCCACGTATCCCAGTCCAGCGGCGGCGCGGGCGGTGCGGACCCACAGATTGAGGCCGCCGTCCGCGCCGCCGTCGGGGGCGTCATCGATCCGGAGCTGCGCAGGCCGCTCGCCGATCTCGGCATGATCGACGCCGTCGCTGCGCGCGATGGCGTTGCGGCCGTTGTCGTCCTGCTCACGATCTCCGGTTGCCCGGCCGCTGACAGGATCAAACATGATGTGCGCACAGCGGCGCTGGGGGTGCCCGGAGTCCATGCCGTGAAGGTCGAGCTCGGGGTGATGACGGAAGAGCAGCGGGCCGATATGGTGACGCGGCTGCGCAACGGCAAGCCGCGCGCCACCACCACCTTCACTGCCGAATCCCTCACCCGGATCATCGCCGTCACGAGCGGCAAAGGCGGCGTCGGAAAGTCCACGGTCACCGCGAACCTGGCCGTCGCCCTTGCCGCCCGCGGCCTGCGCGTGGGACTCATCGACGCCGACGTCTACGGCTTCTCGATCCCTGGGCTCATGGGGTTGGTGGCGCCGGACGGCCGGATTGCACGGCCCACGCGCGTCGGCGAGCTCGTGCTGCCCCCGGTTGCCCACGGAGTAAAAGTCGTGTCGATCGGCATGTTCCTCCGCGAGGGGGCCGAGGGCACCGCAATCTCGTGGCGGGGCCCGATGCTGCACAAAACCCTCGAGCAGTTCCTCACGGATGTGTTCTTCGGAGACCTCGACGTGCTGCTCGTGGATATGCCACCTGGTACGGGCGACGTAGCGATTTCCGTCGGGCATCTGCTTCCGCACGCCGACGTGCTCGTGGTGACCACCCCCCAGTCGGCGGCCGCCGGAGTGGCCGTACGCAGCGGCCAGCTCGCCCGGCAGCTCGGTCAGCGCATCATCGGCGTCGTCGAGACGATGTCCCCAGCGCACCTTGCCGACGGCTCGACGTTCGAGCCGTTCGGCGCCGGCGGCGCCGACGCCGTTGCCGCAGCGCTGTCCACCGAGGACGAGACGGTCACGCGGATCGCCTCCATCCCCTTCAGCACGGCGCTGCGAGCCCACGGAGACGAGGGCATCCCGATGGTCATCGAAGAACCGGACGATCCCGCCGCGCTCGCATTCCGCGCGTTGGCGGATCTTCTTGCCAGGAGACCGCGCGGGCTCGCTGGGCTCAAGCTGCCACTATCGGTGGCCTGACAGGTCCCGACAGGCGACACACGGCGGTCCGGTAAATAATGCCTTCACCAAAGGAGCGGGGCCCGTAATGAACGGGCCCCGCTTCGCGTTTGGAGAGACGCCCTAGCCCACCGGCTCCACCACGGCCTCGGCGGCTCCCACAACTCCGTCGGCCAGGAGTGAAGCAATGACCTCCTCGCTGAGCCTGAGACCGCTGCGCAGGATATCGAGGGTGTCCGCGCCCAACTCGGGCGGGTACGTCGGGGGGACGTCGACGGTATTAACGAAGCGGATGGGGGTAGCGACGTTCTCGAACTCATTGATGCCATTGCTCACCGTGATGAGGGAACCGTCACCGGCATTCTGCGCATCGGTGAGCGCTTCAAGCACGTTTTTGACCAGCGCGACCGGCACGGACTCCGCAGTCAGCAGGTCCACCCACTCCGCCGCGGGCTTCTCCGAGACCCGTTCTTCCAGAATGGCCCATAGTGCCTCCTTGTTCTGCAGCCTCCCGGCGGCATCGACGAAGCGCTCGTCGACGATCAGATCGTCGAGCCCGAGCACGTGGCAGAGGCCCTCCCACATTCGCGGCGTGTTCGCGGTGACCACAAACTCCCGGCCGTCTCCGCCCCGAAACGAACGGTAGGTCGCGATCGAGTCATGCGCGGCCCCCTGAGGTTCCGGAGCTACCTGATTGATGAACGTATACAGTGCCTGGTAGGAAAGCATCGCGAGCTGGCCGCGCAGCATCGAAATGTCGACCATGCCGCCGCGACCCGTGTCGTTCCGGGCGTGGAGTGCGGCGAGGATGCCGATGACCGCATACAGCCCCGCCACCACGTCGCCCGCGGGGATGCCGAGGCGGGCGGCGGGGGAGCCTGGGTGCCCGGTGAGGCTCATGACGCCGCTAAGGGCCTGGACCACCATGTCGTAGGCGGGGCGATCGCGAAGAACGCCCTCTTGGCCGAATCCGCTGATCGAGGCCCAGATCAAGGCAGGATGAGTCTCGAGGACCACGTCGGGCGCCAGTCCCAGTCGCTTCGTGACTCCTGGTCGAAAGTTCTCGATCACGACGTCGGCATCGGCGATGAGTGCGCGCATGACATCCAGCCCCCGCGGCGACTTGAGGTCGATCGCGATGCTGCGCTTGTTGCGGTTGTTGGACAGGTAGTAGGCACTCTCACCACCCAGTTTCGGGCCGGCGATCGCCCGGCTCGAGTCGCCTTCGAGGGACTCCACCTTAATGATCTCCGCACCGAGGTCGCCCAAGAGCTGGGTCGCCGACGGGCCGGACAGGAATGTCGTGACGTCTATGACGCGGATTCCTTTGAGCGGCCGTTCTGCCATGGCGCTCATGCCGCTTCGAAGATGTGGATCGTGCAGGCACCGTGGTCGAGGCCGGCTGTGCCGCCGCCCGTCACGTGGGTCATCGCCCAGCGCGCATCGTCAATCTGCCGACCGCCAGCCTGTCCGTTGAGCTGCCAGAATGCTTCGGCAACCTGGGCGACGCCGCTGGCCCCTACCGGGTGGCCCTTGGACAGCAGCCCGCCGCTGGGGTTGACCACCACGTCACCGCCGAACGTGGTCTTGCCGTCACGAATCAGATCAGCCGCGTGTCCCCGCCCCGCGAGCCCGAATGCCTCGTAGTACACGAGTTCGGCGATGGAGAACGCATCGTGGAGCTCGATCATGTCGAGATCCTTCGGTTCGATGCCAGCCAGCGCGTACGCGTCCTGGGCGGATCGGAAACTGATGTCGGGTCTCGTCATATCGCGGAAACCTTCCTCAACATGACCGGAGTGCAGGACTGATGCTGCGATGCGCATCCCGCCGGACATGCCGAGCCTGTTCCGGGCGCGCACGGAAGCGAGCACAACTACAGCGGCGCCGTCGCCGGTCGGGCAGCACATCAACAGCGTGAGCGGGTCGGCCACTGCCCGGGAGGCGAGCACCTCTTCGACGGTTACTTCCTTGCGGAACTGTGCGAACGGGTTGAGCGCCCCATGCTTGCGGGCCTTGACGCTGACGAGCGCGAGGTCCTCGGCGGTCGCCTCTGTCTCATAGAGGTACCGCGTCGCTCGCATGGCGTAGACGGCAGGCATGATGATGCCCTGCTTCACCTCACGATCCTCCGGGGAGAGCGGCAACGCCCCGCCACCGAACTGCGTCAGCTTCTCGACACCGATAACGACAGCGATGTCGACCAGCCCCTGGGCGATCGCCGTCGAGGCCTCGTGGATCGCGGTTGCCCCGCTCGAACAGGCGTTGTCCACGTTTACCGTCGGCACATCACCGAGGCCGATCTCCTTGCAGATCCGTTGCCCGGTCATCATGCCGCCGTAAGAGTGTCCGACGTAGACTGCATCGACGTCGGACTTATCGACGCCCGCGCTGCGTAGCGCGTCGATGAGCGGCGGCACCGCGAGGCCGACGTATGAGGATGTGCGGTATTTCGCGAACGGAATCATCGCGGCTGAAATTACGAAAACCTTTTCAGTCATGGCGTTGCCCTTTCGTCTCGCTGGCTGCGCGCGCGAAGAACCAGTTGTCGCCCTCCACACCGAGCTCGACGCGGATGCCCGGCTCAAGGGGCGTGTCGCCCTCACGGATATCGGCAAGCGTGCGCACGTCGTTGTCGAGGTCGACGTAGCCCAGAGGGCGGACGCCGTCTCCCCCCACGTGCAAGCGGGTGAATGAGTAAAGAGTTCCCGTCGAGGGGAGAGCAATTGTCCCGACGTTCGAACTTACGCACGTGCTGCAGACGACCCGCGTGCCGATCATTTCCCGACCGCAATCACCACAGCGCGTGCCAAGGAGCCGTGGCCCTTCGGGGAACATGCTGAGCAACTCATCGGTCTCCATGTCAGCGATGACCACTGACACCCTCGCTGCGGACTCCGTCTTCACGTTTTATTGCCTTCCTCATCGGCCCGCGCGATCGCACGCGTCGGACAGACCTCCATCGCCATCAGGATCTTGTCGTCGCCATCGCCGTGATCGTCGACGACGATGGCAATGCTGTCATCGTCGAGATCGAAGGTGGCCGGGGCGTAGAACGTGCACTGGCCTGATCCCATGCAGCGGTCACGGTCGACGCTGAGCTTCGGGGACATCAGGGCCCTACCGGGGTGTATGTGAGGTGGAGCTTGGTGTGTCCACGGAATTTGTAGCTGCGGATGAGGTCCCACTCCCGCGCTCCGTCCGGTCCATGGTGCTCTTCGCTCACCTGGATGCTGCTCGTGCGCTCAAGGAGCCTTTGGATCGAGAAAACCGCCTCGGCTCGTGCCAGCGGCGCACCTGGACAGGTGTGGATTCCACGGCCAAACGCGAGGTGCTGGCGCGCGTTGGCGCGCAGAACGTCGAAGTCGTCGGGATTGTCAAAGACCCGCGGGTCGCGGCCGGCCGCGCCATGCAGGAGCATGACGTTTGTGCCGGGCGGAAGATCGAGCCCACCGAGGTTCGTCGCTGTCTTGGTGATGCGGAACGATCCCTTAATCGGCGCCTCGATGCGGAGCGTCTCCTCAAGGAACTTGGGGATGAGCGCGGGCTCGTCGCGCAGCAGGTTCTGGACCTCGGGGTTGTCTGCGATTCGGGCCACCGAGATGCCAAGCAGCTGTACGGTCGTTTCCTGGCCTGCGGAGAAGAGGTTGGCGGCGATGCGTGCGACCTCGATAGGCTCGGGGAGCGAGCCGTCGGGGAAGGTCGCCACGGCCATTCCGGTCAGGATATCGTCCTTGGGGTTTTCGCGCCGCTCCACGATCTTCGCGATGAAGTAGTCGTACATCTTCTCGAGGCCGGTCTGGTGGTTGTTCGTCTGGAGCTCGAGATTTCCGAGCACCGGTCCCGGTGCCGACGCAAGCAGATCGAGCAGCATCTGGTGGTCTTCCACAGGGACGCCGAGGAGATCGGCGACGGCAAGGATTGTGTAGCCCTTTGCGTAGTCCCAAATGAACTCTGCGTTCCCCCTGGGGATGAGCTCGTCGAGGAACCGGTCTGCGGTGTCCTTGAGGAACTGCTCGTTCTCCTTGAGCCGCTTGGGAGTGATGAGCCCCATGAGGATGGCGCGGTGGTCCGTGTGCACGGGCGGATCGAAGGTGACGATCTGGTCGCTGGCGCCGAAGTACTCGCGGTGTTTCTCCAGGATCTCGGTGATGTCGTCGCCCACGAGTTCGACCGGAAGGTCGATAACCGGACCGCCCACCCGGTTGATCGAGGAGTACACCTCGGGCTGGTGGTAGACCTGCAGGGCCTCTTCGTAGCCGGTCACGATAACGACGCCGTACTTCGGCTCCCGGAACACCGGGTAGTTCGCGAGCATGTGGTCGAAGTACGGCTCGGCTTTGGATGCGACGTCGGGGTCGGTGAAAAAGTCGACCTCGGTCGGGTCGATCTCAGTGGTTATCATAGGTCTGTCTTTCTGTCTGTGCGGGCAGCGCGTGGGTCACTGGAAACGTGAGGGGGCGCCGTCGAGCAGCACCGTCTTCGATTCCAAGTAGGGGAGAAGGCCCTGCAAGCCGCCTTCGCGGCCCACGCCGGACTGCTTGAACCCCCCGACGCCCATCAGCTGGTCCGTCTTGAAACCGTTGTGGCCAACCGTGCCCGAACGAAGCCGGCGGGCCGCGTAATATGCCCGGTCGTTGTCGTTGGTGAACACGGCGGAGTTAAGTCCATAGACGGTCCCGTTCGCGAGCTCAATCGCGTGCTCTTCGTTATCGGCAGCGATGACCGATAGGACGGGTCCGAAGATCTCCTCCTGGGCGATCGTCGAGTTGTTGTCAACATTCGCGAAGACGGTCGGCTCAACGTAGAACCCACGCTCAAGGTGCGCAGGACGGCGACCGCCGGTGACCAGGTTTGCGCCCTCGTCGATGCCCTTCTGGATATAGCCCAGCACTCGCTCCTGCTGGCGTCCCAGCGCCAGCGGGCCAAGCTGGCTGTCCGCTTCGAACGGGTCTCCAACCCGCACCGAGCCGAAGATGGATCCGAGTGCTTCCGCCATCTGGTCGTGGCGCGCCTTAGAGACGATCACGCGGGTCAGCGACATGCAGACCTGGCCGTTGAGCGAGCACTCCGCGGCGGAGAGGGTCTTGGCGGCGGTTTCAATATCATAGTCGTCGAAGATGACCGCCGCGGACTTTCCGCCGAGCTCCAGCGTGTACCGCGCCACCCGCTCGCCGGCCAACGAGGCGATCCGCCGACCCACACCGCTGGACCCCGTAAACGAAATTTTGTCCACCCGCGGGTCCCGCACGAGCTGCTCAGAAACTTCGCGGTCCGCGGTCACGACATTGAGCACGCCAGCCGGCAGGCCGATTTCTTCGGCGATCTCTGCAAGCACGTACAACTCGCCGGGCGCCTCAGGGGGAGCCTTCAGGACAACGGTGCAGCCCGCGAGAAGGGCCGGCGCCAGCTTGTGGATCGCGAGCGACAGCGGCGTGTTCCAAGGCACGATCGCGCCGACGACGCCAATCGGTTCCTTCACGACAACGCCGAAGGGGGCGAACTCCGGTATCGCCAGGGCTTCGAACGGATAAGTCGTTGCGAGGTCTGCGTGGTAGTCGAGGGTGTTCGATACCCGGGTGATTGCCATCTGCGACATGGAGAAGAGCACACCGGCCTGCCGAGACCAGAACGTCCCGGTCTCCGACGAACGCGCACGCAGTCCCGCCCCGAGTTTGCGGAGGTATTCACCACGCACCTGCGGTTCGAGGAATGGCCATGGCGAGTGGTCAAACGCGTGTCGGGCCGCTGTGATCGCCGCATCCATGTCCAGGGGCCCTGCCTCCGCGACACGGAAGAAAGCCTCCTCTGTGCCGGCGTCGATGATGTCGAAGCCAGAGTTGCTCGTGGGAAGCACCCATTCCCCGTTGATGAAGAGGCGGTCAGCGTGCCGGATGTTGACCGGGGCGCCCCGCTCGACGAGTACGTCAGCCATGTGGGTCTCCTGTTTCTGAAAGTGTTGTGAATTCTGTACCGAAAGGTTTCGGGTGCTGCGGGTGTGTGGCGCTCAGATGCTCACGCCGAATGCGTGGAGAGGACTCCCCGTAGAGTCCAGGTGGTCCGGTCCGGGGCGAGGCCGGCGAGTGCCATTGAGTTCATGCCGAAGTCGACCGAGAGGTGGGCGCCCGAGACGTAGCTCGCGAGATCGCCACCGAGAAAGACGAGTGCGCGCGCCATATCCACCGACTCCGCGAGGCGGCCGGCGGGCCCGAGGTCGGCGTCTACAGCTTCCCGGCCGCCCTTCATCTCCGCGAACTCGTCGAACATGCCGGAGATGGTCATGGCGGGCAGCAGGGCATTGATGCGGATCTTCCGCAGGTCCGCGAACTTCACGGCTTCTTCCGCGACCCACAGGTTCAGCATTCGCTTGGACAGGATGTACCCCAGTGATCCGGGAATACGACCGAGTTCGGCGTCGAGTCCCTTCGCGAGACCAAGGAGCTCATCCCAGCTTGTTCCGTGGATGAGTAATGCCGTCTCCTCGCGTACGTCCGGGCGGTCCCAACGCAGGCCACCATTCGAAGTGACGAACGTTAGCGATCCCTCAGCGACGACACGGTCCACGAGGTAAGTGTCGGCGATGTACTTGTTGGCAATGAAGTTAATCGTGACGGTCTCCAGGAAGTCCGTGTGGACGCCCGACACACCCGCGACGCCGAAGAACCGGTCGATGGATTTGGGAAGCTGTGCGAAGGCTGCGTCGATCGAGTCCTTGTCACCGAGGTTCGCCACGATGGACGTGGACAAGCCTTCGACGGGCGATTCGACGCGGTCGAGGGCGTGAACTTCGGCGCCCAGGTCGACGAGGATCTCGGCCAGGGCCTTGCCCATGCCCGATGCTGCTCCCGTGACAACGCAGGTCTTACCGGAATATCCGAGGTAGTCGGTCACTGTGTGTACTCCTTCTTCTGGTACGAGCCGGATCGACATCATTGTCTGTCGTAGTTGCTTCGAGGTGATCCGCGTTCTCTATAAAGGAACACGGAGTCGGTAGTGCGAAACGCTGTCTCGAGTCTGCCATCAGTACGATGCTGCGTCAATGCGCCCTTCGCCTCGCTACGTGCAGGTGCCGTAGCTACCCGGGAAAGGGTTGACAGCAGTGCTGTAAAACGTGCAGACTCACTCTCGAAACCATATTACGCAACGACTGTTCCGTCTAAGGGGACGGCGCAATCCCAGCCGCACGGCCTATCTCCAGACCCGATCCAAGGGTGTCCGCTGCTGCGATTCATGGAGCAAAACGACGAAGGAGTCGAAATGAGCAATACGCGCCCCGATTTCCAGGGTGGTGATGCGCCCGCCTTGGAAAGCGGACGTACTTTCGGTAGACCGTCTCATGACTGATGTAATGCGGCGCGTGGGCTACGCGGCGCTCGTGATCGTGCTGGTCACCTTCGGGGTGAGCCTGCTCCTGCATTTCTCGCCAGGTTCCGTCGCCCAGATCGTGCTCGGCGAAGAGGCGAGCCCCGAAAACATTGCGACGCTTGAGCGCGAACTCGGGCTTGATCGTCCGTTCTTTGTGCAGTACCTCGATTGGCTCTGGCATGCCGTCCGGGGTGACCTGGGAACGTCGCCCATTACGGGTCGCTCCGTAACCCAGTCCATTGCCCAGCGGTTGCCGGTCACACTGGAGATCGCGGCGCTGGCACTTATTATCTCGCTATCGGTCGCCGTGGTCCTCGCCGTGTTGTCCGCGACCGCACCCAACAGCCCTCTCGACCGGGGAATCAACGCTGTCACGTCGGTGATCCTGTCGATACCCACCTTTGTCGCAGGTCCGCTCCTTATCTTCCTGTTCGCGATCACCTTCAAGGGATTCCCTGCGCTCGGATGGACATCGATCGAGGCCGGGCTAGGGCCAAACCTCCGCGCAGCGTTCCTTCCCGCCCTGGCTGCGGGGCTCGTGGAGATCGCCTCGTTCCATCGCGTGCTACGTGCGGACCTTATTGGGACGCTGCGTGAGGACTTCGTCGCGGCAGCAAGGGCAAAGGGGATGGGGCGCGCCTACGTGCTGTTCAGGCATGCCTTGCGCCCGTCCTCATTCTCGTTGCTGACCGTCTCCGGGCTAAGCCTGGCCCGGCTGATCGGCGGCACCATCATCGTCGAGGCCTTGTTCGTGCTCCCTGGTCTCGGGCAACTCATCACTCAGTCGATTGCCCAACGCGACGTCATCACCGTGCAGGGAGTCGTGGCGTTCATCGCCATCGTGTTCGTGATCATCAATACCCTCGTCGACGTCGGGTACGGCCTGATCGACCCACGCGTGCGGCGGGCCCCCCGTGTCCAGAGAAAGCTGAAAGCGACTACCAAGAAGGAGGCCGCCGTATGACTGCCAGAGCCATCCCGCGCGAACGGGGCATGGAGACCGCTGCGCGGACGGCCGTAGCTACGCCCCGAGTTTCGATGCCGCGCAAGCGACTGTCCATCCTGGTGGTGTTTTCGTACGTATGGATCGCGCTTATCGTGCTGCTCGCCATGTTTGCCCCGGTTCTTCCCATCGCGGCGTATGACCAGTCGATAGGAGCTCCACGCCAGCCCCCGCGCCTCGGAGACCTCAACACCCTTCTTGGTACCGACCAAGTGGGCAGGTCCCTCCTTTCCCGCGTGATCTACGGAGCCCAAGTCTCGCTGGTTGTCGGAGTTGTCGCAGGCTTGTCCGGCGCCGTCCTGGGCACGGTGTTCGGGCTGCTCGCAGGATACTTCCGCAAGGGGACCGACTGGGTGACCACGCTTGTCGCCGACGTCTTGCTGTCGTTCCCCGTGCTCGTTCTCCTCCTGGCGATCACCGCCATCTTTTCGCCCAGCATTCCGGTGCTTGTCGTGGGTCTCGCCATCGCCGGCACACCCACCTTCATGCGTTTGGCACGGGCTAACACGATGGCCTGGTCCAATCGGGAGTTCGTGCGTGCCGCGCGGAACATGGGTGCCTCGAGTGCCAGGATCCTGATCCGCGAAATCCTTCCGAACGTCGTGCCGTCGCTCGCTGCCTACATGCCGCTCGTCATCGCCGCCCTCATTGTCGCCGAGGGTTCCTTGAGCTTCCTTGGCCTCGGTGTTCCGCCGCCAACTCCCAGTTGGGGCGGGCTCATCAGCTCGGGAGCCGTCGATCTCCGCACAGCGCCCTACATGGTGTTCGTTCCAGCCACGGTGTTGTTCCTCACCGTATTCGCCCTGAACCAAGGCGGAGAGCACCTCCGCCACCGTTTCGACCGCACTTTGCAGGACTGAAGGGCCCGGACCGCCGGCATGGTCTTCGTGTCCAGGTCCCCGGTGGCGCTTCGTTCCACCTAACAGCACCAAGAAAGAGGAAACATGATTTCAAAGGGGAGATCCATGTTCGTCGCACTGGCGACGGCAACTGTAGTCCTACTGGCCGGATGCGCCGGCGGGGACACCGCCGGAAGCTCCGGTTCGCCGGCCGGCGACCCGGTATCGGGAGGCACGCTCCGAGCTCTCGAGCTTGCACAGCCCAAAGGGTTCGATCCGGTGCAAGCATTCAGCTCCACGTCGATGCCGCTCACATACACGGCGCTGTATGGTCAGTTCCTGATTCCGAACACCAAGACGGGCCAGTACGACTGCGGACTCTGCAAGTCGTTTACTACCCCTGACAAAGGGGCCACGTGGGAAGTCGTCACTCGAGACGGTCTCACGTTCTCCGACGGCACACCCTTCGACGCCAAGGCCATCAAGTACAACTGGGATCGAATGAAGGACCCGAAGTTCGGATCCGCGAGTGCCGGCATCGCAAGCCAGATTGATCACATCGAGGTCGTCGACAATCGAACCGCGAAGCTCGTGATGACCGTTCCAAACCCGGGTTTCGAGGGTCTGATGCCGATCTACGCCCTCCAGTGGATTGCGTCGCCGACAGCACTGGAGAAAGGCCAGGCGGAGTTTAACAAGAACCCGATCGGCGCCGGCCCGTTCCTCTTTGACAGCTGGGTCCCCAACGGAACGCTCAAGCTCAAGAAGAACCCGCGATACTACGACGCGCCGAAGCCCTACTTGGATGCGCTCGAAATCCAGGGCGTTGCTGATAACGCCCAGCGCCTCAACGCGCTCATCTCCGGTCAGGCAGACACCATCCTCAACAGCGAGGCGTCCATCTTCGCTGAGGGCGAAAGCGCAGGATTCAAGAAAGTCGAGTACCAGTTCAACGGCGGTGTCGGGCTGATGCTAAACAATGCGAAGGCGCCGTTCAACGACGTACGTGCACGTCAAGCACTAGCCTACGCACTGGACCTGAATGCCCTGTCGGATTCCATTACGCGCGGCTACGCCTCTGCTCCAAAGACGCTGTTCACAAAGAAGTCCCCGCTCTACGAGGACATCCCGCTGACCACCTACGACCCTGAAAAGGCGCAAAAGCTCTTCGACCAGCTCGCAGCGGAAGGCAAGCCGGTGAACTTTTCCTACACGGTCTTCCCAGGCAACGGGCAACTCGTCTTCGACGCGCTGCAGTCACAGCTCCAGAAGTACAAAAACGTAACCGTCACCCCCGACCAGCGGGACACGTCGCAACAGGGCGTCGTCGGAACCACGGGGGACTATCAGGCGCTCACCTCCTCGATGGCATTCGTTGACCCGGGATCAAGGCTCTGGGGACAACTCAATGGCACCGCCAACCGCACCAACTACTCCCGGTTCAACGACCCCGAGACGAACGCGGCGCTTGACGCCGGATTCTCCGAGGATCCCACGGCGCAGAAAGAGGCGTACAGGATCGTGCAGAAGCGGCTCGCCGAGCTGCACCCGTACATCCTGTACACGTCATACCTCAACGGGTTGCTGAGTTCCGACAAGGTCCATGGAGCCGTTGTCTACGGCTACACATCGCCGGCAGCCGCCGACCTCTGGCTCCAGCCCTGAGCCAACCGGGGCATCGCGATCCTCTTCGTGGTGCCCCGGCCCCTCTCCCTTAGATGAACTAATGAAAGCTGCGACATGAGCGACGGAGCACTACTCGAGGTCACCGACCTGCACGCCTACATCGGCTCCCCCAGAGGCGTCGTTAAGGCCGTGGACGGCGTGTCCTTCACCCTTCAGCATGGCGAGGCGCTTGGCGTCGTCGGCGAGTCCGGCTCGGGCAAGTCCGTGATGGCCCGGGCGGTGATGGGTCTGATGCCTGCCCGCTCGGGGCGAACAGGCCAGGTCACCTTCCAGGGGCGCGAACTGCTCACCATGAAGCCAAAAGAGCTCCAGGACATCTGGGGCAAGCAGATCGCGATGGTATTCCAGGATCCGGGACGCTCGCTCAGCCCGGTCGTCCGCGTAGAGCGTCAGCTGACCGAGGGGATGCGCCGACACCTCGGGATCTCCCGTTCGGAAGCCAATTCCCGCGCACTGGAGCTTCTCCGGGAAGTCGGTGTGCCCGACCCCGAGCGGCGGCTTCGTGCTTACCCGCACGAGTTGTCCGGCGGAATGCGCCAGCGCGTGATGATTGCCGTTGCGTTGGCGTGCGAGCCGGATCTGCTGATCGCCGACGAACCCACAACTGCCCTCGACGTAACCATCCAGCGCCAAGTGCTGGATCTGCTGCGGCGGGTGCAGCTGCAGCGTCGAATGTCGCTCATCCTCATCTCCCACGACCTGCACGTCGTTGCGGGAAGCACAGACCGCACCGCCGTGATGTACGCGGGCCGCATCGCCGAAATAGGTGCGAGCCGAACGGTGTTCCAGGACCCACGCCATCGCTATACCGATGCGCTGCTCTCGGCGACTCCGACGATCAATCATGAGCGCCACGCGCCGCTCAATGTCATCCCCGGTTCGCTTCCCTCTCCGACCGCCCCTCCAGCGGGTTGCCGCTTTGCGCCCCGGTGCGCGGCATCAACGCGGGACTGTCTCGAAGTGCAGCCTCCTATGCTCTCGTTTGCCGATGACCATGAAGCCGCGTGCACCCACCCCGTGAACACGAAAGAAGGTGAGCTCGTTGGCCGGTAGCGGTAGCGCGCACCTGCGCGGCGACGCGGCAGTTCTGTCCGTCGAAAACCTTGAGGTCGAATATCAGACGGCGGGAGGGAGTTTCAAAGCCGTCGCAGGCGTCAGCTTCGACCTCCTGCCCGGTGAGACGCTCGGCATCGTCGGTGAGTCCGGATGCGGGAAGTCGACGACGGGACGGGCCGTACTGCGCCTCGATCCAATCGCCGGCGGGCACGTCCGGTTCCGGGACGAGACGATCGAAACCGCCACCCACAAGCGGATGCGCGAACTCCGGCGTGACATGCAGATGATCTTCCAGGACCCGGTGAGCTCGCTCAACCCGCGGCGACTGGTGAAGGACATCGTCACCGAGGGGCTCGCAATCGGTGGGCAGGGCGCGAAGGAGCGTGCGGCCGTCGTCGAGGAACTGCTCGAACAGGTGGGTCTGCCGACGGAACGATTTGCCGAGATGTCGCCGCGCCAGCTCTCAGGTGGTCAGGCGCAACGTGTCGCCATCGGCCGGGCGCTCGCCGTCCGCCCCGGCCTGCTCATCTGCGATGAGCCGGTATCCGCGCTCGACGTATCGGTGCAGGCACAGATTCTGAACCTGCTTGAGGACCTGAAGAGCAAGTACGACCTCACGATCGTCTTTATCGCCCATGACCTTGGTGTGGTGCGCAGCTTCAGCGATAAGGTTCTCGTGATGTACCTCGGCAAGACGTGCGAGTTCGGTGATTCTGTCGAGGTTTACGAGCGGCCGGCCCACCCCTACACGCGTGGGTTGTTGGACTCTGTGCCGTCGCCGGAAGTGGAAGGCGGGTTCGTCGGTCCCGCTCTCTGCGGCGATTTGCCCTCTCCGCTCAACCCGCCGTCGGGTTGCCGTTTCCGCGCACGCTGCCCGAACAGCCAGGAGAAGTGCGCAGTTGAAGAACCGGCCATGCGCGAGGTTCGCCCGGGCCAGTACGCGGCGTGCCACTTCCCGCTCGTTTAACTTCCCTTCCTCTGAAGTTCCGTTACAAAGAATCGGAGTACGCAAAATATGTCTGAAGACCTCGGTCCCGACCCCGTCGCACCTTGGCTCCGTGAGCTCGGGGCAGCCCACGACGCAGCCCGCCATGTCGACGGAATGCAATGCCGCGGCTCGGTAACGCTCATCGACGAGGCAGCCCGCCTGCGTGGAATCGCTGCGGTGTCCCTCGGCAAGGCGATTTCGCTTGAGCGTGAGATCGAGACCCGGAACAAGCAGCTTGAAGCCCTCACGGCTGTGGCCGAGGAAGAAAAGCTGCAGTGGCAGGCACTCGCCGTTGCTGAGCTCCCGGACGGTCATGGAAGCGTCGACCTCGACGTGAGGGTCGGCATCCATGGCCGGTCCGCACACGGTGGCGACTTCATCCGCTATGACGCGCACGGCATTCACAACACGCACATGGACGGGCTCGCCCACCTGGGTGCGGACGAAAGCTGGCACGGTCCCATCCCGGCGCGGTCCTCGGAGACCGACGAAGACACAATGGTCAACTGGGCTCAGCACGGAATCGCCACGCGGGCGGTGCTGCTCGACATCCCGGCCGCGCGCGGCGTCGACTGGGTCACCGCTGAGTCACCGGTATCTGCGGCGGACCTTGACCTGGCCCTCGACGCCACCGGAGTCACACTCGAGCCCGGCGACGCGCTCCTCATCTACCAGGGCCGGGATCGATTCGAAGCCGCGGGCAACCGCTACACGCCGGGAGCCGTACTCCAGCCCCGGCCCGGGATCGGAAAGTCGGGAGCGCAGTGGATCGCGTCGAAAGATCCGGGACTGGTGTCGTGGGACTTCCATGATGCACGTTTCGAACCTCCCCACGCGCTCGAGGTGCACGGACTCATCTATGCCATAGGCCTCTGCCTGATTGACAACAGCCTGCTCGGCCCCGCTGCAGCGGCGCTCAGGACCGCAGGCACTTCCACCGGGTTCCTGGTCGCCGCTCCCACGGCGATTCATCGCTCAACGGGCGTGATCATTAACCCTCTGCTCATCTACTAAACGCCGAGCACCACAGTCCTGATCTAACCCCTACCCGAGGAGATGCCGATGCGAATCGGAATTATCGCCGAACGTGCGGATGGCGAAACACGCGTCGCCGGCACCCCGTCCACTATCCCCCAATTAATAAAGCTCGGCTACGAGGTCGTGATCGAGCGCGGTGCAGGGGCCGGATCTGCCTTCCCTGACAGTGACTACGCGGACGCTGGAGCGGAGATCGTCGATCTAAGCGCCGCATGGAGCGCGGATGTCGTACTCACCGTGAATGCTCCGTCCGATGGCCACCTAGCCCTACTGACCGAAGGCGCCACGCTGGTGTCTTGGCTGAGCCCGGGCCTGAACCCCGACATTGTCGACAAGCTCGTCGCGCTGCCCATCACAGCACTCGCCGTAGACGCCGTTCCGCGTCTGTCGCGGGCGCAATCGATGGACGTCCTTTCCTCCACCGGCAATATCGCGGGGTACCGTGCCGTCGTCGAGGCGGCAAACCAATTCGGGCGGTTCTTCACTGGACAGGTCACGGCTGCGGGCAAGGTCCCGCCAGCGAAGGTCCTTGTCGCTGGCGCCGGTGTCGCCGGCCTTGCCGCGATCGGTACCGCATCGAGCCTTGGGGCGATCGTTCGTGCGACAGACCCGCGCCCCGAGGTAGCCGAGCAGGTGAAATCGATCGGCGGCAGCTACCTCGCCGTCGAGGTCGCCGAGAAGATGGAGTCGACCGACGGCTACGCAAAGGCCACGAGTGAGGCGTACAACCGGCGAGCGGCCGAGATCTACTCGGAGCAGGCCCGGGATGTCGACATCATTATCACCACCGCCAACATTCCCGGTCGCGCGGCTCCGAAGCTCATCACCGCTGCCGACGTCGCGTCGATGAAGTCAGGCAGTGTCATCGTCGATCTCGCGGCCGCCAACGGCGGGAACGTCGAGGGTACGGTGCCTGGCGAACTCGTTGTCACTTCCAATGGTGTAACGATCATCGGCTACACCGACCTCGCGCGTCGACTGCCTGCGCAAGCGTCGCAGCTCTACGGGCAGAACCTGGTCAACCTCCTGAAACTGCTCACACCCGGGGAGGATGGCGTACTGCTCCTCGATCACGAGGACGTGGTGCAGCGCGCGATCACAGTGGCGCAGAATGGCCAGAAGCTGTGGCCACCGCCCCCTGTGCTGGTCTCGGCCGCGCCCAAGCTGGCCACCACTGAAGAAGCTTCGGCCGCCCCGGTAAAAGGGGTGAAGGAATTCCCGAGGCTGGCACGCGCCGCCCTCACGGTTGCCGGCATCGGTGCATTGTTCGGGATCATTGCCATCGCACCCGCGCCGTTGCCGCAGCACATCACAGTGCTGGTGCTTGCGGTCGTGATCGGGTTCTACGTGATCGGCAAGGTACACCACGCACTGCACACCCCGCTCATGTCAGTGACCAACGCCATCAGCGGCATCGTCGTGGTCGGAGCCATGCTGCAGCTCACGATCGACGACCCCGTGACGAAGGTGCTCTCCGCCGCCGCCGTGCTCCTCGCCAGCATCAATGTCTTCGGCGGCTTCGCCGTCTCCCGCCGCATGCTCCGCATGTTCTCGAAGGACTGAACGCCATGACTCCCGATTCTCTCTCCGCGGTAACGCTCGCGATTGCCGGCGCCGCCTACCTTGTGGCCGCGCTGCTCTTCATCCTGAGCCTCGCCGGCCTCTCGAGGCACGAGACCGCACGCGGTGGTCTCACCTACGGCATCGCGGGTATGGTCATCGCGATGGGTGCCACGTTTGGTCTCGTGACCCGGGGCGCAGATCAGCTCGGCATCATCCTCCTCCTCGGCGCCGTGGTAATCGGTGCCGCCGTCGGCCTGTGGCGTGCGGCCAAAGTGGAGATGACCGGGATGCCCCAGTTCATTGCCCTCCTGCACTCCTTCGTTGGGCTGGCAGCGGTGCTCATCGGCTGGAGCGGCTTCCTCGACAGCGCCCACACCTCCTCCGACCTGGTCGGCATCCATCGCGGCGAGGTCTTCGTCGGCATTTTCATCGGTGGAGTAACGTTCACGGGCTCGATCGTGGCCTTCCTTAAGTTGTCGGCGCGCATCAAGTCCGCTCCACTTGTGCTTCCTGGCCGCAACGCGCTGAACGTTGGTGCGCTCGTGGTCTTCATTGCGTTAACGGCATGGTTTGTCATCACGCCGTCGATCTGGTTGGTCGTGGCCGTCACGGCGCTGGCGCTGTTCCTCGGGTGGCACCTGGTCGCGTCGATCGGTGGTGGCGACATGCCCGTCGTCGTCTCGATGCTCAACAGCTATTCCGGCTGGGCCGCGGCGGCGAGCGGTTTCCTGCTGAACAACGACCTGCTCATCGTCACCGGTGCGCTCGTGGGATCCTCAGGCGCCTACCTCAGCTACATCATGTGCAAGGCAATGAACAGGTCGTTCATCTCGGTGATCGCGGGCGGATTCGGCATTGCCGCCCCGACCCAGGGCGGCGAGGAGACAGGCGAGCACCACGAGATTACAGCGGAAGAGACGGCGCGGCTGCTGTCGGATGCCAAGGCGGTCATCATCACACCCGGTTTCGGTATGGCCGTCGCGCAGGCGCAGTACCCGGTCGCGGAACTCGCGCGGTCACTCCGTGAACGGGGAGTGGATGTCAGATTCGGCATCCATCCGGTTGCCGGCAGGCTCCCCGGACACATGAACGTGCTGCTTGCGGAGGCGAAAGTGCCGTACGACATCGTGCTTGAGATGGACGAAGTTAACGATGATTTCCCGGAGACCAGCGTTGTACTTGTGATCGGCGCCAACGATACCGTGAATCCGTCTGCGGCGGAGGACCCGAGCAGCCCGATCGCGGGGATGCCCGTGCTGAAGGTGTGGGAGGCCGAGGAGGTCATCGTGTTCAAGCGGTCCATGGCGTCGGGCTATGCCGGCGTCCAGAACCCGCTGTTCTTCCGGGACAACACCCGGATGCTGTTCGGCGACGCGAAGGAACGGGTGGAGGACATCGTGCGTGCTCTGAGCGGGGCACGCGTCCCCTGACCGGCCCAGGGAGGAGCTCCCGAGCACGCGAAGACGCCGGGCGCCCGTAAGGGCATCCGGCGTCTTCTGCTGGGAAGGGGCACTGGATCAAGGGCCCGGCTGACCGTTCCATGCGATCAATAGATAAGCGCTAGTGCTTAGTTAATGCCACTTAGGTTGCTCTTGGAAGCTGGGCCACGTACTCGACGTCGTGATCGATGAGACCGAGCTTGCGCCCGCCCTTCGGCGGCTTCGCCTCCTCGAAGAACTGCTCATTGAGCCCAAGGAACTTTTCGTCGTCCCCTTCAAGCTCGTCATCGAAGCGGATAGCCGAAACCGGGCAGGCCGGCTCGCAGGCACCGCAATTTATGCACTGGTCGGAGTTGATGTACATCATCCGATTGCCTTCGTAAAGGCAGTCGACGGGGCACACCTGGATGCAGCTCTTGTCTTTGATATCAACGCAAGCGTCAGTAACGACGAAGGTCATGGGAGGCCCTTCCGGATGCCGGTGATTGGAGCGTAATAGGGGTGGAACGCGGGGACCTCAATGTGTACACTGAAACCTAAGCGCTGTATTTCAAAAATACCACGCAGACGGTTACGTGACCAGTGCAGTTCGCTGAAACCCTTAGGAGATCCGATGACGGTTAACGCCATCCAGACCCGCCGAGTGGACCCATACAGCCCGCCGGCCGAGCACCTCGAGCTGCAAGGTGACGAGTCCGTCGCCTTCCTCGATTGGCGCGACGGACGCAAGGCCTGGGCGATCACAAAGCATGCCGATGTCCGCACCATGCTGAGCGACGTGCGCTTCAGCTCTGACCGCTCGAACCCCGAGCACCCGGCGCATGGCGGTTATGTTCAGGGTGCGCACAAGGGGGCGATCATTGCGATCGATCCGCCCGAGCATTCCACAATCCGCGCCCGGGTCATGAACGAGTTCACGGTGAAAAAGATTTCGCTCATGCGCCCGCGCATCGAGGAGATCGTCATCGAAGCCCTCGATGCGATGCTCGACGGGAAGTCCGAGGCAGAACTGGTGGAGGAGTTGTCCCTTCCCGTCCCTGCGATGGCCATTGCCGAGTTGCTCGGGGTGCCTTATGAGGACCACGCCTTCTTTCAGCGCAACACCTCGATGTTCTCCGATTCGCACATCGACCCCAAGCAGCGGGCCGAAGCCATCGAACAGCTTCGCGACTACATCAGCAAACTCGTCGACGCACGAATGAATGACCGTCGAAACGACATCCTCAGTCGACAGCTCGACGCCGGCGCGGACGCCGAGGAGGCGGTGGGTCTCGGTTTCCTGCTGCTCATCGCGGGTCACGAAACCACGGCGAACATGATCTCCTTGAGCATCATGACCCTGCTCGACAAGCCCGAGCTGCTTCAGCAGCTGCGCGACGACCCTTCGCTGATACCGGGCGCTGTTGAGGAGCTGCTGCGCTATTTCGCCATCGCGGAGGTCGGCGGGCTGCGGCTCGCCACCGCCGATCTTGAAATTGGCGGCAAGCAGATCCACGCGGGCGATGCCGTCTTCGGGCTGACGAACACCGCGAACCGCGATCCCGAGGTATTCCCTGACCCGCATTTGATTGACTTCAAACGCGGTGCCCGCAACCACCTGGCCTTCGGTTTTGGCCCGCACCAGTGCCTTGGACAGAATCTCGCCCGGCTTGAGCTGGTGGTGGTGCTCGAACAGGTCATTCAACGCATACCCACCCTCCGGCTCCTCGATCCGCTCTCCGTGATTGCGTTCAAGGAGTGGGGGCCGAACTACGGCATCAGCGAGCTTCGGGTGGCATGGTGAGCGCGCAAATCGTGGCGAAACGTGAAACGTGCATCGGGGCGGGCCAGTGCGTGTTCGCCGACCCGGATGCCTTCGACCAGGACGACAACGGTTTGGTGCTCGTGCTGCAGGCCGATCCTGCGTCGCCGGACGCAATCGCGCGTGCGAAGGAAGCGGTGAACGTGTGTCCGAGCCGGTCGATTGCTCTTCTCGCCTGACCACAGTCCAAGACCTTGGCTGACAACGCCGTCTTTGCGGATCCTGCATCCAGTGCGTGACACCGCGCGCCACATGTCTGCTGCATCGGTAGCGCGGCTCACCATCTACTTACGGGCGTTGAATTCGCTCCTCGCCGAGGGGATTGAGCGGGTGTCGTCCGAGGAATTGGCCCGGTCAGCGGAAGTCAACCCGTCGACGCTTCGAAAGGACCTGTCCCATCTCGGGTCCTACGGGACGCGAGGGGTCGGCTACAACGTCCAGTACCTCAATCGGCAGGTTTCCCTTGCCCTCGGCCTGTCCCTGGATTGGCGCGTGGCGGTCATCGGGACCGGCAACCTCGGCCGCGCGTTGGCCGGGTACTCGGGCTTCGTTTCCCGCGGATTTGAGATCGTGGCGATGTTTGATGCCGATCACCTCGTGGTCGGGACCGAGGTTGGGTATCTCCGGGTCAGCAGCACGGAAAACCTCGAAGCTGTCCTCAAGCGAAGCCGCGCGAACATAGCGGTCCTGTCCGTGCCGGGGCCCGCGGCCCAGGAGTTGTGTGACCGGGTGGTGGCCGCAGGAATTTCAAGCATCTTGAGCTTTGCGCCGGTGGTGCTTCAGGTCCCGCCTAACGTCCAGCTCCGCAAGGTGGACATGTCCACCGAGCTGCAGATACTCGCCTACAACGCGCAATGGGCGCAGGGGCAGGACCTCGGTTCCGTTTCCCAGGGCGCGGCGGGCCCGTTGGCGGTGCTTTAGCTTGTGCCGGGAGACCCGCCCAATCGTTCACTGAGGACCGCCGAAGAATGCCTGACGAGCTCGGACAGCTCCGTTTCAACAGCGGCGTCGAAGCGGGAATCGGGGATCATCAGGCCGAGAGTTCCGACTACTTCCGGGCCGGGTCCAAACACTGGTGCCGCCAGGGCAATTGCGCCTGTAACCCGCTCACCGAGCGATACCGCGTAGTGCTGTTGCCGAATGGACTCGATGCGTTCCGACAGGACCTTGGGATCGACGATCGTGTTCTCCGTGATTTTCGCCAGCGTGCCCTGCAGGATTTCGTGGCGTGTCTCCTCGGGGAGGAAGGCAAGTATCGAGAGTCCACTGGCGCCACTATGCAATGGGAGCCATTTTTGCAGCGGGATCATGTACCGAAGGGGATGGGGGGAGTCGACCGTGTGGGCGAACATCATTTCGTGGCGTTGTTCGTTGTAGATCCCAAGAAATGACGACTCGCCGCTGCGGTCTGTCATTTCCTGGAGGAGGTCGTTCGCCATTTCCCGCATGGGGAACCGGGTCATGAGCTTCCACGAGAGCCTAAGGAACTCCAGCCCCAGCTGGTAGCCGCCGTCTTGGGTCCGGCGAACCATGCCAAGCTTCTCCAGGTCCGTCAGGAGTCGATGGGCGGTGCTGGGGCTGACGCCCATGTGCGTTCCCAATTCGCGGACCCCGAAGGACGGCTCTCCAGTTTCCACCATGAGGGTCAGGATTTCGATCCCCCGTGCCAGCGGATCCCTCTGCCGATCGCTTGGGGGATTTTCCTGCTGCTTCTTTGGTGTGGTTGCCACCTTGTGGTTTCTCCTCCAAGAATCGCAGGCTGGGATAGGCGCCCGTAAGCCTTTAGGGGCCATGCTAGCGCACCACAAAACCGAACGCACTTTCTGTTGAATGACTCGTGGCCAACAGGATAGTGGTCCATTGCGCTGGACTGAGAAGCCGCTCCTTCGGATGGTTTTCTACCGCCGATTTTCAACCTTTCGTCAATCAGACGTTGTGCAAGACCCTCAAAGTCTTTATAACGGCGTGCACGCCGGGATCGACGCCGACTAAGGACTGATGAACAGCGCATTGAACCCGTCCGCCGGGACTTTGCTGCACAGAGGGAGTGGAGTTCGGGGGACCGTGTACAGATTGGCGC